>Ga0126376_10000818_pt1 | contig 15962 bp, 11 predicted proteins | sample PanSoiMetPlot_15_FD_92760 | JGI IMG/M metagenome (GOLD analysis project Ga0126376, IMG submission 92760) | Tropical forest soil microbial communities from Panama - MetaG Plot_15 | ecosystem: Environmental > Terrestrial > Soil > Tropical forest > Bulk soil | place: Panama | collected 2016-02-17
ACGCGCGCGCTGAAAGCCGCCTGGTTTCACAAATGGATCAAGGACCTGCGAATGCGCCCAGAGGAATACGGAGCGCTCGTGCACGCGCGAAAAACAAATGCCAGCCCAATGCCACAGGCGGCCGCCGCACTTCACAGCGATGTCCTGAACTCCGCGGTGCTGCCGATGATTCACGCGAACTATGGCACCTATCTTCTGCCACAGGCCTTTCCGGAAGGTTCGCCCACGCACCCGTGTTACCCAACGGGGCACGGCACAGTTGGCGGCGCGTGCATCACCGCACTCAAATTTTTCTTCGATGGTGATCAAAAACTCAGGCCGCTGCTTTTGGCGGCTGGACGCGACGTGTACCAGCCCAGTGCGGATGGACTATCACTTATTCCTTACGCGGGAACAGACATTGATACTTTGGACATCAACGGTGAGCTCAACAAGCTTGCGCACAACGTCTCGCTCGGGCATGGCATTCATGCCGGCATACACTTTCGCAGCTCAACCTATTGGTCGATTTTATTGGGTGAGCAGGTAGCGCTGAGTGTCTTGCAGGATCGCGCGAAGTCTTATAACGAACCGTTCACGATAAGTCTCAGGAAGTTTGACGGAACGACGGCCACCATCAGCAACCAGTAGGTGTCTATTCGAATTCGGCAACTACCGGGGCATGATCAGAAGGGCGCTCCCACGCTCTCGTCTCTTTGTCGATCCAGGTTTTAGTGTTCTTCTGCACAAGCGGCGTCGAGACCCAGATGTGATCGATTCGTAAGCCCAAATTGCGACGAAAGCCGCCCGCGCGATAGTCCCACCAGGAGTAATGGCCTCCTTCTTCAGTGTGAAGGCGAAACGTGTCGGTGAAACCCCACTCCTTGATTCGCTGCAAGGCAGCCCTTTCGGGTTCGCTAAAAAGAATTCTATTCTGCCACAGAAGAGGGTTGTGGACGTCGCGCTCTTCCGGAGCGACATTAAAATCACCACACAACAAAACCTGCGAGTTTGGATCGTATTTCTGATCCAGGAGTTCGCGCAGACGCCTCATCCAGCCTAGTTTGAATTGATACTTTTCTGAGCCAACCACCTGACCATTGGGAATGTAAACATTGATGAGTTGGAGACCGGCGATCTCTACAGCGAGCAAGCGGGCATGACTGGTTGGATCGTCTCCGGGAAACCCTCGTGTGACGCTGCCGCACCCGCGGCGCGAAATAATCGCGACTCCGTTGTAGCTTTGCTGGCCAAACAGAATGCACTCGTAACCTGTCGCTTTAAGTTCCAGCAGTGGAAACTTATCATCCGAACACTTTGTTTCCTGCAAACAAAGAATGTCTGGACTTTCTTTTTGCAACCAGCGAGTAACGAGAGGCAGGCGCGCGATGATTGAGTTGACGTTCCAGGTGGCAATTTTCATTCTTTGACAGATTAGCCACAGAGTCTCAGAGACACTGAGAGAACAAACCAAACTCAACAACTCAATCTAAATCTGTTTCTCTCTGTCTTGGTAGTCTCTGTGGCAAGCATTCATAGGGTAGCGATCAGTCCCGCCAGGAGCGCTCCGCGCAGTGGAATATCATCGGCCAGAATATGTTCGTGTGCGGCATGTGCGCCATCTCCTTGCACGCCCAGGCCGTCGAGCACCGGTACTCCCAAAGCACCCACAAAATTTCCGTCGGAAGCTCCGCCAACGCTCGTTTCGCCCAAATCAAAGTCGAGCATCTCCGCCAGCTGCCGAGCATGGTTATACAGGAGTTCCACTTTTGGACTACGTTCCAGCGGTGGCCGGTTGATGCCTCCCTCAACTATCAACCGAGTGCGTTCATCAAATGGTTTGAGATTCAGGATCTCTTTTTCCAGCCACCTTCCCGCTTCAATCGAAGTGAAACGCACATCAATTTCTGCGTCAGCTTTCGCAGGCACCACGTTCGAATGCGTGCCGCCTTTAAACGTACCGACGGTAACTGTCGTTCCCTTCTCCAAATCATTCATCGCGTGCAGTCGAATGGTTTGCCGCGCCAACTCCAGCACTGCGCTCGCTCCTTTTTCGGGATCGAGGCCTGCATGAGCTGCCCGTCCGTGCACCGTCAACCTGAACATTCCGGTGCCCTTCCTCGCGGTTTTGACCCGGCCCCCAGTCGCTGATGGCTCAAGCACCAGAACAGCCTCAGCGCGTCGCGTTTCGGTCTCCACTAATCCACGACCGGACGGACTGCCATTCTCTTCGTCACAGGTCAAGAGCAGCGTCACGGGTCGCTGTGGTAACCAGCCTAAAGTCTCGCAGGCGCGCATGCCTTCCAGGGCGATGACGCAGTTCGCCTTCATATCGAAAATTCCCGGCCCGTAAACACGATTTCCCTCTGATCGCCACGGACGTGTTTCAATTGACCCGCGTGGATGGACCGTATCTGTGTGGCCAATCATGACCAATGGTGGAACTCGATTTGTGGGACCAAACCGGATGCGCAGGTGAACCCCATAGCCCTCGCTGGCAATGCGATCGATAGAATTAATACCACCGATGTTGCGTGCCGACGCAGCGAGGAGTGAAGCCACTTTGGCGCTGCAGGCTTCGTCGCCCGAAGGTGACTCAGCCTCAACCAGCGAGCGCGTAAGCGCCAAAATTTCTGTCTGGCGCTTTCGAAAATGCTCCCGCAAGAGCCGCATTTTGTCTTTGCTGATTTCACTCATGCGTTGGTGATTGTCTCGCGACGAACGCCAAGATGCTCGAGTCTGGTTTCGTTCACTTCAAACCCGATGCCCGGCTGATCGGGAACGACAATTGTTCCGCGCGCCGACACCGTCACAGGCGGATCGATAATGTCTTCTGACCAATATCTGGCACTCGCCGAAACATCGCCAGGTAAAGTAAAGCCGGCGAGCGTCGCCGTGGCGATATTGTGTGCGCGGCCAATGCCCGATTCCAACATGCCGCCACACCAAACCGGAATTTGGTTCTCGCGCGCGACAGTCTCAATTCGTCTTGCCGAAGCATGGCCACCAACTCGACCGAGCTTTACGTTGATTATCCGGCACGCGCGTAACTTGATTGCGTGGCAAGCGTCTTCCGGTGTCCTCACGGATTCGTCCAGACAGACCGGCGTTTTGATCTGCTTTTGCAAGTCTGCATGATCAAATATGTCATCGTGGGCCAGAGGTTGTTCAAGCATCATCAGATCAAACTGATCCAACTCCTTGAATAGAGGCACGTCCCTCAGAGTGTAAGCCGAATTGGCGTCACCCATCAGACGGATTTCGGGAAAATGTTCGCGAACGCGACGTACAACGTCGCGATCCCAGCCTGGCTTTATTTTTATCTTGATCCGTTGATAGCCGGCACTGAGTTCCTGCTCGATCTTTTCGATTAGCTGTTCCGGCGAATCTTGAATTCCAATCGAGACGCCACACGGAATTTCCTCTCGAATACCGCCCAGGTGCTTCCAGAGCGGCGTTCCGGCACGCTTTGCTTCCAGGTCCCAGCAAGCCGTTTCAATCGCAGCTTTCGCCATATGATGACCGCGCACGCTCTTCATGAGCTCGTGCACGTGGGCCGCGGTTTCCGTTTCGTGGCCAACAACCATTGGCGCCAGAAACATCTTCAACGTCGCCCACGCAGTTTCGGTCCATTCGTCAGAATAGAACGGGCCTTCGCCGGCAGTGCACTCTCCCCAGCCTTCGACGCCATCTTTATCGACAACTTTTACGAGAATAATTCGACGTTCAGTCGTGCGGCCAAAACTCGTCTCAAAAAAATGAATTAGCGGCAGACTAATCTCGCGTAGTTCAATCGACGAAATGATCACGAATCAGGGCTCCCCGGATAGCGGAGACCCATTATGCCTTCAGGACGACGCCTTTGGAAGCCGTGCCGGAAAAACTGAGGGGGTTGTGGCTTCAACAATCCCTCTTCCTTAACAATGTTTTAATTTGACGGCGCTAAGGTTTTTCTCTACACTCGCCATCTTCTGTAGTGAGAACAGCTTCGCAAGTTGCAAAAGACTTGCAAGCGACCAATTTCAAGCGGTGGCCCGGCCGGCAAGCCCGTCCCAAACTAACAACGAGAAGGAACGTCCCATGTTTAAGTTCATCCCCCAAACTACGGTCAAATCGCGACTAATTGCGTTCACAGCAGGCGCTTTTGTTCTGCTCGTGTTAGCGCTTCAGATGTTTCCTACTCGTCATGTGAAGGCGGTATCCACGACTGTAGTTATCAGCGAGTTTCGCACGGTGGGTCCTAACGGCGGCAACGATGAGTTTATCGAGCTCTACAACATAAGTAATAGTTCGGTTGATATTAGTGGCTGGAAGATTAATGGCTCAAACAACGCCGCTGGCACCAGCACGCGATTGACGATAAATTCGGGTACCACGATACCGGCCCACGGGCATTTCCTCGCGACAAACAGCGCCGCCTCAGGCTACAGCGGAAGCGTCCTCGGCAACCAGACTTACACGACCGGAATAACAAACGACGGTGGTATCGCTCTTCTTAATCCCTCCAACATAATCATCGATCAGGTCGGTATGAGCACGGGGTCGGCTTATAAAGAAGGCACTGTCTTAACACCACTCACGACTAATACCAACCGCGGCTACGAAAGAAAGCCCGGCGGATCAAGCGGTAGCACACAGGATACCGATAACAATGCGAATGATTTTCAACTGCTTACCCCAAGCGACCCGCAGAATCTTTCCAGTCCGCCAACGCCCCCGGTTAATGCTGCCATCGCGCCGACCTGCCCCAATCCGCCAAGTACAACTCAGGGAACGGCGACGTCCACGAACGTAAGTGCAACAGATCCTGATGGAACGGTAACGAGTGCGAGCATCATCAGCACACCGGTGTCAGGCATCACGCTCGACAACTTCATCGCCGCAGTCGCTACCGGCGGAACGGCTACCGCAACCTTGAACGTCGCCAATACAACAGCAGCAGGAACGTACAACGTAATCATTCAATGGGCGAATAACGACTCGCCGACACCGCAGACGGCAACGTGTACCGTTGTGGTGACGGTCACCCCACCAAACCAATCGATCGCGCCAAGTTGTCCGGGTTCGTTGACGGCAAGTTCAGGTTCGGCAGGGTCAGCGGGCGTCAGTGCCACTGATCCGGATGGCACTGTCACGAGTGCAAGTATCACCAGTGCTCCGGTCACGGGCATCACGCTGGATAGCTTCAGCGCGGCGGGCGGGACCGGCGGCACGGCCACGGCAACTTTAAATGTTGCCAACACTACTGCGGTCGGAACTTACAATGTCACGATTCAATGGGTAAACAACGATTCGCCGACGCCGCAAACTGCAACTTGCACGGTAATAGTCACGGTGACTCCGCCGCCCGGCAGCGTTGTCATTAGTCAGGTGTATGGCGGAGGAGGTAATTCCGGTGCGACGCTCAAGAATGACTTCATCGAGCTCATCAATCATACAAACACGCCGATTGATCTGACCGGCTGGTCAGTACAGTACATTTCGGCAACTGCAACAACCGGCCTATGGCAGGTCACACCGCTCAACGGCTTTGTGCTCCAGCCTGGTCAATATTATCTAATTCAGGAAGCAGCTGGAGCCGGAGGCACAGTTAATCTGCCGACTCCTGATACCACTGGTTCTATCGCAATGGCATTAGGTGCCGGGAAAGTTGCATTGGTGACCAACACAACTCCGCTCTCTGGCATAGGCTGTCCATCGGGAACTTCAATAATCGATCTGGTGGGATACGGCAGCACCGCCAACTGTTTTGAAGGCTCCGGGCCGGCTCCAACTCTAACGAATACTACCGCCGCGCTGAGAGGCAATAATGGGTGTATCGATAGCGACAACAACGCGAGCGATTTCACCGCGGGAACGCCGAATCCACGCAACAGCTCAAATGCTTTTCATGATTGCACAATTCTCTCAGGCGTAAGTTCAGCCAATCCAAGCACGGTTCAGCCGGGCGACACCACGATGCTCACAGTGGAAGTTTCTCCGGCGCCGAACCCTCCGAGTACGGGGATAAATGTTTTCGCGGATCTCTCCTCGATAGGGGGATCGCCGAGTCAGATGTTTAGTGGCAGCGGCAATACCTTCACCTACCTTGCGACAGTTTCGATTGGCACCACGTCGGGTATGAAGTCTCTGCCGGTTACCATAACCGACGCTCAAAGTCGCTCTTTCAACACGAATATTCATTTGAGCGTGCAGCCGCTCATGCCGGCCAATCACATCACAATTAGTCAGCTCTACGGCGGCGGTGGCAACAGTGGAGCTACTTACCAGAACGATTACGTCGAACTCTACAATCCGACAAACGCTACCGTGATTATCACGGGTTGGTCATTACAATACAGCTCAGCGACGGGGACGACCTGGACGAACAAACAGCCGATCGGCGGTTACATCGAGCCCGGACAGTACTACCTCGTAGCCCTCGGATCAGGCGGCTCAGACGGTGCTTCGCTACCGACGCCCAACATCGCCGGCGACATCAATATGTCGGGCACCGCCGGCAAGGTTGCGCTGGTCAGCAATTCGGATTCCCTAAACGGAGGCTGTCCGCTTGGGAGCGATCCCGACATCGTGGACTTTGTCGGTTATGGCACCACAGCCAACTGTCACGAAGGCAACGCCAATACCCCGGCGCCGAGCAACACGACAGCCATATTTAGAAGGGGTAACGGCGCTACCGATAATGATCAAAACGGCGAAGACTTTATTACCGGAACGCCGAATCCGCGTCGCACTGCGCCAATTGTGGAGCTCGGTCCATGGGTGGCAAATACGGATCCGATAACGAATGGGTTCAACGTCCCCTACGACGACACGATCTCAATTGATTTCAGCGAGCCCGTCAGCGTCGACGTTGGCTGGTACGACATCAACTGTTCTGCCTCAGGGGCCCACAACGTTGCCACGGTCGCGACCTACAACGGCGATAAGGGCTATCACATTACGCCCAACCCACCGAACTTCACGTTCGGCGAGCAGTGCACGGTTACTATCTTCAAGGACAAGGTTCACGACGAGGATTTAGACGACAGCGGCCCCGATACCGACACCTTGCTCGAGAACTACGTCTGGTCCTTCACGGTCGTCGGTGCAGGCGATCCCGCTCCTTACACGCCCAGCGTGCACCTGACGATGGGAAATCCTTCGAACGCAACTTCGTCTCTAAGCGATCCGAATAACTTTCTGATGGAGAAGCCCACCTACTCTCTCTCTTACAACAGAGATAAGGGCACCCCAAATTGGGTAAGCTGGCACCTTGATCAATCGTGGGTCGGCTCGCTGGCGCGCGTCGACACCTTCCGGGCAGATCCGCAAATCGACCCGAGTTGGTATCGCGTCCAATCAACCGATTACTTCAGCAGTGGGTTCGATCGCGGTCACATGACGCCTAACGCCGATCGCGACAACGAAAATCGCATCCCCATTAATCAGGAAACCTACCTGATGACGAATATGGTGCCGCAGGCGCCTGACAACAATCAGGGCCCATGGGCCAATTTTGAAAATTATCTAAGGAGCATACTGCCGGATACAGGCAGTGGCGAAAAGGAGCTCTATATAGTTTCGGGACCTCAGGGAATCGGCGGTTCCGGCTCTAATGGGGGCACGACAATGACACTCGCCAACGGACACATCACTGTTCCGGCTTATACCTGGAAGGTCGTCCTGCTGTTGTCAAAGGGAGACAACGATATCTCCCGCGTTGATTGCTCGACCAGAACAATCGCCGTACTCATGCCCAACACGCAGGGAATTCGTTCGAATAACCCCAATGACTGGCAGAACTTCCTAACTACAGTGGATAATGTCGAGCAGCTGACAGGTTATGATTTCTTCTCGAACCTGCCGCCGGCCGTCCAAGCCTGCATAGAAGCCGGAACCAATGGAAGCAACCCTCCGGGAACTGCCAACCAAACTGCCGGCACCGCAGAAGACTCACCGGTCACGATCACGCTTCAAGGCCTGAGGCCGGATCAGAATACGCTGACATTCTCAGTCGTAGATAACCCGCTTCATGGATCGTTGGGCAGTGTTGGAGCGGCCTCGTGTTCCGGTGGCAGTTGCACCGCAACTGTCAGCTACACTCCGGGACCGGATTACAACGGTCCGGACAGTTTCACCTTCAAGGCAAGCGACGGAGGAACCGATTCAAATACGTCGACGGTGAGCATTAACATCACCGAGGTGAACGATCCTGCAGTGGCGAATGACGACGTGGCGACTGCGACTGAAGATACGCCACTCAACATCAGCGCTGCCAGCCTGACCACCAACGATAGCGCTGGGCCTGCGAACGAAAGCTCGCAAACTCTGACCGTTACCAGCGTCACGGCGACGGCCAACACTCATGGTTCGGTGATGCTCTCGAGTGGAACTATCTCCTACTCGCCTGATGCGAACTACAACGGGCCGGCCAGTTTCCAATATCAGGTTTGTGACAACGGTACGACCAACGGGTCAAGTGATCCAAAGTGTGCGACCGCATCGGTGAATGTAACGGTCAACCCGGTCAACGACCCCCCTACCGCGAATAGCCAATCAGTGAGCACGAGCTTCAACACTCCGCTGCCGATCACGCTGGCTGGAAGCGACGTCGAGACGCCTTCAGCTAATCTGATTTATATGGTGACTGCCGGACCAACTCATGGCTCGTTATCCGGCATGGGTGCGAACCGCACCTACACTCCGGCGCTGAACTACAGTGGTCCCGACAGTTTCAAGTTCATCGTTACGGACGCCGGCGATGGTTCATCAGCGCCGTTAACCAGTTCCGAAGCGACGGTGAGCATCGCGGTCGACTGTCCCGTACTGTCCGCGCTGGGCTCAGCCTCGATTTGGCTCGGCTTGAAGAACAGCGATGATGTGGGCACGAAGTTCGATCTGCTTGCCGAAGTCTTGAAGAACGGCGTCGTCGTAGGCTCAGGTCAGTTGAATGACGTTTCCGGTGGCGGTAGCGGCTTCAACAACGCCGTCCAGCGCGCCATCAGCCAATCGCTGTCCGGTCCCCAAAGCTTATGCCCCGGCGACACTATGAGTATTCGTTTGTCGGTACGGATTGCGGCCAGCAGCGGACACGCTGGTGGCACAGCCAGGTTGTGGTTCAACGACTCTGCAGCGAACAGTCGCTTCACCGCGACGGTTGGCGGCGTAACGAGCGATTACTACCTGCGGAACGGGTTTACGCTGGCAACCACAGCTGGTCCGGGACCAAAGACCACGATCGACGTGAGTGTGAACCGGAACCAGAATGGAAACGCCTTCAAACCGTTCGGAACCTGGATGATCACATTTTGAGACGCGCACCTAATCGCGACCTTAAAAGAGAAAGGGCGTAGACCGCAATCTACGCCCATTTTTCTTCGACCGGTTGTTCAGTTTAGGACCTGACTTCCGCTAATCACGAAGTTCAAGTTACTCATCGTCGGCGTACTGCGACGAGCGACGCGTTTCTGATCGCCTTTCCGGGTAGTTCCTGTCGAAATTAACCGGCGGTGTATATCTGTTCGCCTGATTGCCATGACTATCGTCGCCACGCAGGACGCCGGTTTCGTCGATAAAGAATGACCGTCGACCGCTTGACCTGTACTCAGTCGGAACTGCGACGTCCGCGAACCCGGGTTGGCCATCACCTCGGTCCACGACGATTTGGACGCTAAATCGATAACCAGATCTGATTCCGCCGGCCAACTCAGGCGCAATCAGTGATTCGTTCCGCAGATCATCCAGAGTGCCGTAGTATCCATTGCCCCTCGTCGCCTGAAAAGTTTGTTCGGCTCCATGGATCTTTATGAGCGCATTCATCGCCGCCCCTTCATTAGCTGCCCTGCGAGCAGCAAGGAGGTTCGGAATAGCAATCGCCGCGATTAACATAACCGGAATCAGGAAAACGGCTGAAACGATATTTGTAACCAACCCGCCGACGGCTAGAGACTTCCCTCCGTATTCGTGTGGATAGCGGTTTATCTTGTTCAGCGCGACAACTGAAAGAACGATCCCAACGATGATCGGGACGCCAAAAATGCCCAGCAGAAAGAAGTTGAGAATTCCGATCACCAGCGACGCAATGGCTAACCCCTTTTTCAACTCCGCTGGGGATGCAACGTGATAGTTTGGATAGGGAGCTGTGAAATTGCCAGCCGGCTGTTCTACCGCGGGGACGACGGTCGAGGCCATCGAGGCACCGCATCTCTTACAAAACTCGGCATCAGGCCAGCCAACGAAACCACACTTGGCACATTTCGCATTTTTCATCAGTCGAACTCCCTGGGATTGAAGTTTAAGGAAAGATTCTCCGGAGTTTGGGAGCCGGAGATTCAATTTAAGGATGCCGCATTCGTGGAACGGTTGCGACTGGGGGCGGCCGAAAGGCGGCTGTGGCCGCTAAGCTCATCATAGGGATCGCTGTAAGAATGGTCAATAACATTCTCTTGCGATTAGAAATCTCAGGTCTCCGTCGTCGCAGACTGTTGGCCTTCCAGCGCCGCCTTCATCGTATGCCACGACAAGGTGGCACATTTCACCCGCACAGGAAAATCTCGGACCCCGGCAAAAATTGTTAAGCGACCGAGATGATTCCCTTCCGTCTCCTCATCTAACTTGCCGGTGACCATGCGATGGAATTCATCAAAGAGGATTTCGGCTTCCTCTTTGCTTTTTCCCTTCAGCGCTTGCGTCATCATGCTGGCTGAAGCTTTCCAAATGGCACAGCCCGATCCTTCAAAACTGATGTCCTTTAGTTGATCGTTTTCGAGCTCGATATACACGTGAAGCTGATCTCCGCACAGCGGGTTAAAGCCCTCAGCGGCGCGATTTGCATTTTCAAGCTTGTGAAAATTGCGAGGCTTTCGGTTGTGATCGAGAATGACTTGCTGGTACAGCTCTGAAAGTTCTGACATAAGATACGGTCTTTGGTCTTAGGTCTTGGGTCTTTGAATTTAGGTGCTGACCTTATCTCGTGACATAAAACCAAAGATCAAAGACCCAAGACCTAAGACCTAAGACCAGGACTAATCATCCAAAGACTTCGATAACTTTCTCAATGGCATCGGCCAGCACATCAACTTCTTCTTTCGTGTTGTAAAACGCAAACGAAGCGCGTGCCGTCGCCGGAACTTTAAAACGTTGCATCACCGGTTGCGCACAATGATGACCGGCGCGAATGGCAATACCTTCCTGGTCCAAAATCGTTCCGATGTCGTGAGGATGAACGTCATCAATCACGAACGACAGGACGCTGAGTTTCTCGCGCGCAGTCCCGATGATGCGCACACCTTCAATTGCCGAAAGCCGCTCAGTCGCGTACCGAAGCAACTCTTGTTCATAGGCCGCTGCCTTCTCGCGTCCGATGATATTTAAGTAATCGATGGCTGCGCCTAAACCGATCTGTGAAGCGATCGCCGGCGTTCCGGCTTCGAACTTATTGGGCAGGTCGGCATAGATCGTCTTTTCAAAAGTGACGCTCTTGATCATATCTCCCCCGCCCTGAAACGGATTCATCTTCTCCAACAGAGCTGCCTTTCCGTAGACGACGCCGCTGCCGGTGGGCGCAAACATCTTGTGTCCCGAAAACGCGTAGAAGTCGCAATCGAGCTCCTGCACATCAATGCGGCCGTGCGGCGCCTGTTGGGCGCCGTCGATCAGCACGGGCACGCCGTACTTATGCGCGCGCTCAATGATTTCTTTTACCGGATTGATTGTGCCGAGCGCGTTCGACACATGCGTGACCGCGACGAACTTTGTTCGCTCATTCAGCAGCGCGTCGTATTCGTCAAGCAACAACTCTCCGGCATCGTTCATCGGTATGACGCACAGCTTCGCGCCCTTTTCTTCACATAACATTTGCCAGGGAACAATATTGGCATGATGCTCCATCGCCGAGATGATGATTTGATCACCCGCGCCGATAAACTTTCGGCCATAGCCGTGCATGACCAGATTGATACCCTCAGTCGCGCCGCGCACGAAAATGCATTCTTTCGCTTCAAGCGCATTGATGAAACGCTTGACTTTTTCGCGTGCGCCTTCATAAGCAGTCGTCGCCTTCATACTGAGATAGTGCACGCCGCGATGAATGTTCGAATGTTCCTGTTCGATGTATTGTGCGCCGCGCTCGATGACCATGATTGGCACCTGCGAAGAAGCGGCGTTGTCGAGATAGACCAACGGCCTGCCGTTCACCGTCTGGCGCAACACAGGAAAGTCTTTACGAATCCGCTCGACGTCCCACGCGCCGCTCGGCTTAGGTTTAATCGGTATGAGTTCCTCGACGGTAACCATCTAAACCTCAATTTGAAATTCAGAATGCAGCCGGTTCAGAACCGCCTCATCCAGCTCGCGTTTAATCGAGTCAATCTGAATTTTCCCGATCACTTCTTCCGCAAAGCCGTACGTCAGTATGTTCTTCGAGAGGACTCGGTTAATTCCTCGAGTCTGCAAGTAAAACATTTGGTCTTCGTCGAGCTGCCCCACGGCCGCACCGTGTGCGCACTTCACATCGTCGGCATAGATCTCGAGCTGCGGCTTGGTATCAACCTGCGCATCGTTTGACAGCAGCAGATTCTTGTTCGTTTGCTGGGCGTCCGTTTGTTGCGCGCCGTGACGCACAAAAACCTTGCCGTTAAAAACTGCTCGCGACTTGCCATCGAGAATGCCTTTATAAAGCTGATGACTGCTGCAGTGCGGCTTCCGGTGATCGATTACAGAATGCGTGTCGGTGTGCTGTGACCCGTCAACCATGTAGAGACCATCGACTGAACAACTCGCGCCCTCATGATCCATGGTGACGTTTATGTCATGCCGTGAAAGCGCTGCCCCAAGGTTGATCGTGGTCGTATCATAAACGGCATCCCGGCCCAGCCTGACTCGAGTGGTAGCGATGTGCGAAGCTCGCGCGCCCTCGCGTTGCAATTTGTAGTGCTGCACGCGCGCACCGGAGCCCATCACCAGATCGACCATCGCGTTGGTGAAATAAGTTTCGCTATCGTCGTTGGCGCGATAGCTCTCAATGAGAGTAACCGAGCTCCGGTCATCGCAAACGACAATTGCTCGAGGAAATGCAGCGGCCGCTGCGTCACCCGCGACCGATTCACTGATGAATTGCAGCTGTATTGGTGGAGCTATCGAGACTCCGGACTGAATTCTGATGAACAGACCGCCTGCAAACAGAGCGGAATTCAACAAAGTGAAACTGTTCTCGGCGGCAAAATCCTGCCGTTCAAAAGCCTCACGTATCAAAGACTCATGCTCAGTGTTTCGCAACGCCTCCGCCACATCAACGGCGGTTACGCCGGCAGGCAATGATTCGACTGAAGAAAGATCGCGCCGGAAGATTCCGTTAACGAAAATGAACGCACTGTTGCGTGTTTCCTCGTAGATGAACGGCTTTAGCGTGTTCTGTTTTGATAATGCAGTTCCATTTGCGGCAATCACCGGGTTGAAGCTTGATTTAGCGATCGACGACACATTCGTATATTTCCACTCTTCGTTATTGACGGTAGGAAAGCCCTGATGCTGAAACCGCTGAAAGGATTCTTCGCGCAAGTTACGCAGCCATGCAGGGTCGTTTGAGCGCTGGCGAGTCGCCAGTCGAAATGCCGATGCAAACGAGTTGTCTTCTCTAACTAATTCGGTCGTCATAATCTTTAGACTTGTGCACCTGCTACCACAGAGGGTTCTGACTTCCCATTCTTCAGCCAGTCGTAACCCTTCTCTTCCAGTTCGAGTGCCAGCTCTTTCCCGCCTTCTTTGACGATACGACCACCGGACAGCACGTGCACAAAATCAGGAACGATGTAATTCAAGAGACGTTGGTAGTGCGTCACGACGATTACCGCTTTGTTTGGATCGTGAAGCTTGTTGACCCCTTCAGCGACAACGCGCAGCGCATCGATGTCGAGACCGGAATCGGTTTCATCGAGCACGGCCAACTTCGGATCCAGCACGGCCATCTGCAGAATCTCGTTGCGTTTCTTCTCACCGCCTGAGAATCCTTCGTTGACCGAGCGGGTCATGAAGCTGGCATCCATCTCTACCAGCGCAGCCTTCTCTTTCAGTAGATCCTTGAATTCCAAAGGATCAAGCTCGTCGGCGCCGTTGTGTTTTTGTTTTTCGTTGTAGGCGAGTCTAAGAAACTGCGCGTTCGAAACCCCGGGGACTTCGACCGGATATTGGAAAGCCATGAAGACGCCTTCGCGCGCGCGCTCATCAGGCGACATTTCCAGAAGATTCCGGCCTTCGTAGATGACTTCCCCGCCGTTAACTTCATAATCCGGATGGCCCGCAAGCACTTTTGCCAAAGTCGATTTGCCCGAACCGTTCGGACCCATGATGGCGTGGACTTCGCCTTTATTAACCTTTAGATTGATGCCTTTCAAAATCTGATTGCCATCAACCGAGGCGCTAAGATTTCGTATCTCTAACATTCAAAACTCCAAAAGAAAGGTCTTTGGCCTTTGCTCTTTAATCTTTGAAACACGCGGAAATCCTCGCGTGCACGCCAAAGACCAAAGCCCAAAAACCCAAGACCTGATTAACCAACTGCACCCTCTAACTTCAATCCGAGGAGCCGCGTGGCTTCAACCGCAAACTCCATGGGCAGTTGCAGAAAAACGTCTTTGCAAAAACCGTTAATGATGAGCGACACCGCGTCTTCCTGTGAAATGCCGCGTTGCATTAGATAGAACAACTGCTCTTCACTGATGCGCGACGTCGAAGCCTCATGCTCAACCTGCGAACTCTTGTTCATCACCTCGATGTAAGGAAAGGTGTTCGCGCTGCAATTGCTGCCGATCAGCATTGAGTCGCATTGGGTGTAGTTACGAGAGTTCTCGGCCTTCGGCATCACTTTTACCAATCCGCGATAACTATTATTCGCGTGACCGGCCGCAATTCCCTTCGAAATAATCGTTGAGCGCGTGTTCTTGCCGAGATGAATCATCTTGGTTCCTGTGTCCGCTTCCTGCGCATGATTGGTCAGCGCGACCGAGTAAAACTCGCCAATCGAGTTGTCGCCCATCAGGATGCACGATGGATACTTCCAGGTGATCGCCGAACCGGTTTCGACCTGGGTCCAGGAAATCTTTGAATTGCGCCCGGCGCACTTGCCGCGCTTCGTCACAAAGTTGTAAATGCCGCCTTTACCTTCTTCATCGCCGGCGTACCAGTTCTGCACAGTCGAGTATTTGATCTCCGCGTCGTCGAGCGCGACGAGTTCAACCACGGCAGCATGAAGTTGATTGCGATCGAACTTTGGCGCCGTACAACCCTCGAGATACGAAACGTATGCCCCTTCTTCGGCGACGATCAGCGTGCGCTCAAACTGACCAGATTCAGAATTGTTGATGCGAAAGTAGGTCGAAAGCTCCATCGGGCACCGCACGCCCCGTGGAATAAAGCAAAAGCTTCCATCAGAGAATACGGCGCTATTCAACGCCGCAAAAAAGTTGTCGTTAGTTGGCACCACCGATCCAAGGTACTTGCGTACCAGCTCGGGATGCTCCTTCACTGCTTCACTAAACGAACAGAAAATGACACCATGTTTCTTCAGTTTTTCTTTGTAGGTCGTTGCTACTGAAACTGAATCGAATACGGCATCAACTGCGACGCCAGCAAGTTGCTTCTGTTCAGAAAGAGGGATGCCCAGCTTTTCAAAGGTCCGCAGCAATTCGGGATCAACTTCGTCGAGACTCGCCTTGGCCGCTTTTTGCCTGGGCGCGCTGTAATAAATGATGTCCTGGTAATTGACTTCGGGAAACTCGATGTTGGGCCAGTGACGCGGTTCTTTCATCGTCAGCCAATGGCGATATGCCTTGAGACGAAACTCGAGCATCCATTCGGGCTCGTTTTTCTTCGCGGAAATAAGTCGAACCGTATCCTCGGTCAGGCCGCGCGGTATCGTCTCTGACTCGATATCAGTCACCCAGCCGTATTTATATTCCCGGTTTGCTAGAATCTCAGCAGTACTCATTTTTCTCGTTTAGTTCGCG
>Ga0126376_10000819_pt1 | contig 15958 bp, 10 predicted proteins | sample PanSoiMetPlot_15_FD_92760 | JGI IMG/M metagenome (GOLD analysis project Ga0126376, IMG submission 92760) | Tropical forest soil microbial communities from Panama - MetaG Plot_15 | ecosystem: Environmental > Terrestrial > Soil > Tropical forest > Bulk soil | place: Panama | collected 2016-02-17
CAGGTCGAGCCGCCCATCGTTGTCGTAGTCGAACCAGACTGCACTTGATCCCCAGCCGGGAGCCGCTACCCCTGCTTTGGCCGTCACGTCGGTGAATGTGCCATCGCCATTGTTGTGGTAGAGGATACTGCGGTCGTACTGGGTGACGTATAGATCGGCAAAGCCATCGCCGTCGTAGTCGCCGACGGCTACGCCTTGTCCATATCCTCCTGCGCCAATGCCGGCTTTCTCCGTAACGTCAGTAAAGGTTCCATCGCGATTGTTGCGGTATAGCGCATTTCGCAAGGGAGGCTTGGGATCGTAAAAGTCTGCCTTCCCACCATTGACGAGGTAAATATCCATCCACCCGTCATTGTCATAATCGAAGAAGGCGCAGCCCCCGCCAGTTGTCTCGGGAAGATACTTCTCCGTGGACATACCTGCGGTATGCACCCACGTAATTCCACTGGTCGAGGAAGGAACCTCCTCGAACGGATAGCGCGTGGCAGGTACGGTGAATCCAAAACGGGAAAGGAGGCCGACGGCAGAAATCTTGACCAGGCCTTCGAGAAAAACTCTTCGCGAGACGCCACCGGACACCAGATGCCCCAATCGAGAAGACTTGATCACCATCCGAATGTCTCCCTAGGGCTACTGGGGTTGGGGCGCAGCTGGATTCGCCTCCTGCATCTTGCGATGAATCGCGAACTCCCGCTCGGCATCTTCTTTGCGTCCGCTGCGACTCAGTGCCATGGCAAGATCGTAGTGCGCTACCGGATTCTCAGGTTGCAGCTTCACTGCCGTCTCAAGCGCGGGAACAGCTTCAGCAAATCGCTTTTCCGAAGACAGCGAGGATCCTAGCCCCAGGAACGCTTCGGCAAAGCCAGCGTCGAGCTTTGTGGCGCGAGTGAAGTGAGCGATGGCATCGGCCCATTCACTGTTTTGCCGGGCCAACTCGCCCAGCACGTATTCCGCACCGGCATTCTGGGGATCGATCTTCAATTCCTTTTCGAAGTGCTGTTTGGCCTCCTGCGTCAGCTCTGGAGTCGGATTCGGCTTCGATAGCAGCACGCGGCCGAGACGGTAATGAATCCCAGGCAGATTGGGATTAATCTCGAGGATCTTGCGATATTCAGCCGCAGCCTCGTCCCACTTGCCTTGGACCTCGAGCGATTCTGCACTCAGCTCGTGGACTTGATAGGAGAATGGCGCCTCATGAAGCAGGTCTTGAGACGCGCGGATGGACAAGTCGGAGTACGCATGCGTGGCCTGATAAAGCACCTCGGGATCGCGCGGAAAGTCATGGCTCAGAATCTGCAGGAACTCGATTGCGTCATATGGCTGGTTGCGCGTCATAGCACAGCGCAGCCCCGCAAGCCCAACTTTCTTCTTGAGTTCTGCGTCCGCCACGTTCCGAATGTTCTTGCGGAGAATCGGAACGGCATCGGCACAGCGTCCGCTTGCCACCATGCTAAGACCGCGTTCAACCATTTGTGAGCGATTAGCCGCTCCTGCAGCTTTGGAATTCTGTCCAAAGCATACAGAGGCAGCCGCGGCGAGCAGGAGCCCCCGAACAATAAAAACCCGGAACATTAAGCGAATCATAAGCCGAAAGCACCCGAAAAACGAGCACCAACACACGAGAAACAAAAGTGGCAGGCGCGGTTACGCCTGCCACTTATACGTTAACAGCTGCTCAGAAGTAGAACTTCAAAGCGAGCTGGAACTGGCGAGCCCCCTGAGAGTCCGTAATGGCGCCAAACCCACGCGCGCCTTTATCGGCCACGTTCAAATCCGGAGCCGCCAGAACCGGGTGATTAAAGGCGTTATAAGCCTCCGCCCGGAACTCGAACCTCCTGGTTTCCGAAATCGGGAAACTCTTGTTCAGGCTCAGGTCCAGACTGGTGAACCTCGGTCCACGGATGTTTCCCTGACTGCATGTCCCGAAAGAATTCGGCAGAGGGTCAGAGAACGTTGATGGATCGAACCACTGGACATAGCCAGGAGTTGCAGTACCGCTGGAGACTGAAGTCGGAATCGATTTCTTCGAGTACTTAACCGGCCCGGAACAGTTGGAACGAGCGCCACCAAACTGATTCGCGGCGCCGTTCGTTCCTGATGGATCGGTGTTCCCCCATCCGCTAAAGTCTGACATCGCATTCCCTGAATGGAACGAGAACGTTCCACCAACCTCCCAATGGCCGATGATCTGATCAACTATCGAGTTTGCATTCCCTCCCAACTTCTTGCCGCGTCCGATTGGCAACTGATAGGTGGCATAACTGGAAAGGACATGGGTTTGGTCGAAGAAGCACGGTCCCCAATCCATCCGTGGATTGAACAGGCTTGTCCATCCCACCTGGCCATGAGAGGTTTGGGTTGAGCCCCAAGTACCGTAGTACCCACCCGAATCGCTCAGGCACTTGGAATAGGTGTACGCCAACTGGGCATCGAGGCCACTCGACATTCGATGTCGAAGCACCGCCTGCAGAGCGTCGTACCGCTGACTGCCGTTCGATGCATTGCCGTTGGCATTTGTGATCTCGCTCAGCAAGGCCGGATTACCGGTGAGGAAAGCCGGTGTCTTGCCGGGTGTGCCACTGATGCCGGGTTTGGTAATGATCTTGCCACTCGAGTCGAGCAGCGGCACCTGGGTGTACTGCATCAGGTTGAGCAAGTGGGTTCCGTGCTGTCCGACGTAGCCGATCTGTGCCGTCGTAGCGTTGTCGATCTGATGTTGGACAGTTAGATTCCACTGTTGCGTCAGTGCAGGACGGAAGTCCGGATCAAATAGATGAATCGTGCCCACGCCCTTGTAGCAGTCGACTGTAATGACAGGACAGGGCTGCGTTACCTGGGCGTTTTGGAAGACGTTGGCGAAGTTGCCTTGCGCGTTGGGGAAGTTTGCCTGAAATTGCGCTGCAGTAAACGGGAAGTTGGCGGTCATCTGCTGATTTACGCCGCCGCCTTCTGTGTATTCGGAAATGGCATAGCCCGCGCGAATTACAGTCTTGCCGTGCAATGCGGATGGTGCCCAAGACGCACCAATGCGAGGCAGGAAGTTGCCGATACCGAGATAGTTGTTGTACAGCGCATGGTTATTCTGCTCGACCTGAAGTCCGCCGGCTACTAGTCCTCCGCCGGCGAAGTTCACTTCGCGATTGTTAATCTCGTAGAAGGGCGTGTGATTTTCCCAGCGTAAACCGAGATTCAGGGTGATGTTATCGGTGATTCGCCAGTCGTCCTGGGCGAATGCGCCAAAAACATTGCCACGGCGTCCAAATTGCGGCGGAATAGCTCCGCGATTAACGGCCGCAACGTTGCCCAGCCAAAGGTCCGCCAGTGGAGAATTGGTGAGGTTGTTGAAGTTGATCGCGCCAAGTTCTCCACCATTTCCAGTGTAGGTGTTATCGAGCCGCAGTCGTTGATACTGGAATCCCACTTTGAACTGATGACGTCCTGTGATGATCGAGACGTTGTCATCAATCTGCCCTGTGGTCGTATGGAAGTTCTGGAACAGCGCATTCGACCCTACGTCGAAGCCACCCGCCACGATGTGGGGCAGCCCATTGACAAAGGCGTTGCCGCCCGCAATGCCAATCTGCTCGGCGAGCTTGCCTACGTTGCCCGCCACGTTTCGCGGATTGTCGAAATTGACGGCGTTGAAACCAAACCGCAGCTCATTCAACAAGCTACTATTGAAAGAATGCACCCACTGGGTCGCGAAATTGCGAATCGGTTGGGTCTCCGGACCGACTTCTGCTAAGGCGAAAGTGTTGGTCGACGGATGCCGGATGTGCGCCTGTGTCCAGCGCCCATACATGTGATCGTTTTGGGAAAAATTGTAGTCGATCTTCAAATCGCCCTGGTCGTTGTTGATCTGTTCAGCCTTCAGGGCAGCGAGTGTTCCGGTTGCATCTCCCTGAGGTATTGAATTAAATAGCGCGGCGGTAACAGAATTTTCTTTGAGCCCGGCAGCCGCTAGGTTGTTATTGGGAATATTGGCGCCTGTCGTCGGGTTCTTCAGTTGCACTGCATTCGTGCCGCCGGTGCAAATCCCGCCAACAAAAGTGCCCCCGGCACCCGTACACAACACGCCGAAATCGCCTGCTCGCTCCGCACTTGTCATCACGAAGAAGGGTTGTGACGAGGGAGGAGTGTCGAAGCGCTGACCTTGGTAGTCCGCAAAAAAGAACAGCTTGTTCTTGATGATCGGTCCACCGATTGCAGCGCCAAATTGGTTCCACACCAAGCCCGGCTTGCGAATCGCTCCCGTGGAGTCTTGCAATTGCGGATTGCATGCGGGAAGACTGCCGCCACATGTTCCCTTACTTAGTCCATTTGCCCATTTGTTGGCGTTGAAGTTCCCATCGCGATAAAACTCAAAAATGCTGCCATGGTAGGCGTTCGTTCCAGACTTGATGCTGGTACTGATCACGCCTCCCTGATAGTTACCGAATTCTGCTGAGGCATTCTGGGTTATGACGTTGAACTGCTCAATCGCATCGGGGCTGGGCGTGTATCCGACTTCGTTGTTACTGTTTTCACTCGAGTCGATACCATCCAGAAGCAATGAATTCGCCTGTTCGCGATTCCCATTTATGTACGGACGTCCGGAGGAGGTGATTAGTCCGGGCGTGCTGAACGACGCCGGATTAGGCGTCGTCGCGCCAGGCGCGAGCAGCGTTAGTGCCAGGTAGTCGCGCGTTCCCAGCGGCAAGCTGACCTGAGTCTTTGCGTTAATGACAGTGCTCACCTCTGTACTCTGAGTCTGTAACAGTGGCGCTGCCCCTGTGACTTCCACAACCTCAGTGACTTGGCCAAGCTTGAGTTGGAAATCGAGACGCGCAGTCTGGTTCAGATCCAAATTGATATCGGCCTGTACGGCGCTCTGAAAACCGTTTTGCTGAACTTTGACTCGGTACGTTCCGATTGGGATGCGGCTGATGCTGTAAATGCCCGCACTGTTTGTGGTGGCGCTGAAGTTAGTGCCGCGTTGAGTGTCGGTCGCAGTCGCAGTCGCGCCCACAATGGGCGCTCCGCTTGGATCAGTGACCAGACCGGTAATGTTGGCTGTTACTTCCTGCGACCACGCCAGCGGCGTAAGCGTCAGGAACAGAATTGCCACAAGCGAGGGGCCCCGCAGGGATTGGAGTCTGCGCTTCACAAAGCCTCCTGAGCGAGAGAGATCTCTTGATTTCTGGCTATGGGTCGAATACGCTATATAGCACTTGTGGTCGTTGTCAAGAAAAAAGTTTGTTGAAAACGAATACTTGCAATAAATGCTCTATAGCGGGTAAAACATTTCTCTATAGCACTTCGGCGGGATGAAATTCCCCGCAAATCTTGGCATTGATGAGACCGCAAGCAGTCAGAGGAAACTCGAACGGAAACGCAGTTCTACCGGCATATCGCCGCATACACAGCGCTATACGCGAGCGCATCGAGAGCGGAGATCTTCATCCGGGAGACGCAGTTGACTCCGAGCGCGAACTAGCAAAGCTCCATCGCGTGAGTTTGATGACCGCGCGTCACGCGCTGGCGGAGTTAGCGCGCGATGGCTTTGTCGAGCGACGCCGTGGTTCAGGAACGTTCGTCGCTCCGCTGAAGATTCACTTCAACAAACTGATGAGCTTCAGCGAGCAGATGACGACGCGAAGTCTGCCGCCCAGATCAAAAGTGCTGTCCTCCAGAGTGATTCAGAATGAGCCCGACATCGCTGCGAGGCTGGCACTGCCGCCGATGAGTCCGCTGTTGGTTATTGAACGTTTGCGGGAAGGAGGTGGCGAGCCGTTTGCGTTAGAGACCTGCTATTTTTCCGCGTCAGATTTTGGATCGCTCGCGAACGCCCCGCTCGAGCGCAGCTCATTGTTTTCATTACTGCAAGAGGATTACCGCACTGAATTGGCATATTCCGATGAAGATATCGATGCCACTGTCGCCGACGCACGCCTTGCAAAGCTATTATCTGTGCCTCGCGGTTCACCGCTGTTGCGAATCCGTCAGGTCATCTTTTCTAACGCGGCTAGACCTATTCTGTACGTACTTGGACTGTACCGATCCGACAGGCATAGCTTAACCATTCGCAGGACGCGGTAGCCCGGTGATTCTCGCTGCAGCGTTGGCAGGGATTTCGCGGATTGGGTAGCCATTAGCTGTGAACGATAACGACCCCTGATCGCAGATCAGCAGCTGTACTGCGTCCCGAGTAACCTGTAACCTGATCTCGTGCCTTCAATTTTTTCCCGGCTACGGTTCTGGGTAGGACTGTCCGCTCTGGCCATGGTCGGAGTAGTAGCCGGCTTTTACATTTATGCGCGCTACCGGGTGCAGCGCGCGATCCATGAACTGCCTTCAAAGCTGGGCGCCGAAATCCAGCAGAACACTGAAGGGTTCACCTATTCACAGGCAGCCGGCGGGCATACGATCTACTCCATCAGCGCGGCCAATGCAATTCGCTACAAGCAAGGCGGCAAGGCTGAGCTGCACAGAGTCAAAATTGTTTCGTATGGTCGGCAGTCAGACCGGCTGGATGAGATCACGGGCGATGACTTTGAGTACGACGCGCAGAGTGGAGACATCACAGCCAAAGGGAAAGTCACGATCGAGCTGCAGGCCGTACAGCCTGCTCCCGGTGGGAGTCCCAAAAAAGTTGGAAGCCCGCTGCACCTTGAAACCAGCGGACTGATGTTTAACAAGAATACAGGCATCGCGAAGACTACCGAGAAGATCACGTTTGCGTTGCCCCAGGGAACCGGTTCGGCTGTAGGCGCAACCTACGATTCGAAGAGAAATACGTTTCAACTTCACTCCGACCTTCATCTGCTCACCAGTGAACCCAAGCCTACGAACCTGCGGGCCAGTAGCGCTCTGTTTGAGCAGGAATCCCAGGAACTGACGCTCACAGACTTGCGCGCCCAATCGGGAATTCGGCGCTTGGCGGCACAGCACGTGGTCTTGCATCTGCGCGAGGACAATACCGTTGAGCGCGCTGACGCGAGCGGTGGAGTGGATGCGCTTATACAGGGAGCAAAAAGCGATCGACTTCATGCGGGTGACGCAAGCTTCTCGTTCGGAACCCAGAATCAAGCCACCGGCGGTCGGCTCGGAAGTGGAGTGACGTGGGAGACTGGGGGCGCAACCGCGTCGCGCGGAACCGCCGGACACGTGATTCTGGCGTTTGGACGCGACAATCAGATCCAATCGGCACAGCTCAGGGGTAACGTTGATCTAATTCAACTCCCTGCGGTTCAAAACGGGAAGAGCGCATCTGAGACACCAGCGAACGTCTCATTGACGGAAAAGAAGCCACAGTCTGCACCTGGACGCGCTCTAGCCGAGAATCAAGCCTCTTTGCAGGGGACCGAGTTCCGTGGCGACGCGCTCGACTTAGTCATCTTAGATGGTACGAGGCTGCGCACCGCGACTAGCGTGGGCCCAGGGCAAATTATCCTGTCGACGCCACAAAAGTCGGCACAAACTGGCTCGCCAACCCAGAGTGGGAACACCACAATTACGGCCAGCACCTTTGAGGCAAGATTCTCGGGGGACAATAGGATCTCCACTCTTGCTGGAAGCTCTCCGGTAAAGATCGTCTCTACCGTCCCAGGACAACCGGACCGCGTCAGCGAGAGTCGCGACTTGCTCGCCACATTCACTAAAGGCAAAACACAGACGCTTGAAGAAGCGATCCAAACCGGGGATGTGCAGATTCAGGAAGGTAAAAGATCTGCAACCGCCGATCAGGCAACATACAGCCAAGCCAATAACACGATGGGCCTGAAGGGGAATGTTCGATACAAGGACGAAACCACAGGCTCCGCTCTGACCAGCAATACTTTGATACTGAACCGTGCCACAGGGGAGACCTCGGCGAGCGGGGACGTAAAGACGACATACGCCGAGCAGAAGTCGGAAGCACCAGGAGCGATGCTTGCACCTTCTCACGCCGTCCATGTGACCGCGGAGCAAATGGTGGCGAAGAACTCTACGAGTGTCGCGCGTTATTCCGGTCGAGCCCGTCTGTGGCAAGGCAGCAACATTGTTCAGGCACCGATCTTGGAGTTCAACCGAAATGGTGGTTCTATGGAAGCTCGAGCCCAGGGCAGTCAGCGAGTTTCCACAGTTTTTGTACAGCCGGACAAGAATGGGAAGAGCGTTCCGGTCGAAGTACGCGCTGATCGCCTGCACTACGAAGAAAACCAAAGAAAGGCGCTCTTCGACGGATCTATTGTCGCGCGGAGTGCAGATTCGACACTCCGCGCGAACAAAGCTGTGATTACCCTAAAGCCGCGAACCGCGAACCAGGAAGGGAAAACGCCGTCTCCCAAAGCACAGGAATCAGGTTCTCCAAGCGAGGTGCAAACAATTGATGCGACTGGCGATATTCAGCTTGAACAGCCGGGAAGAAAGGCCATTGGAGCACGTCTTCTCTACACTGCTGATGAGGGGAAATTCGTTCTGACCGGAGTGCCTGGATTCCCGCCTAGCATTTTTGATGCCGAACACGGTCAAGTTACGGGAGTTTCGTTGACCTTCTTTAACCGCGATGGTAGAGTTCTGGTGGATGGGAGCAATTCAACGTCCATAACCCAGACTCGGTTCCAAAAATGATGCAGCAAACCCTTTCGACCGACCAGATAGGCAAAGCCTACAGGGGTCGAAGGGTAGTGAACGGGGTCACTCTCCACATAAATCAGGGTGAGGTAGTGGGCCTACTAGGCCCAAATGGGGCCGGCAAGACGACAAGTTTTTACATGATCGTCGGCCTTGTGGCGCCGGATACCGGCCGAATTGCGATCGACGGGGCAGACATAACGGATGTCCCGATGTACTTGCGGGCGCGCAACTATGGCATCAGCTATCTGCCGCAGGAGCCCTCGGTCTTTCGCAAGCTGACGGTCGAGGAAAACATCATGGCCATCCTCGAGGCTCAGCCGCTCTCCTGGGAGAACCGGCGCAGCCGCATGGAGACCCTGATTGAACAGCTCGGGCTGGGACATATCCGGAAGACGCGTGGATACGCACTCTCCGGCGGCGAAAGACGGCGCGTAGAGATCGCGCGGTGTCTATGCATTCGTCCGACGTTCATTTTGCTAGACGAGCCGTTTTCGGGAATCGATCCTATCGCGGTGCTTGATTTACAGAAGATCATTTTTGATCTTAAGGCGAGTGGAATTGGAGTGCTGATTACGGACCACAACGTTCGGGAAACGCTGTCGGTGACCGATCGCGCTTACATCATCAGTCAAGGAAAGATCTTCCGCTCAGGAACGCCAGAGCAGTTGGGCACCGATCCTGAGGTGAAGAGAATTTATCTGGGAGAGAGCTTCTCTCTCGTTTAATCATGTTCACAAGGTAATCCGGGCACTTATTGGAAGTTAATGGTCCTACTTCAGAACAAACTTAATCTTAGGGTCTCGCAGAAACAGATCCTCACGCCGGGGCTCGTGCAAATGGTCAGCGTCCTTGCGCTGAACAAACTCGAGCTTAAAGAGATGATCAATGCCGAGATCATCGAAAATCCTGTTCTGGAGGAACTCGAATCCAACATTCCGTTAATCGATCAGGTTGCTGGACGCGAGGCGGATCGTGAGCGCGCCGAAGCCCCAGAGCAGCCGGCAGTCACCGCGGGAGAACAGGCTGGCGAGAAGAAGGATCCATTCGAAGAGATCGACTTTGGAACTTACTTTAAGGATTATCTCGATCCCGGCTTCCGCAGTCCGCAGGATTTTGAGAGCTCTGACCGTCCGTCGTTTGAGAATTTCCTGTCGAAGCCCGGAAATCTGACTGATCACTTAATGTGGCAGCTTGGGGCCATGAGTGTGCGTCCCGCTGTTCGTGCTGCTGCCGAGCTCGTGATTGGCAATTTGAATGACGACGGTTATCTAGTCGCATCTGACGAAGAGTTGATGGCGGCCGCTCGAGGTGAGGCGCTCGAAGTTGAACCGACGGCTGCCGAGACTGCTCCATCGCCGGAGCCCAACGGGACAGTCCCTGCGAGCAACGAAGGGATCTCCGGAGACTCGGACGCCTTCTTGATTGAGGAGCCTGCCGAGGTGTTAGTTGGCAGCTACGTTGTCCAGAAGCCAAGTGCTATAGCAGCAGCACCGGCACCCAAGCCTTCGATTGCGCCGGCACCTTCAGTAACTTCAGCACCGCGTGAGACCGCGAACCAAGCTCCTTTCACGATCGAAGAGCTACGCGAAGGTATCGATCTGGTGCGCCAGATGGATCCTGTTGGAGTGGCTGCTCGCGATCTTCGCGAGTGCCTGCTTCTGCAACTCAGAGAGCTGGAGCACCAGGTTAACAATCGCGTGATCAACGGCGATTCTGAAATTCAGAACCAGCATTTGGCGCAGATTCAGACAGCCATGGCCATCGTTGAAACACAGCTGCGCAACGTCCAGAATCGGCAGTATAAGGAACTCGCGCGGGCAATCCAACGTCCGCTGGACGCGGTGATGGACGCGCTGAACTTCATCAAGACGTTAGATCCGAAACCTGGCCAGCGTTACAACAAGGTAGAACCGCGGTTGATCGAGCCTGACGTCGCATTCGTAAAGCAGGGCGATGAGTACTTCGTGCTGATGAACGAAGACGACATCCCCGTGCTTCGTCTGAATCCGGGATACAAGAAGTTGCTAAACCGTGACGCCGCTGAAAAAGATGTTCGCAATTACGTGAAAGAGCGGTATAAGTCTGCTATTCAGCTCATGAAGAACATTGAGCAGCGTAAGCAGACGATCCTCAAGACCTGCTACGCGATCATCGGCCGCCAGCGCGAGTTCCTCGACCAGGGTATCGACCAGCTGAAACCAATGATGATCAAGGAAGTAGCCGAGGAAATCGGCGTGCATCCTTCCACCGTGAGCCGCGCCGTAGCAAACAAGTATGTGCACACGCCGCAAGGCGTCTACGAACTGCGCTATTTCTTCAGCGAAAGTGTGAACGGTCCTGAAGGCGGCGGAACCTCCCTGATGATCCTGAAGCGGCGAGTAAAGAAGCTGATCGAAGAAGAAGATTCTCGCCGTCCGCTGACCGACGAGCAGATCACAAGAATTTTGCAGTCGCAAGGAATCAACGTGACACGCCGTACCGTGGCGAAGTATCGTGAGGATATGAAAATTCCCAGCACGCATCAGAGACGCGTGAAGGATTAGAACTAGCGATTTTGACGGTTGCTGATTGGCAATCCCGTTGATCTGCTGAAGGGAGGAACCGGAACTAACACGAACATGTAACAGAGTGCAGCAAAGCCTTTCCGATTCACGAGAACCCCATTGCATTCAGGAGGGAGTTAATGAACGTCGAGTACACCGGAAGGCAGTATGAAGTCACTCCCGCAGTGCGCAAGCAAGTGGAACACGGCTTGGGCAAACTGGAAAAGCTCTTCGGCAGCAAGTTCGATTCACACGTAATCCTCACCCTCGAGAAACACCGGCACATCGCCGAAATCACCATCAAAGTTCGCAATCATCCTATCGTCGGCATCGCCGAATCGACTGACATGTCTGTCGCGGTGGGCGAAGCGCTCGACAAAATCGATCGCCAGGCAATCAAATACAAGACTCGCTGGCGCGCTAAGAAGCGTCACGCACGCAAGACGCAATGGTCTCCGGCTCTGCCTAAGCAGCAAGCGCAGACCATGGCCGTAGGCAGCAGCGCCGCGACTGCAGTTCCCGTGGTAGTTCATTCATTTCCAGCCGTCGCCAAGATGACTGAGACGCATGTCGTGAAATCGGCAGACTCGGTAGCCATGCGTCCGATGACATTGGAAGAGGCAGTCAAAGAAGCTGAATTTCGCGATCGCGAGGTCTTCGTGTTCCGCGATCCGGAAGGCCGTGTGAAAGTGCTGCACCGCACGAAAGACGGCAAGATGGAGCTGATCGAAGCACCCTAGAAGAATCGGGTGATCGGGTGATCGGGTGAAGTAAGAGTCGGCACATCAAGTTTCTCGATATTCCAACGCCGTGCTTGCGCGGTAACCCTTCCGAAGGCACGGATAAAGTCGTTGTTTTACCTCACCCGATGGCCCCCATCACCCGATTTGCTACCATTCGCTCATGGCAACTGGCTCTAAAGCCATGCGGGATACAGCAAAGATTTCCCGCAATTCCCATCCTCGAGGTCCGAAGAAAAAGCGAGGACCGACCGAACTCGTGCTCATCACGGGGATGAGCGGTTCGGGTAAGGGATCGGTCCTTAAGGCTTTCGAGGATCTCGGATATTACTGCGTAGACAATCTTCCGCTGGAACTGATCCAGCGCTTCGCGGATTTGGCGCGGCAGTCTCCTGAGATTGAGCGGACCGCCATCGTCGTTGACATTCGCGAAGGCGGCACGCTGAATCGCCTTCCGCAGATTTTGAAGCAAGTAAAGAAGACCATTAATACGCAGGTCTTGTTCCTGGAGGCTTCGGACGATTCTCTGGTCCGCCGCTTCAGCGAGACGCGGCGGCCTCATCCTTTGGGAAAGAGCTCCTCAGTAGCAAGCGCGATCAGTACCGAGCGTAAGCGTCTCGATTTTCTTCGCAACCTTGCTGACGTAATCATCGACACATCTAAATTCAACGTTCACGAGCTGCGGTCGCACATTATCGAGAAATTCCAGGAAGGAACTAACAACAACACCATTCTGGTTTCCTGCGTCAGCTTCGGATTCAAGAATGGCGTTCCCAACGATGCCGATCTGGTATTCGACGTTCGGTTCTTACCGAATCCGCACTTTATTCCGGAATTTCGTCCCTTGACTGGCCGCCATCCCAAGGTGGCTAGCTACATTCGGCAATTTCCTCAAACTCAGGAATTTATCGATCGCATCTCCGAGTTATTGGTTTACCTGATGCCGCACTATATCCGCGAAGGAAAAAGCTACCTCACGGTGGCGTTCGGGTGCACCGGCGGTCAGCATCGCTCGGTGATGATCGCTGAAGATGTGGCAAAGATTCTGGGCCAAGCAGGATACAACGTCAAGGCTCAACATCGGGACAGCCCGAAATAAGCGAAGACTGCTACCGTAAGCTCAGCCAATTTTCGTCATTGTGAATGTGCCATTCGCGCAACCGGCCGCCGTCGTCGAGAATGTAAAAGCTCCATTCGCCATGGTTCCTAGATAGGCGAGCGATCCGCTTCCCATAATGGTTCCGGTGCTTGAACCAGAAGTGAACGCGACCGATACATTCAAGTTAGATCCTGCTCCAGACGAAACCTGGCCAGTCACGTTGAAGGTTGTTCCTGAAGCAGCAATCGCAGGAAAGCACGAAGACGGCGGATTGTTCACAGCGGTCACTGTACCAGTGAGGCTATTGCCATTCTGGTTGAAGTTCACAGTTAAGGTTGTGCTCGGAGGAGCAGTCCCCTGGGAAGCGGTTGGAGCAAATGTCATATTCCAGCTTCCCGTCACAACTGGCGTTTGATTCGAGGATCCTGGCATCGATGAGTAACCACCGCATGCTGCAAGTACGCTTGCAGCCGCGAGCGTCAAAAAGAGGAGTGTCCTGTTCATCACGGCCTCCAGCTTGGCCTTTTAGGCGCAATGTTAAGCCGCAATGGTAGGCATTTTCACACTTCGCGATGAGATTTCTGGGATGAAAACATTCCTGATTCTCATTGGCGTGCAGCGCCCTAATCCCTCGGAGGAACGACGTCCGCGTACCTCTGTTGGGGACTCCGCCTCGGTTCTTTTCTGGGAATGCAGAAGCTTCTTAATCAGCTTCCGCAAGTTACCAAGGACGCAGGACTTACCACGCCTTTAATAGCTCTGATTTGTATTTTTAATTAGCCTTTCACCTTCAAAAGTTAATCTAATCGTGTATGACTGAGAAGCTCGCAAAACGATACATCTTCGCCAGCGATTTTGATCAGACCCTTACGTTCAATGACACCGGATACGTTTTGAGCGAAATGGTCGGGATTCCCACTTCGGAATTCGAGCGCAGAGCTCAGGGAATGGCGAAGCTGAACCTTGTGCAGCAAGGCGCGGAACTTGCCTATTTATTGCTGCATGATCCGGAATTTAACTCCAAAGTTCGCAAACAGCACCTCTATGAGGTTGGGAAACAGATCCGCCTGAAAGAGAATATCAAGCTGCTCTACGAAATTCTTGATGGTGATATCGATGGTCATCATTTCGATTTCTATGTCGTGTCGGCATCTCCGGAGGAAGTGATCCATTCCGCACTCGAAGGCATCGTTCCTAAGGATCACATCTTTGGAACAAAGCTTATTTACGGCGCGAATGGACAGGTCGAGCGTCTTGAGCGCGCCACAGCCGGCTACGGGAAAGTCGCTGTGCTCGATGAGTTGCAAACATCGCTGCAGATCGCTCCTGACCACATTGTGTATGTCGGCGACGGGAGCTCTGACATTCATGTCATGCTCCACGTGAATACACGTGATGGATTTACGATCGCCGTCTCGGAAGCCAAGCACGTCGCTCACATTGCCAAGCGCACTCTGCTGAGCACCAGCGCGGTGGCTGTACTTGCGCCAATCCTCCAGGAAATCGTGGGATGGCCGCGGCTTCAGATTCGAAAGCTGTTCGAGTCACACGGACTGTTGGTGCACGAATGGGATCAAGTCCGAACAGATTGGCTGACCCTGCGTTCGCCACAAAGCGAGCAACAGCAAACTACAACGGCAGCGAACTAGGCTCTCCGCTCGGATGTAATTCATAACGAAAAGGTGAGACGCAGCATGCTGCGTCTCTACTCGCCTGCAGCGAGCAGGCCGGCGTTGCGCAAGATCCGGCGCACTTTCTTGGGTGAGACTGATAATCGCTGAGCGACTCGGGAGACTTTCCGGCCTTCACGCATCCAGACCTTCGGAATCACGATCTCGGCGAACTCTTCCGTTATCTGCTGGAAGGTCTTTTCGCCCAGCATCCCTTCGGACCAGGCGCGCAGTGTGTCGTCGATCTTCGATGCTCGAAGGATGCGTGACTTGAGCATGGCCATCTCTTCCCAGAGGTGATCGCGATCCTCAACTCCGACTAGCGACGACGCGAGGTCGACATATTGCTTCGCCTCGTCCCAATCCTGGAAGAAGTCATTGGCTGCGCAGCTTCCTCGAGCTAGATAAGCTCCAGCAGTAAGACGCCTGTTTTCTGTGTGCTTGGCTAAAGCAATCGCCTCTTCCGCGTGCTGACGGGCTAGATTGGCGTGCAGGGCAAGATCGGCGTCTTCGAGTTGCTCCTCGACACGGGCATTCTCTGCGGCCGACTGCAATAGGCGGGCACGCGCCATCAGAATGTGGTCATGCTTCTGCTGCGCCAGCTCGTACGCCTTAACAGCCTCCGTTGACGCGCGATCGATCTCGCCTTGGTCCAGATGGAGTTGGCCGGCGTTCACCAGGACGGTTCCTGTTCCAATATGGTTCTGGTGATGTGCATAGATCTCACCGGCACGGTGCAATTGATCGAGCGCTTCCCGACAAAGCTTGATGTAGCGTGAATGCGTCGCGCCACGCGACTCCACCTCGTCGCCTCCCCTGTTCGGACCGGGGACGCGCGAATCGATGCGCTTCCGAAGCTGCAGCGCAATCAATCGCTTGACGTAGGCGGCGTTTACCAGTGCGCGCGCCAGATTGCGATGGTTCGGATAACGGCGGGCGTAGATCGCAACCGCGTTGTCGAAATGATGCAGCGCCTGTGCATACTCGCCGGAGCGCCGGACGATACGTCCCCGCGCCGACTCGATGTTGCCCAGCGCCAGCCAATCATCTGATGACTTGAGTCCAGCCTCTGCCTGATCAAGCAGTCGCAATCCCTCTTTGGCACGCCCAAGCTGGAAATTAATCCAGCCTTCCTGAACGTGAATCAGCGCCACCAGGTCAGACGTGTGCAGTCGGCTTGCAAGCCGTCGCGCTTCTGCGATGTCGTGGAGCGCAGCATCGTACTCTCCCTTCTTCCGGTGGGCACGCCCTTTCCAAAAATGGGCCAGCACCATGAGCCGAGGATCGTTCAGTTCACGCTCGGCTTGA
>Ga0126376_10000820_pt1 | contig 15944 bp, 12 predicted proteins | sample PanSoiMetPlot_15_FD_92760 | JGI IMG/M metagenome (GOLD analysis project Ga0126376, IMG submission 92760) | Tropical forest soil microbial communities from Panama - MetaG Plot_15 | ecosystem: Environmental > Terrestrial > Soil > Tropical forest > Bulk soil | place: Panama | collected 2016-02-17
CGGAGCGACCACTGGGCTGGTGCACGACTTTCGCTGAGCGCGTGCGGGAGATCGTGTTACCGGGCTTTACCGCATTCAGCAACCGCGATACGCGGATGGCGGCCCGACTCATGCTCATGCGCGGACCAATCCGTGTGAAGAAACCGCTCAGCGCGTCGGGAAGAGATCAGACGGTGGTTACGACTTTGAATGAGCTCGATGCCGTGCTGGAAAAAGTCAGCGCCGACGAAATGGCCACATATGGATTGGTGCTCGAAGAAAACTTGCGCCAGGTCAGGACGTTGAGCGTCGGGGAGGTCGCGGTCGGTGGCCTGAGGATCAGCTACCATGGGACGCAAAGAACCGTGGCGGACAACGATGGGCAGCCGGTTTACGGCGGATCCGATCTCGTGTGCGTGCGCGGCGGCTGGGAGAGTCTCGATGCACTCCCGATGTCGCCCGAGGTACGCGCCGCCGTGGTTGCAGCAAGAAGATACGATGCGGCGACGGAGGAGCTCCCAGGCTTCACGGCATCGCGGCGAAACTACGATGTCGCTCAGGGAATCGGCGCCGACGGTCGGCCACGATCAGGGGTGCTCGAGCCTTCGTGGCGCATTGGTGGCGCAAGCAGCGCCGAGCTCGTCGCATTGACAGCGTTCGCGCGGGACCCATCCTTAAAGGTCGTCCGCGCATCTCACGTCGAAGAATTCGGCACGGGCCGCCGAGCTCCCGCAGATTCGATCGTCGATTTTCAGAGCGACGATCCCGCGTGGGGCCCCCTGCTCCGATACACCATCGTGAAGCCACAAGATCAGCAGTTGCGTCAAAAAATCTGCGGCCAACGCGGGGGCACTTGGCGGGGCTTGGCGCCGCCCGTGATCCCGTCCGACGCCGACAGCCGTGTCATACGATTCCCATCGCGAACGGGTGCTTCATGCCGAAATCATCGGGGACAGGTCCCGATCGGTTATTCCGGGGCAGACAGCGGATCGGTCCCCGACCTCTCGAAATACGAATGCCCGGAAAGCGATGATGATTATCGGCATCGCATGGTCGTAAATGCCATTGCCCTGATTTTTGTCAGCCTGTTGAGCCTTGCGGGCTTATGGCTCGTCAATGCGATCGCGCATAGCTGAAGCGGAAGCATGCATCCAGTCCGACGCGGGATTTACCTCGGTAACCGCTTATTTGCCGAATTGAGGGAGCTGAAGTTCAGGCGCCTAGCTCGTCTAGTAAGTGTGACGCCAATAATAAGTGGGTTTGCGCTGCTGGTGAAATAGAGGCGGCCGGAATGGCTCCAGAACTTGACTCGTGCCACGGCCGCAGCGCGCCAAAAAAAGGCCGAGACCGACGGCGGCGACGATGACCAGTTCCACCGTGCCTACCTAAGAGGCGGCAACATAGATCTGAGACAGGTCTGTCGAGATGCTATGAGCGGTCATGGAATGCCCCCCCAACGGGCTGGTGTACCGAACCGCCGACGAGACGATGCATGACTCTCTCCTTGTCGGTACGCCCATCGAAGAGGAGAGCAAAGCGGTCTGCATTTAAGGCAAAATCAAACGGCGGCTTGTGCTGATCACAGATCGGTGACGTCGCTCCTTTGTATCGAGCATGCAAGTGTTCTAGGGCGGCGCCGAACGGATCACGGCCTGACTTTTTCGGCGGTTCCAAGTTAAAACGGCCGTGCCCGGTTTTCCTTTAAAACTGTCTTAAACAAGCGCCGCCAGCGTGAGGAGGGCTACTTGGGCAGTTGCGAAGGGAGATCGTCATGAAAATTGACAAGACACGCCTATGCACAATCGCGGTCGTCGCCATGGTCGCTGGCGGCAGCCTGCTAATTATCGGTTACCCGGGTTGGAACGCGACCGGCGAAGCAATCGCGGCGTCAGCGCAGGAGAAGACCCAGGCCCGTCAGTCTCTGAATGAGGTCATGAGTTTGCTTCGAGCAGTCGACACTGCGTATGCCTCAGGGAACGCGACTGAGGCCCAGACCAGATTTGATCAGGCGCGCGCCAATTGGAATAAGATCTCGCCACTGATCTCAGCGCGCGAAGCACGCGAGGCACAGTTGCTGTTCGACTCTCTTGGCAACCAATTGAAGAGCGGCGGGCCCGCTACCAAAGTGAAGTCGACCGTTAACGGCATGCTCGAGGAATTGCGTGAGGACATCCGGCGCGAACTGAGATAGGCGCTGCGTGCATCGCGGTCTAGTCTGGTTCGCCATCGTCGACCTGTGTCGGGCGTGGGTAAGATCGATTTTGGCCATGGCGGGGTTGGCGTTGGCCATCCTCGCCGTTGCGGTCTTCGCCTATCAGATCAGTCTCCGACAGGTTGAGGTTCGTGCCGAGTACGAAAAGGGAGGTGCCGCCACCTTCATCGCCGAAATTTCCGGCATTCCCGATGGCGATATCGACACCCTCGGAACCGCTGCACGATCGATCAGTGGGGTCAATTCCGTCGAAGCGCCTTATAACGGGGTCGATCTCGCTCTCAGTGGCGACATCTCGTTCGTCGTGTTTCAAAATGATCGGCAGCAGGAGTACCTCGGAGCGCGGACAAGCGTGATTGGCGTCGATCGGTCGTTCGATCCTGAGCGCGATTACTACGTCAACTTTCATCGCCTCGATCCGCAAGCGCCCCAATCGATTCTCGGCATCCCGCTCCTTCCAGCATCAGGAACGCTGCGGCCGCCGTCTCCGCAGGAGGCGTTAGTTTCCTCTAGCGTGACGGACTATGTCGGAGTGCGTCCAGGGGCGCAGGCGAGCATCGAACTCAGGTACACGGGCGTCATGCCCCCAATTGTCCGCCGCTTCGAAGGCGTGCAGTTGATTGGGACGTTCGAAGTGGTTGGTCCGGATCACGGCCGTTTCGACCCATTCTGGCAACTGCAAATACGAGGTGAGGAAGTGCTCACCGTGCACCGTCCCGATGCCAAGGACGGGATCAGCACGACGTTGCCGATCGTATTGAGTGCTGATGTCGTTCGCGATTTTCTGGCATCCGTCCGCGCGGAACTCCCGGCGCGGGGAGGTCCGCTCGCCCGACCGCCGTCCCGAGATCAGCTCGTCATAAGAGCGAATACGATAGGCGACGTGCCTGCCGTAGAGATAGCTGTGAAATCACTCTTGAGAGAGCGGCAGCTGACAGAAGATTGCGGCGGATCATCTCCTGGATCATTTTGCCTTAGGCTGCCGGAGCGCAACAACTTCCAGACTGCATTTCAGGAGCAGAGCAAGGTTGGTGCGGGCGGATCGTTCTTCATCGCTCTCCTGATTGCCCTCATCGCGGTAGGGACTGCGGGCCTGCAGGTACAAACTATCGTCACGCGGTGGCGAGAGTTCGGAGTGCTGCAGGCCATCGGCTTCTCGCCGGCTCAGATCGTGAGCTACTACGGTCTCCAACTCTGCTGGCTCCTTACCGGCGCAATCGCATTCGCGGCGATCGCATCGGTTGCGCTCACATCCGCGCCGAGCTCCTCTCTTCCATCCGTTGGCCTGGCGGCGGCCGTGTCGGTCGTAGTTGCAGGATTGGCCGCGCTCCCGGTTCTGCTATGGCCACTGTCGCGATCTCCAGCCGACCTAATCGGAGATCAAGCATGATCTGGAACAAGATCATATTCGGCGGGTTAGGACGACGCGGTTTCGAGGCAGTCGTTGCAAGCCTCGTCCTGGGCGCTGCCAGCGCACTCGTCGCAGGTTCGCTCATAGTCATCGAAGGCGGTCGGTACGCTCTGACGCAAGCTGAACGGGATGACCGTCCGGAAATCGTGCAAATACGCAGTCGTTTCAATCGCGCTCTGTTTGAGACACCACGCAGCGGCAACTTGCCACCGCTTACACTGCCAGTCTATGAGCCGCTGATCGAGCCTGAGCAACTCAGTTCGGCTACCGGTGACGCTACGATCGTTGCGCGCCAATCATTGTTCCGCAATGTGGTTTCGGGCGATCGATTCTTAAACGTCTACATCTTCGGAATTGACCCGGTCGCGGAAGCTCACGTGAGCAGCTTTTCGCTGATACGAGGCCGATTTCTTCGCCCTGACGACGGCGTGGTTGCGATACTGGATGACGCATCTGCCAGAGCGCTTGGTGTTGATCTTGGCAAGACTTTTCCTGTCCGCAAGGCAGACGGCGAAGATCTGGACCTGACCGTGGTAGGTATCATCGGGAAACTTGACCTGCGCAACGCGCCTCCTCGCACCGTCGAAGCACCAGCGCTCACGCAGGGCTCGAGCTTCGTGTCGAGCGGTGTGTTCGTCACCCTGCATACAAGTGAAACAATCTTCGGCCGTACGACATTGACGGATGCACTTGTGGTCGCTCGAACAACGACCGACGTGCCCTTCCTCGTCGACAGTCTCCGCGAAGCTTTTCGACTCGAACCGGGCGTGTTCGTCACCGAACGCTACAGCCAATTCAGCCGCAAGGTGCATGATTTTGTGCTGACCCTGACTTTGTTTACGCTTATCGGCGCAGCGACCGCGCTGTTGGCGGGTTTATTCGCGGCTAATCTCCTGCATGATGTCTACGCGGATCGGCGGCGCTACTATGCCACATTGATTGCGCTCGGAGTTTCTCCGGCGCGGGTGGCTCTTGCAGGCCTCAGTCTGGGATTGGCTGTGGCTTTCGCCGGCACCCTTACCGCCGTTCTTATGTCTGTATTCTTTCGGCCCGCGGAATTCGCTTTGCCATCGCTGATGGCCAATCTCGGGGCTATTGAACCAAGATTCGATTTGTCGGTTGCGGCAGCTATGGCCGCCATAGCGTTAGCAGCTGTTGCTCTCGGCATAAGTCCGACGTGGTGGCGATTACTTCGCCATCCCATGGCGACGGCTCTTTCAGAGAACGGTAGATAAGCATGTCGCCACTTGTCGCCGTGCAATGCGTTACGAAGAGCTACGGCCGCGGGTCAACAGCCGTCAAAGCTCTCGATAGTGTCTCGTTCGAGGCTCGCCTGGGCGAATTGGTCCAGCTGACCGGTCCATCAGGCGCCGGCAAAACCACGCTTCTGAATCTCATTTCCGCGCTCGATCGCCCTGACCGAGGGGAGATCCTTGTCGCGGGGGCGAACGTCACAAGCCTGTCGCTTGCAGAAGCAGCTAGGTATCGCAACGAGCAGGTTGGGATCGTTTTCCAATCTTATAATCTTCTTCCGCAGCTGACGGCCCTCGAAAACGTCCTAGTCCCAATGATCCCGAATGGGCGAATGGATCGGGATCGCGCGCTAGAACTCCTCGATGCTGTCGGACTCGCCGATCGAGGCGCGCACAGGCCGGCACAGTTGAGCGGTGGTGAACAGCAGCGCGTCGCAATTGCCAGAGCCCTGGCAAACGACCCAGTTCTTGTCCTGGCCGACGAGCCAACTGGAAATCTGGACGACGAGAATGCACGTAACGTAATGGCGTTGTTATGTCGCACATGCCGGGGCCGGGGCAACACTCTCATTATTGTGACGCATGACCGCGACATCATGCATACAGCCGATACGGTTTTTGAACTTCGGGGCGGGATTATTGCGAAAGTGAAGAGCAACTGCCACAAAGGAACGCCGGGCCCCAACGGTCATCCTGCAAACGATTCCCATTGCCGCCGATGACGGATGGGACCATCCATCGGCTTTTACGGTCGCTCGTTCTTGGCAGCGCATAACGAAACCCGCCCGCGCAAGCATCGCTAAGCCCAGCCGAAGCCGGACTTGGCAACGTTGCCCACGATTGGCGGGGCGGTGCTCATCTCCAAATCAGCGTCCGTAGGCCTACGATTACCGACAGAACGGCCGCGCAGAGAGTCCACCAAACGTAACGGCGAATTTCTTCTTCGCGAAGTTTGCGCGCTCGTGCCTGCTCGTGCAGCCAACGGACCGCCGTGTGAAATTTTGCCTCCGGATGCATGCCGGAGCCGCGAGCGGATAGTGGCGGCGTCACCCCCGTCTTGGATGCTTGCGGCTGCGATCGCACAGCGCATGGCGAAGCAAAAAGCGCCGTGGCCGCACTCGCAAGATGCAAGGATTGACGGCGGACCATCTTCATTTTGTCCTGCTCACGGAACTGCGCATACAGACACTCAGCCGGCCAGCCAGCGTTCGGTGGCCAGAGCGTGCCGCATGGCTCGGTTCGCGCGGTCGTAAGTACCCTGCCCAACAGGCCCACTATCAAGTGCTGCCAGGGCCGATGCAGCCAATTTCCAATGCAATTTGGCCTGGGTTTTGGGGGCGAGTGACTTCACGAATGCAATCGCCGCCTGGACCGTTCTGATCTCAGAGGGAAACTTCTGTGCCGGCCCCGCAGGCGTCTTTTTCAGTTTGATCGTCTTGAATGGACCTTCAGGCACGGTCGGTTAGCCCCCGCGACTAATCCATACCATGGCATGACCCATTCGGGTCAGATCGGCCGCTCACCGCGAAGCCCAAATGATCATCACGACATCGCACGGACCAGCTGTGCTGAGGAACGTGGAGCACACAGCTCATGCGACGATTTTTAGCTCGACTCCCCACAGGTCGAGGGCTTGTCGACGCTCCGAAACAAACTCGTGCCGCAAGGGGAGCGAGCCCAGGAATTACGCCTTATGGCAGAGTGCATATAGGTAACAGTCGCGGAGTGCATCGGGCAGCACTCAGATGTCAATCATTTCAGATGTCCGCGGCCGCGGTGTTCTGCAAACGTCACCTCTCATGTCAAATCGGACGCGCCTTCGATCCGCAGAATGAGAGGTTAGGGAACAGTACAGGGCAATTCCGCAGGCATCATGAAGCTAGTTTTGATCGCCCTAGGGCTGCTAGCGACCGCTGGAGTGGCCTACGCGGCCTGTATGCTCTGCTGAATCATGGAAACCAAAGAGCCTGGCTTACGGTGCGCAGTTTACGGTGCCGGCGGCAGTGTCAAGCCTCGACCCTCGTCCAGATCCGGCCGTAGTGCGAGGGGACTGTCAGTGCGGTCTGCCGCAAAGCGGCGACGTTCTTCAGATCAAGGTCGCCGCCATGCAGTTCCTCATGATAGTCGCCGGCGAGCGGGAACCAGAATGGGACGGTCTCGTCGGCGTCGCTCGTGTTGACGGCGACAAGCGTGTAGCGCGGACCCTCGTAGCGAGCGAAGAGCAGCACGCCGCGCAGTTGATAGCGTTCCCAATCGTTGAAGAAGAAATAGCCTCCGCCCCGGATGTGTCTGCGCTCTCGTCGAATGCGCAAGAGCTTGCGCACGAGGCCGACGATGGGCTGGCCGGAGCCATCGTAAAAATAATCCCAGCGCAGCGGCCGCAGTAGCGACACGCGTCCTGCCCCAAACTCGGGAAGGAAGTAGTTCTCGGCGAACTCCTCGCCCTGCCAGAGCATCGGGATTCCTTTGCTCATGAGAAGCGCAATGAGATAGGGCTGCAACATGTACCAGCGGTCGCGGTCGCCGTGCTGGAACAGCGGGTTCCCGGCTTCGTCAGGATTGCTGAGACCGAAGTTGCACAGGAAGCGCTCGTGGTCGTGATTCTCGATGTACTGCAGCGCTAGCTTGGGGATCACGTCGCCGTTGGCGCTCTCCTGATCCGGATAGCCGAACAGACCGAGGCACATGCCGAGATCGAAAAGCCGGCCGCGGTCACCGCGCGCGACGCTGCGCGCCGCGTCGAACGTACGGTTCTGCCAGGTGCAGTTGGAATAACTCGTGCGCAGGACGCCTTCGGGGTCTTCGAGCTGCTCGGCCATCTGCACCAGAGCGAGCGGCGCGCCGGGACCGGCGTCGAAGCGCTTCCAGTATGATTGCCCTTGCGCCAGCTTTGCCTTGGCGAGCTGGTAGGTCTCGTAGACGAGGCTGGCATAGCCGACGCCCATCGGACCGTCCCAATAATTTGGCACGCAATCGTAGCGGAAACCGTCGACATGATAGGTATCGAGCCAATGGTGGTTGACAGTGAAAAAATGATCGCGCGTAAGCTGACGATTGTAGTCGGTGCTTTTGCCGAAGTTGCTGAAGTAGTCCTTCGCGAACGGTCCCATGAAGGGGTTCTCGCGGTACTGCAGCCGCTTGTACGCGTCGTAGTAAGGGAAATCCACGCCCGTGTGGCCGTAGACCACATCAACGATCACGGCGATGCCGTGTTGGTGGCAGATGTCGACGAGCCCCTGGAAATCCGAGCGCTTGCCGAAGCGTTCGTCGACTCCGAAATAGCCGATCGGCAGATAACCCCAGTCGACGGAACTCCCGACATTCGACAACGGCATGATTTCGACCGCATTGACGCCGAGATCCTTCAGGTAGGCGACGACGTGACGCACATGATCGAGGTCGCCGCCGAGCTCGGCGATGTCGATCTCATAGAGCATCAAGTCGGAGAGTGCCGGCGTACGCCATTCGGCTTCGCCAGCGCTCCAGACGTACGGCTGGTAACCGAGCGTGAAGGCCGAGAGCTTGCCGACGCCGAACTCTCGGGCAAAGGGATCGATGATCCAATCGAGCGTGCCGATGTTCGGGTTGCGGATGGTGTAGCGGTAGACGTAGCGGCCAGGACTGCCCCAAACCGAGCTCGGGACCGCGGGCGGCGCGCCCGCGATAGCCACCGTGGCGGACCAGAAGTCGCCGTAAGGTGCGCGCACACTGTGGGTGAGCGCAAACTCGCGCGGCGGCACGTCCTGCAGGAACTGGTCATCCTCGTGGATGATCTTCACCGCCACGGCATTCCCGTCGGCGGCCGAGACCCACGGCAGCCACAGGCCGAAGCTCACGACTCCGTTCGCCTCGACCGCGCCGAGCATGCCGAGCGGGAGGAGGTTTAGGGTCACCATCTCACATTGCCTATTTAGCGATTGAGCAGCCTGCCCTTATTTTCTCTGGCAGGATTTCATGCCGATGTCGTACTCGCTCTTACATACCTTTGCAGAAAAATTTTGCGCGCCGACTTGTTATTGAGCGCGATACTGCTTGCAACTGCTCGATTGTTCAGCGCGTGCTCCAGTGGTGATGCTGCAAAAACTGAGTAGCACGAAGAGCAATACTCGTGTCGTTTGCATGACGATTTCCTCTAAGGGTATCTTGATGCCGCGTTTGGATTTTGTGGCCTACTTCACACAATCCATACAAATATCGGTTATGCTCAGTGGTAGCTGCTCCCGAGACACGTCTCGGTGTTTGCACAAAAAACGCTCCGAGATCGAAGGCACGATGAGAGCCGCGTCACTGCAAAGACGCAGAGCCGAACGCCTTCATCCTCGCGCGAACGGGTACGACCCTGAAACAGCATAGGGGGCTCAAATGCTGCCGCGCCTCAACCCCGATCCGAATGCTCTCGTTGATATCCAACAGACTGAGTTCTCCCACGACATGTTGGGTCGGTGGGTTTGCAGTACCTGGGCTGAAGTCAGCAACAACGGTGGTGACCCCTTCGATGTCATCGTTATCGGGGCCGGAATGTTCGGCGGTTACATCGCAGATAAGCTCTATCGCCGTGCCGAGAACATCGGACTTAGGATATTGGTAGTCGAAGCCGGCTCCTTTCTCCTGCCGACTCACGTCCAGAACCTCCCGCGGCTGGGATTGTTTGGGCCAACGGAGCAGGTCGTCAACGCCAATCAACCACCTCCGGGAAGCCCACTACTGCCGGGACAAGACCCCGGAACGCAGAATCTCGTGTGGGGGCATCCTTGGCACAGCAACCAGGCCTTCCCCGGTCTGGCCTATTGTTTTGGTGGGCGATCAATTTTCTGGGGCGGATGGTCACCAAAGCTGACCCCGCCGGATCTCGGCACGCGACCGGCGGGTCAAGCCGCTTGGCCCGCCGATGCCGTTGCCTTCTTGAATACCAATTACGATTCGGTAGCAGAGGAAATGGGCGTGCAGCCGACGGATGATTTCATCTCTGGGAACAGCGACCTGGTAAAGCAACTCAAGGCTCGGTTTAAAGCCGTCATCAACCCCACATCAGTCGAGGATGCTCCGCTTGCAGTTCAAGCTCAGGCGCCCCTGTCCGCGCCAGGGCTGTTTCCGTTCGACAAATACAGCAGCGCGTATCTCCTCTTCGATGCCGTTCGCGAAGACATCGGCAAGCGCTGGCGAGGCAACATCGATGCCTGGCGGCGGTTAATGGTGCTCCCGAGGGCGCAAGTCGTGAGGCTGACAAGGGCGGGCAACCGAGTCAGCGAAATCGAGCTGCTGGTCAACGGCCAGCAACAGTTCCTACGTCCGCCTCTTCTTTCGCCCGACTGCACGGTGGTATTGGCCGCCAGCACCATCGAGTCCACGCGGCTTGCGTTGGACTCGTTGCCCGCGCCCGCGATGGGAGCCCGGCGTATTGGGTCCAATCTCATGGCGCATTTGCGTAGCGACATCACGGCACGCATTCGCAGGTCGGCTATTCCCGGACTTTCCCCACATGCCACCACGCTAGAAATCGCCGCCTTGCTCGTTCGCGGCACCACCACCGATGGTCATGCTTATCACTTTCAGGTCACTGCAAGTGCAGGCATTGGTTCCGATGCCAATCTTTTTACAGCCGTGCCTGATTTGGAATTATTGGATGCCCTCATAGCCAATCAAGATCCCGCATGGATCCCAATAACTCTCCGTGCCATCGGTGAAATGATTGGGCATCCTGCGGCACAGCCCGGGGATACTAAACAGAGCTGGGTCAACTTGGCCTTGCAGAACGATCCACGCACCGGGCGGGCTCGCGCCTGGGTGAACCTCGAACCATCGGACGCCGACAATAAGGCATGGAAGGAGATGGAAGACGCAGCAGTTGCCCTTGTCAAAGCAGTCGCCGGCAGCCCTTCGGATATTCAGAACGTCCAAGTCAATCGCAACAACATTGGCACGACCCATCACGAGGCCGGGACCCTTTGGATGGGTGCCCCCGGTCAATCCGTCACCGATTCAAACGGTAAATTCCATCATCTGGACAACGTTTACGTCGCCGGTCCCGCTTTGTTTCCAGTCATCGGATCTGCTAATCCTTCCCTTACAGCGACGACACTCGCGCGCAAAACTGCGGACGCGATCGTAACAAGTCGAACGCTTCCCCCAAGTCCAGCATTCAAGCCATTGTTCACGGGATCACGCGTTGGTTGGCAGATGGCCGGCGGCGGCGATTTTCTCACGATTTTTGGCTCCATCCTTGAAGCCAGACCAGGCCCGCCTAGCTTGGGCCTCCTTTGGTATACCCGCGAGGTGTTCCGGAACTTCGTTCTCAAAGTTGACTGGCTCTCGTTCAACCCCAAGACGAACTCGATGAACATGCCGCCGAGCACCGATAACTCAGGCATCTTGATTCGTTTCCCTGCCCTCAACGCGAGCAATCCCGCTAATGATTGGATGCTGGCCTCGAACAAAGGCTACGAGATTCAGATCGACGACATGGGATACAACCCGGACCCAGTGTCTCCCCATCTGTTTGATCCTTTGCATCAGACAGGCGCCATCTATGCCCTCTCGCCGGCCTCTACAGTGGCTTCCAAGCCGGCAGGTCAGTGGAATACCTTCGAAATCGAGGCGACCGCCACGAGCATCAAAGTAACGCTCAATGGCATATTGGTGACCAACTACGCGATTCCCGCTACCGACCCGCGCGGGCGCGAGGGGCACATCGGACTGCAATGCCATACGGGAAATGTCCAATTTCGTAACGTACAGATTCAGACGCTTCCATGAGAACCAGTACCAGCCGGAAAGCGATAAGCTAGTCGAAAGTAGATGCTCTCCGTTTAGCAACCGGAGGGCACGCTGACGCGCAGTTGAAATGTGCCCACGGCGACGGTACTCGCCCGCGCCGACGACGTGATCGAATGATGTGAAGGGAGGTTCAACGTGAAACTTCCCCGCCGCAAATTTCTGCATCTGGCTGCGGGCGCTGCCGCGCTCCCGGCCCTATCACGGATCGCTTGGGCGCAAGCCTATCCGACGCGGCCGGTGCGACGGTTCCGGAGTTCATCGCCTACGCTAAAGCCAGTCCGGGCAAGATCAGCTTGGCATCGGCTGGCATCGGCTCCGGGCCCCATGTTGCCGGTGAGCTGTTCAAGATGATGACCGGGGCCGACATGGTTCATGTGCCCTATCGTGGTGGCGGGCCCGCGCTCACCGATTTGCTCGGCGGACAGGTGCAGGTCTACTTCCCCACCACTGTCTCATCGATCGGGTATATCAGGGCTGGCAGGCTGCGTGCGCTCGCAGTAACCACCGCGACGCGCTCGGACGCGCTGCCCGACATCCCGACCGTGGGTGAGTTCTTGCCGGGCTACGAGGCGAGCTTCTGGTATGGCGTCGGCGTTCCCAAGAACACATCCGCCGAGATCGTCGATAAGCTCAACGAGGCTATTAACGCCGGCCTCGCCGATCCCACGATCAAGGCGCGGCTCGCCGATCTGGGCGGCGTGCCGATGCCGATGTCGCCCGCCGAATTCGGCAAGTTCATCGCCGAAGAAACCGAGAAGTGGGGCAACGTCATCCGGGCCCTCAACATCAAGGCGGACTGAGCCCGATCCGCTGTCGAGTCGATATTCCATAACCGCAAGCTAGGTTTAACTTGACTCGAGTTGTGCAGCTGATGATCGGGTTTAAGGTAACGGGCACAGCGCGGCTCGTTGCTGCCGAGCTGTGATCGAGGCGTTGCGATTCAAGAAAATTTCAGGCCGCGCTTGTTCGCGGGTGCGCGTGCGGTTGACCTCACACGCCTCGCCGACATGAGACGCGGAACGCCGCGTGCGCTCGATCATCGAATGGCCGAGCGGGGCGGGCTCGACGAGGCTGGAAGGCAGCAACCCCGGGGAGCACCGTCGGGTCCGCACATTGTCTGCCGCTAGGTCTTCCTCCGCGGGCGCCTTCGCAGGCGAAGTCCGGGACCGCCACCATTTTCGGTAATGAACTCGACGCCGGCTCGTTCAAATGCCCGTCGAATGACCTCTAGAGTTGCGCGACGAGGCTCGCTCGTCCCGGCTTCTAGTTGGTGCACGGTCACAATCCCCACCCCAGCCCTTTGTGCGAGTTCTTGCTGGCTCCACGCAAGCAGTCCGCGAGCGGCCCGGCATTGTGCTGGCGTAATCATGCCCGGCGACAATGCCGCAACCGAACGTTTCCTACAATTCCATAGAAATCAATTGACTCTCCTATGACCATAAATTATATATTCTATAATAAATTTTCTATGGAGGTGCCCATGCACAAGTTTGCCAGCATCGACTGGTCTAACCGTCGCGCCTTCATCGGCGGCTCCGACGCCCGCGTCATCATGGGCAATGATGAGGCCGCTCTGGTGCGCCTGTGGCGCGAGAAGCGTGGAGAGGTCGACCCGGAAGACCTCTCAGGCAACCTTATTGTGCAGCTCGGTGTAGTGACCGAGGGGCTCAACCGCTCGTGGTACGAGCGCAACACCGGCCGGCAGGTCCGCGACGTGCAGCGTCGGGTCAGGCATTCGGCAATTCCTTGGATGGCGGCCACCCTGGATGGTATCGTGGAAGGCACGGAAGCCGTATTCGAGGCCAAGTTCATGCTGCCCTGGTCATTCTCCGAAGAGGCGGCCGCCGAAAAGTACATGGCGCAGGTCCAGCACAACATGTGTGTCACCCATTTGCGGACCTCGGTGCTCTCCATCATTACCGGCGGCGGCAAGTGGGTCGAGGTCGCCATACCGATGGACCCACTCTATCTCACCGTTCTGGTGTCGGCGGAAAAGAAGTTCTGGCGCTGCGTGCAGTCTGGCGAAGTCCCGCACCTCATCATGGTGGAACCGCCAAAGCCGCGCATCGAGGCAGTCCGCATGGTTGATATGAGCTCGTCAAACTCGTGGGCCGAGTTCGCGGCCCTCTTCCGCAACACCCGGGAAGCCTTTCTCGAGCACGAGCGGGCGAAGTGCGAGCTCAAGGCGTTGATGCCGGAGGATGCCAAGGAGGCGATCGGGCACGGGGTGCGGGCCAAGCGCTCGAAAGCGGGGGCGGTGAGCTTTGACGTCCTAACGACGGAGGCCGGCCATGCACCGGTCCAGTGACTCGGTGGCGGCGCTCGCCTCGGCCTTGGCCAAGGCGCAAGCCGAACTCGTCAACCCGGAAAAATCATTGACGGCAACGATCCGGAGCGGTCGGCCAGGAGAGGGCGAACGCAGCTTCCGCTACGCCCCCTTGTCCAGCGGCCTCGACATCGTGCGCAAGACGCTCGGGCAGCGCGACATCGCCACGGTTCAGACTACCGCGATCGATAAGGAGACAGGCGTGGTCAATCTGACCACCATGCTCGCTCATGCCTCGGGCCAATGGATTGCTTCCGACTGGCCGGTATGTGCCGTTGCCGAAACCGTAAATCCCCAGCGCATGGGCGCCGCGCTGACCTACGCTCGCCGCTACGCCTTATTCACGCTCGTGGGCATCGCCGGCGAGGATGATCTTGATGCCCCCGATCTTTGCACTGAGCCGCCGACCACCGCCGCGAGTACGGGCACGGAATCAGGTGAATTGCGGTCTCCGCTACGCAGCGAAGGAAACGGCCGAACGCGTGCGGCAGGAAGGGCCGCGAGCACGCCGGTTCTTTCCTCTGACGAATCGGCCGCCCTGCGAGATCGGCTAGTGAGCGAAATCGCCAGCCTGCAATCGAGGGAGAGTGCAACGAACTGGGCGCAGGTCGCGCTTGTCACTAAGAATCAGCTCGCCGCCTCAGATGCAAAGCTGTTGGAGGAGGCGTTTGAAAAAAGACTGTCCGAGCTACCGCCCGAAGGTGTTGAGATTGCGAACGTCGATGCTTCTGAAGCTCGCAGCGCTGGTGGTGAAGAGATTGGCAAGACGGATGATTCCAGCGCTGATCAAGTCGGGATCGATAAGAGCGTGCTCACGGTGGCCGCGCCGCGCCGCTATCGCAATCGGGACCACCTTCGCTTTGTGATGCAGCAGCCGTGCTTGCTGTGCGGCCGCAAACCCTCGGACGCGCATCACATCAGATTTGTGCAGCCGCGCGCGCTCGGCCGCAAAGCCAGCGATGAATTTGCCGTCCCGCTGTGCCGCTCGCATCACCGCGCCGCGCATCGCGCCGGCGACGAAAACGCCTGGTGGAAGCAAGCTGGCATCGATCCAATCAAGGTCGCCCGTAAGCTCTGGAAGCATACCTGTCTCGATGAAGGACGGATTGAGCCTGAGGCGACTGCTCAAGGCGCCACTGCCGATCGACCCGCAAAATTCGACGATCCGGCGGTCAACAGTCAAACGTCGGCCTAGTGACCGCTCCGCATGCTCAACAACATGAGGTGTGATGACCTGTTTCACACCGCCACCGGCACCGCATTTGCCGATATCACGGTGGACGGCCACCGAGAAACCTGGCCGATCCGCAGTAAGCGGTTTCGCGGCTGGTTGCGACGCCGCTATTACCAGGCAACCGGGTGCGCCGCGAGCGCGGCGGAGATTCGCTCAGCCCTCGATCTATTCGAGGCGCGGGCGCAATTCGACGGACCGGAACGCACCGTCCACATCCGCATTGCCGAGCATGCCGGCCACATCTATCTCGATCTCGCTGATGAGCAGTGGCGCACCGTCGCGATCGGACCCGATGGATGGCGCGTGATTGAATGTCCTCCGGTCCGGTTCCGCCGGCCAGTCGGCATGCTGCCGCTGGCTCTACCTAAGCAGGGCGGGTCGATTGAACCCCTGAATCGGTTCCTCAATCTTGCGAGCCGAGATGACTTCGTATTGATAGTCGCTTGGTTGTTGGCGGCGTTGCGAGCCGGTGGCCCCTATCCGCTCTTGGCGATATCCGGCGAACAGGGTTCGGCCAAGACCGTCCTTTCTAAACTGCTCAAGGCTCTGATCGACCCCAATGCAGCCCCCGTGCGCTCGCTCTCGCGTGAGGAACGCGAGCTGATGATTGCAGCCAATAACGGCTACCTACTCGCCTTCGATAATCTCTCCGGCTTGCCCGTTTGGCTCTCCGACGCGCTGTGCCGGCTCGCGAGCGGCGGCAGCTTCGCCGTCCGAAGGCTCTATAGCGACGACGACGAGGTACTGTTTGAAGC
>Ga0126376_10000821_pt1 | contig 15929 bp, 12 predicted proteins | sample PanSoiMetPlot_15_FD_92760 | JGI IMG/M metagenome (GOLD analysis project Ga0126376, IMG submission 92760) | Tropical forest soil microbial communities from Panama - MetaG Plot_15 | ecosystem: Environmental > Terrestrial > Soil > Tropical forest > Bulk soil | place: Panama | collected 2016-02-17
CTCTGACCAAACTCTCGCCCGAGCTGCGCGAAGCGGTTGTCCTGCGCGACTTGCAACAATTGGAATATGGCGAAATCCAAAAGGTTCTCGCGGTGCCCGAAGGAACGGTAAAATCCAGAATTAACAGGGGCCGCATCGAATTGGCTCGCATCCTGCAACAAATGGGGGTACGACCCGCATAAATCCGTTTTGGATGAATCGCTGGGTGCTCTATGAACTGGACTTGTGAACAAACCGAGCTGCTCTTGACCGACTATCTCGACGGCCTGCTTTCGAGCGCCGAGAAGCACGAGTTTGACGCGCACGTGAACTCTTGCCCGCGCTGCACTCCTCTTGTCTCCAGCGTCGCGCACGCTCTCTCCAGTCTCCGTTCCCTTCCGCAAATCGAGCCGCCACAGCGCCTCGTTTACAACATTCTCGACAAGACTCTCGGCCCTCGCGAGACCGTCACCGGCTGGGCTGCCGTGCTGTCCTGGTTCCGTCACTTCAATTTTCAGCGCACCGCTTACGCCGGCGTTTCGCTCTGCGCCATGTTTTTGACTGTCGCTTCCTTGACCTCTTTCAACTGGAAGAAGCCACGCCTCGCCGATCTTGCTCCGGCCACGGTCTATCGCGGCGCCGATCGTCAAGCGCATCTTGCCTATGCCCGCGGCACCAAATTCGTCAGCGACCTCCGCGTCGTTTATGAAATTCAGTCGCGCCTGCAACGCACCGAAGCACTCCCCAGCCGCGAAGACACAACCACCCCGCAAACCGCTCCGGAAAAAGAGCCCGGCCGGACGGATGGCTCGGCTCCCGCTTCTCCTAAGCAACAGAATCGCGCCAATGACTTGGCTTCGCGCACCATCGTTCTTGCAACTGTGTGCCCCGTCTGTTCGGAAGGGAGCTCTCGATGAAGTGCGCCGTCCATTCGGAGGTAGACGCCACCGGGTACTGTCGTAATTGTGGCAAGGCCCTGTGCCCTATGTGTGCGCGTCCTGTGCGCGAAGTTCTCTACTGCGAAAACTGCCTCGCTACCGGAATGGGTATGCCGGCTACTGCCAGCCCGCCACCACCTGTCCAGGATCCGTACACCGCGCCGGCCTATATTGCGCCTCCTGTCGCCGCGGTTCCTCCGCCGCAGCCTGGCGGTGCTAGCGGCGCCATCGCTTTCGTCCTTGGCCTCTTTCCCGGTCTCGGCGCCGTCTACAACGGCGAGTACAACAAGGCCCTCGTTCACGTCGTGGTATTTGCAGCCTTGATCTTCGGCCTCGCCAATTCCGACGAACTGAGCGACGGCGCGATCGTGACGCTTTCGCTGATGCTGGCAGGCTTCATCTTCTACATGGCTTTTGATTCCATGCGCGTGGCGCAGGCCAAGAGTGCTGGACGGCAAACAACACCCGACCCGCTCGAATCGATTGGCCGCAATCTTCCTCTTGGGCCGGTTATTCTGGTCGGCATCGGCGCTCTGATGCTCCTCAACAATTTTCGCGTTTTCGATATCCTTCACTTGAGCCTGGGGCGTATGTGGCCGCTCATTTTGATCGGTGCGGGCATCTTGATGTTCCGCAATCGGGCTGGCCGTTCGTGATTCGTAAGGAGAACCACCGATGAGCGACAAAATTCGCTGCACCTGCCGCCGCTGCACCATTCGCGGCCTCATGGGACCGGCGATCATCACCACGATCGGCATCCTCTTTCTTCTCAGCGAATTTGCCGGCCGCGTGTTCAACTTTGGGCGCACTTTTCCGGTCATCCTGATCGTCATCGGCGCGATCTTGCTGGCCTCCTCGGTAGCACCTAACGAAGGCCACATTGACTCGAGCGCTCCGCCGCCTCCACCCACGCCGCCTGCAAATCCCTATCAAGGCCCACAAGGCCAGGGGCAATAATCCGCGATGCCGAACGATTCTCCAGCTCGGCGTTCCAGCGGACTCTTCAGCGGTTTGTTACTCATTTCGCTCGGCATCCTGATGCTCTTCTGGACATACGCCCACATCAGCTTGGGCACAGTCCTCCTGCACTGGTGGCCGCTGATTCTGATCGTCTGGGGTCTCGTCAAGTTTTATGAGCGGACGGTCGCTCAACGTCAGGGACGCAATGCGGGCTGGATCACCGCCAGCGAAGTTTTTCTTGTCGTCGGCGTCTTTTGCTTGATCGGCATCGTCATTATCGTGGATCTTGTCCGCAAACGAATCCCTAGCGGCCCTTGGGCTGGAATTGAAATCGGTGACCCTTATTCCTTTGACCTAGACGTTCCGTCGCAGCCGGTCCCGCTAAACGCTCACGTTCAATTGAATATTCCGCGCGGCGATCTCTCCATTCACACCTCCGACGAACAACGTGTCTCCGTGACCGGCAAGAAAACGGTTCGCTCCTGGAATCAGGAAGCCGCCGAAAAAATGGCGGACGTCGCCAAGCTCGAATTGGTCAAGGAAGGCGACGTCTACACGCTTCGCCCTGTCGCCTCCGGAGATGACGAGCGGCGCTTCGGCTTCGACCTCGACGTAAACATCCCCAAGAAATCGGAAGTTTCTATCAAATCGCAGCGCGGTGATATTCGCGTAGCTGACGTCGCCGCACCCGTTTCCATCGTCACGCAAAAAGGCGACGTTGAAGTCTCCGACACGGGCGGTAGCGTCACCATTGAAACCTCCGGCGGTGATACCACCGTCTCCGACACCAAGGGCGACGTCAAACTCAGCGGTAAGGGCGGCGAAGTCAGCGTCGTCAATGCAACGGGAAGCATGACCTTGAACGGCGAATTCTATGGCCCGATTCGCGCGGAAAAAATAGCCAAGGGTGTTCGCTTCATTTCACACCGCACCGATTTCACCCTCACGCAACTCACCGGTCACTTGGAAATCGGTTCCGGCAATTTCGAAGTCGTGGATGCTCCCGGCAATCTCACCCTGCGCACTTCCTCGGCTACGCTCAGCCTTGAAAACGTCAGCGGCAAGGTGAACGTCGATAATGGCAACGGCGACATCAACCTTCGCTATTCGAGCGCCCCCAAGGACGACATTCAAATCAGCAACTCTTCGAGCGCCATTACGCTCAGTCTTCCGAGCAACGCAAGCTTTGAAATCATCGCCGATTGCCATTCTTGCGACGTCAACTCTGATTTCTCAAGCTCGTCGCTCAACAAAACTACTTCCAAATCTGGCGATTCACACCTCGAAGGTAAATACGGTTCCGGGCGCTCCGTCAAAATCATCCTGCGCACCAGCTACGGCTCCATCAGCATCCGCAAAACCTCGTAACTCTCGCGTTCTAGCCTCTCGCCTTCCTAGGCCAGGGGATTCAACCCCGGAAGTGCTGGCACGTTCTCACGAGCGTAGCGAAGGATCTGCTTTTCACTTGATTCGCCGCGTCCAATCCCTCCGCCACGCGTCTAAACTCTCATTCCCGTTGTCATTCCGAGGAGCCTCGATGAGAAACTTCCTCTCCGGCGTCCTATTTGCCCTGGTGTTCGGCCCTGTCGCCCTTTTTGCCTATCTCCGCCTCGGCTTCGTCGAAGTCCGCGCCGACCTCCCTGCCACTCGCCTCGAATCCGCCGTCCTCGCTCCCGTCGTTCGCGCTTCCATTCGTCGTCATGCCCCGGACGTCCCCAATCCAATCAAACCAACGGACGAAAACCTCGTCGCCGGTGGCAAGATCTATCTCAACGAATGTTCCGGCTGCCATGGCGAACTCGATCCCGGCAAAGGCGGCTCGGCCTCTTCGCTAGTTCCCTCGCCGCCACAATTCTCAACAGTAGGTACCGACTACACCGACGCCCAACTTTTTTGGATCGCCAAACACGGCATCCGCCATTCCGGCATGTTCGCCAACGGCTCCTGGGACAAGGATGAAAAGCTCTGGCAGGTCTCGACCTTCCTCAAACACATCCGCTCCCTGCCTCCCAACGTCCGTTCCACCATCCTTGCCCCCACGCCAAAATAAAGGCCAGCGGCACAAGTTCTTTGGAGCATACATCGCCCGGCTGCAGCACCAAATATTCGAGTTTCGCCTCACTAGTACTGTTCATTTATTGCGTATCTTTCCTGTGCTATACATCCCCGTAAAATCGCGGCCCGCCTCCGCTAACCCTTTTGTCCTCTGCCGTTATAAATCTGGCGCGCCTAACCCTGTTTTTTTCTCAGCAATTCAAGACCTCCTCGTATCTGCCGATTCCACAGCCGTTTCAACCTCCTTAGATTCTGCGCATGGGGGTGGGTCCTCCTTAAGCTCATTAGAATCAATACTTGCAGAAATGGGAGCAAGGGTTGCCCCCGCGGACGCTCTTCAGGCTCCAAACGCCTTGCCTTGGCGTCTAAGAAACTAACCATGCGCCGCTTCCTTCCCTGCCTCATCGCCCTGGCGCTCGCCCTTCGAGCCTTCGCCCTGCCTCAAAAGCAAGACGACCGCCAGTCCTTTCTCGAAAGAGTCTCTGCCGCTGCGATCAATCGAACGCAACTCACCGTTCGCTATAACCCCTCCTACGTGAAGATTCCTTACCCGAACGGCGATGTCCCCGCCAGCACTGGCGTGTGCACCGACGAGGTGATTCGTTCCTATCGCGCTCTTGGCATCGATTTGCAGAAAGAAGTCCACGAGGATATGCAACGGAATTTCTCCGCGTATGCAAATCAGGCGCGCTGGCGGCTCTCGCATACGGACACAAACATCGATCATCGTCGCGTTCCGAACCTGCGGGTCTTCTTTTCTCGTAAGGGTGAATCCCTCGCGATCACTTCTCGTACGGAAGACTACCGTCCCGGTGAACTCGTCACCTGGGATTTAGGCGGTGGTGTTCCGCACATCGGCATTGTAGTAGACCAGAAATCGCGCGAAACCGGCCGCTACATGGTCGAACACAACATTGGCGCCGGCCCGAAAATTGAAGACGTGCTCTTTTCCTGGAAAATCACCGGCCACTACCGCTATTTCGGCTCCGGAGGCGATTCTAGGTAGCGGTTGCCCGCCTACCGTAGGCAGGCTTTGCGACGCCAGCTTTTGTTTTTTGCAAAGGTATTCTTGTTTATGCTGAGCTGCGAAGGGCCTGCGGCCGGTTCTGTTTATCGCTCGCCTCGGCCCCTCGGGCGATTGGTCTCTCAGCGTTCAGCGACGCGGTTCAAATCTTCGTAGAAGGATGGAAACGAGACGCCGGCGCATTCCGCGTCTCGGATGACGGTCGCACCGTCCGCCGCAAGGCCCGCAATGGCAAACGCCATCGCGATGCGATGGTCGCCATGCGGTTCAATTTCCGCACTTTGCAACTTTCCGCTAGAGCGCCCTGCCACTTTGAGCCCATCGGGACGTTCTTCGACCGTTGCGCCCATCTTCTTCAGGTTCTCCACGAGCGCTGCGATGCGATCGCTCTCTTTGACGCGAAGTTCCTTTGCATCGCGAATCTCGATTCCGTCTTCGGTGAAAGGACCGAGCGTGGCGAGCATCGGCAACTCGTCAATCACAAGCGGAATCGTATCGCCGGAAATCAAACCGCCCTTGATGGGTGCGCCTTTCACAGCCAAGTCGCCGACGACTTCTCCGTGCGTGCTTTGTACGGAATGAATCTGGATGCTAGCGCCCATCCCTGCAAAGACATCCAGAATCGCCGTCCGCGTCGGATTCAGGCCAACGTTCTGGATCAAAATGCTCGACTCCGGAAAAAGCGACGCCGCTGCTATAAAAAACACCGCGGAAGAAATGTCGCCGGGCACGTCGAGATTGCGCGCCGTTAATCTTATGGAATCGTTCGATCCGGCGCCGTGAATCTTGGTGACTCGCGCATTGCGCTCCACCGGCGCGCCGAATTCTTCCAGTGCCAGCTCCGTATGATCGCGCGTGCGAGCCGGCTCTGTGATGACGGTCTCACCTTCGGCAAAAAGTCCCGCAAGCAAAACGGCCGATTTCACCTGCGCGCTGGCCATGGGCATTTTGAAATCGATGGCGCGCAATTTTCCGCCGCGAATTTCGAGCGGCGCAAAATTGTCGTCGCGGGCTTTTATCTCCGCGCCCATTTCACGCAACGGCCCGACGACGCGCTTCATCGGCCGCTTCTGCAGGCTTTCATCGCCGCTGATCGTGGTCTTGAAATCCTGGCCCGCGAGAATTCCGGAAAGAAGACGAATGGTCGTGCCGGAATTCCCCGCATCGAGCGTGCGCCAACTGCTTTTGAGGCCGTGAATCCCATGGCCGGTCACACGCACAGTAGTGCCGTCCACTTGCACTTCCGCGCCGAGCGACTTCATGCAGCCTAGCGTGCTGTGGCAATCGGCGGCGGCGGCGAAGTTGCGGAGTTCGGACGTTCCTTCGGCCAGTGCGGCCAACATGGCGTAACGATGTGAAATCGATTTGTCTCCCGGCACCTGGACCCCGCCGGAGAGCGCCTTTGCCGGATAAATCGTCTGTTTGCTCACGCGTCAAATTTTAGCACGGCGCGTCTAACACGCAGACGGCGGCACCTGTACCGCTGGACAGTTTTGGCGAGCGCACTTCCCCGCGAAGGCGCTGAAACACAGCGCCACTGCGCTGCGTATCATAGATGTAGAGAGATTTGAGGAGTGCTGGAAAATGTCAGCCGGAAGTGAAATCAGAAAGCTGGTGGTCAGGGCCGGTGTCCTCATCGGCGGGTTGTTTATCTTGACCGTCTTGCTCGCCGCGATGCCGGGGCACCATGTACCCGCAGTAGGAGCGCAATCGGCGCAGGAAGCGCAGAGATCTCAGCGAGTTCAAGGCGCGACGGCTCGGACGGATCACAGCAAGATGCAACAACCTGACGCGGAAGAACAGGCGAGCGAAAAAGATGCGATGGCCGACATGGCTCACATGCACGGCTCAAATCCGCACATGACAATGACGCCGATGCGGCCGATCGTCGGCGGCGACAAGGAAAAAGCGGATGAAGTCGTGACGCAACTGAAAGCGGGAATCGAAAAATACCGCGACTACCACGTTGCGCTGAATGACGGATTCAAGATCTTCATGCCCAATGTGCCGCAGCCGGAGTATCACTTTACGAACTACGGAAACGGATTTCTGGCTGCGCTGAAGTTTGATCCGTCTCGCCCAACTTCCTTGCTCTACAAAAAGGCCGGCAACGGATATGAACTCGTCGGTGCGATGTACACCATGCCGAAGCGCGCGACGCCGGAACAACTCGACGAGCGCGTTCCACTCAGCATAGCGATGTGGCACCTGCACACAAATTTGTGTCTGCCGCCAAAGTCGGAAGCGAAAACCGCCGACTGGACCAAGTTCGGCCTGAAGGGTTCCATTCTGACGCAGCAAGCTTGCGACGCTGCCGGCGGCCACTTCAGACCGTCAATCTTCGGCTGGATGGTCCACGTCTACCCCTACGAGTCCTCCACCGAAAAAACCTTCGCCCTCGACCACCACGACTGAGTTGACCCTGGGGCGGCATCCGGGCATGTCAGCATCCTTTTTTCGAAAAAACGAGTCCAATCGGGTGAACTCAAGAAGGCGCCCCGCTGTTTTGCGGCGTCTAATCGAGTTTTAGGACTCCTAAGCCGCTGGTCCCGGTTTTTGGCGCACTGAGGTTCGATTGCGCCCCCGTACCCCGGCGGGTATGATTGCCAGCCCATGCCCTCGGGACGCGTTATTTCTCAACAGGTTGCAAGGAAGCGTGCTGCGGTGGCGCTTTGCGCGCTGGTGATCTGCCTTGGATTCCTTCCCTCTGCTGCGCAAGCTCAATCCAACGATTTCCTGCCGCTGGACCAAGTCAAAGAGGGGATGCAGGGGTACGCTTACACGATTTTTGCAGGCGACCAGGTGGAAAAATTCGATTTGGAAGTTTTGGGCGTGATCCCGAATTTCCTTGGGCCGAAACAGTCGATTATTTTGGTGCAACTGAAAGGGCAAAAGGTCGAGCGCACCGGCGTTGTGGCGGGGATGAGCGGCAGCCCGGTGTACCTGGACGGCAAACTGGCGGGCGCGCTCTCGCTGAAGCTGGGCCAGTTTACGAAGGACCCGATTGCGGGCGTGACGCCAATTGCGGACGTGGTTTCGGGAGGGAGTTACAGTGCGCCGGCCATGTCGGCGGGAAATGCGCCGCTGCCGACCGATGCTGCGCTGCACGCGGGAGTGCAAAACGGGGCGGCTTTGCAGTCGATTGAGACGCCTTTGGTCTTTTCTGGATTTCAACCAGCGGTGGTCGAAAAATTCGCGCCGCAGCTGAGCATGTACGGATTTGTTGCGGCACAAGGCGGAACGGCGGCACCGAGGCCTGATGACGGAAAGCTGGGACCCGGCGACATGGCCGGGATGGTTCTGGTGCAAGGCGATGCGTCGATCAATTCGGCGTGCACGGTGACGGCGGTACAAAACGACAGAGTGTTTTTGTGTGGGCATCCATTCCTGAGTTTGGGCGATGTGCAAATACCGATGGCGCGAAGCCGCGTGGTGACGACACTGTCTTCCGATTTGGCCTCCACAAAAATCGTAAATATGGGTGGATCGATAGGAACGATCACGGGAGATCATCTGACGGCAGTGACGGGAAAGCTGGGAGTGGCGCCGGCGATGATTCCGATGGATTTGCAACTGAAGACGCCGCTCGGCGAAAAAACACTGCACTTTGAATTGGTGAATCATCCGAAGCTAACGCCTCTGCTCGTTGGCATCACGGCATTTAGTGGGATGACGCAGAACGTGGTCTATGGCGAAGGGACGACGTTGCGGATGAGCGGCGAGATCAAGCTGAAAGGCCATCCGGCAGTACAACTCGAGAATACGTTTGCGCCGAGCGACACGCTCAATCCGGATGCGATGCCAATTGCGCTGAATCTGATGGCGGATTTCATGAAGATTTTCGGGAATACCTTCGAAGCGCCCTCAGTCGAGAAAATTTCCCTGAAAGTGGAGAGCATAGCGGGCAGACAGTCGTACACGATTGACAGCGCTTGGTTGGAGCGCGGCGAAGCGGTGCCGGGCGAGACGCTGCGCGTGCGGGTGCTGCTAAGGCCATATCGCGGCGCGTCGCGGATTGAAGAGACGACAGTGCGCGTGCCTGAGCAGATTGCGCACGGGACAATGCTGCGCGTGCTGGTAAGCGACGCGGACTGGCTGAATCGCTCGTCGCGCGGATTCGGATTCGGCGCAAGTTCCAGCGGCCCGGAGGGCCTGGACCAGCTGATTGGAACGATCAATCGCGAACGGCACAACGATCGCTTATATGTTGGGCTTTTTGCGCCATCGCCGACGATGATCTGGGACGACAAGGAACTGCCGAACGTGCCGCTTTCGCAAATTGGCATTGTGGATGGGCGACCGGGGCCGGGAAGCGTACAGGTGCTGCGCGAAACGCTGACGAGCGAGACGTCGCTGCCGATGGGCGGGCCGGTGAGTGGGGTGATTTCGTTGAACCTTCCTGTTCGGTAGCGGATAAGCGAGTAGTGGATAGAAGGTTTGCAGTCTTCAGTCGCCAGTCATCAGTATAAATCTCGGAGAGCGGGGCGCGCGAATCGTGACGAAGAAGAGCGGAAGAAGATGCAAGTGGGTTTGCGCGGCCTTCGTGACGAGCGCGATTTTGGCGATGGCCGGCGTGGCGTACGGCGAACATACGCGGCGGTGGAAGCAGTCGACGTATGAAGAGTTTTTGAAAGGGACGACGCACGGGGTGGCCGTGCGGAGCGACGGAAGACTGGAGCTGGCGCCGAAATTCACGCAACTTGCCGATGCGGATGCTTCGTACTTGTGGGCGGTGAAACTGGACGCGAAAGGCACACCGTATGCTGCGGGCGGCTCGCCTGCAAAAGTAATTCGGCTGGAGGCGAACGGAAAGGCTGCGACCCTTTTTCAGTCGGCGGATCTTTCGGCCCAGGCAATTGCCTTCGATGCGAAAGGCACACTGTTCGTGGGAACTTCGCCGGACGGAAAGGTCTACAAAGTCGGCGCTAATGGCGAGAAGTCAGTGTTCTTCGAGCCGAAAACGAAATACATCTGGGATTTGACGTTTGCCTCGGACGGGACACTGTACGTGGCGACAGGAGACAAGGGACAGATTTATGCCGTCGCGCCGGACGGCAAGAGCGAGCTTTTTTATTCAAGCGATGAAGCGCACATTCGTGTGCTGGCCTTCGACGAGCAAGGAAATCTAATCGCCGGGACGGAGCCGAGCGGCCGGGTACTGCGGGTAAGGAAGAAGAACGGAAAACACCAGGCGGAAGAAGCGGCGGCGGACGGATTTGTTTTGTACGAAACGCCGAAGCGCGAAGTGACGTCGCTGACGGTCGGCGCCGACGGAACGATTTACGCCGCGGCGATTGGAGAGCGGCAACACAATGCCGCAGTAGGAGGGGTTCCAGGCACGGCGGGGCAAGGCGTGACCGTCACAACGAGCGGAAATGTGACCGTAATCGGTGCGGCTCAAGGAACGACGGCACAGGCACCGCCACCCGCCATTGGATTTGTGCCGCAGGTTTCCGGGGGGATTTACAAGATTTCGCCGAGCGGCGCACCCGAAGAGTTGTGGACTTCGCGAGAAGATGTGGTCTACGCGCTGGGAATCGGACAAGACGGGCGCTTGCTGGCAGGCACAGGAAACAATGGCGCGCTGCTGGCGATTGATGGCCGCGGCGTGTTCGCGCAGCTCGCCAAAGCAGGGTCGTCACAAATTACGGGGATCGCGCGCAATTCGGCGGGAAGAATCTTGCTGTGCACGGCGAATCCGGGAAAGCTGGTGGCGCTGGGGCCGGAATACGAAGCGGAGGGAACTTACGAATCGCGGCCGTTCGACGCGCAGCTTTTTTCGCAGTGGGGACGAATTGAATGGTGGAGTCCGCCGGCGGCGAACGGGTCGAAAGCAACGATCGGCGATCAGCCGCGTCTCGAATTCTACGTGCGCACAGGGAACACGGAAGATCCGGGGCAAGAGTGGTCGAAATGGTTTGGGCCATACAGCAAGCCGGGAACCTCGATGGAAGCGCCGTCAGCGCGATTCGTGCAGTGGAAGGCCGTGATTCACGATGGACGTCCGGGGGATGGCATTGATTGGGTGAGCGTGGCGTACTTGCCGAAGAATGCTTCGCCCATTATTGATGGGATTGCGATGCAGGAGCCGGGAATCAGAGTGCAAGGCGCGCAGATTATTTCCGGCGGGCAGCCCGCGCCGGTGAATCTGAAGATGCCGCCGACGCCGGGCGTGAGTGGAGTGATTCAAAGCCAGAACATCACAACGAGCAGTGCAAAGTTCGATCCGCCGCCGCAAGGATTTGCGCAAAAAGGATTTCAGTCGGTGCTATGGACGGCACATGACGACAACGATGACGATTTGCGCTACTCGGTTTTTTATCGCGGCGAGGGCGAAAGAGAATGGAAGCTGCTGAAAGACAATCTGGAGCAACGCTTTTATGCGCTCGATACGACTTCCCTGCCCGACGGCGCGTACTACTTGAAGATTGTGGCGAGCGATGCAGCTTCAAACGATTCTCTGCGTGCGCTGAGCGCGGAAAAAGAGAGCGAGCGGTTTGAGGTAGACAATACACCGCCGGTGATCGAACAGCTGCGCGCGGGGCCTCCTTCGGGAAAGATGAGCGGAGGAATTCCATTTGGTTTCACGGCGCGCGACGCAGCGACTTCGATTGAGAAGGCGGAATACAGCGTAGATGGCGGCGAATGGAAATTGATTTTGCCGGACAACGGAATCAGCGATGCGCCAGTGGAGCACTATAACGTAGGCGTGCCAGCGTTGGGTGCAGGCGAGCATACGATTGCCGTGCGGGCCTATGACCGGTTCCAGAACGTGGGCACCGCGAAGGTGACGGTGCAAGTGCCAGGATCAAAGTAGCCGCAACTGTCAAAAACTCATCGCCACCAGGCCGGCTTCAGGAAGCCGCCGCTATACGAGCAAGAACGATCGAAGACATAGGGCCGCGCCTTTGACAAGTCGGTTAGAAGTGCCTCGGCCACAAAGGATCCTCGCAGGGTTAAGCAATCTGGCCGTGAAGTGGCCGCAAGGACAGAGTGGAGATCGTCAAAGCGCAGGCAGGAGTGCCGATGCTACTTGCCGAGGAAGGCTTCGATTTCGGCGCCGAAGCCGATGCGGCCGTCGCCGTAAGGCTCATTGCGGACGTGTACGACGCGGGCCCGGCAAAAGGTTTCTTCTACAACATTGCCGGTGACATCCGCCGGCATACGCAGCGAAACCTCGATGGGCATCCCCACTTGGAGCGGCGCGGACGTGGCGAAATAGAAGCCGCCGCGCGAGATATTCAGAGCTTCCGTGAAATGTTCGGATTTGTCGGCAGCCAGGTTGATCGCACGAAAACGTAGCGGTGTGCGAAGGTTGTAGCGTTTCAGATGGCGGCGCTCTGAAATATCCATTGGGGACCTCGCTCCGCGCTGAGGAAGAACTGCGGGTCGTTCGACAAGCGGACGGGAGAAGATCAGTATCGGCCAGAGGCGGAGGATGGGTCAAGGGGAAAGTCATTGAAAATGAGGGTTTTGGGCCGAAATGGACGTCGCGGGCCTGGTTCCGGTCTCTCTAGGCTGAGGCCGATTTGAGGAGATGAGTGCATAATGGGCGCGATGGGACAAACACAGACAGCCGCGGAAGCAGCCGGCAAGCTGGTTCGGCCAGCCTGGCAGGAGATCGCGGCGGCGCATGAGCGGATTGCGGGGCGGATTCACCGGACGCCGGTGCTGACCTCCAAGACGTTTGACCGAATGACCGGAACGCAGCTGTACTTCAAGTGCGAAAACCTGCAAAAGACAGGATCATTCAAGATTCGCGGGGCGGCGAACGCGATCTTGTCGCTTTCAGAAGAGGATGCCCGGCGCGGCATCGTAACGCAATCAAGCGGAAACCACGCGGCGGCGGTAGCATGCGCGGCGGCGTGGCGCGGCACAAAGGCGTGGATCGTCATGCCGAAGAATGCGCCGAAGGTGAAATGCGAAGCGGTAGAAAGCTACGGCGGGAAGATTGCGTTTTGCGAGGCGACGGTTTCGGCGCGCAAGGCGATGTGCCGACAGGTGCAGGCCGAGACGGGTGCGGTTCTGGTGCATCCCTATGACGACGACCGGATTATCGCAGGGGCGGCGACAGCGGCGAAGGAACTGCTGGAAGAAGTGCCGGACCTGGATGCGGTGATGGCGCCCGTGAGCGGCGGCGGGTTGCTGAGCGGGACGAGCTTGAGTGCGCGGCACCTGCGGCCAGCGATACGGATTTTTGGGTGCGAGCCGGCTATGGCGAATGATGCGTATTGGTCGTTGCAGACGGGCGAGCTGCAGTCGCTCGAATCGAGCAACACGATTGCGGACGGTCTGCGGGCGTCGCTTGCGCCGCGAACGTTCGCGATTTTGCGGCGCGAGCTGGCGGGCGTCTTACTGGTAAGCGAAGAGGAAATCATCGGCGCGATGCGGCTGCTCTGGGAGCGGATGAAGATTGTGGTCGAGCCATCGTCGTCGATCGTGCTGGCGCCGCTTTTGAAACAGGGCGGCGTGGCGGAATTGAATTTGCCGGGGTGCGTGGACGGATCACCGAAGATCGGCCTGATTTTGAGCGGCGGAAATGTGGATTTGAGCGCGCTCCCGTTTTAGAGACCTCAGTTTTAAGTGAACAATTCTAAGCAAAGAAGTGAAGATTGAGGGTCTCGCCCGACAAGCTTCAATCCTGCTTAGAGTGTTGGATGGCGCCTTTAGGCAAAAGGATTCCACGCTTCTGGCGGGCCACGACCCTTGCGGCTGTTCTCGAAACGTCAACCCTCAGGTCTTTCACACTTAGAACTTATGCTTAGAATTCCGGTGCGGATGGTTCTTTGGCGTCGCATACCCACACTCGGCGATTCCCCATCTTCGGCTGCAGCGACGCGCGGTGTTGTGTTAATCTCAACGGCACCTTCAGGCAGGCCGGGCGCGGGCAAGAGACGGAAGCGCAAAAGCAACCCGGCGCGGCAATTTGCAATCCGACATAATATGTTTGGCCCAGCCGGTCGAGCGTATTCGCGCGTGGCGCGAAAACTTTGAGGCAATCCGGGGCGTGAATCTCCATGAATAGATTGGGAATGATGAAGCTGCAGGTACTTGGTGTGGCCGCAGTGGCGGCAGCTGGTGTGTTGTTCGGCGCTACGGGCGCGCGGGCGCAGGTGCCAAAACCGCGCTTGGTGACCGAAGGCGTGGAGGAATCGAACCGCGTGACGCTGCACGGAAACGTGCATCCTTTCGCACGGGCGGAGTTCGACCAAGGCGCGATGGCCGATTCGCAGCCAGTGAACCGAATTTATTTGCTGTTGGATCGCAGCGCGGAGCAGCAGGCGGCCCTCGAAGAATTGATGCGCCAGCAGGTGGACGTAAACTCGCCGAATTTTCACAAATGGCTGACGCCGGAAGAATATGGCGCGAAGTACGGGCCATCGGACGAAGACGTTGCGGCGGTGACGAACTGGCTTTCGGGGCACGGGTTTACTGGAATTAAGACGAATGCCGGGCGCACGATTGTGGAGTTCAACGGAACAGTGGGCTCGGTGCGGAATGCGTTCGCGACGGACTTGCACCGGTTCGTGGTGCGCGGCGAAGAGCATTTCGCGAATGTGAGCGATCCGAAGATTCCGGCGGCGCTGGCGAAAGTGGTGACGGGAATTCCGTCGCTGCATAACTTTCGGAAGCAGGCGCACATCAAGCGATTCGGCAAGTTTCGCCGCGATTTGACCACGGGAGAGATTTCGCCGCTCTTTACATTTACCGATGTGAATGGAACGTTTTTCGGAATGGGGCCGGCGGACTTCGCAAAGATTTACAACGTTCCGGCAGGTGCGAATGGTACCGGACAATCGATCGCGATTGTGGCGCGGTCGAATATCAATCCGCAGGATGTAGCGGATTTTCGGTCGGTTTTTGGTTTGCCGGCATTGACGGTCATCAATTCCCTCTCCGGCTGCACGGGAGCGGCGCCGCAGCTTTGCGTCATCTTGAATGGCGCGGATCCGGGCCTTGTATCGGGTGACGAGGGAGAAGCGGACCTGGACGCAGAGTGGTCGGGAGCAGTCGCGCCGGGAGCAACGATCAAGTTTGTCGTTTCCGAATCGGAGCAAACGGATGCCGTGGACGGCGTCGATGCGTCGTCGGTGTTTATCGTGGACAACAACATTGCGCCAGTGATGAGCATCAGTTTCGGCTCGTGCGAAGCGGCGATGGGAACGAGCGGAAATACATTCCAAAACGCGCTGTGGCGACAGGCGGCGGCCGAAGGTATCACCGTTTCCGTTTCAGCGGGAGACAACGGTTCCGCCGGATGTGACGATCCCAACAGCGAAAACAGTGCCACAAAAGGAATTGCCGTCAGCGGGACTGCCTCCACGCCCTTCAACGTCGCGGTTGGCGGAACGGATTTTGACGACGCCGGAACGCAAAGCACTTTCTGGAACTCCACCAACAGCGCCGGCAAGCAAGAATCCGCGATTGGATACATACCAGAAATCCCCTGGAACGATTCGTGCGGGGCGGCGGGGCTGAACGGCTGTGCCAACGCGACTACTTCAACGAACCTCGACATCATTGCCGGCAGCGGCGGACCGAGCAAGGTTTATACGAAGACACAAGCGCCCTTTCAAACGGGTTTTGGTGATTCGGCCAGGGATATTCCCGACGTTTCTTTTTTTGCCGCGGACGGGTTGAACAAGAGTTTTTACATTGTCTGCGAATCGGATCAGGACATTGCCGGCGATACCGGCTGCAGTTTGACCAAGTTCGTCACAACGGCTCCGTTCCACGACTTTCAGGCAGTAGGTGGAACATCGGCGTCGGCGCCGGCATTTGCGGGAGTGATGGCGCTGGTGAATCAGAAGACGGGCCAGCGGCAGGGGAATGCAAACTTTGTGTTGTACTCGCTCTTTAAGACCGAACAGCAGTTGGCGACTTTCCCGAGTTGCAACTCAAGCGGTTTCGCAGCGCCGGGGACGCAGCCAAGTTTCTGCGTGTTCATGGACATCACAAAGAGCAACAACGCC
>Ga0126376_10000822_pt1 | contig 15924 bp, 13 predicted proteins | sample PanSoiMetPlot_15_FD_92760 | JGI IMG/M metagenome (GOLD analysis project Ga0126376, IMG submission 92760) | Tropical forest soil microbial communities from Panama - MetaG Plot_15 | ecosystem: Environmental > Terrestrial > Soil > Tropical forest > Bulk soil | place: Panama | collected 2016-02-17
ACGCCTCGGCTGTGGCCTGATTTAGTTTGCTCGCGCTGAGAGTTCATCACGTGAATTAGACTACGTTCGAAGTCAACATTCGCCCACCGCAAACTCAATAGTTCACCGCGTCGCATACCCGTGTGAATTGCCAGAATGACCAGCGGACGCAGATCTGCTCTCGGTCCGGTTAGCACGGATAGAAGTCGCTCTTCCTCATGATCGGAGAGATAGCGATTACGCTCATTGTCTTCGCGAAAGCGTTTTACCTTTCGGCAGGGATTCGAAATCGATAATCCTTGATCGATCGCTAACGAGAAGACTTTTGAGAGCAACTCCAACTCTCGATTGACCGTCGAGGGCGCACGCTCGCTGCCTCGTGCTGTTTTGGTTGCACGTCGATCCCGCTTGTACTTCTCGATCAGAATCGGCGAAATCTCATCCATTGGTTTGTTGCCAAGTGCCTTGATCAGCGGACGTGAGCGAAACTCATCATGGACCCAGGTTCGTTTGTTAACCTTAGACCAAGGTAGGAAAGTGTCGGTGATGAAATCCCGCAGCAACGGAGCGGGAGTTTTCTGTTTACCATAAGTACCTTCATACACTTGATCACGAATTGCGTGTTCAGCACGTTCGGCTTGCGCCTTAACGCGCGCTTCTGGAATCGAACCGCGATAGCGCTTGCCGTTGACCCAGAAGTCATAGCACCACTTGCTACCCCTTTTGAAAACTGACATTGGTCTATTCCTCTCTGCGGATCGCAGCCCGTTTGAGGAATGGCGGCATGCTAACGCTTCGCATTGGGTCGTGTCCATTCCAATATTTCGTCAAGCAAGAAGATCGTTCGATCGCCTACTTTGCGATACGGGATTCGTCGCTGGCTAACCATTTCATAGACTGTTCTTGTTTTGATCCGTAGCAACTCAGCGACTTCCTTCACGTTAAGAAACTTTGGACGAGGCTGGTTTACGCTGTCTTGTCTTGTACTCATTGCAACACCTCAGAGCTTCTTAAAACAGGACAATGCAGACTGGAATTAACATCAATGACAAATCAAACCTCGTACCGCAGTGACACACAGCTACGTTGACATACGTGATAACAAGTGGACTAAGGTCCTGATGGGTTATTTGAGGTATTTGGAGAATCGAATGAGCGAGTTCTGACCGACTCCGCTTATTTGGTGTATGTAATCTGACAACAGTGTGTGTAACTTACAACACCCCTTGCGGCAACGATCTCTTAAATTTCCGATTCAGAGAAACGAACTAAGTGATGACGCGCTACGTTGCAAAGATTCGCGTCGACAACACCGTCGTTACTGATATCTTTTGCCGTTATGTATAACCCAGCCTGCGACATGCCGACCCTGTGGGTCATGGTGTGTCCAATGGATGACACCGCCTTTTTCATTCCAGACATATTCGCCATTAAAGGCAACGCTATCCCCGACCTTCAGTCCGGCGATGCGCGGCGCAACGTCGATGTTGTGTGTAATCAGCAGCGTCTGTCCTGATGCAAGCTGAACGATGAGTCGTTGGTGTCGTGACCCAGCCACATCGTCCGACAGGATGCTAATCACCGTACCCTCGCCCTCGACTTGTACGTCGCTTTTACCATTTGCAAACGCGCGACCGATGGGGCTGTCGTCGTGTGGCGTCGCACTCCGTTTAGTGGCGGCATCGTGACTGGCGCACGAGGCGAAAATGAGCGCCAACACGGCCACAGCCGTTTCGATGAGGACCGCTTTTGCCGGCGCTCTGCGAGGGATGTCACGGACGATCGCTGCATTCAACTTTCGCATGATACGGGCGTTTGAAGGTTTCATGGATGAGCGGTTTTCTTGATCCGAACATTCTTTTTAGCGGACGTGAGCGAAAAGATTTGTGCTATAGTGCGGTGAACCCCTCAATAAGAAGCGGACCGACTTGTGGTTGCACACGAAGCCGGCCCTAAACCATCAACCTTCCTACGAAAGGATGACGATTATGGATTGCCATAGTAGCGCAACAGCGCGCTCAGAAGCACCTCACGCAACCGAAACAAGCTCAACCAGGACCCTCAGCGACGCTCTCAAACGTCGCGCTCAATCAGTCATAAACGATAGGTCTATAGATTCCGAAAGCCGGGCACTTGTCCGCTATGCTCTCGAAATAAACGACCCGTATCTGGCTGAGCTAGTGCGGCTCGCCGATGCCGGCGAAAGCATCGTTGCAGCCTTAGAGCGCTCCGAAATATCTGAAACCAACGAAGACGATTGGAGCGAAGAACGGATCGAAACACTCGCAGAAATAGTCTGCCGGGCGGGTGACGAACCTGCTACTAAATCGGCCGCCTTGTTCGTGCTGATGGGCGCGATTGAACACTCAAACGATCCCAAATTACTCGCGAACACAGCCAAGCATTTTGCTTTCAGTCGCTGCGGAGAGTTCAACCTGTACGGAATGGTTGATGCTCAACTTACGGTGGTTGAAGGGGAGTTGTTAGCGAGCGCGATGCAGTAAGATCCTAATGCGTTTCGAGGTTCGGAGCCGGCCCTCAAACAGGCTGATACCGTTCTAAACCACAAACATGCTGAGAGCCCCGAAGAGCATTGCCAAGGGGCTCCCAGCTACTAATAAAACGGGGCGGTCAGTTCTCGACAACCGTTACCATAGCAACGTCATTCGTTTCAATTATCCCGCCTCAAGTGGTTCTTATCTCGCGGTAGAAACGACAAAGTGACAAGGCTTAACATCCTGCCTGGACGAGGCGTTCAAGGCCATCGTAGTAACGATTTCCTCCGATAGGTTCGGGCAATCGTCGTCACTGAGCCAACCCGAACCGAGACAATCAGTGAACTCGAAACACGCCGATGGGGATTTCCAAAAGGCGGTTCGTTCCTCACTTCAATAAAGTCCCTTTGCTCGCCCTAACAGGCTTATTCCCTTGCCCCATTAACGTCTTCAATGGGGGCCGCATTTCACGGTCTCCGAGCACTTCTTTCGGCAAAGCGTGCAAGTGCGCTTTCTGCCAGTTCGGACACTTTGTGCTTCGCATTGACGCACAACTTCTTCCAGTCTTCGCTCGTCAAACTGTCGTCGGCGAGCATCTGAAATCCGTAGGTTAAGAGGTACTGTGCGCGCACTAAATGATGGAACAAGAAGCGGTCGCCGCTCGTCAATTCATCGTTGCCATGGAGCTTTTCCAACAGCGCTGAGCGAGCCCACTGGTGCGGACTTTCTCGTACTGTTGCCGCTCTTTTTTCGATGTCGCTCCACTCTTCTTCGGTAATCCGAAAGGAGATTGTTCTTTCTTTTTCGGGTCGCATGATGACCTGCCTTCGGCTTTGATTTCTGCTGTCGGCGTTACAAGTCTCATGCCAGCACCCGCAAACATTTGCATGCGCTTGCATGCACGTCCTCGTAAGTCCTGCCGTTGCGACTGTCTACATACGCATGCAAAAGTTTGCGTGCGTGTGCACCTGAAGGGGTGACGTGTCAAATAACATCAGGTGCAAAGCACCTCCGTTCGCCTAATACTCTCGCGACAAAATTGAAATTCGTCTCCGTCATTCGGCTGATCGATGGCGTGTTATGAACAATCCATGAGCTATCGATTTGCTTGGAATTGACGGTCGGAACTTATCGGAAATTGCACGTGATTTCCCAGAGGGCCAGACCTGTCGCGCCCTGAATGCGTCTACTATTTTATTCTTCACCCTAATTCAAATCGCGTGCTCGGACACCGACAAATCGGCTGGACAGACGTTGCAGAAAACGTGCTAAACTTTTCTCGTCTGCTGGCAACCCGTCTTCGTCATTGTGGCGCCTTTGCATCTCATCGTTTCCCGGGTTCGGCTTTCCCAGTAGGCCTATAATTCGCACCCATGAAGGATATTCATCACCGCCTGCGGGGGAGATGATGCCGTAGATTGTTGATTGGTATCTTCTACCAAAGTCGAAAACGTCTGCGGCTAAATCCGTTACCGCCGAAGATGAACCCCTTTGGCCTGGGAAACTATCCCGAAACAAAAGGCGTTGAACTGCACCCATTTTTGACATTCAACTCGCATGGAACAAGGCACACTTAACTGGATTGCAAACTTCATCTGGGGCATTGCGGACGATGTACTTAGAGATCTGTACGTCCGCGGCAAGTACCGCGACGTCATCCTCCCGATGACCGTTTTACGCCGGCTCGATGCAGTGCTTGAACCGACAAAGCAGGCCGTTCTCGATTTGAAGGGCTCCCTCGACAAAGCCGAGGTTGTTCATCAGGATCAGGCGTTGCGTCAGGCAGCTGGCCAGGCGTTCTACAATACCTCGAAGTTCACGCTTCGTGATCTGAAGGCCCGCGCCAGCCAGCAAAAACTTCGAGCAGATTTCGAGGCTTACCTTGAGGGCTTCTCGCCGAACGTCCAGGACATACTCGAAAATTTCGAGTTTCGAAATCAGATTCCACGTCTCTCGAAAGCCGACGCACTCGGCACTCTAATCGAAAAGTTTCTTTCGCCGGACATCAACCTGAGCCCCAATCCAGTGCTGAATACTGACGGCACGATCAAGCATCCCGCCCTCGATAACCATGGCATGGGGACAATCTTCGAAGAGCTGGTGCGACGCTTCAACGAGGAGAACAACGAGGAAGCCGGTGAGCACTGGACACCACGTGACGCGGTGAAGTTAATGGCGAAGCTGATCTTGCTGCCCGTTGCTGACGAGATCGAGTCGGGCACCTACCTGCTTTACGACGGAGCATGCGGGACAGGCGGAATGCTGACAGTCGCCGAAGAAACGCTCAAACAACTTGCGGAAAATCATGGGAAGCAGGTAGCCACGCATCTTTATGGGCAGGAGATCAACGCTGAGACTTACGCAATCTGCAAAGCCGACCTGTTGCTAAAGGGAGAAGGCGACGCTGCCGACAACATCGTCGGTGGTCCGGAACACTCTACGCTGTCGAATGATGCGTTCCCTTCGCGTGAGTTTGATTTCATGCTCTCGAATCCGCCGTATGGCAAGAGTTGGAAAAGCGATCTTGACCGCATGGGCGGCAAGGATGGAATCAAGGATCCACGTTTTCTGATCGAGCATGCCGGTGACCCTGAGTACTCGCTTGTTACTCGATCGAGTGATGGCCAGATGTTGTTTCTTGTCAACATGCTCTCGAAGATGAAGCAAGACACAAAGCTCGGAAGCCGTATTGCAGAAGTACACAACGGCTCGTCGTTGTTTGCGGGCGATGCCGGCCAGGGAGAAAGCAACATCCGTCGCTTAATTATTGAGAACGACTGGCTCGAAGCGATCGTGGCGTTGCCGGTTAACATGTTCTACAACACGGGCATCGCGACTTACATCTGGGTACTGAGCAATCGCAAGCCTGTACATCGCAAAGGCCGTGTGCAACTCATCGACGCCACACAGTGGTACAAGCCTCTAAACAAGAACCTGGGCAAAAAGAACTGCGAGTTGTCCGATGGTGATATCCAACGCATCTGCGACACGTTCCTCAGTTTTGCGGAAACCGAGCAGTCTAAAATCTTCCCAAATGAGACGTTCGGTTATTGGAAAGTTGTCGTCGAACGTCCGCTGCGTCTCCGCGTCGACCTTAATGAGGAATCGCGCACTGCATTTCGCAACGTTTGTGAAAAGCTTGACGAGTTACCGCTTGCAAACGTCGTTGACCGCCTTGCTACCTTAATTGGACCAGGTTCGCATATCGACTTCAACACATTCATGATCAAGGTTGAAGCAGACGCGGAGCATAACAACGTTAAGCTGACTGCAAAGAGACAAAAATTGCTGAAGGAGCGACTCGCAAGACGTGACGAACAAGCAAACGGGGTAATCAAGCGAGTGCACAAAAAGGGTGTTGAAGCAGATTCCATACGTGGACGATTCGCGAAAACGATTGAAGGCAAGGAGTCAATCGTTGAGTACGAGGCGGACAGTGAGTTGCGCGACACGGAACAAGTGCCATTATTAGAAGAGGGCGGCATCGAGGCCTTCATTCGTCGCGAAGTATTACCTTATGCCGCTGACGCGTGGTATGACGCCGAGGTGACAAAGACTGGCTACGAGATCAGCTTCACTCGTTACTTTTACAAGCCACCGCAATTGCGCACTGTCGAACAAATCCAAAACGATATTATTGTATTAGAAAATGAAACCGAGGGCCTGCTCGCAGAAATTGTCGGGGCAAGATTGCGCGGGTGCGCTTCGAGCAAACAACGGGAAATCGCTGAAAACTGATCTTGCTGAAGGCTGAAAGAATGATCGTTGATCTCAACCGCTATCCTGCAATGAAGGAATCCGGCCTGCCGGGACTGGGGATTGTGCCCCAGCATTGGGAAGTGCGACGACTGCGAACTATTGCAGAGATGCGAGTCAGCAATGTTGACAAGCACAGCAACGATGACGAGGAGCCAATCCGTCTCTGCAACTACGTCGACGTATACAGAAACGATCGCATTCAAAACAGGATGGCGTTTATGAGCGCGACCGCAACCCGCGATGAGATCAATCGGTTTAAGCTTCAGCCTGGTGACGTATTGATCACAAAAGATTCTGAAACGTGGAACGATATAGGTGTTCCAGCGTTCGTTGAGGACGCTGGTCCTGATCTCATCTGCGGATATCATTTGGCCCTCCTGAGGCCGATCTCCGGTACGATTATTGGCGAATATCTCTTTCGTACGCTCCAGTCCGGCAGCATCGCTTATCAGTTTCATATCGAAGCAAATGGAGTGACACGTTATGGGCTCTCTCATTCAGCTATCAAGTCGATCCGACTTCCGATTCCGCCAATCTCCGAGCAGTCAGTTATCGTTCGCTTCATAGATTATGTGGACCTACGAATTCGGCGATACATTCACGCGAAGCAAAAGCTCGTCAAGCTCTTGGAGGAGCAGAAGCACGCCGTCATTAATCGCATTGTGACGCGCGGAATCGACCCCAAGGTTCCGCTCAAGGCCTCTGGTTTGGACTGGCTGGGGGATGTGCCCGCGCATTGGCAGGTGGTGCGAAGTAAACGGATATTTATGCCTCGTACAGAATTAGCCAGACCCAACGATGTTCAGTTATCCGCTACTCAAGCGTACGGAGTAATTCCTCAAGATGAGTATGAGCGCAGGGTTGGTAGGAAGATCGTAAAGATTTCGCGTCACTTGGAGTTGCGACGTCATGTAGAGATCGATGATTTTGTAATTAGCATGCGGAGCTTTCAAGGGGGGCTGGAAAGGGCTTGGGCGGCTGGATGTATTCGATCTTCATATGTCGTTCTGCGACCTGCTACCACAATAGACGTTAGCTTCTTTAGTTATCTGTTCAAATCGCCCGCGTACATAAAGGCTCTACAGGCGACCGCTAATTTCATTCGAGACGGTCAGGATCTTAACTTCGACAACTTCTGCGCAGTTGATTTGCCCTTTCCGCCTGTCGAAGAACAATCGCGGATAGCGGACTCTCTAAAGACCGCAATTGGCGATATTGTTGGAATGATGGAACGAACACGAACAGAAATTGAGCTTCTAAAACAATACCGCAGCCGTTTGATAACGGACGTGGTGACAGGAAAGGTGGATGTTCGCGGTGCGGAGGCTAGGCTGCCCCATGAAACCCAAAAGTTCGAACCAATCGATGAAATCGACTTCACCGATCGAGAAGAGGCGACTGAATGGCTCGGAGCTGAGGTCGAAGAGATCCAAGAGGTCGAAGCATGACTACCGACACCTCTGAGAAAGGCCTCGAAGATCTGATCACTCGCGCAATGACTGGTCGCACCGATCTCCTCGTGCCGCCGCACGTGGCAACCGAGACGTCGGTTCCAGTCGCAGGTGGAACCGGTTGGCTGCTTGGTGATCCAGACCACTATGACCGCGAGTACTGTGTCGATCTCACGCAACTCCATGGATTCCTGCTGGCAACGCAGGAAGAGATCTTGGAGCACCTCCAGCTTTCGACAGACGGTCCGACCCGTCGCAAGTTCCTCGCGCGGCTGCAGGGTGAGATCAGCAAGCGTGGCACGATCGACGTGCTGCGTCATGGCATCAGGCACGGTCCACTGCACATCGATCTTTTCTACGGAACGCCCTCGCCGGGTAATCCGAAAGCAGCCCAGCGCTTTGCGCAAAACCGTTTCTCCGTCACGCGACAACTGCGTTATAGTCGTGACGAAACACAGCGCGCACTCGACCTTGCTTTGTTCATCAATGGATTACCTGTCGCTACTTTTGAACTCAAGAACAACCTCACCAAGCAGACTGTCCACGACGCAATTGAGCAATACCAACGTGATCGCGATCCGCGCGAAAAGCTATTCGAATTCGGCCGGTGCATAGCTCATTTTGCGGTCGATGATCAAGAGGTACGCTTCTGTACGCATCTGAAAGGCAAAGCCTCGTGGTTTCTGCCGTTCAATCAAGGCTGGAATCACGGCGCCGGTAACCCGCCCAATCCCGACGGGATCAAAACCGACTTCTTGTGGAAGCGAATCCTGACGCGGACCGGTCTCACCGACATACTCGAAAACTACACGCAGATAGTTGAGACCAAGGACCAGAAGACCGGAAAGAAAAAGGCACTTCAAATTTGGCCGCGTTACCATCAACTCGATGTAGTTCACAAGCTCCTGGCAGATGCCAAAGCCAAGGGCGCAGGCCAGCGCTACCTGATCCAACATTCAGCAGGTAGCGGGAAGTCAAACTCGATCGCATGGCTGGCGCACCAACTCATTGGCCTAACTAAAAACGACGAACCTGTATTTGATTCCATTATCGTCGTCACGGACCGTCGCATTCTCGATCAGCAGATCCGAGACACTATCAAACAGTTTGCGCAGGTCGGCGCCACTGTCGGTCACGCCGAGCATTCAGGTGATCTTAAAAAGTTTCTGGCTCAAGGCAAGAAGATCATTATCTCGACGGTGCAGAAGTTTCCTTTCATCCTGGACGAAATCAGCAGCGAGCATCGCGGCAAACGCTTCGCGATCATTATCGACGAGGCGCATTCGAGCCAGGGCGGTAAAAGATCTGCCGCTGTCTCGATGGCCCTCTCCACCGCCGGCGCCGAAGACGACGATGAAACTCTGGAAGACAAGATCAACAGGTTGATGGAGGCGAAAAAGTTACTGACCAATGCAAGTTACTTCGCCTTCACCGCTACACCCAAGAACAAAACGCTCGAGATCTTTGGAAAGCCTGAACCGCAAGCTGACGACAAGGTCAAACACTGCCCCTTTCACAGCTACACGATGAAGCAGGCTATTCAGGAGGGATTTATTCTCGACGTGCTCAAGCACTACACGCCAGTCGACAGTTACTACAAACTGGTCAAGAAGGTCGAAGGCGATCCGGAATTTGACACGAAGCGCGCGAAGAAGAAGTTGCGACGCTACGTGGAAAGCCACGACCATGCGATCCGGTTGAAAGCCGAGATCATGGTGGACCATTTTCACGAGCAGGTGTTGGCGCTGAATAAAATTGGCGGTCAGGCGCGGGCGATGGTAGTCACCAGCGGAATCGAGCGAGCGATTCAGTATTATCATGCGATTCGCGATTATCTCAGCGAACGGAAAAGCCGTTATCAAGGTATAGTGGCTTTTTCCGGTGACCATGAATATGGCGGCGCAAAGGTTAACGAGGCGTCGCTAAACGGTTTTCCGTCAAGCCGGATTGCAGACAATATCCAGGAAGACCCCTACCGCTTCTTGATCTGCGCTGACAAGTTTCAGACCGGTTACGACGAGCCGCTGCTGCACACGATGTACGTTGACAAGATCTTGTCGGGAATCAAGGCGGTGCAGACTCTTTCACGGCTCAATCGGTCACACCCAAAGAAGCATGATGTCTTCGTGCTCGACTTTATGAACGATGCCGACACGATCAGGGAGGCATTCGCTGACTACTATCAGACGACAATCCTTTCCGAAGAAACCGATCCCGACAAGTTGCACGATCTCAAGGCGGCCCTCGACGGCTATCAGGTGTACGATCAGAGTCAGATCGACGATCTCGTAACACATTACCTCAACGGAGCAGACCGCGATCTACTGGACCCGATACTGGATGCGTGTGTCGCGGTTTACAAAGAACAACTCTCTGAGGATGGACAAGTAGACTTCAAAGGTAAGGCTAAAGCCTTCACGCGAACCTACGGATTCTTGTCTTCAATCTTGCCGTACACGAACGCCGAGTGGGAAAAGCTTTCAATTTTCCTCAACTTCCTTGTCACCAAACTTCCTGCTCCCGTCGACGAAGATCTTTCACAAGGGATCCTCGAAGCGATCGACATGGAAAGTTACAGGGTTGAAAAACAAGCAGCAGTGAAGATCCAGCTCCCAGATGAAGATGCGGAGATTGGGCCAGTTCCAACTGAAGGCGGTGGGCGCAAACCCGAACCTGAGCTCGACCGGCTCTCTAACATCCTCAAAACCTTCAATGACCACTTCGGCAACATTCCATGGACTGATGCCGACCGTGTCCATAAGCTGATCACGGAAGATATACCGCAGCGCGTTGCCGCCGACACAGCTTATCAAAACGCGAGACAGAACTCAGACAAACAGAATGCGCGGATCGAGCACGATAAAGCATTGCAACGAGTAATGACGGCCGTCCTAAAGGACGACACGGAACTTTTCAAACAGTTCATGGACAACGAGTCTTTCCGAAGATGGCTGACGGATACTGTATTTGGGCTGACATATGATCAGCCGAAAAGTGATGTATGACTCGTTTTCCAATGCTGTTTAGTAAGTGAAACTAGAAATACGTTGTTCATGCCTCGTGTCGACGGCATCGTTGATTTCAGGCGCCATAGAACTTACCAAAGCGAGTAGCACGCGATCCCGCTATGATGGAAGAATGCACCATTCTCACGAACGTGCGTGGCAAGAAGATTCTACTGATCCATATTTGAGGACGTAATGTTTTGGTGATTCGCGTCATAATCATTAGAAAAGTGTGCAATGTTTCTTGCTGACTCTGCCACGTCTTTCAGAAGGGATTCTGCGACCTAATGAATATCACTATTACCTTGACTGATAACGAATTTCCGAAAGAACAACAGAAGGTAATTCGATCGGCCTTAGGCCTACAAAAAAGAGGGAGACTTAGACAGCGCGATGAAGAGGCTCTGCAAAGCTGGGGCCCTCGAATACGTCAACATGTTTGTGGAAGAAGGAATGCCTTCCAGCGCCGATGAGGTGCGGCAGGAACGCTTACGTTTCCTGATCGAGAATTACTACCGCGACCGTATACCATCGGAGTCGGAAGTCACCGCTATCTTTCAGCTCACCAAACCTCAGAGCAGAACCCTGCTAAGTAAAACGATCTCCCGACATCGAAACAAGATAGGTGGTCAGGTTCGAGCCTCAGCGGCGGCTGTGATTCGATCCGCAAAAAAGAGTAGCGACAAAACAACATGGGAGAGGGTTATTAAATCTGAGGTTATTCTCGACGAGCTGAATCTTGCTGTAGCTGAGAAAGGACCCACGCTAAAACGGATACGCTTGAAGAGGGGGAGTGCCGGGCAATACGAGGTTGAGGAAGACACTTACAATCTGCTGAAAAATGAATATGGAATCGACTGATCTAAACGCAAGCATTTCGGCGGTGAGTATCATCTTCGGAGTACTTACATATTTCCTGACGATGGTGTACGAAAAGACCAAGACCTTGCTCGAGCAGTCAACGCCTGCGGTGGAAGAAGTATTGGCTCGCAAAACATTTCGAAAGGAGCTATTAACGACACTTTTTCTTTCTGTAGGACCACTGCTTGTTGCATGGTCGCTCCTGTTTTGTATCTGCTTGCCTACGGTGGTCCACATTGGTCGCAACAGCAAGTTCTCGCCATCGAATCTCGAGCTTTTGACTTCGCTTTTTGTCTTCTTGGAAGCTGGTATCGCCGTATGCTCCATTCTGAGTTTAGGACTAAGCCTTCGCGTGTTGGGAAAATGGTGGAATGCGCGTTAGCGCAAGCCAGATAGTGATACTTCACCGATAAATGTCAGTCTCGCTTCCCTTTCTCACCAGCTACGATCCCTCCGCCACGACTGAAGGCACCCTGGATCCCCTCGGCTTGTACCAAATTGCTGATCAGTTGGCAGTGCAGCTTGTGCCGGGCGTGCGAGAGCGAATGCAACGAATTCGCTTTCTTACGGCGATGGCAGTAGGCGCGTTAGTCACCGAGGGCCTGGAAGACAATCCCGAACTTCGCGATGCCTCTCCTTATCTTGTCTGGGAATGGCTCGTAGTTGAAGCACTTATGCGAACCAAAGGAGACGATGAAGGCATCTGGGGAATACCTGGCACACTCGTCGCTCGGAGAGCACTAAATCAACACGGCTACCTCGATGCCCGCAGTTACCTCAAGACACCTCGCATCTTCGGTTTTCACGGCGTCTACAAACGTCTAGCGATGCGTCTCCGCATCGTTGATGTGCACCTCAATCCTGGTCCAAACACGAAAGCCCTTGTGGATGCGTGGGCACGAAGCGTCGGGTTCCGCGACCTCGATGACGCAAAGCCATTTCTCTCGCGTTGGACTACTGAAGTCAGACGTTGTCTGCACGAAAGGCCACCGCGGACGAGACCCAATTGGACCAATAAGGATTGGAACGAACTGGCAGAGGCGTTCGCACCTTACCGTTGCAAGTTTCAAGAGAGACGTTACCTGCGTAACCTGCTGCTAGACGAACGCGAGCGACGCCTAGGTGTCTTACCAACGGTATGGCAACTCTTGTCAGAATCGAAGGACGAGCTAACGGAGGAAACCTTACATGACTTGCTCGCACAGCGTGAGCCCTCTAATGCCCCCTTGCTACACGCCATCCGGAGCTATGAAGCATTCGCTCGTGCTTTGCAGGACGCCTTTGATCTGCTGCGCGCCGAAGCCACAAGCCTTGATGCACGCGGATTTGAAATAACCGACATTGCAAACGATGCGGATTTCAGATTGTGCGTTCAAAACTTGTACCAACGCTTCGCGACCGCGCACCACGCTCTCAGTGAAGTTACCGCTCAAGATTTATTTTACAATCGATTTGGAATTTTTTCTGAGCCGTTGGACCCGGACGCCTGCGCTCTTCTGCTATGCAAGCATCACGAGGACATTCAACGAGCCAAATCTGCGACCGGAAAACGGCCGTGGTTTGATCGCATCAGTGAACGCCGCATCTACATTCGTCACGGCTATCGCGAAAAGAGGTGCGACATACAACCTGACCGCTATGTTCATGACTATCGCATCAGACCAATTCAAAATTTCTTTCACGACCTCACATGAGCAAACGTAAAAACGCCTCTAGTGGAGCAATGCTCGATCTTTGGCAACCGCCGCAACACGCAGGCGAGGCCATAGGATGTCTGGCAACCACCTTCACGTTCCATCCCGGACTCTTCGACGAACAATGCCTGGGACGCTTCCTCGAGATCGAATCCGAACCGGACCGTGAAGACCTAGCTTTTTTACTTGAGCGTGAAAGCCGTCTTGGTGGCGTGTACGCCGGAGTACTCGTGGATCATCGCCAAGCCGGAGTTGAGCATTCGCTAAGATGGGACGTACTACGCGTGCGCCTTCGTGCCGGGAAGCAACACGCCAAGCTCAGCCTGCTTGTTTGGCGAGACCTTATTCGCATCATCGTCGCTTCGGCGAACCTTACTAAATCCGGATATAGACTAAATCAAGAGGTCGCCGCCACGATTGATCTTGGGCCAGACACTTTTGAAGGTGAAATACTTATTCAAGCCGTCTCATTTCTGAGGAACCTTCTTCGCTTCGTGCCCGGCGAAACTGAACAAGCCCCGGAAGTGCAGCGAGCGGAAAAGTTTTTAAGAGATACGAAAGCGTTAGTTCACTATTGGAGACCCGGCCGGCGAAAGGCACTACGTCAGCATCTCGTCTTTACACTTCCAGGAATCGAACCTTCCCAACCGCCACGCAGTGCGCTCGAAGAAGTGATCAATGCTTGCCGGAGGCGAGGTGGCTCTCCGAATTCGGCCTGGATTGCTTCGCCCTTTTTTGATCTTGATGGTAAATCGAGTCCCGTTACAGCGGCGCTCTGCAAGTCGATGGCGCGCGGCAGTTTGCGCCGACTATCATTTTGCGTTCCGGCTATACGCGACGCCGATCCTGCAGTAATACCGCGGCTAGCTGCTCCGAAAGCACTACTAGAAACGCCTAAATCATATCAAGGCGACGTGATGGTGAAGATGCTGCCACAGATCGACGGTGACAAAAACCGGCGGCTATGGCACGCGAAGATAATTGCACTCAAGGGCAACTCTTATACAGCACTGATGATCGGCTCATCCAATTTCACGTGCGCCGGTATGGGTGTTGGTCCATATCGCAATTCTGAAGCAAACCTTCTCAGCATAGTCGATCGCTCAATTAGTAATGAAAGCAGGCAGCTCGACGAGTTGTGGCCCGATATGGACCAGATTATGGATCCCGAATCCGCTGAGTGGATGGGTCCTCAACCTGAATTCGAAGAGGAAGAACACGCAGTAACTCCCGTGTTGCCGTCGGGGTTCCTTTCTGCCACCTATCGTGCCGGAGAAAACCGGCAAATCATACTGAGCTTCAGCACGGAACGTTTGCCGGAAGAATGGGAGATCTATGCGTGTACACCAACAGAGCGAAAGCTGTTATCCACGGCAGAGTGGCACGATCTTGGCTCTCCATCGTCCATCGAACTTGACTGGGCTGAAGCACAGCCACCGCACAGGCTTTTGGTGAAATGGTCTGATGAAGAAGCATTCTGGCCCATCAACGTCGAAGATACTAGAGCGTTACCGCCACCTGTGGAGATCGAAGGGATGACAGCCGACGACATGCTGATGATTCTCGCGGCTGCGGATCCGAGTGCCGCTTTTCGTACTTGGACACACAAGCTAGGGGGAAAACAGCAGCAACCGGCCGGAGACTTTGATAACGATCTCGATTCAGCAACTCCGGCAGAACTTGATCCTCTACGCCGTCACGACCTTTATACGACCTTCTTGCATCGCGTCCGTCGCAGGGCACGGGTATTGGCGCAGCTCCGCGAGAAACTAGAGCGACCAGTTTACAGCCGGCAGGCACTCGACTGGCGCTTTCGTGGTCTGCTCGGTATTCAGCCTTTAGCAGATCGATTTGTGCGTGAAGTCGTGAATGCTGATGGTTTTGTAGCCGAGGGACTTTTAACTCTCGCTGATTTTTTGATTATGCTCCGCGAAGTTAAGTATCAGACCGCGAGCAGTTCCTTAACGGAAGCCGAGTTTAACCAAGAGTACCAGTCGTTTCTGGCAGCTATTGCAAGCGATATGTGGGCGCGGCTACTACCGCACCAGCATACAGTCGCTGCGGATCTATTTGGTTTTTGGAAAAGGGTTGTCACAACATGCGGTGGACTGAGCGACTAAACATTCCTTCCGAACTTTTGTTAGGAAACCGAATAACCGAGCGAGTGCCCGCGGCCGACCAGCTCAGACAGCGTAGAGAAGTAGAGGAAATACTGCGACGTCTTCAGCGCCAGCCGGGTGTGATTCTAGCCGATGAAGTTGGTATGGGAAAGACGTTCGTTGCGCTCGCGGTCGCTTTCAGTATCGCTATCCTTAAAAAGTCTGGTCCAGTCGTCGTCATGGTACCTGCGAACCTGATCGACAAATGGGTACAAGATCTGAAGACGTTTTGTGAGCTGTACTTAAACAATCGTCAACCGGTTCAGCAGAATGTTGCCACGCGCCGGGAGCTCACAGACTCAACGGCAGTGCGATATGGAGTGGCGCGTCACAGCGTGGACTTTATGAAACTATTGGACGATCCACCACGCGAGCGCTGTCACTTGATCTTTCTCGCACAAGGCGCGATGAGTCGTAGTCAATACGACAAGTGGGTTCGCCTCTCACTCATCGCCGAATCGCTGCGCCGGCATGCACGTGGCAATGCGTTTAAGCTGATCCAAGTTAGAAATCAGATTCAT
>Ga0126376_10000823_pt1 | contig 15921 bp, 18 predicted proteins | sample PanSoiMetPlot_15_FD_92760 | JGI IMG/M metagenome (GOLD analysis project Ga0126376, IMG submission 92760) | Tropical forest soil microbial communities from Panama - MetaG Plot_15 | ecosystem: Environmental > Terrestrial > Soil > Tropical forest > Bulk soil | place: Panama | collected 2016-02-17
CGGGACACCTCTCCCGGTACGGCAACAACTTGAACCAGCTCGTCCGGCTCGCGCACGCCGGACGGATTCCGGATCACCTCGAACCGCTGCTGCGGCGGTTATACGACCTGATTATCAAATGGCGGCGCGAGCTGCTGGGAGGACAAGAATGATTGCACGAATCCACCACCATTGGTCATTTGGCAGGACCGTCCGGTACTGCCACAGAAATTCCATCGCAGGGCGGCCCCTGGCCTCTTCGGTCCTGCTGGAAAATCCCAGCGATGAAGGAACCGTCATTGATGAATTTTGCCGCGTGAGCGATGCCCGGGAGGCCGTGCGTCCCGTTGTTCAGATCTCCATCTACGTCCGCGATCGGGAGTCGCTCTCCGAAGAGCAATGGCTCCTCGTTGCCGGACGGGTCCGGAATGAGATGGGTTTCGAAGACTGTCCCTGGGCCGCTTACCTTCACCACAACAAGAACGGACGGAAGGGACAGCACCTGCACCTGGTGCTCTCCCGGGTCAGCTATGGCGGCAAGCTCGTCTCCGATCGGGACGATCGGTACCGGGTCATGAAGGTGATACGGGATCTGGAGCGCGAGCTGGGGCTGGGGTTGCAACAATCAGTAGCGGAAGCGTGAACGGCCGGCCCGGATGATCGCCCGAGTCTACCGGAGCGGCTCGTTTGCGAACGCCGTCCAGTACTGCCAGCGAAAAGCGATCGGTGGGCGGACCCTGGGCTCCTCGGTCCTGACGAATGATCCCAACGGTCCGAGCGAGTGGGAGGTCATTCGTGAGTTCCTGATGGTGAACGAGGCCAAGGAGGCCGCCCGTCCCGTCGTTCACATTCCGGTACGGACAAGGGACGGCGAGCACCTCTCCGAGGAACAGTGGCTCGAAGCCGCCGAGCGCGTGCGGACGGAGATGGGTTTCGAGAGCTCCCCCTGGGCCGCCTACCTTCACAACAACGAGGACGGCAGAGAGGGCCAGCACATCCACCTGGTGCTTTCGCGCGTCACGTTCGACGGCAAGATCGTTTCCGACAGGTTCGAGCGGTTCCGGGTGATGGACGTCATGCGCGGGCTCGAGCGAGACTTCGGGCTCGAACCCGTCCTTTCGCGGGACCGCAGCCAGCCGCGCCTCTACCCGCATAGCGAGGTTGGGCGAGAGCGGGAAAGGGAGCTCATCATGCTGCGGGCGCACATCGATGCAGCCGGTGGCAACGCCCGCACTCTTTCCGGATTCGTCGAGCGCCTGGAGGCGGCCAGGGTCCGCGTCCACTTGAAGATCTCCGTCAACGGACACCTGCAGGGCGCGAGCTTTCAACTCGCGGACAGTGATCGGATCTGGAAGGGCTCGGACCTGGGACGAGCCTATTCGATCGGCCGCCTGGTGCAGCGGTTCGAGCTCGCCCGCGAGGGCGACGTGCTCCAGGCCTGCGAGCTGCGTCCCCGCGAGCTGGCCCATCTCCGTTCGGTGGGCCTGGAACCGGACCGGGTGGAAAGCTCCGAAGGGGGGCGGCTCACCGTCGCCTGGACCCTGGTGGGTGGTCCTCGCGAACAGGATGTCTACCAGGAGTGGGTCCAGGCGGCCCTTCCCGGACGGCTCTGCGAACGCGGCGAGGCCACGGACTGGAGTCGCGAGGTGCCAGCCGCGGTGCTCGAAGCCCGGCGGCAGCAGGTCGACTTCGCGCTTGCCCAGCGCGGTCAATCCCCACCGCCGCCGGTGCCCTACCTCGGGGAAGGGCCGCAGAGTCTGCGGGACACAAGCCGGCAGGTCGAGGCGCTTCTCGAGAGGTACTCACGGGAGCTGCGCTCGGGCGAGAGCGCCGAGCGCCTATCGGCTACGTGGCTCGAGATCCTGCGCTGGACGGGGGTCCGGGGCGTGCGGCCCGATGCACTCGACCAGCGCGGGCTCGCCCAGCAGCTCGCGAGCCTCGGCAGCATCGCCCAGACACCGCACGCCATCCGCTCACGGCTGGAGAGAGGCGAACGCGGGTACGTGTCGATGCCGGCTGTGGTGGGTGAGCTCACCGACTTCCCGCCTCACCTTCTCACCACCGCGCGGGGTCCCGCGCATCGCTCCTACAACCAGGAGGCCAATCAGATCCTCCTGGAGCGGGAGTCGGTGGCGCTCCTTCGCGTGGCGGACCACCTCGGGCGGACGCGGGAAGACCACCGGCTGCGCAACCGCCTGGAAAGCCGGCTCGCCGAGGTCGAACGCGCCGCCGTCTCCTGGGGCGGCAGGGCGAGCGGCCGCACGGTTCGTCCGCCGGCGAGAGTTGAGAGCGCGCAGGCCGCCCGGCGGTACGTGTCGCGCAAGCTCTCCGGCACCCTGCGCCGGACGGAGAGGAGCCTCGTGCGGGGAGCCGTGAACACGGCAAAGTCGCTACTGCCGGCTCCTCCCCTGCATCGCCTGCCGGGGATGAGCCTCCTCCGGAAGGTGCAGAAGGTCGGCCGGACCCTCGGGACCGCGGCCGGATTGGCTTCGGAGCTGGGTCAGGCGGTCCTCGTCATCGAAGCGGCGGTGCGCCGCGAGGTCCGGCGCGCCTCCCGGCCCGGTGCGAGCCACCTGGAGCACGTCGCCGCGGGCGACATCTCGACCTACCGGTTGCTGCGGCTGACGAGCGGCCATCCCAAAGCCCTCGCGCGGTTCCAGGCTCCTCAGGGAACGCCCGGCGAGCTCAAGGACGCGATCCGCGAGTACCGGAGGAGCCGCGCCGAGCTCGTCCGCTTCGCGCGAGCCTCGGTCCGTGAGGGCCGGCCGGCCCGGGATACCGCACGGGGCGCCGCGCAGCGGGCCGCCGCCGTCCTGGCCGCCCGGGAGCGGGTGGTCAACGCGGGCCTCGCGAGGCTCGGAATCCCGAGCATCCGGATGCTCTCCGGGACCTCGAGGGAAACGACCGAGGTCCTCGCCCGCTTCGCACAAGGCTGCCGGAGGGCCGGGCTGTCCGTGGGGACCGCCGTCCGGGTGGTTGCCGAGGTCGGACCCGTGGTGCTGGGGAGCGCCGTTGCCGGAGCGGCCGTGACGCTGGCATCGCGTCTTGTCATGCGGCAGGTCTTCGGGATGGGGCGGGACCTCGCCAAGGAGTTCCTCTACGGCGAGCGGGAGCGGAGCCGGTAGCGGGCTGAGATCGCTTCTCCCCTATTGAGTCGCTATAAAAGAGACTGTATAATTCCAGCAGACCAACTGACCTGGGAGAAAGAAGACTATGCGCTACCGCCATCCAACCTTTTTCGCAGCCAACCTCCTGGCCTTCCTCGAAGCGATCTCGTCGGGCCTGATCGACGGGACCGCCAAGGAGAGACAACAGGCATCACGGATCGCCGCAACGGTGACGCTGACCGAATCCCGCAAATGGCGCATCCACCGGCGGCCCAGCCCTGGACGGAGCCGGGCCTTTCGCCTGTACCTGGCCCTTCTTGTGACCCTTTGCGGCTTGGCCGTCCCCGCGGAGGCGGGGGTTTGCCCCGGCGAGGCGCCGGGCTGCGGATTCTCGCGTTGCGGAACGCCGGCCCGTCCGGCTCCATCGGTCCTGTGGGGGCAGGAGCTCAGGCCGGCCGAGACCAAGATTCCCTCGACGAGGGACTCAACGGACTTCAACGAGTTCTTCGCCCACTACGGGGTCGAGCACCCGCAGTTCATGGACCTAGACATCCGCGATCACTATCTCTTCGCCGCCCTCGGCTGGGGTCTTCAGGTCTGGGACCTGCGGGCCCAGCCGGCCGATCCGCAGCAGCTCGCCGTGGTCTCCGGACCGACGGCTTTCCGCCAGTGGACCCCCAATCCCGAGATCAAGAGGCCGGTGCGGCACCTGGCGGCGGCATCTTCGGACCTCATCGTCCTGGGAGGTTCGGAAGGCGTCGGTTTCCTGGCGTTTGATACCCGGGTCAAGGCAGCCCCTGTGTTGCTGTACCAGGACGCGCGGTCCAACGTCTCCGACGTGGCCACCGCGGCGGGCAACGGCCGGATCCTTGGCCTGGCGGCTGCCGGATCGGAGCTGAGGATGTATGACTTGAGCGCCGCAACGGGACTGACGCGCTGCCTCGAGGGGCTGGACTTCTGCCGCAGCGTCTTTCTTGGACGCCTCGGCTCGGCCCCGGCGGCATCTGTCGCGGCTTCGGGCCGGTGGGTGGTTTACGGGTCGGGCACGGCAGGCGGCTACGAGCTATGGGATGTCGGGCTCCCTCAGCCACGCCGGATCTTCGCGGGTCTTCCCGGTGCTCCGGTTTTCGGCCTGGCACTTTGGCAGGATGGGTCCTCGCTCTACCTCGCCGTCCATACCGGTCTCGATGTCCGGATCTTCGACGCAAGCTGCGCTCTCGCCGGAGGCTGCGCGGATGTCCCCTTGCTCTGGTCCACGCCGATCCTGGACTTCGGGGGCAGCGAGCATCTGCTGAGGTTCTCGCGCAGCGGCTCGACGCCGTTTCTGCACGCGGGGTCAGACAACTTCTGCACTGCCGGCCTGGAGCGGGAGTGGCTCTGGGATGTGAGCAACCCGCGCCAGCCGCGGGACGTCTCGCCGCGCCCGGTCGGATCGGGGAGCTTCGCGCAGAGCTATTGGGGCTGGTACTACCATGGCAATCAGAGCGGCTTCAACAACATCGATCCGCGGGTCGCGATCTTCGACGGCTCCTATCTTTACCGCGCCGCGCTGTCGGTGCTCGATATTCATCAGTGGGCGCTGCCCCCGGTGCGGCCAACGGTTTTGTTCACCTACTCGCCGGTGGCTCCAGCCCCGAACCAGGCCGTCCAGTTTCTGAGCACGGCCACGCAGTCGCCGACCTCCTATTCCTGGAGCTTCTCCGGGGCCATCCCTTCCTTCGCGACCGGCTCCACGGCGACGACTCGTTGGCTGCGGCCGGGCTTGAAACACGTCACGCACACCGCGTGCAATCGGGCCGGCTGCGGCTCGGCGAGCCTCGATGTTGCGGTCGCGACCTACTCCGACGTCCCGCCATCGTATTGGGCGTGGTCCTCGGTCGAGGCGGTGACGGTGGCGCGCCTGGTCTCTGGGTGCTCGGCCACGCTGTTCTGTCCGGAAGCCAAGGTCACACGTGCCGATCTCGCCGTGTTCCTGGTCAAGGCGAAGCATGGCGCGAGCTACGTGCCGCCGGCCGCAACCGGCCTCTTCGCCGATGTGCCACCGACTCACTGGGCGGCGCCCTGGATCGAGCGGCTCTATCGCGATGGCATCTCAGCCGGCTGCAGCCAGTCGCCGCTCCTCTTCTGCCCCAGCCAGACGGTCAACCGGGCCACGATGGCGGTTCTCCTCGTGCGGACCCGCCGGGGTCCCACCTACGTGCCGCCGCCCGCGGTCGGCGTCTTCGCCGACGTGCCGCGGACGCACTGGGCGGCTCCTTACATCGAACAGATCTATCGGGATGGAGTGACGGGCGGTTGCAGTGCCTCGCCGCGGCTCTTCTGCCCGGACGCCGAGATGACGCGGGCAGAGACCGCGGTGTTCCTGGCGCGGGCTTTCTACCTGCCGGTTCCGTAGCGAGGGCGGTGATGGCACGAGTCACGGAGCTCGAAGAGATGCTCGAACCTCCGCGCGAGGTGAGCGCCGAAGAGATGGAAGAACACCGCTCGCTCGTCGGCAAGGAGGCCGACTTCGTGGAGCGCCTTGCCGGCGAGATCAAGGCCGGCACGCTGAATCCGGCGGAGCTTCCGGCACTGCTCGAGAACCTCGGCGCGAGGCTGTCGGTGCTCGCCCGTCCGGAGAGTCCGTGGCGGGGGATCGGCCGGAGCCACAGATGAGATCCTGCCGCCCGGCGATGGGTCACGCCGGGCGGCTCCCGGTTCAAGCGGCCTCGGTGGCGGGAAGGGCCTCTTCCTGGTGCTGGCGCCCGAGGATGTAGTCGGCGGCCTTCTGAGCCCGCGCGGCCGCAATGACCACGGCGCGGCTGTCGGCCTGAAGGACCTCCATCCAGTGTTTGATGTAGGCGGCGGAGCTTTCGAGGAACACCTCGTCACCCTCGGAAGAGATCGCCTCGACCTTGACCGGCGCGATTCCTACCACTCCGCAGATCATGGCGGCCGTCATTTCGGCGGTCAATTCCTCCCGGGCGTAGGAGGGTGAGCCGAAGGCCCCGGTGTTGTTCTCCTCGGCGTAGCGGTTGAGCCGGGTGGGGTGAGCCGAGCTGTGGGCAAGCTCATGGTAGAGCGTGCTGTAGTAGTGCTCGCGGCGGTGGAAGGCTTCCGGCTTGGGCATCTGCACCCGGTCTTCGCCGCGGAAATAGCAGGCCCGCTCGCCTCCATGGCGGAGCGTCGGAGGATGGGGCATGTTGGCGTAGACCGCCTCGCAGGCGGGGATCGGATCGAACGCGGGATCGTCTTCGACAGCGTCGCCGCCGGATACCTCGATGCCCTCGCACTGTTCGACGTTGAAGACCGTGTAGTAGCGAAGGAGAATGCGCCGGAGCTCGGCGGCCTGCTCCTCTCCCTCCACCTCTTCAGAGGTCTTCTCGTCGATGCGCCAGAAAACGATCGGTGTGCCGCGTTCGCCCCGGCGCACGTGGCCGCCCTTTTCCTGGGCCTGCCGGAACGTGAGCCAGTAGGGCGAGCCGAAGCCTTGGGCGACGAGGAGGAAGACGTTGATGCCGCGATACGGTTTGCGGCTTACGAGGTTGCTCGGAGCCGGCAGGCCGCCGGTCGTCTTCCACGGCTTTTTCCAGGGGACGATTCCCTGCTCTAGCAGGGCGAGAATTCGGTCGGTCACGAGCTGGTAGATCTGGTGGCTCATCGTCAGGTCTCCTCGCTCGCACCGAATCAGTCTTCGTGAGGCAGGAGGATTGTGATGACCGGCTCTGCGTCGTCGCCGGGGCCGCAGAGGGCCTTGAGCTGAACAGGACGAGGCTGGCGGTTGTCGTTGCGGACCGATAGGCGGAAGAGGATCGTGTCGCCCCCGGTGCTGCAGCGGATCGCGATCTTGAGCATCCACAGGATGTCCCACAGGCGGCCGGTCTCATCCTGGCCCGCGACGCCCGGTGGGACCGCGACATAGGTGTCCCAGACGGAGCGGCCGACGGCCACGGGGTACTTGAAGCCGGCTTGGGTGGCGAGGGTGGATACGTCGACCAGGATTCCGTCCTGGAGGAGGTCCTCGCGGGTCACTCGGTGAAGGACCGGTCCAAAGAGATCTTCGAGGTCCGGTATGGGGCTCCGGTCACAGCCGGTGTCTTGTGGGAGCTGGACGATCAAGGCGTCTTGTGGATTCACGCGGCCTCTCCTTTCCATTGGAAACCGCAGCTCGAGCATTCGCGCTCGGTGCGGGGGCCGTTGGTTCCGGCCCTTCTGCTCCGGGGAAGGCGCGCAGCGCCGAACGCCGCTCGGACAAGGGCGGCCGTCCAGGCCGGGCCGCAGGCCCGCCCCGAAGGGGTCGCCTTGACGGCTGGCCGCGAGCGGCGAAACTGCGAAGGGAAGGGCCGGAACCAACGGCCCCGCGGAAGTCAGGAGGGCCTTTTGGGTCGGCTAAAGAAGTTTCGGATACGTGACGAGAGCAAATCCCAGGCGTGAAAAAGGACGGAAACCGGCTCCTACCGTAAACCCTAGGAGTCGGTTTCCGTTGAGAAGCAACGGACCTATTCTAGGTGAGGGCTTTGGAACTCGCCAGACAGTGCCGTCACGGATACTTCATGAGCGATGAAAGAGAAGGGGCGCCGGCCGACAGCCCGGCCGAGCGCCCCGATAGACTCCAGGGGATTCAAGGGGCTTGTTCAAGCTCATGGCGCACCTTACTGGCTCCAACCCTGAACATCGAAGAATTAGGCTGCCCAGCCCTCCCAGCAGCAGCTCCCCCCAGCAGACCGGCTCTCCCGGCCTTCGCTCCTCCCCTCACAGGGCCTCATTCCTGCTCTTGCGATGGCCTTTCTTGATGCTGTTGCTTCTTGAACCAAAGGGCATTCCAGATGACTTCCAACTGAAAAGGCATGCCGCGCCTGACCAGCCGGTCAATGACCTTGCTGGAGAGTGGCGCCAGTTCGGGATGATTTAGGAGGTCGACGCGCCGGCGCGCCATCCCCAGGCTGTACTCCGCGCCGACTTCCTGGAGATGAGGCTCAACCGGGAGGTCGCTGAACCTCAGATGGTGCTTACCGGTCGCGATGTCCTTCACGATGACGTACTTCATGCTCCGGTCCCAGGCGTCTCGAGCCGACTGACGGCACGCCTCCATACTTCGGGGTCGCCCAATTGCACGGCCCGATCGGCGCCGACGTTTTCGAGAAGGAGTCCGAGAAGCATCACGCGCTCCTCGTCCGATCCGAACAGCCGGCCGCTGAACATCTCGAATTTCTCTGGCGTCAGCTTCCACCTGGCTGGCGCCTCATCCGCCTCCCACGCACGCCCTTCGTTTGTGATGCGCCAGTCATATCTCATCGCCGCCCTGCGGCGAGATTTCTTCGAGCTCTCCCGATTTCGTCGCGCCGATGCGAGATGCCCAAGGCAGAACCGAGCTTCGTCCAGAGCCGAAAAGGGATAGCCCTGGGCTCGCAGCAGCCGCGCGACCGAGTTGAGTCCCGGCACCCTCCCTCGCTCATACTCAGCAATGCCGCGACGCGAAATGCCCGATGCTTTGGCCAGACGGTCAATCGTCCATCCCGCCGCGATCCGCAACATGGCCAAGACTGTCCCCAGATCGGAGCTTTTCTCCCGGCCCGCATGGTTTTCTTCTTGCATGATGCCTCTCCTCCGCTGCGCGTCTCGCCCATCGTCTATTAAGCTCATCAAGCGGGCCGTGCCGCACTCCACGCTTTCTCGATCAAGGGGCAAATCGTAGGGTACTCCCTCTCCAGGAGTGACCAAGCAGGTGCTTGCCGAGCTGCTTCCACGACAAGCGGAGTAATGATCTGGTACATCTCGTCGGTTGAATCATCTACAGCGAGCCCCGCCAGGAGATTCAACATTCCGGCCATCTCGTCGCTCTCGAAGTACGTGGCACAATCTACGATCGCTGCCACGGTTTTGATGCGGATATCCCGCAGTCCCGCGGGCACAGGGGTAATTTCCGTGGTGCGGAACATGTCGGGACCTTCCCCTTCCGAGATAGCCTTCAGTGCTTCGTAGGCTTCTCGCTCGATCCCAATGAGGAAGCAGCAGGCCACGACAGCGAATACGCCTAAGATCCCCTGCTCGCTCGCCCGATCCGGGATGAATTCCGTCGTATCCACCAGCCATTGGAAGCCAGCTACTCTGGCGGCTTGAGGTATCATTCCGAGTGTTCCTCCTCATCGGCATTCGTACGGCCTGCTCTAGCGACCTTTTCATCGACGATGGCGACGCCCATGAAACTCAGCATCCGAGTAAGAACGACCGCCTCACTCGCGAACACGGAGGCTTCGTCGACACCGGTTTGACCACCCGCTTGGTCGCCAGGCGAGCGCAGCTCGCACCAAGGGTCGTCGTTCAGATTCTCGCCCGGATAAAGCACGCAAGAAGGAAACACCAGGTTGGTTGTCGCATAAACCCAATGGCCATCAGGATATGAATCATCGTGTTCTTCCGACTCGGTGAGCGTCATCGTTATTGGCGTAGCTCGCAATTTCATCATCGCGCCACCTGCTTGTTCCTGGACGCCGTCTTCCCTTTCACGCGAGGCGAGCAGGAGCCTGATGCAGACTCGAGCCATGTCGAGGGCTCCAAAGGGATAGGCCAGTGCATCGGACACGCGTGTGACAGTGTTGATGCCGGGCACGATCCGTCCCTGCTCATAGTCGGTGATGGTGCTGCTCCGCAAGCGCGTGGCCCTGGCCAGATCGTCTACGGTCCATCCGGCTGCGACTCTCAATACCGCCATGACGATTCCCAGATCAGTATCTTTCATAGCTCCACTCCTCCGGCCACAGGCGAGTCGGCTCGCCGCGGCGATACCTCGCTTCGTCTCCAGTTGCGACTCACCGCTTCTCTCTGTCATAGCGTCTCCTAAAGATTCACCCGTCGATAAAGTCTTCTCGCATAACGGCCCGCCTCCATTACCTCAGGCTCGCCCAACCGCTTGCCAGGCACGCCCTGCGTTTGTAATGCGCTCATTCGATCATGTGATTCTCCTCCCCTTACGCGGTCTTCGCCTCTTGTCTCCAGGGGCAAGCCTTCTGAGATGGCGGGCCTCAGGAGGTGGAAGGCGGCATCGCCGTCGGGCGACGTTCTCCAGTCCCTTCATCACGTGGTTGTTTACGATGAAGGATTTCGCCTTCGATCTGGCGAATCGTTCCTCCTCTTCAGCGAGGAGCCTCGCTTCGCTCAGGAAGAAGATGACGCCATGCAACGTGCCCATGAAGTGCATATCGGGAATGAGTTTGCCTATAGGGGAGAGGGCCTCGTCAAGCTCCGCTCGGTCGGGAGTCGGTAGCGAATCCAGAAGGGTGTGCAGCTCGGCGCAGATCGTTGCAACCACTTGCATCCGTCGGCGGAAAAGGGTCTTGCCCGCTCGCATGCTCATCGGCGCGCCGGCCTTAGGACCCTTTCGCGGGGGGTGTATCGCCTTGTCTCTGCTATCCGGCTTCAAAGCTCACCTCCGCGATCTGCGCTTGCACCGTCAGCGTGCGCCGGAGCGCCTCGACCATCTGTCGGAAGCCCCGGCTCTCGTTCCAAGCCAGCACCCGTCCTTTCCTCGCCCATAGCCATCGGGGGAGTACTTGGTACGCGCCGATGCGGTACTCCCACACCTCCTCCTCGATCCCGGCGAAGCAAAGCCCTCGACGATTGAGGCGCACCCGCCCGTCGCGGTACGTCGGGCGTAAGGCGTCAAGCGGCGCTGCCGCATCTCCCTCGACGCGCACCCGCGTCGAAGAGAGCTCCGGGTCTTCCAGGAGGTGCAGGGCAACCAGCTCGCGGCCGAGCCCCGACATCCGAACAAAGGCGCCGTGTTCGTGCGGAAAGTCGATGCGGGGAAACTCCCTGCGGAGCAGGTCACGGTACCGCCTCTGGTAGCTCCGGGAATAGAGAACCGCATAGACGTACCCGAGGATGTCTTCCGGCGTTGGAACTCTCCCGTAGCGTTCGCCGAGCTGACGCAGAAGCCGGGGAGAAAGATTGGGCATGCGCTTGGCGCGGCGGTACAGATGCAGCGGAAAGAGCGAGTTGGTATCGAAGGCGCTCACGACCTTGTGCCCGGCGATGCAGCGAGTCACCAAGGCGCCGAGCCCCTCTTTGGACTGGCGGGAGACCACGAGCCCGAGGTTGGCGCCGCCCCGCATATGAGCCATGACAGCCGTGCGTGGCCGCTCGAGGAGCCCCTCGGCATAGAGGAGGAAGCGCACGTCGAAGGGGCGAGTGAGAAACCCGGTGACGGGAAGCTCCCGACTGCGCCCGGCGAGGCTTGCGATCCGCTCTTCCAGGGCTCGACGGTCGATGCCAGTGAAGAGCCCATCTCGGCCGGTAATCACGCCGGGGGAGTAGACCGGGAAGATGTCGGGCAGGGAGAGCCCGCGGCGGAACTCCCGCTCCACGCGGGCATCGTTTCTGGCCAAAAGGTATAACGGAGCCTGCGGGCGGATCTTGGTCCAGGCCGTCGTGGCCGCGTCTCCATTGCCGAGCACCCGAAGCTTCTCCTGGCGCGTGCCGTAGAGGTCGGCCCGGAAGACCTGCCTCGGAAGCGCGGGATGCTTGAGGAGAAGAAGAACCGCTGCTCCCTGGGCCACGTCGGGAAAGACACCCTCATCCGGCCCGCCGTCCGGCGAACGCTCCTGTTTCCTGCGGTTGCCGTGAAGGTCGAGGGCGTAGATCGCATCGAAGGTCCGCAGGAGCGACCGGCGCACGCCACGGAAGGTCGGCGCATCGAGGCAGTTGTGATTCACGATGAAGGCGACGATTCCCGAGCCCGCCCGGTCAACCGCCCACTGCGCGGCTCGAAGGAACTTCACATAGTCGTCCGCGAGCCACTTGGGGTTGCGCTCCCCGAGCGACGCGCCGTCCACGCGAAAATACCCTTCATCCCGCCGACCGTCAGGGAGCCGGTAGCCGCGCAAGAGACTTCGGATCCACGGGCGGTTGTTTGCGGAGTGACCGCGCCACGGCGGATTGCCGAGAACAACGGCGATGCTCCCGGTGCGAAGTCCGCTCCACGGTCGTGGACCCGCAAGCGAATCGGCGAGGAGAAGCGGCACCGTCTGATCGCCAGCCCCCTGTGCTTCAAGGAAGCGCTGCATCGCGGTAACACCCTTCGCGTGCTCCTCGAGGACGAGCTCAATCCCGGCGAAGTGCGGGGAGAGGTGCTCGGAGACGAGCGTTTCCGGATCTGTCGTGCGCTCCATCGCGAGACGGCATGCCGCGATCACGAAGTTCATTGGCCCGGCAGCCGGGTCAAGGAGCCGCACGCCCCGGTCGCCGAGACCTTTCGTCCTGCCGAATCGCTCTTCGAGGAGACGGTCTACCGACCGCACGACAAAACGCACAAGCGGGGAGGGTGTCGCGTAGATGCCCTGCGCTCGGAGCTTCCCGTCTCTCCCAGCAGTGAGCCGAAACGTGCCGCCGTCCATCATGGGCTAGATCCTTTGTCCGCACTGCGGCGAGACGGCAATCTGCCCGGCAATCTGTCTCATGCCGAGTTGCTTCTGCGGCGGTTTCGGTGGAAGCTGGAAGAGAAAGAGGCTATGGACGTGCCCGCGGTTGAAGACCTGCAGCCCATACGCCTCACCGCGGCGGACCTGAAGGATTGCCGGAGGGATCGGGAGCCGTCCCTTGGCATCGATCGCCGTGAGGGTGCGGAGGAGAAACTGCTGCAGGTACTCCCACCGCGCCTGGGGCGCTACGAGCTCCCACTGATCCGCGAGGAGCTCGCGGTAGATCTCCAACTGCACTGACAGTGGAAAATGCTGCACGGAGAGGACGTCCCCCGGCGCGAGCGCAAGCCCGCGTCTGAGGGACGATGGAAGAGTCAGGATTCCGGTTGACTTTGCGGTGAGTTGGAAGCTCCCGTTCACGACCGCGCTCCTGCCACAATCCATTCCCTAGGGCGCGATGAAGGAAGACGTTCCACCTTGCCTTGTCGCTCCAGCTCGTGGAGATCTCTGTAGATAGCGGAGAGGCGGACGTTCTGCCTGAACGGGAACTCCGGCTCGCCGAACGTCATCTTGGCGAGCCGTTTCGCGGTGGCGCCACGCCAGCCAGCGGCTACCAGGAGCTCCAAAAGTGCGGCTTGCCGCCGCACGTGAGAGTCTTCCCATGTCGCGCAGGAGGTGGACGAAGTGACGGACTCCATGACCCGAGTCGACCGTCGAGGAGGAGGATCGTTCCGCTTCATACGGGCAGGGCTTCCAGGGCCCCTGCCGTCCTGGCATGGAACCGAAGGACGGAGCCCTGCTGGTCATCCCGAACTGGGGGGAGGATCTGCGTTAGGAGACCGTCCAGCTCACCGAGTTGCCTGCTAACGTCGTTGAGATCTTGATAGAGCAGCCCTTCGAGAGTTCCTAAGAGGTTCGCTCTAGCCGTGACCATCTCGCAGATCTCAGCCTCAGAAACGATCTTGTCCAGTGGCGATGCAACGTCTTGCGCGCGCTGTTTGAAGACCTCCAGTTGCTCCTTCAATTGCCGCGTCTGTAGCAGGAGCTTCTCCAAGGCTCGTCTCGTCAACCGTCTTGGCATGGGTGCAATCTTTCGCAAGCCTTTATCCCTTCTCAGGAAGAGTTGAGACCTCCCGAAGATCACGGATGGCGGGCTCGATCTTGTCTGCGAGCAGGGTCTCGATGACGGCCCGGATGTGGGTGGCGGTGACCTTCTCGACCTCGACATCTAGAATCTGGACAATCTCCGCAGGGCCGGGAGGCAGGGTTGCGTGGACACCCTTCAGCCGATACCGGATTGCCTCCAGATCCCGCTGGACCTCCTGGAGCTGCGCTTGGGCGGCAGCCTCAACACTCAATGCGATATCCCTCCTTCAGATCAGACCCGGCTCGTCGTGCCCCCGTAGATCCCTGGCGGCCTTGGAAAGCCTCTCCCGGACCAAGGCCTTGAAATCGGGCCGCGGTTCCCCGAGCTGCCACAAGCGGCGGGCCACCGCGACGCACGACGGGCATTGGGTCAGCAAGTGGCGGACAACGGCGGCCGCTTCAGGCCGCGGCGACTCTCCGCACACGAAGCGTTGTAGCTGAAGACCTGTTGGGCACATTCGAGATCCTTCCGGGTCATGGGAGAGAGCACCAGAACTCATGCAAGGGATGAGGATAGGACCTTCGCACCTGCTCCGGACCAGGGGCCACGGGTTGCGGCTCCTGAGGGTTTTTTTCTTCCTGCGAGAAACGGAGAGGAGAACTCCTTGTCTCTTTTGAGGCCCAGCAAGCACTCTGATGATTGAGGGAATGTATTCCTGCGGGAGGGACGAAACATGCCCAAGCCGAGACCGCCCCTGGGAGCGGTGCTGCGTTTCTATCGCTTCTTCTTGGGCTGGACCGAAAAGGATCTGGCCCGCGCCCTCGGGATCAGGAAGCCGGGGTTGATCTCTGAATACGAGCGGGGGATCAAAGAGCTCTCCCGGGAGCGGCTGGAGGAGCTGCTAGCGGTTATGGGGGTGCCACCCGAGGCCATCGATGCCGCGCTCTTTGCGCTCGCGTTCGCCCCTTCCCCCGTGAGCCCGGGCTCGCCCGTGGAGCCCTCCCCTGCCGAGCGCCGGAGCCTCTATCAGACAGCAGCCCTGGCCGGTCTGCGGGCGGTGGCAGCGACCTTTGACCGGCTCACGGCCAACCTCCGGCGCCTGCACGCGACCCGGGCGCGCCGGCAGGCGGAATGGCTGTGGAAGACCTTGCAGAGCTTGGCTCCCGAGCAGCGGCGGTTGAAGGTGGAGCGGGAGAGGAGGTACTGGCAATGGGCACTGGCGGAGCGGGTAGCCACCCAGAGCTTCCGGGCGGCGGCGCACCAGGCGGACCAGGCCACGGAGCTGGCCTCCCTGGCGCTGCGCATCGCCGAGCTGGCCCCCGTGGGCGAGACCTTTCGTTGCCGCCTCCAGGGCTACGTCCTTGGGTTCGTAGCCAACAGCCTTCGCGTCCAGGGCGAGCTTCGCGCCGCCGAGGAAGCCTTCCTGCGCTCCGACCAGCTCTGGGAGGCCGGCGCCGCCGCCGATCCGGGGCTGCTCGACGGCTCCCTCCTCCTTGAGCTGAAGGCCTCGCTACGGAGAAATCAGGGCCGTTTCGAGGAAGCCCTCTCTCTCCTGGATCAGGCCGTGAAGGCGAGCGGCTCCGAAGAGGCGCAGGGCCGCATCCGAATCAATAGAGCGAACACCCTGAAGCGCATGGGCGACTCCGAAGCGGCCATTGCCGAGCTTCGCGAGGCGGAGCGCCTGACAGAGCGCTCCGCAGACCCGCGGCTTCCCTTCCTCGTCCGTTTCACGCTGGCCAATAACCTGCGAGAGCTTGAGCGCTACACGGAAGTGCAGGAGCTGTTGCCGGAGGTGCGGGCGCTGGCGGAGCGGCTGGGCAACGAGCTCGATCAGATCCGCGTTGTCTGGCTGCACGCGCGGGTGGGAGCGGCTTTGGGGCGGCGGGAGGAGGCTCTGGCGGCCCTGGAGCAGGTGCGGCGGTACTTCACGGCCAAGCGGATGGCCTTCGACGCCGCCCTGGCCACCCTTGAAGTGGCGGTCCTTCAACTGGAGCAGGGGCAGACCGCGGAGGTCAAGAGGCTGGCGGCGGGAATGCTCTGGATCTTCAAGGCCCAGAGGGTTCACCAGGAGGCGCTAGCGGCGCTCAAGCTCTTCTGCGAGGCCGCCGAGAAGGAAGACGCCACGGTGGAGCTGGCCCGGCGAGTGGCCGAGTACCTCCGCAAGGCGCAGCACAACCCCGAGCTGCACTTCGAGGCGGCCTGAAGAGGGGGTGGAATGCAGAGAGGAAATCTAGCGACCTCCGGCGACAAGGGGTTGAACGAGCCCCCTACCTGTTTTCGGAGCCCCGCCGGAGGCACCCGTCCCCGTCGCCACACCTCGGCTTGACCAGGGCGCGCAGGCCGGGTCTAGGGC
>Ga0126376_10000824_pt1 | contig 15917 bp, 17 predicted proteins | sample PanSoiMetPlot_15_FD_92760 | JGI IMG/M metagenome (GOLD analysis project Ga0126376, IMG submission 92760) | Tropical forest soil microbial communities from Panama - MetaG Plot_15 | ecosystem: Environmental > Terrestrial > Soil > Tropical forest > Bulk soil | place: Panama | collected 2016-02-17
CTCTCTTTGTGCCGCCTTGGATTGTGTTGCTCATGGGTGGGTTAGCTCTGCTTGCGATTGGAGGTTGGCTCCGAAGACTGGGGCGCGGCTGAACGCAAGCCTGGCAACCGTACCGCGTCCTGAGGTCTAGGGGAGCGCACACCCTGGCACGCGACGCAGCGAGCGGCGTGGGAGGCGCTGCAAACGACTTCATGAGAGGCTGTGTTGCACGACTTCAGGGAGGCAACCGCGGGTGAGCCTACTACGCGCCAGCACCATTCTCGTCGCAGTGATCCTCGCAGCCTGCGCCACGGTCGAGAACACGCCGCAGCAGGATCTCGTCTGGTCCGCGTACAACCAGTGCAAGGCCGAGGGTCGTATCCCGGCCAACATCCAGTTGACCCGCATCGAGCCGGACGGCCGGGCGTGGTACTCGACCTACAGCAGCGTGTACGGGGCACAGGCGCTAGAGCGCTGCACGATGGAAAAGATCTCGATCAGCTCGACGACCGCGCCCACCCCCGCGTACGAACCGGTTTTGTCGCCATGAGGCGGGCGTGAGCCCCGCGAGAAGCTTGGGCCTGTCGCGTGGGTCTGGTCTTAGGCGCAGGCGACAGTGGGACGAAGGGCACAACGGAGCGACGCGAAAGCCGTGCTTCGGATCACCGCTGCCTGAATCATGAGACTGGCTGAGCCACGGTAAAGAACCAGAGCGCAGAAGTCAGCCAGAGCCCCAGAAGAATGGAGAACAAGAGGCCTCCCGCGATAGGAAGTACCCAGGGCTTGAACTTGTTTGACCGAAGGATGAGCACCTTGGCGACGACGGCACCGTAGAGGGCCGACCCGAGCAGCGAGTGAATCAAGACGCGCAGAGTGTAAGTTTCGAATCCCAGCATGAAGACGCAATGGTAGCCGACCGGGAGCGTGAGGAGGATCGCCGCTCGCCCTGACCAGCGATGGACACTCTGATAAATGTTTCCACTGGGCGGAAAGCGCAGCAGCTCGTAGATTCGTGCGGCCGTCAGGAGCTGACCACAGGCCAGCACCACCGCCGCCGTCATCAGCCATACCTTCATGTGGAGAGTGTCCTTGAAGAAGAGATGGAAGAACGGAGCCGTATAGGGCTCGCGAACTGTCTGCCGGGCCACGAGTCCGACCGTGAGAGCGATGAGCGCGAACGCAACCAGGGGAAGCACCAACCAGGTCGGATTCGCGTCGCTATGGTCGAGGTTCTGGGCGGTGGTCTGTGTCGATTCTGTGCGCAATTCTCCCTCCGTCGGGCTTGCTGTCAGCGAGGCGACGGCCTTCACCACTGCAAACGTCGCTGACGGAAGACCGTTCCATCAGCTTCGGAGCCGGCAAATGAGGACACGACTTCCTGGTCCGGGGCGCCAGGCGCCGGTCCGGGCTAACGCGGCAAAGGCAAGAAATAATCGTTGCGGAATGAGTACCCGACGCCAACGAAGACGTTCGAGCGAAAGGATTTCCGGACACCTAGTCGCCCTGCAAATCTTTCACGGATTGACACCTCGCCTCCGCGTGGTATACAGCCGGGTACTTTAGATCCTCGCTGTGGACGACACGGATGATGACGTGCTCTTGCGGGACGGCGAATCAAGCGGGGCGGGGAGCCTAACCGTGCGACTGCGCTAGACTCGGCGCGTGACTCCGGATGGCTAAACCCCGCCCCGCGAAGAAGCGCCAGAAGGCGCTCAGTTGCCTGGCATGCCGCCACCCCCACCGCCCGCGACGACTCGCGTTCTCCCCATGCAGGTCCAGATTGGGGATCGCCTGTCCGACTCAACGGGCGAATGGGAAGTGGTCGGGCGGCCCGACACGACGGGAGGCGGGAAAAATGCCCATGTGCGAGTCCAGCGCGTGAGCCAGCCCGGCGTCGCGGAGATCCGGATGTGGGGGGGGTACGAGAAGGTCAATGTAAGGCGGGCATGAGCTTGATCAGCGCTATCATCCCGTCATGCCGTGGCGTGCTAAGTGCTACGAGTGCGGACAGGAGGCGCCGATTACCCGACCGCTCTATGGGACGCAATCGTTGTTCGTGGCGGGCGATCTCGGTCACGCCACCGCAACCTACGAGGCCCATCCGCGGAGGCTGACGGACCCTCGTTCATGCGGCAGCGTCAGCAAAACCGTTCCGCAGTATCAGATGCGACACGCATACTCGACCACACCCGGTGAAGATCCGCCGCAAGTGGTCCCCCGGGCCCGCCCTCGACCAAAAAAGAAGACGTAGTTGTGACGCAACTCGGACGCGCCGCCCTGTTCCTCGTCCTCTTCCTCGTCAGCTCAGTCACGACGGCCTATTCTGAGGGGGCTTGGGTGCTGTGGAAGCACTCGTATGCGGTCTTCGTAGATAGCAACAAGGACCGTCAGCGCCGCGAGGTCTCTTGGAAGAAAGTTACAGCGACGGCAGCTAAATCTGACTGCGACGAACGTAGAGTGCGCGATGCGCGAGCCGAGTACCACACACTGACCGGTAAAGGTGTTCGGGCAACACTCGCGGGATCTGAAGTGGGATTCGATCAGAAGAACACTAGGTTTAAACGTGGATACCACAGGTTCGAGTGCTGGCCCGACACCGTGGACCCACGCAGGCCGAAGGGGAAGTGATCGTGACTGGCGGTTAGCCTGACAGTATGAACGTTCAACATGGGGGCGATGATCCGGATGACGCATGCGACAACTTCTTCGCGTTCATGCGCGGTTGCCCCAATATGAGCAATGACCTATTCTCGCTCCACTCCATGTTCGACCTCGCACCCGGCGCGGCCTCCGTCGCTTGATGCTCGGCATCGGGCTGATCGGCCTCGGTCATCACGGATCCCGCTACGCTCGCCACATCGTAGACGACCTAACTGACGCGGCTCTTGTTGCCGTTTGCCGGCGAAGCCGTCCCGAAGGGGAAAAGGCCGCGGCAGCGTATAACTGCGCCTTTCATGATGACTACCGCGATCTTGTCGCTGACCCGAACGTCGAGGCCGTGGTCGCGGCGGTCCCGCCGATCTTCCACCCCGCGATCGTGGACGCGACGTGCCAGGCTGGTAAGCCTTTGCTGGTCGAGAAGCCATTGGCGACGAGTCTCGGGGCGGCCCAGCGCATTGCGCGTGCAGTGTCCGCCAGCGGCGCGCGGGTAATGGTTGCGCAAACCCTCCGCTTTGACAGCACGGTGCAAACCCTCCGGGCACACTTGTTCGAGGTCGCGCCTTTGCATGCCCTCTACCTGAGCCAACGACTTGAACCGGCGCGACTCGCCTGGCTCGACCGCCAGGCCGGGAGCGGGTGCGGGATTGTGCTTCATATCGGCGTCCACAGCTTCGATCTGCTCCGCTCCCTCACGGGATGTGAGGTCACTCGGGTTTGGTGCCGGACGGCTCAACTCATGACGCGTGAGACGGAGGACAGTTTTGCTCTGACTTGCCAGCTCAGCAACCCTTCAATCGTCGCGGTCGTCACGGGCTCGCGCGCGATGGGTGGCCGGGCGGGTGTGATCGAGTTGGCCGGAGCCCGAGGACAACTCTTGGCAGATCACGTTCACGGGTTCGTCTATCTTGTGCGGGGCTCCGAGCGCCTTACGCTGCCCGTACCAGCTCATCTGCCTACCGTTCGAGAGACCCTACGCGCCTTTGTCCGGGCGCTCCGTGAGGGCACCGACTTTCCCATCTCCATTGAGGACGGGCTACGAGCGGTCGCGATCGCCGATGCCGCGTACCGCTCAGCCGAGCGTGGAGGGGACGGCGTGGCTATCCACCTCTCCGAAGAAAGATGACGAACCCTAACGACCCCAATGTTGCTCGGCGCGCAACTGATCGGCAAGTTTAAGCTCAGCGATTCGCTTCAGGCGCGCGACACTCTCGCGGATCGTTTCAGCTGCTGCGAGTATAGCGTCGGTGCGTTGATGTGACACTGGATCCGATACGTCCCCGGCAAGCAGTTCGGTGTTTCCCGTGATCACAAAGAGAGGATTGTTGATCTCATCGGACAGCGTGCTCGCGAGACTGGTCACGAACCCAACCGCTGCGCGTGCATGCGCTATCTGCTCAAGCTGCGCATTCCGGACGGCGACCGTCGCGAGAGACGCGAACGCGCGAATTAACTCGTCGTAGTCCGGGTCAAAGGGGACGACTTGGTTCCGACCGTCAAGCGCATTGATCAACTGGAAGACACCGATGACATGGCCGGTGGGCTCCTGGAGCGGGACGGCAAGGACTGATCGGGTCCGATAGCCGGTCTGGGCATCGATAGTGGGATTAAACGCGTATGGCCGGTCTGTCGGAATCGCGTGAGCGTTAGAAACGCGGAGAACGTCGCGGGAAAGCGCGACATACCCGGCGAGGCTCCGCTCACTCAGCGGGAGATCGGACTGGAAGAGCCGCCTCATCTCTTCCTCCCCAAAACGTCGCTCCAAGACGTCATTCTGGACGGCGGCGAATCGGAGGTGATCCCCGTCACGGAGGTACAGGGTGCCCGCCTCCGCGTGAGTGAACCGTCGGGCCTCGGTCAGGATCCGCGCTGGCAGTGAAGCGAGATCGCGCTCGCTCGTCAAACCGATCCCGATCTGGATCAGTTCCTTGAGCAGTTGCGAGCGGTCCAGGGATAAGGGCATAAAAAGTCTCTCCTCGGCGGTCACCCGCCGCGTCAAATGTTACATTGGGCATCCCCTTTTGTTGACTCGGGTGAACACCGTACGAGACCGCCCTCAATCCAGATGGACAATCGAACGAGAAGGCGTCGTTCCCCGAATAGACTGTTCGCACCTCCAACATTTCGTCTGAGTCCTCCGTACCATCCACATAGCTGTCACCGTCCTCTTTACCTGCAACGCCGACGCCATCCCGTAAGATCGCGACAGTCCTGCACTTTGGGAACCCAATGGGCGCCGAGCGTCAGAATGGAGAAGCTCGCTGTGCCTGGCCGACAGCGGTAGGTGAATCATCATGACCACCGCTGTTGCCTCTACCGAGCGAAGGAGTGCCCGCAACGGTTACGGTAGGCTTCAAGCCACCGTTAATTCGGGTCTGCTAGACTCCCCGCCAGCCATCCTCTCCGAGGTGCCCATGCGGCGGATCGGGCTCGTGGTCGTTCTCACTGCTAGCCTCTTTGCGACGGCCGGAGGCCATCCAGCCACCCAGAGGAAAGCATGAAGGCCCTCGGTTACGTCCAAGGCCGCGACATCATATATGAGCACCGCTTCGCCGACGGGAAGCGTGATCTTCCTCCCGACCTCGTCGCGTTCATGCTCCGTCTCAAGCTTGCTCTCATTGTCACGGGCAGCAACGTGCAAACCGAGGTCGTAAGGGGCGCGACGAGCACCACACCGATCGTCGCGTGGAATCTAGTGGAACCGGTGGAGAATGGGTTCGTCGCAAGCCAACCTCAAAACCGCAACGGCGCTCGGGTTGACGATCCCTCCTTCAATCCTCGGCCGCGCCGACGAGATCATGCAGTGTGCCAACTGTTGGACCGGTGAACCTTTATAACTACGGTGAGCGGGAGCATCCTTGCTGAGGGGCGACAATGACGAAGGTTTCGAACGCCAGGATTCTGGTGATCGATGACAACCCTGCAGTGCTGGACCTAGTGGCCACCGGTCTCCACAAGGAGGGATATGGAGTCTTGGCCGCGCTGACCGGCGATGATGGCCTGAAAGATTTCATCCTTGCTCGTCCAGACCTGGTCCTGCTCGACATCGCGTTGCCAGGCGGATTGGACGGCATCGAATTGCTTAAGCGAATGCGCTCAATTAATCCGACCAGTCGGGTGGTGATGATAACCGGCAACACTGACCCCACGCTGGCTCGCCTAGCCCTCGAACTTGGCGCGCTTGCGTACATCGACAAGCCCTTCGACTTTGCCTACCTCAACCGGGTGGTAGTCATGGCGCTCCAGTCGTAGACCGGGCGGAAGAACCATTGCTGGGGAAGACTCTCGGCCATCCCTTTCCCAGACATCAAGCGGCAGAAGAGGTCGCGTAAGCCCAATCCTCTCGAATTCCTCGTGACTCTCGTGGGCCTGCTAATGTAGCTGAGTGGATGTCATCGTCGAGATGCGATTCGGCTCGCACCTCTACGGCACAGATACGTCCGACTCCGATCTCGATCTAAAGGGCGTGTATGTTCCCGAGGCACGCGACATTCTCCTGCAACGGGTCAAGCCGAGCGTTACGTCAGGCCGTGAGAAGGGCGCCGGCGAACGCAACCGACCAGGCGACGTCGACCGTGAGTACTATAGCCTCCAGCGTTATCTCGCCTTGCTCGCTGCTGGACAAACGATGGCGATTGACATGCTCTTTGCGCCCGACACGGTGATGGTCAAGCCTCCGTCGCCAGTGTGGCGGGACATTCAGGCGCATGCTCCCCGATTCGTCAGCCGTCGCGCGTCGGCCTTCGTGCGCTACTGTCGCCAGCAGGCAAACAAATACGGGATCAAAGGCTCCCGCGTGGCAGCGGCCCGCAGCGCGCTGGCGCTCATCCAGACGGCGGAGGAGAAACACGGCACCACCGCTCGTCTAAGCGTGGTCGGCCCGTCCCTCGCGCGTTTCGTGGAGATGACCCAGCATGTAGCGCTCGTTGACGCTGAGACGCCTACCGGCACCGTCGTACGTCAGCTGGAGGTTTGCGGTCGGAAGATTCCGCTCACTGCCTCTGTCAAGACAGCTCGTGAAGTCGTGCAGCGACTGGTGGCCGCCTATGGTCAGCGAGCAATCCAGGCGGAAGGACACGAAGGGGTAGACTGGAAAGCGCTCTCCCACGCCGTGCGGGTTGGGCGCGAGGCAGTCGAACTGTTCCGCAGTGGGCGGATCGTCTTTCCACTGCCCTATGCCGACCATCTGCTCCAAATCAAGCGTGGCGCGCACGCCTACGCGGTCGTGGCCGAGGAGATCGAGCAGCTGCTCGATGAGGTCACCGCGGCAGCGGCGGACTCGTCGCTGCCGGCCGTTCCTGATGAGGACGCGATGAACGCACTCGTTATCCGCGCCTACCGCGCCAAGGTACGCAGCGTTGAGCCGTGAACCCCAGGTAGACGTCATGCGCCGTCGGATCGAGACTGCGCTCGCCCGCATAGAGTCCGAGCGACGTGTCCGCGTCTTGCTCGCGATAGAGTCAGGAAGCCGCGCCTGGGGGTTTCCGTCGGCGGACAGCGACTATGACGTACGCTTCGTCTACGTCGGAGCGCTCGTCGACTATCTGTCGATCGCTAACCGGCGTGACGTGATCGAGCAGCCCATCGTCGGCAACCTCGACGTTAATGGTTGGGACTTGCGAAAGGCGCTCCAACTCGCGATTCGTTCGAACGCCGTGCTGCTCGAGTGGCTGACCTCGCCGATCCGCTATCGCGACGAGCTCTCACTCACCGGCCAATTACACGAGATCGCGGGCGGCGCGGCCTACCTGCCGGCGCTCGAATATCACTATGACCGCATGGCTCGCCGGCCACTGGTCGAGATCGCCGACACTGATACCCCAAGGCTCAAGAGCTACTTCTATGCGCTCCGGCCTGCGGTCGCATTGCGGTGGCTCCGACGCCACAGTTCGCCGCCACCGATGGACCTGCCGTCGCTGATGGCAGGCGTTGATGTGCCCAAGCAGGTGGCAGGCGCTGTCGAAGAGCTCTTGGCTCAGAAAGCTGACGCCCGCGAAGAGGACACGACCGCCCGCGTGCCGATCGTCGATGAGTATCTGCACGACACGCTCTCGCGGGAAGTACCGCGGCCGACTGAAAAGCCGGACATGTCTCCCGCTGCGGCTCAACGACTCTTCGCATCCGTGCTACTTGGGCCGGGTTCACCTCCGTAGCGGCACACCGAACTCGACCAGGACGTCGTCGCGATCGCCCGTCGCCGAGATCTCCGTCGCGCAGAACAGCCGGATGACGTTCAGATTAGTGCGGCTGTGAGACGAAAGCCCGATGGTCCTGAACGAGCCGGCGCCGGCCAGGGCTAGTGGCACGAGCAGCTGATCGGCCAGGTGCACTCCGACCGGAACGTCCGTTGCCAGATAACGCCGCGCTTCTTTGACCGCATGCTCGGCGACCGCCTCGGCGCGGATACCGACCTCGCCGAAGCCGCAGAAGATCTCCGTCACGTGCTCACTCTCGACCTCGAGCAGGAGAACGTTGCCGGGACCTGGCGTGGCGCCATCCACGACGACGCTCTCCAGCTCATCTTCACTCCAGCCGAGCCGGCTTCGCACGACCGCGAGCTCGCGATCGGCGATTTGGCGCGACAGGTGCGCGACGAGCGCCCGCGCCCGTCGGCGCTTCATTGCACCACGCTCGAGCAGCATCAGCGTCTGTAGACGCGCGGTCGGCGTGATACGCAGCGTGCATCGCCCACCTCCGGCCGGATAGAACCCCGGAGCGTCCAGGACCGCCGCAATGCCGGGGCCCATTCGCTCGACCAGTGGCAAGAAGACGCGTGCCAGGAAATCGAACGGCGGCGCCGCCGGGTTGTGGGTGCCACCTTCGAGTGTCAGCGTCGACGGCCCAGCGGCAGTCAGAAGCGCCGGCAAAACAGTCTGGATCACCAGTCCGGTGCTCCCGGCTGTCCCGATCGCGAACCGGTACTCGCCGGACTGCACAGCGCGCGGACGGAACACTAGCGTCTGTGATCCTAACGTGGCCCCGTCGGCGTCGGCGGCACCGACCGCGATCGCTGCGTTCACCGCGGTCAGATGCTGGCGCAGGAGTCCGGGTTTGTTCCGCCCGGCTCGGATCTTCTCGATGGTGAACGCGGTACCGGTCACCAGCGAGAGCGCCAGGGCGGTGCGGAGGATCTGCCCACCGCCCTCGCCTTGCGATCCGTCGATCATCAGCACGTTCGTTATCCCTTGACGCACACGACTTGCCGGAGCGTGTGGACGATCTCGACGAGGTCGCGCTGCGCCTCCATCACGGCATCGATCGGCTTGTACGCGCCGGGCGTCTCGTCGATGACGTCCGCGTCCTTCCGGCATTCCACACCCGCGGTCGCGGCCTCGTGGTCGGCCAGAGTGAAGCGTCGCTTCGCCTCGTTCCGCGACATTGCGCGTCCGGCCCCGTGGCTGCAGCTCTCGTAGCTCTCAGCGTTCCCGAGCCCGCGCACAATGTACGAGCGCGTCCCCATGCTGCCGGGAATGATTCCGAGGTCACCGGCGCCGGCACGCACCGCTCCTTTGCGAGTTACGAACACGTCGCGACCACCATGGCGCTCTCGGTTGACGTAGTTGTGATGGCAGTTCACCGCGATCGACCCCACCTCGAACGGGGGGATCCCCGCGACACCGCGGACGGCGCGCACGACCGCATCCATCATGAGCCGGCGGTTGGTGAGCGCGAAGTCTTGCGCCCAGCCCACCGCCTCGACGTAATCGTCGAAGTGCGCCGCGCCCTCCTCCAGGTATGCAAGATCCTCGTCGGGCAGATTGGCCAGATGCTGGCGCATGTCCTGCTTGGCCAGCTCGATGAAGTAGGTGCCGATCTTGTTCCCCACTCCGCGCGAGCCGCTGTGGAGCATGAACCACACCCGATCGGACTCGTCCAGGCACACCTCGATGAAATGGTTGCCCGTGCCAAGAGTGCCGAGGTGCACCACGTTGTTCGAGTTTTTGATCTTCCCGTGCTTGCTCGTGATCGTCTCGAACCGAGGCTTGAGCCGCACCCATGCCTCGAGGGCCGGCGCCGGCGGATTCTCCCAAGAACCCTTATCGCGGCCACGCGGTGTGCGCCCATGCGGCACCGCACGCTCTATCGCCGCGCGCATCTCGCGTAGGTTGTCTGGCAGGTCGGTCGCGCTCAGCGTCGTGCGGACGGCTGCCATGCCGCACCCGATGTCCACCCCGACCGCGGCGGGAATGATGGCCCCGACGGTCGGGATCACGCTGCCGACGGTCGCACCCACGCCCCAGTGAACGTCGGGCATCGCCGCGACCCAACCATGCACGCACGGCAGCCGAGCCACGTTGTGGAGCTGGCTCGCCGCCGCGTCCTCGAGGCTGACGCCGCGGATCCACGCCTTGATCGGGACCCCGCCCTCAACCTCGATCGTCTCGTACGTCCGCTCGGCGCTCATGATCTCCCTCGTCCTTTCATATCCCCGTTGCGACAATCGTCGCCGAAAACATTGCTCTACCTGCTGAGCTACGGCCCCGTATCGTTGCTGGAGCCGCCGGGATTCGAACCCGGGACAGATGTAGTTCCGGCCGTCATCGAGGACGGAGGTGACAAGAGTGGCGAGACTGGAGTCACGGCCCCGCTTGCTGGAGCCGCGGGGTTTCGACCCCGCACTCCGCACCATGTAGTCCCGCCGGCATTCACCCCGTGCAGGTCGACGCACACCATGCCCGCCTTTGGATTCCGTTCGCGCAGCCGTTCCACTCGCGCATCGTCGCCGTGCCGCGACCGCCAACCGGATCGGCCCACGACTCATTGTCCGAGACGAGGACGACCAGATCGACCGCAGCGCGTCGCCGGTTCAACAGCGCGAGCGGTACACTGCAGCTCGTTCCGCCGCCGCCGACACGCGCTAGCGCCGCCGCATTGGTCATGACGCTGTCGCGCGCGCTCAGTTGCACATCGACCACATCGTGCTCGAACGGCAGCACCTCAGCCTCCGGGTTCCGGCGAAGCACGGCTGAGGCAACCAGGGCGGCGACGTCCACACAACGGACCGCAGTGGTCGCACCCCCGCGATGGCCCGTGACCGGCGCCCGCATCGAGCCCGAGACGTCAGGACACACGACCACACGCCCGCCGAAGGCCGGCACGTTCTCGATCGCTACTTCGATGGCGTCCTGGAGCGCCCCGCGTACTGCCGCCGGCACCCGCCGTTCGACCGTGGCCCAGGCCGCGAGCAGCTGGTACGGGAACACTCGCGCACGCCGGATCGCGTCTGGATCTCTCAGCCGTGCGGCGATGAGTTCCGTGAGGTCCTCTTGCTCGAAGACCCCGTGCCGGGCGAACGTGTTCAGGTTCATCCGCGTCATCTGCCAGCCCGCCCGCTTCGCGATCTGCGCCCACTGTAACGGCGCGATAGGAAGCTGGGTCAGCATCTGGAACGGCACCGCGGGCACCTCTCCCATCTTGCCGCTCTTGTAGCCTCGTACCCACGGATAAGATCGGGCAGCGCCTCGCCGTCATACGGGCTTCCCAGAAGCCATCCGTACAACGCTTCGCGCGATCCCCAACCCGGCCGCGGGTGCACCATGCGGATGATATCGGCCAGCGACGGGCTCTGACCAACCGACGCCGCGACGAGCGCCTCGTCGGTTTGTTCTGCGAGCCAGCCGCGGACCAGGCGCTTGGGAAGCGATCCGAGGGACTTCGAGGAGTTCCGTCAGGTGGGGACGGCGGCGAAGAAGATCGAAGGCACCGGGCTGGGGCTCACCTTGTGTCGGAAGTTTGTGGAGCTTCACGGTGGCCGGATCTGGGTGAAGAGCCAGGAGGGTGTGGGCTCGACGTTTACCTTCACGCTCTCGGTGCGCCGTAGCGAATGACAACCGGAAACCTCGACGGGGCACTTGGCCTATGCGTGAGGCGGACATCCATGACTCTTCGACCGGCTGGATGGATTCGCGCCGAATGAAACTGATCAGCGCGATCGCACACGGCAGTCTCGTGAATCACTACAACTTTGCGGACAATACTCGCTGGACAGGGCCGGTATTATCCGCCGGGTACGCGTCGAGGGCGAACCCGGCGGACTCGCCAGCCGGTGTTATTCCGAGCGAGGCGACGCTGCTCGCTATCGCTGGTGGCCTATCGGGTTACTTCTTTTCTTTGATGGCCGCCTTTACCTTGGCCGCCATCTCGGGTGGAATGGCCGTCATCTTATGTGCGGTCTTGGCGTGCTCGGCCCCCTTGGCCATCACTTCCGCCTCGTCTTTTCCTTCGATGACCGCGTTGCAGCCCGGCATCAAGTCCCCGCACCTGAGCACCTTCGGCATGATCCGCCTCCTTCGACATCGTCTCTGTGATTTGGTTAACTACGGAACAAGTGTGGGCGTGTTCTATTGGTGCTGTCAATCGCGACCCGTGACACGCCCCGGGACTGGTCCGGAACTCGCTGCAGGTCAAGTGCTACCAGACTATCGCGGCCGAAACTGGTGAACAGGGCGTGCGCCTGGCTCACGAGCAACAACCAGCGCTCATTTTGATGGACATCCAACTGCCGGGTATTAACGGTGTCGAGGCTCTACATCGCTGCGGGCGGATCCATTAACGAGTCGCAGCTGGGCATCGCCGCCACCGCGTCGGTAATGACTCAAGACCAAACACGAATCATGGCCGCCGGATTTGACGGGTTCCACGGGAGGCCAATTAGCGTCAGGCAACTGCTGGCAACCGTGCGCGGCATCCTCGACAAGCCGTGAGGCTGGGCTCTTGGTGACGGGTGCATAGCTAGGCCGCCACGGGCCAGCGCCCCCAGTCACTCAGCCTGTCACTTTTTAGGGGTTGTGTGCGGAGACCGTGAACCTGTCCCTGCACCTGTCAAAATTCCTGGGGTATGTGTAGTACCCACCTATCACTTATAACCTAGCCAAGCGCCAGAATGAGAGAGAAGGAGAGAGTCTCTCTGCACACACCCCCGAAAAATGACAGGTTCGGGGATCGGCGGCTATCGAATGCCTCGGAGTGGGATCAAGAGTGCTCGACGCCCTTCAAGGTCCAGGACTGAGCGCCCCTGCTGATACGCATACCCAGTGTTCTGCTAGACTCCCGCCAGCCGATCCAAAGCGAGGTGTTTCAATGACCGCGCGAGCACTCAACCCTCTCATACGATGGCAGGATGAGGCGTGGTCCAAGGCCCTCTGGTATAGCGGCAAGGTCGAGCGTCGGCGGTTCCTAGGTCTGAGCGCCGCCGCGGGGGTGATCGGGGCTTCGATGCTAGTGCCACCCCCGTGGCGCGAGGCGTTCGGTCAGACGCGGCCGTACAAGATCGGAGCGCTCCTGCCGCTCACGGGCGGTTTTCGGACGGGCGGACGCATGGCGCTGATCGGCACAGAACTGGCCGTGCGCCGGATCAATGCGTCGGGCGGCATCCAGGGACGCCCAGTCGAACTTGTTGTTGAGGACGATCAGGGAAAGGCCGATGTCGGACGGCGGAAAGCCGAGAAGCTCGCGGCCACGGATCGGATCGACGCGCACCAGGGGGGGTGGGGTTCAGACGTCTGCCTAGCATGCATGGGCGTCTGGGAGAGGTACGAGATCGTCAACATGATCGGCGTTTGCCTCGACCCGCGGATAACCATGTCAAGTTGCAGCCGATACACATTTCGCCCCTTCGACTACGCGCCCGCTCAAGCGGTTGCCTTCGCGCCGTCGCTCATCAAGATGGCAAAGCGATGGCACATTGCTTACATGGACTATACGTGGGGGCAGTCGACGCGGGATTATTACGCGAACGAGCTCAGACTGCGAGGCGGCGACGTCGTCGGGACCACGGCCGTACCGGTGGGCACGACCGACATGAGGCCCCTCCTCTCATCGATTGGTGGACCAATCCAAGGGCTCCTCGGAATCTTCGTCGGCGACGATGCGATCGCCTTTGGGAGTCAAGCGTACGATCTGGGCCTCACCAAGAAGTATCGCTGGGCTGGCGACGGTGGGCTCGCCGTACCCGCGAATCTGATACGACTGGGTGCCAAGATCGAAGGGTTCGTCGGCGTCGACCGCTATGTGCCCGTGTTCGAGAACACCCTCAATACGCCGTACCACCGGAAGTGGTTCTCCCAGGTCACCGAGTTGATAAAGCAGGCCGTGCCTCAAGGAGTCGCGCCCGACCGCTTTGTTCAGTCGAGCTACGAGGCCATGAACTTTCTTCGGGTCGGCATGCAGGAATCCGGCTTCAGGAGTCGCGAAGACACAAACAAGCTCATCGCGGCGCTCGAGAATCTGGAGGTCCGTGCGGGGGATGATTTCCCGCAAGGCGATAAGAAGCTCCGTAAGGAAGATCATCAGGCGTTCACCGACGAATTCATTTTCGAAATTCAGGGCGGTCGGCACCGGATACTCACACGAGTCCCGTGGCAAGAGACCGTGCAACCGTCAGAGTGCAGGCTCGCGTGACGGCCGTAAAGGAGGCATCACATGGGGTTCGTCGGTCTCGAAGAGATCTTCCTCAAAGTGCAGGACTTGGACCGGGCAATCGACTTTTACCATAACAAGTTGGGGATCCCGCTCGACAGGCACGATCAGGAGCGCGCCTATCTCCAATGTGACCGAGGGCACCTCGTACTACAAATTGAGAACTCCACCGGACGGCATCAGGGCGGCGGGCCGATGCACTTTGCCTTTACCGTCACTGAGGACACCTTCGACGAAGTCGTCAAGACGTTTGCCTCCTCGCAGTATCGGACGCGGGGGCCGATCGAGCGCCAGGAGCCATTCAAAGGCCGGGCGCTGTTCATCTTTGATCCGGATGGGAACGAAACGGAAGTTAACACCCGCTACCTTTATCGTGCTCCATTGCGGTGAGGACCGCGAGGTCCAGACGATTCTAAAAGGCGCTTCGGCGATCCCACAGTCCGTGGTAGGGCGGGCAGACCTGGTCATCCAATGATGGACCGGCGCACCTTCCTCTGCTGGCTCACGCTGGAGACGCTGGCGACGCCGTTGGCCGCGCAAGCTCAAGAGAGGGGCCGCATTCCGAAGATTGGCGTTCTGTGGCACGCCGCGAATGCGGAGGAAGAAGGACCGTTGTTCAAGGGAGTGGTCGCAGGTTTCAGAGCCCTTGGCTACGTCGAGGGACGGACCATCAGCCTGGAGCATCGCTTCCCCAATGAAATACCGGAGCGGTTCAAGAGGATGGCGACCGAACTAGTCGCGTCGAATGTCGATGCCTTAGTTGGCGCCGGGACTCAAGCGGCGCTGGCATTACGGGACGCGACCAAGACGATTCCGATCGTCTTCATGTTCAGTCCCGACCCCGTCGGGACCAAACTGGTGGACAGCTTGAGCAGGCCAGGTGGGAACGTGACCGGATTGTCAAACTTTTCCTCTGATTTGATTGGGAAACGCCTGCAGTTAGTCAAAGAAGCAATTCCCCGCCTCTCCCGCGTCGCGTTGCTCGTGAATCCGGATTCACAAATTTCACTCCGATACATCGAGGCCGCCCAGGCGGCCGCACCGGCACTCGGGTTGACGATGCGGACGTTCGAGGTGCGGTTGCTTGATGAATTCCAGCCAGCTTTCGATGCAATGGCAAGAGCCTCCATGCAGGCCGTGAGTATTAATGCTGATGGATTGATCTACCAGGCGAAAGAAATGGTTGCGAAACTGGCGCTGGCCCGTCGCATGGCCCTCGTCGCCTATTCGCGCGAAACGTTCGACGCTGGCGCCTTGATGTCCTATGGACCAGATAATGTCCAGGCAACGCACCGCGCAGCGGCTCTCGTGGACAAGATCCTCAAGGGCACCAAACCTGGCGATCTCCCAGTCGAGCAACCCGCTAAGTTCGAATTGGGGATCAATCTCAGCGTTGCCAAGACGCTCGGCCTGACGATTCCGCCTTCGGTGCTGGGGCGGGCGGACCAAGTGATCGAATAGCCCGTGCTCGACCAACGCGGCCAACTCCTGCGGGCAACCATCGTCTGCCAGACTCCCAGCAGCCACCTTCACTGCACGGCGCGGTGCTTGGCGTCAAAAGTCGAAAGTTTGGCGTGCGCCGCACTGTCACCATCCGACCTATCGCGCTACATTCCTGCCGTTCGCTCCAATTGGCTCGTGGCTCTGGAGAGAGTGCGGGATGATCCTGACGTGCAGAGGATGTCACAGACCGGGTCGCCTCCGGCGAACAATTCATCGTAGGCGCAGCGCGAACTTCTGATCAACTGAAACCGGGAGACTTCAGAACCATGGGCCTTAAGCTCTCAGCGAAGTTCGCTCGTCAGGAAAGCGAGGAGGCGCGGTTAGCGCGCATTTCCAGAAAGCGCATCCCACCCGATCGA
>Ga0126376_10000825_pt1 | contig 15902 bp, 13 predicted proteins | sample PanSoiMetPlot_15_FD_92760 | JGI IMG/M metagenome (GOLD analysis project Ga0126376, IMG submission 92760) | Tropical forest soil microbial communities from Panama - MetaG Plot_15 | ecosystem: Environmental > Terrestrial > Soil > Tropical forest > Bulk soil | place: Panama | collected 2016-02-17
GAATTCCCAATCCCGTTCTCGATCGATGCCAGCAAGGCCATGGTCGCGGGCACGCAGTTTGCGGGCAAGGTGATCATCACGGCGCGCGTGGACAAGGACGGCGACGCGATGACCAAGAATCCCGGGGACGTGCAGGGTACGGCCAGGGCCGAGATCCCGCAAAAACATGTCGTCGTTACGCTGGACACGGTGCTGCAATGAAGCTGCCGGTTGCTGAAGTGCAGGCTTTTTTGGTCGATCGGGGGCTCGACGGTTGGCTTTTGTACGACTTTCGGGGGGTCAACCCGACCGCGCTGGGCGCGCTGGGTCTCGAGCGCCACCTGCTCACCCGCCGCTGGTTCTATCTGGTGCCGGCGCGCGGAGAGCCCACGCTGCTCGTGCACGCGATCGAGCGCGGCAGCTTCCCCCACGTGGGGGGCGCAGTGCGGATCTATGCGGGCCGGGAGGCCTTCGCAACCGAGCTGGGCGGGCTGCTCCGGGGCTTACACAAGGTGGCCATGGAGTACTGCCCGCTGGGCGCGATTCCGTATCTTTCGCGCGTAGATGCGGGGATCGTGGAGCTGGTGCGCTCGCTCGGCATGGAGGTGGTGTCCTCGGGTGACCTCGTACAATGGTTTCTAGCGCGCTGGGATCGCGCGCAGGTCGAGAGCCACCGGCGCGCCTCGGCTGCGCTCGATGCCGCGCGCGAGGCCGCGTTCAAGCTGGTCGCCGAGCGCGCCCGCGCCGGCCAGCCGGCGCTCGAAACCGAGGTCCAGGATGCCATGATGGCCGAGTTCGCGCAGCGGCGCTGCGTGACCGATCACCCGCCCATCGTGGCGGTCGGGCCGCACTCGGCCGATCCACACTACGTGCCCACCCGCGAGCGCGCAACGCCGTGCAAACCCGGGGAGATGCTGCTGCTCGATCTGTGGTGCAAGGAGGACGATGCGCGCGCGGTCTACGCCGACATCACCTGGATGGCGTTCATCGGGGCCACGCCTGCGCCTGAGCACGCCAAGGTGTGGCAGGTGGTGCGGGAGGGGCGCGATGTCGGGGTCGAGAAGGTGCGGCGCGACCATGCCGAAGGCAAGCGCATCGAGGGTTGGCAGGTCGACCGCGCGGTGCGCGACCACATCACGAGCGCCGGCTATGGTCCCCAATTTCTGCACCGAACCGGCCATTCGATCGGTGCACAGTCGGTGCATGGCGATGGCGCCAACATCGACGATTACGAGACCCACGACACGCGCGAGCTCGTGCCGGGGCTGGCTTTTTCGATCGAGCCCGGCGTGTATCTGGAGGGGCGGTTCGGGGTGCGCTCGGAGCTGGACGTGTTCCTGGCCGCCGATGGCCCGCACGTGTACACGCCCCCGCAGGCCGAGCTGGTCAAGCTCTTGCCTTAAGTGCCCTCGAGGTGGCCGCGCTCGTTGAGCGCGATCACCTTCCAGATCCCCTGGTCGTGGCGCGCAAAGTGGCTGAGCGCGCAGTTGTCGAGCTGGAAGTAGCACAGCGGTGCCTGCGGGTTGTCGTGCAGGCCCAGGATGTGCCGCACCAGGTGGTACATGCACAGGTTGTGTGAAATCAGGAGCACCCGTTGGCCGGCGTGCTCGGCCAGGACTTGATCGAGAAACCGGACCGCGCGCTGGCTGCACTCGGTGTGGGTCTCACCGCCGGGCGGGCAGGCGTCGGGATCTTGCGTGAGCAGGGCCGCATAGTGCTCGGGATGGCGGGCGGCCGCTTCTTCGAATGTCAGCCCGGTCAGGATGCCCACCGATCGTTCGCGCAGTGCGGCCGTGGGCACCGGAGTGCAGCCCAGGGCGACGCCGATCAGGTCGGCGGTCTCGAGAGCGCGCGCGAGGTCGGACGTGTAGAGCGCGTCCACGCCTTCCGCGGCCAGCGCCCGGCCGGCGGCCTGCGCTTGTGCACGCCCACGTGGGGTGAGCGGCGTCGTGCCATGGCCGCCAAAGCGCCGCTCCGCATTGCCCTCCGACTCGCCGTGCCGACACAGAATGATTGTGGTCATGCGCTGCGCCGATATAATCCGCGCGATGCCCGACTACGACAAGCTCCGAAACATGGTCAGTCACCGGGTCAGCTTCGACTTCGATACCGGCGCGCGCATCGTGGGCTACCTGGCCGCCTGCAAGCCGGCGCAAGGGCCGGTGCAATGCGTTGTGCTATCGAAGGTTGATATTCTGGACGCCAAGGGCGAGGTGATCGAGCATCATGAGCAATTCTCGTTCGTGCCGAACGTTTTGATCTCGTTCCGGGTTACCGAGGGGCCGGGTGGGTTCTAGGCGTTAGCGCCCACCCAGCGGCAGGCGCACCACGACGTTCGGCTCCACGCGCGGCGCGGGTTGCGCGTGTGTACTGAGCGCGTGCAGGCGAGAGAGCACGAACTCGACCGCGCGGACGCGTTCCTGCATCGATACCGACTCGATGGGCAGGTAGGCGATGCGGTATTGCTCCAGCAGGAGCTTGATCATCCCGTCGATACGCACGACCGAGTCCCAGGACAGCCCGGCCCGCACCCCATCGTCTCTGAGCAGGGACGGGTGGGGGCGCAGGAAGAACACCAAGCCTTGCGCGACCCATTCCATGTATTGACCGAAAGCGGGGTTTGCCAGCAGCTCACCGAGGATCGTGGTGTGCTCGGCCGCGTAGGCCAGGTTGCAGAACGCGCGGTCGCTGACGAAGCCGCTTGGCTGCGCCCGCTCGACGCTGATCTGGCGCTCGAAGACCGATCTCTGGTACTGCGCGACCAGATCGATGTCCGTGCGCAGAAGGTCCAACGAGGCTTCCATCTCGGCGAGCACCGCACGAGCGACCTCCGTGATCATGGGCAGGTTGTAGCGGCGGCTGACGTAGCGGCACATGGTGGTCTTGCCGGTGGCATGGCTGCCGACGAAATAGACGCGCATGGCTGATCTATTACGCGAACGCCGGATCGCTTGTCAAGCAGTGTAATGTATGGTCACACTTGGGCAACGGGGCGCTCTCACGCTGGACAGCGGGACGGGAACCATGTGAAAATGCTGGCCCAAATGAGCCAGACACGGGTTTGGTTGGCGGTTGCCACCACGCTGGGCTGTGGCGGAGGCTGGCCGGAGGTGATCGACGTGCGCGAAATGGGGGGCTCGTTTGGCAGCCCCGAGATTTCGCGCGTGCGCGATCTGGGCAATCCCGACCTGCCCGCGCACGGCGTGATCACGGGGGCCGAACCGGATGGGGTGGCGACGCCCGGCGAGCTGCTCTTGATCGAAGGCTCCGGCTTTGGCCGGCAGCCGACGGTGATGGTGGGCGGTCGGCCGGCGGCCGTGGTGGCCCGAACGAGTGGCGGCGGCATCGTGGTTCGCACCCCCACCGCGCTCGCGCCCGGGAGCGCACCGGTCGACGTGTCGACGGCCAAGGGACGCGGCGAAGCCAGCCTGCCCATCCGCCGCTATGCGCTCATCGCGGTCGGCGAAAAGAATCACCTGCACGTGCTCGAGGTGGGCCGGGACGAAGCGCATCCGTTCGGGCACCCTCTCGAGATCGCGAACGCGCAGCTGGTTCGCTTTGCCTTCGACGGCTCGGCCGCATATGCGGTCACGCAGGGCACGGGCAGCGCGCGCCTGTACACGATCGACATGACGGCGCCCGAGGGACCGCGTGTGGTGGCGACGCAGGACATCCCGGAGCGGCGCATCGTGGCGGCGGCCACCGCCGAAGCGGCACCGATTTTGGCGCTGGTGGGCGAGTCGCAGCTCTTGCTGTACGACTTGGGAGCCACCAAGCGGCCGGCACGCTGGCCGCCGCTCGCGCTGTCCGAAGCAGTCACCAAAGCGCAGGTGGCACAGGTGGCGCTTGATCCGGAAGGCAAGACGCTTGCGCTGCTGACCGCGCACGGCAATCAGGTGCGCTTCTACGACGTGTCGAACCCGCGCGACAAGAAGCTCGTGACTACGGTCGACGTGCTGCCCGATCAACGCACCGCGCTGGTGCGCGACATGCAGTTCTCCACCGACGGAGAAACGCTATGGGTGGTGTCGGGCGATAACGCGCTATCGCTGGGCGCCGGGCCGCAGCCGACCCGGCTGACCGCGATTCGTCTGCTGCCGCCCCGCGACAATCAGGAGGGTCCGCGCGTGGTATCGGTGTGGCGCACGATGGCGGTGCCGGGTGCGGCGGCGCCGCTCGGGCTGGCGGTCAGCCGGGGGCAGCCGTTGGCGAGCGGGACTACGATTCGCATCCCGCCCGAGAAGGCGGCCGTGTTCATCACGGGCGTGCAGAGCGCGTTGTTTCAGCTGGCCGGGGTTGCGCTTGCGACACCGGCGGGGGTCAAGAAGGCGGACGCGCTGCTGCGACCCATCGCGCAGCCGGGTATGATCGTGCGCGCGAACATCAACGGCGGCGGGGGCCCCTTGTTCGCGACCCCGCAGGTTCTGTCCTCGGTGGATTTGACGCCAGACGCGCAGGTGCTGATCGCGACCGCGTGCCGAGCCGTGCCAGGCGGCGACGGCCAGCTCGACCTTTCGTTCGGCGTGGTCTCGGCAGCGCTCTGGGGCAAGCCGTCGCCCAAGTTCATTCCACTCGAGAAGGTGAGCGCCGAGCAGCTCCGGCCGCCGTTCCGGTTGGGCCAGGTCCGCATCCAGCCGTAGAGCCGCGTAGAACGCCGATTTTTGTGCTTGACAAATGTTCAGGCTACTGCTATGCGTCCGTTCAGGATTTTGCTGGGGGGTGTTTCTTGTCTGTTGCGGTGGCAGTGAAACCGATCGATTGGAAGAACGCGCATGAGCAGCTTGTGCGGCTGGCTGGGAGTCGGGCGGCGCTGGATCATGAGGAAGGCCGTTGGCTGCTGGCGGCCCTGCGGTCGGCCGCTCATGTGCGGCTCGGGTACGCGACTTTCGCCGAGTACGTGGAGCGGCTGTTCGGCTATGCTCCCCGCTGGACCGCGGAGAAACTGCGCGTCGCGGAGGCAGTCGAAGAGCTGCCTCAGATGGACCAGGCGCTGCGCGACGGTGCACTGAACTGGTCTGCGCTGCGCGAGCTCACGCGAGTGGCCACGCGCAACACCGAGGGTGAGTGGATCGAGGCGTCCAAGGGGCGGTCGGCTCGGCAGATCGAGCAGCTGGTGGCGGGCCACCGACCGGGCGATCGGCCGGATGACCCGGCCTGCCCGCTCACGCGCAAGCATGTGCTGCGGCTGGAGCTGTCGGCCGACGCGATGGCTGCCTACAAGGAGGCCATCGCGAAGCTGCAGCGGGATGCCGGCGGACGGCTCGATGAGGAGGAGGCGCTGCTTCAGATGGCACGGCAGGTGCTCGGGGGCCCGACCGACCAGGGAAGGGCGAGCTACCAGATCGCGCTCACCGTGTGCGACCGATGCGGTCGCGGATGGCAGCAGGGGCGGGGCGAGCTGATGGAGGTCGGACCGGAAGTGGTCGAAATGGCCGGGTGCGATGCGCAACGGATCGGAGATCCCCACGTGGGGCCAAAGCCGACGCGAGCGGAGCAGGACATCCCGCCGGCCGTTCGCAGGCAGGTGATGCGTCGCGATCAGGGGCGCTGTCATGTGCCAGGGTGCCGTAGCACGCTGTTTCTTGACCTCCACCACATCCGCGCGCGCTCGGAGGGTGGACCGCACGATGCGGACAACCTGATCGCATTGTGTGGCGCGCACCATCGGGCCCATCATCGTGGGTTGCTCATCATCGAGGGACAGCTGTCGACCGGAATGACGTTTCGGCACGCTGACGGCACGCGGTACGGCAGCGTGGTGGCCCCGCAAATCGCCGAGGCGCGTGCCGAGGCGTTCCAAGCGCTGCGCTCGCTCGGGTTTGCAGAACCGCAGGCACGACGTGCACTCCAAGCCGCGTGTGCCCACGTGGGCAACGCGACCGCGGACGTGCTGCTCCGAGAGGCCCTGGCCGCAGCCGGTCGCTAGTCGGTTTCCGCTGCGTCGAAGTAATTGGCGTCGGGCGAGATGCCGGGTGCAAGCTGCCAGGTGCCCTGCGTGGTGAGGGTTGGGGTCGTGATCATGAAGCTACCGCTGCCGCCGGCCATGCCGAGCTGGCCGGTGATGGCGAGAATGCGATTCGGGGTCTGGCCCTGCTCGCCGACCCGGACCGACAGGTCTAAGCGGCCACCAGCGGCATTGCCAGACAGATTGGTCAGGTAGCCCCGGCCACCGATGGCCGTGATGGGCGGCAGCGTGACCGCACCTTCGACCAGCAGCCCGCCTGCGTTTGACTCAAAGAACGTTCCATCGGCGATCCCGTCGAGGTGAAAGTCGATGCGGCCTTCTGCGTCGGCGATCAAGCCACACAAGCCGTGTGTGTGCCCGGCGGCGCCATCGTCGAACAGGCCGGCGTACCGCCCTAGCCCGAGCACGGGCTTGGGCGGCGGCGGTTTCGTGTCGTCACCGCAACCGAAAGCCAGGAGAACGAGGAGTGCGAGAAGCCGCTGCATTCCGTCATCCTTGATCGGTTCGACTCCCGGTGCCAAGATCCACCGCCATGTCGGAGATCGAATCCATCCTCAAGGAGGCGCGCGTCTTTCCGCCCAGCGCGCAGTTCGCCAGCGCCGCGCATGTGAAGAACCTTGCCGACTACGAGCGGCTGTACGCACGTTCGATGCAGGATCCGGACGGCTTCTGGGCGGAGGTCGCGGGAGCGCTCGACTGGTTCCGACCGTGGACGCGCGTTCTCGACTGGCAGCTACCGCACGCGCGCTGGTTCGAAGGCGGGCAGCTCAACGTCTCCTACAACTGCCTCGACCGCCATCTGAAAACCCACGGCGACAAGGCAGCGCTGCATTGGGCGGGGGAGCCCGGCGATGCGCGCACCCTGACTTTCGCCGAGCTGCACCGCGAGGTCTGCCGGTGTGCCAACGCGCTGCGCGCGCTCGGGGTCAAGAAAGGTGATCGAGTCGCCATCTACATGCCCATGATCCCGGAAGCCGCGATTGCGATGCTCGCGTGCACGCGAATCGGTGCGCCGCACTCGGTCGTGTTTGGCGGCTTCTCGGCCGAGGCGCTCCGTGACCGCTGCAACGACGCCGGTGTGTCCGTGGTCATCACCGCGGACGGTGGTTACCGGCGCGGCAAGATCATTCCGCTCAAGGACAGCGTCGACAAGGCGGTCCTGGAGGCAGCAAGCGTCAAGCATGTGATCATGGTTGAGCGCGCCAAGAATCCGGTGCAGATGAAGCCAGGCCGCGACCATTTCTGGCACGCCTTGGTCGATCAGCAGAACACGAGCTGCCCTCCCGAGCCACTCGACGCCGAGCATCCCCTCTTCATCCTCTATACCTCGGGCTCGACCGGCAAGCCCAAGGGCGTCCTGCACACGACCGGTGGCTACCTGACCCAGGTGACCTACTCCTGCAAGCAGGTGTTCGACCTCAAGGACGACGACATCTACTGGTGCACCGCCGATATCGGCTGGGTGACGGGTCATTCATATGTGGTGTACGGGCCGCTTGCCAACGGCGCCACCACCGTGATGTACGAAGGTGCGCCCGACACACCTGACAAGGATCGGCTGTGGCGCATCGTCGAACAGTACAGGGCAACCGTGCTCTACACCGCGCCCACCGCCATTCGCACTTTCATGCGCTGGGGCGACAGCTATCCCGAGCGTTGCAACCTGTCGTCGTTGCGGCTCATCGGTACCGTCGGTGAGCCGATTAACCCGGAAGCCTGGATGTGGTATCACAAGACCATCGGTGGCGGGCGCTGCCCGATCGTCGACACCTGGTGGCAGACTGAAACCGGATCGATCCTGATCTCGCCCCTCCCGGGCGCGACTCCGACCAAGCCGGGCTCGTGCACCCGTCCCCTGCCCGGCGTGGCGGCCGATGTGGTGAACCGGGACGGCACGTCGTGCGGACCCAACCAGGGCGGCTTCCTGGTCATTCGCCGACCCTGGCCTGCCATGCTTCGAACCATCTGGGGCGACGACGAACGCTACCGCAACCAGTACTGGTCGGACGTGCCCGGTTGCTACTTCACCGGCGACGGCGCCCGGCGCGACGACGATGGCTACTTCTGGGTGGTGGGACGTATCGACGACGTGCTCAATGTGGCCGGCCACCGGCTCGGCACCGCCGAGGTCGAAAGCGCGCTGGTATCGCATCCCAAAGTAGCCGAGGCCGCGGTGGTGGGCCGGCCCGACGAGGTCAAGGGCCAAGCGGTGGTGGCGTTCGTGACCCTGCGCGGCGGCTCGCAGCCCTCGCCTGCGCTCAAGGAGGAGCTACGCGCGCACGTGTCTTCTCAGATCGGAGCGCTCGCCAAACCCGACGATGTGCGCTGGGCCGAGGCACTCCCCAAGACCCGCTCGGGCAAGATCATGCGCCGGCTGCTCAAGGAGCTCGCCACCTCGGGCGAAGTCAAGGGCGACACTACCACGCTCGAGGATTTTGGCGCAATCGCGAAACTGCGCGCGGCCGAAGAGGACTAGCTTCCTCAGGCGCCTCAGGGCGAGCTGTCCAGCGGGGGCTGGAGCAGGCCACAGCGTTACCGGCGCAACAGCACGTACACCGCACCGGCCCCACCGTCGTGTGGGCGCGCGCTCGCGAACGCCAGCACCTGCCGTCCGATCCGCCCGTGCGATAGCCAGCGCACCAGCTTTTCCTTGAGCACCGGAATGTGGTCCTTCGAGCGCAGCCCGCGCCCGTGCACCACCAGCACGCAGCGCAGTCCGGCGCTCCGGCTCTTGCGCACGAACCGTTCCACTGCTGTCCGCGCGTCCTCGCTGCGCAATCCGTGCAGATCTACATGCGCTTGCACGGCGAACTCGCCTCGCCTGAGCTTGCGTAGCAGCCGCCGGTCCACGCCCGGCGCGAGGCCGCACACGAACTCGCCGGTGTCGGCCAGATCGAACCGCCCCACGCCACGCACCAGATCCTCCAGCGCGGCCAGCGCCTCGGCATCCGGATCCGGCCGCGGCGGCGCCATCCGCGCAGCGCCGATCGGTGCCACCCGCTCGCGCTGGCGTTCTGACAAGGGTCGCACGCCCACGCCCGCCATCTCTCGAACGAACGCCTCGAACTCGCGCTCTCGCTCGTTCATGGTCTCAAGTATAGCGAACTTGTATCGCGAATTTGCACGCCCGCACCGGCTCGCGGATACTAGCTTGCGATGGCGTTCGAGAAGCGGTGCATCAGTCACCGGGGCATCACGGTCATCCAGAAAAGTGATCCCTCCGTGCGACCCCTCCGCCCGGGCAAGGTGGCAATCGTTCTTGCCGGCGGCGCCGTCTCGGGCGGTGCCTACAAAGCCGGCGGTCTGCTCGCGCTCGACGAAATCTTCGCGCGCCGCCGCCTCGAAGGCGGACGGGCGCACAGCTTTGGCCTCTGCGACTTCGACCTGTTCGTCGGCTTGTCGGCCGGGAGCGTTCTCGCATCCGTCCTGTCCGCCGGCATCACGCCCCACGAGATGGTCGAGATCATCTTGGGCCGCTCCAGCCGGTACGAGGCCTTTCAGCCCTGGCACTTCATGTGGCCCAACCTGGGCGAGCACCCGTGGCGGCTTTTGGCCTGGCTCGACAAGGAGCAAGAGGTGTTCACCAACTTCCTGTCGGGCGCCACCAGCGAGGACACCGGTGAGCCGTTTTCGGCCGCGCAAACGCTGCTCAAGATGGCCACCATCACGGCGCGCCTCTTGCCCACCGGCCTGTTCGATCCCGCGCGCGTCGAGCGCTACCTGCGCCGCAACATGGATCGCGCCGCCATCCCCAACGACTTTGGCGCGCTCTACCGCCGCACTGGCAAGGCGCTCTACCTGTCGGCGACCGATCTCAACCACGGCCGGCTCATCGTCTTCGGTCACGACGAGCCCTACGCCGGGGTACCCATCTCGCAAGCCATCGCGGCCTCGTGCGCCTTGCCGATCTGGTACCGGACCGTCCGGCTGCCCAATCCGCGCGCCGGCGAGCCGGGGGAGCCCGCTCTGCTCGAGCTGGCCGAGGGCGGGCTGGTGCGCACGGCCAATGTCCGGGTCGCGGTTGAGAAAGGTGCGCAGCTCGTCATCTGCTATAACCCGTTCACACGCATCATCTATGATCGCCTGGGCCGCTCGCTCTACGAGCACGGCCTGTACGCGATCGCGCAGCAAGCGCTGCGCATCGCGATCGGCGCGCGCCTCGATCTGGCCAAAGAGCTCGTGTTCTCGTCCGATGACTTCGACGCCGATGTCGTGTTCATCGAGCCCGCCTCCGACGATTACTCTTTCTTCTCCATGAACCCGCTCAACTTCTGGACCCGCGAGCGCGCGGCACGGCACGGCTACCAGAGCGTGCGAGATGCGCTGGCGGCCAATCATGTCCTGCTCCGTGAGATCTTTCACACGCACGGCATCGAGCTGGCCCCGCCCGCCGCGCCAGCCCGCCAGGGCGAGCCGCAGCCGGTCGACGTCCGCGAGACGCGCGGCCTGACCGGGAGCTGAGCGCCCGTGCCATGATCCGCGCACCGCTTATGCCTCTGCTTCTCATTGCGCTTGCCGACGCGGGCGCGCCATCCGCGCCGGCACACCCGCACGTGTACACCCGCGAAGGCGCGGCCATGGGCACCATCATCACCTTCACCGCCTGGACCACCGACGACAATCGAGCCGCCAAGGCGTTCCAGCAGGCGTTCGAAGACATCCAGCACATCGAGCTCATGATGACCGACTGGGACCGCCCGGGCGTTCCCAAGAGCGATGTGGTCCGGATCAACGAAGCCGCCGGCAAGCAGCCGGTCCAGGTATCGGCCGAGACCCTCGAGGTGATCGAGACCGCGCAGGACATGTCCCAGCGCTCGGGCGGCGCCTTCGACATCACCTTCGCCGCCATGCGAGGGCTGTGGAAATTCGACGAGGACCTGGACAAGAAAGTTCCGCCCGCCGAGGAGATCCGCAAGCGCAAGAAGCTCATCAATTATCGCGACGTGGTGGTGGACCACAAGGCACAGACGGTCTATCTACGCCGCCCCGGCATGCGTCTCGGCCTGGGCGGGATCGCGAAGGGCTACGCGGTCGACCGCGCGGTGGCGGTGCTGCGCAAGGCCGGGCTCAACGACTTCATCGTCAAGGCCGGTGGCGACCTTTTTGCTGCTGGCAGCAAAGGCGATACCCCCTGGCGCGTCGGCATTGCGGATCCGCGCGGAGCGCGCGGCGAGTACTTCGCGACCGCACCCATCAAGGACCACGCGTTCTCGACTGCCGGCGACTACGAGCGCAGCTTCGTGCTCGGCGGCAAGCGCTATCATCACATCATCGACCCCAAGACCGGCTTTCCCGCCACCGCGTCCCGCAGTGTGACCATCTATGCTCCCACCGCGCTGGCCGCAGATGCGCTCGATGACGCCGTCTTCATCCTGGGACCCGAGCGGGGCATGAAGCTCGTCGACTCGCTGCCCGGCACGGCGGCCGTGATCGTCGACGCCCACAACAAGGTGTTCATCTCGCCCGCCCTGCAGTCGATCGTCAAGCATCATTCGCCCACCGACGGCGTGTGAGCGGCCATCAGATGAAGCAGCGATTTCGTGTCGGTGAACGCGTGATTGCGTCTGATTTTACGGGTCATTAGCCACCGGGTAAGCGTCCGGTAACGGCGCCTCGCCTACACCCGAGGCATGACACAACACGCACGTTCGCGAACCATTGCTCTCCTGATCACCGCGTTGGCCCTGCTGGCTCCGCCCCCCGCGCGCGCCGCCGACAGTCAGGCGCCCCCGACTGCCCCGACCGACACGGGCACGCCTGCGCCCATCGCCGTTCCGCCGCCGGCAGCCATCGACCTCAACGCGATGGTCGACGTCTACTCGGGCTACAACTTCAACGGCACTTCCTCCGGCACCAACCAGATCCGCGCGTTCGACGTGCAGGATGGCGGCTTCGCGCTCAACTTCGCAAAGCTCACGTTGGCAGCCAAAACGGCCCGGGGCGGCATTCGGATGGATGCCGGCTTCGGCAGCGCCACCGATGCGCTCCTCGCCGCTGACCCGTCGTCCAAGACCGATCCAACCAACGCACGCTGGCTGTCGCATATCGAGCAGGCGTATGGGTCGGTCGCGCTTCCGATCGGAAAAGAGGTCACCCTGGACGCCGGCAAGTTCGTCACCCAGCACGGCTTCGAGGTCATCGAGACGCGCGACGACTGGAACTACTCGCGCTCGCTCCTGTTCACCTGGGCCATCCCATTTTTCCACACCGGCCTGCGCGCCAGCTACGCGCCCTCGGCCGAGCTGGGCCTGATGCTGTGCTGGGTCAACGGCTGGAACACCGTGATCGAGGAAGGGTCGAGCATGCGCACGCTGGGCGTGCAGGCCTCCTACAAGCCACGACCCAGCGTGACGCTGGTCGTGAATGACATGTTCGGGCTCGAGAAGGCGCCCACCGCGATGGCGGGTGCACCCGCGAGCTTCCGCAACCTCGTCGACGCCTCCTTGACCTTTTCGCCGACCGGCCGGCTGTCGCTGGCTCTCAACGCCGACCTGGGCACGGACAGCGTAGCGGGGCAGGGCGTGAGCTGGTCGGGCGCAGCCGGCTACGCGCGCTACCAGGCGCGCAGCTTCCTGGCCGGGACCGCGCGCGTCGAGTACTTTGCCGACTCCGACGGGTTCATGACCGGCAACCGGCAACACATCTTCGAAGCCACCGCGACCGCCGAGCTGTCGGGCACGCTCGCGCGTACGAGCGTGCTGCTGAGGCTCGAGTACCGGCACGACCACTCCGATGCGATGGTGTTCGACGCGGGCGCGCCCACCAGTCAACGCGACCAGGACACCGTGCTCGTGGGAGCGGTGGCGTTTTTCTAGCTTCCTCGCCGGGGGCTGGGCTAGTTGCGCTCGGCCGCTCGCGCCACGAACTCGGATGCGCGGGTGGCCAGCGCCATGATGGTCAGCTGCGGATTCACTGCCAGCGAGGAGGGGACCACGCTGCCGTCGCAGATAAAGAGGCCCGGCACATCGTGCGCCTCCTGTGTCGGCCCCACCACCGACCGGCGTGGATCGACCCCCATGCGCGCCGTGCCGAGCGGATGATAGGCGGTCAGCTCGAAATCGCGCGCACGCAGGCGCGCCTGTCGGAACCGCGCTAGCTCGTCGCGGTCGCGGATCTCGTCGAACCCATTCACGTTGGGCAGGACCGTGCGCGCACCGGCAGCAAAGAAGACGCGCACCAGGATCTCCATCCCGCGCTTGATGCGTGCCAGATCGTGATCGCTCACCACATAGGTGATGAGCGGCCGCCAGCCCGCGCCCGCCCGCACCCGGCCTCGCGACGCATCCTCGATCATGTAGCCGAAGCAGGCCAGCCGGTCGTAGGCCTCGACCACCTCCATGAAGCGTGGGCCCAACAGAGGGATCGAGGCCGCCCCCACGTCGAGGGGCGCGAACGCCCCCTCGAACAGAATCCCTTCGTCGTGAAATTCTTCGATCGCATAACCCTGCGGGATGGCTTCGAAGCCGCGTACCGACTCGTCGAACAGGGCGACCGCCGCAGTGGCCGGATGAATCGAAAGATTCTTGCCCAGCTCGCTCGACGCATTGGCCAGCCCGTTCTTGTGGAGCAGGACTGGCGTCATCAGTGATCCGCACGCCACCACGACCGCGCGCGCGTCCACTTGCAGCCGACGCGTCCCGTCAGGGCTCCAGGCGTAAAGCCCGCACGCGCGCCCATGCTGGGTCCGGATCTCCTGTACGCGCAGCCCCGTGAAGAGGTGCGCACCGGCGCGCAGGGCACGCGGCACGTAGGAGACGTTGGTCGAGCGCTTGGCGTCGGTCGGGCAGCCGAAGCAGCACACGCCCTTGCCGTCGCAGTCGGGGGCATTGCGGCGCAGCGGCAGATGGCGGTAGCCCAGCTCGTCGCAGCCGCGCGCGACCAGGCGCGCAACGCCCCCCAGGTACTCGGCCTTGGCCACCTCCACGCGCAGCTCGCGCTCGACCTTCTCGTAGTGCGGCGCCAGCGCGTCGGGGGTAAAGTCGACGAGCCCGAAGTCGTCGCGCCAGTTGCGCAGCACCCGGGCCGGCACCCGATAACAGGTGCCGGCGTTGATGGTGGTGGTGCCGCCGACCGACTTGCCAATCGGGATTGGGATCCAGGCGTTGCCGACCGCAAACGTTGCGCCCAGGTCTCGATACAGCTTGCGCTGCATCTCGGTGCCGTGGCCGGTGAAGTCTTTGCGCGTGTAATAGCGGCCTTCTTCGATCATGACGACCGCGAGACCGCGCTCGGCCAGCTCCGAGGCCACCACCGCACCGCCGGCTCCGGTGCCCACGACCACGACGTCGCATTCGACGCTCTGATCGGCAGCCAGCCCGTCGGCCGCGGTCACGCGCTCCATCCAGCGCGGCCGCTCGCCAGCCGCCACTGGCTCGGTGCCGTAGATGCAGCCGATCTGATGGTAGAGGGCGGGATCGTTGAAATGGGCCACCTTGAGCGCGGACAGCAGCGCGCGTACGGCTGACCGGCGCGCATAATCGCCGTGGCGCCAGCTCTCGAGATAGGCCAGTTGGCGCGCCGCCGGGAGCCGCGTCAGCGGCCGCCCGTGCCGGACCAGCGCGCCCGACTCCAGCGTCCACAGCAGCACGCGCATCGCCTGCCGGACCGGGCCGCCCTCGAGCGCCAGAAAATTGTCCACCTTCTCGACCGCTATCGCGCCCGCACCCGGGAAGACGCGGCCGGGCGGGATGGCCGCGCCCGCAATGGCCTCCAAGATGCGCCGCTCGCGCGAAGACAGGCAAGACGCGCGCGCGGGGGACGTATGCACAGGCGGCGCCGGGGAGGCAACCATGCGCACTCAGGATAGAAAAATTGGTCCGACCTTTCAACCACTGAATCCGGCTTGTGGCTGGGGTCGATTGTCCCCATTTAGATTGTCTCCAAAAGGCTTCAAACAACTGCTTAATTAACTGAAATCATTCATGGTTTGCTTTGGACCACAGATTGCTGCGCGGAGCGCGACATGACCACAGGAAACCGTTGGGGCACTTTCGTTTTCTTTTTGCTTTGCTTGGGTGCGTGGGGATGCGGGGCCAGCATTCAAAACCCGGGGTCCGGGGGCATGGGCGGCACCGGCGGCTCGGGCGGCCTGGACGGCCTCCTGACCCTCGACGTTCTGCCGCCCGACGCCACCGTGTTCGTCGACGTCCTGAACGGCGTTCCGACGCCGGGCGCGCAGGACTACCAGGCCATCGGCCATTTCAGGGACGACTCGATGCGTGACCTCACGACCCTCGTGCACTGGGCGGTCGACGATCCCATCGCCAGCTTTCCGACCGGCAGCCACCTGGTCGCCGGCACCGCGCAGGGCGGGCAGACGCATGTCCACGCCACCGCCGCCAGCTCCGATGGCGCGTCGGCCCTCAAGGTAATCATTCGCGGCTCGACCGTGGCCCCGGGCGCACCACCGGACAGCGCGGGCCACTTCGGCGGCGCCTCGGATCCGGGCCGCGCCGCCACCGTGGTCTACCCGAATGACGGCGTGCTCTTGCCGCCCAATCTGGGAACCATCGAGTTCCAGTGGCAGCCCGCGCCGGGCACCGACCTCTTTGACCTCTACCTGCACTCCGACTTTCTCGATCTACACGTCTACACCACCACCAACAAGTACACGCCCACCGCGCCCGAGTGGACGTGGCTCGCCGAGACCCATCGCGGCGGCACGGTCACCTATACCGTGCGCGCGACTGCCCTCGCGGGCGGCGGCGTGGGCGTGGCGCCCGAGCGGCGCGCGCTGTTTTCGGAGACCGAGGTCAAGGGTGGCCTCTACTACTGGTCGGCCACCTCGCCCGACACCGAAGGGATCTGGCGCTTCGACTTCGGCGCCGTCGGTGCCATGCCCGAGAAGTATTACGCGCAAAACGATCCGGGCCCGGCCAACGCCGGCCACTGCGTGGCCTGCCACGCCATCTCGCACGACGGCACGCGGATCGCGCTCACCTTCGACGGCGGCGACGGA
>Ga0126376_10000826_pt1 | contig 15880 bp, 14 predicted proteins | sample PanSoiMetPlot_15_FD_92760 | JGI IMG/M metagenome (GOLD analysis project Ga0126376, IMG submission 92760) | Tropical forest soil microbial communities from Panama - MetaG Plot_15 | ecosystem: Environmental > Terrestrial > Soil > Tropical forest > Bulk soil | place: Panama | collected 2016-02-17
AATAGGCCGCATCGAAGGCTGCGTCCGGAACCGGCAAAGCGAGTGCGCTACCCTGGATAATGCGGACCCGATCCGCGAGCCCGGTGATGGCATTCAGTTCCTCGGCCGCGGCGCAGAATTCCGGCGTTAAATCGATGCCAGTGACCTGCACGCCGAATTTCGCGGCGAACCAGCGCGCTGGACCGCCGATTCCAGAACCTATGTCGAGAATGCGCTCGCCGGGCTGAGGCACGAGCCGTGCTGCAATCTCTTCGGTCGCGATCACACCGCGGCCGTGGAAATGATCAAACGGAGCGAGACTCTGGGGCGTGACGGGCGCATCCGGGGCGTTCACCGCGCGGAAAGCCGCAAGGATACGCCCGGCGATCCCGGCGCTGCCGTAATGTTGGGCAACCGCCGCTGTGTCCGACGCCCGAGCTCCGATTATTGCGCCCATAATGAATTCCCAACTAGGGCCCAGCCAATCGCACCGGCTGTGGATCCCCGTGAACTTCATGCCCGCCCTTAAGCCGATCCGCAATGGCGTGCAGTCCGGAATCGCGGCAACCCTGCGCCTCGATTTCCACAATCGTGGACAAAACGTACTCCAGGTTCGCCCCGGATCGGCCATGTCCCTGCCGTACCAGATGGACTTGATCCTCGAGAGTAAGGCGTCCGGCATATTGGGGGTGGCCGCGATCGACCACGAAGACGAGGGCCGTCACGTCGCGCGGTGGCGTTGTTGCAAGCGTAATGCGACGGGAGGTTTCAAGGTAAACGGAGGTTACCTGTTCGCGTTCCCGCAAGTACGCGACGGTGGGACCGCGGTCCTTCGCTGCCACCCGATAGGCGATGCCGCGGCAGGCGCCACCACGGTCGAGGCCAAGCACGAGACCGGGCTTTTCCGGGGTGCCGCGATGAACGAACGAATAGACACATAGGGCCCGATGCAGCCCGATGAGCCGCGCCGGGATGCGCTCAAGGTATGGGAAACCCGGCCGCCACATGAGCGAACCGTAACCAAACACCCAAAGATCTTCGTTGGCGGGAGACAGAGAAAGGTGCATGAACGACGGCTGTAGTATGACAAAGGAGGGCTTCGCTACCAGCCAGGGAGGGGCAGCGCAAGATTTGAGACGGCACAGCGAGGAGATAGCGTGAGCACGCAGCACCGTTCCCCGATATCGCGGCCATGGCTGATCGTCATGCCCACCGCGATACTTGTTCTCTTGGGCATGATCTGGTCTGCCTTCTGGTACTGGTCGACCACCGCGGCCGAAGCCACCATGACGGCGTGGCGTGCGCATGAGGCGGAGGCTGGGCGCGTGTATGGCTGCGCCACAACGAACTTCGGCGGCTATCCGTTCCGCATCGAGGTCGATTGCACGGAGCCTTCCGTGGATGATCGCGCCACCGCGCTTTCGCTGCGCGCCCGCAATCTCGCGGCCGTTGCGCAGGTATGGGATCCGACGCTTGTGATCGGTGAAATCGTCGGTCCGCTCACCGTGGCGCCGCTCGGCGATTCGCCGACGCTGACGGTCGACTGGGCGCTCGCGCAAGCGAGCCTGCGCGGGACGCCGGGCGCTCCGGAGCGACTCTCGATCGTGATCAATAAGCCAAATGTTGCGACGGCGCCGTCGGGCGTGGCTCTGGCCACCGCACAGCATTTGGAACTTCATGGGCGCTTTGCGGCAGAATCGACACCCGGGCATCCGGTGCTTGATCTTGCGCTCGATCTCAAAAATGCAACGGCGCCCGCGCTCGTCTCCGCCCTCGGGACTTTTGGACCCTTGGCTTCCGCGTCGAGCGACTTGTCTCTCGTCGCAGTGCTGCGCGGGGCTTCCGACCTTGCGCCGAAGCCCTTGGGGCAGAGGCTGCGGGAAATTCAGGCAGCCGGCGGCCGCCTGGACATTACCAGTGTGCGGCTGCAGCAAGGCGACCTGATCGCTACCGCCACCGGGGCGCTCGGCCTCACGGCGCGCGGCACGCTCTCGGGCGACCTGCGGCTGACCGTCGTCAATTTCACCAAGCTCGTTCCGTTGCTGGGCATCAGCCGGGCAGTCGCCCAGGCCGTGCCGCAGGATAGCCTTAACCGCTTTGCCCCAACACTCGACCGGCTGATGCCCGGCCTCGGCAATGTCCTGCGCAGCAATGCGGGGAGTACCGGGAGCACTGCTCCGCCCGGTGACGGCACAAAACCCGACATGAACACCGCCCTCGGTGCCGCTGTGGTGGGCGGCCAGCCCACCGAACTTGAAGGCCATCGCGCGGTCAGCCTGACGCTGCGCTTCGACGACGGTGTGGCCTTCCTCGGGCCGCTGAAGCTCGGTCAGGTGCCGCCGCTGTATTGAGGCTGCAACTGCAATCATCTGCATCGTTTGGGTTGCGTGTGGGTACACGTTCTCGCAGGAGATAGCTCTCCGGTCACGTTTGGTTGAACAATATGACCGAACCGTTCGGTCATATTGACAGGCTGACTACGAGCGTCTAAAGCTTCCCCGGAGACGACCGAACCGTTCGGTCAAGTTTCCGAAAGCGGAGGCGAACTATGTTCAGGTACCGAGAAATATCAGAGCTGACGGGTTCGGGACAAACAGAGGGAGATTGGGTGGATTTTCCAGCCAGCCCGGAGCCCGACCCGTGGGGAGCCCTCTTAAGGCAAGCAAATCTCCTTCCCGCCGATGTCTTCGGAACCGGACGCAGCCCACGGCAAGGGGCGAGGCCTCAAGCCGTTCCTTTTGCGCCTACCCCTGCTCATCGGCGGGCGGATCCGCAGACTCGTGACAGCAAAGAACGGATTGCTAGGTGCTGACACGCTGGCGTCGCAGATTCGCGTCGTCTCGCGGACACGTCGCCAACTGAGCCGGGTCAACGTTTCAGCGGGTAGATGCGATCGTACTTGATCGTATGTGTGCCGCCGTTGCTCTCGCGGTATTCCTTGGCGAGGACGAGTTTGAGCACCGGAGAATAGTAGTCGGTATCGACAAAACGCGGAGGTTCGGAGCTGCGGGATTCGCTGCGTTCGATCTTCAGGACATTGTATTTGCACGCCCCAATATAGAGAGCGTCTGAGGCCTTGACGATCAGCTCCACTGATAAAGTGCCCTGTTGACCGCTGCTTTCCGTGTTAAATTTGGCGTCCACCTTGCGCCCGGGCTTGAGCGGAAAGAGCGCCCTCAGGTCGGTTTGAGGCTCGTATTTCGTTCTTCGACCGTTGTCTAGCCGATCAAGTTGAAACAGACCTTCGTGCTGAGTCGTCTCCAGGAGCACGGCGCCGTTGTAGCGCATGACTGTACGGACGACGCCGTCTTCGGTATGGAAGATTTCGCTCTTTTGCTGCTCACCGCGCTCGACAACAAACCCGGCTTTGCCCGATTGCGCGGTTGGGCAGTCTTGCGCGCCCGCAAGCGCCGCTGTGAGGGCGCAAGGCACCATCACCGTGCCCACTGCCCAAAGCGTCCGCGATAGCAGCGAAAGTAGGCTGCCATACATGCGGGCCCTCCTGGCGAGCTTTTCGTGCTCCGCGACTAGTAATCCTTCAACAGACGCTCGATGTAGTCGAGCTCGAGCTGGGGCCGGAAAGCTTCGCCGAAGCGGCGGCGAAGCTCCTCAATGATACGGCGTGCGCGCTGGGCGTCGATCTCGCCCGGCACCTTCACGGAGAGGTCGTCGACATCACCGTTATGGCGCATGGGCCGCCCCAACGGATCAGTGTCCTGCTGGGCGCGATTCGCCCGACCGAGGCGGCCAGGCTGGCCGTAGGGTCCGGGACCTTGGTTCTGCCCCATCTGCTGCTGAAGCTGCTGGGCAAGCCCCTGCGCGCCCCGGCGCATGGCATCGATCGCCCGCCCTTGGCCGTCGACGGCACGGTCCGAATTGCCCTCCCCGAGTGCATTTTCGGCATCGCCCATGGCGCCATCGGCGTCGGCGAGATCCTCGCCGCCGTCCCCCTGTTGGCCCTGCTGACCCTGTTGGCCCTGCTGACCCTGTTGGCCCTGCTGACCCTGTTGCCCTTGTTGGCCCTCCTGACCCTGTTGGCCGAGACCGCGCTTCTTCATCTCGTCGAGAAACTTTTTCAATTGCTCGCGGAGCGCCTGCTGGTTCTCCCGCAATTGGCCGAAGGCGTTCGGATCACCTTGTTGTCCTTGTTGTCCTTGTTGTCCTTGTTGCCCTTGCTGGCCGCGCTGTCCTCGCTGACCCTGCTGCCCTCGCTGACCGCGTTGCCCGCGCTGCTGATCCTGGCCCTGGCGAAAGGTCTTGTCGCGCAGCTGCTGCTGCTTGCGAATCATGTCACCAAGCTCATCGAGCATCGACATCATGTCGTCGTCGCCGTCCTGACCGTTTTGTCCTGGACGCGCCATCTGCAGGTTCTGCATCATCTGCGACAGCTGATCGAGTAGTTGCCGCGCGGCGTCCCGGTTACCGGACTTGGCAAGTTGCTCCATGCGGTCGAGCATGCTTTTGAGGTCCTGAGAGCGCAAATTCCGTGCGTTGGGATCGAGCGGACGTGCCATGTCCGGGTTCTTGCGCAATTCCTCGGCCAGCGCCTGGAGGAACTGGTCCATCGCCGCCCGCAACTCGTCCATCAGCCGCTTGAGTTCTTCGTCGCTGGCGCCGCGTTCTAGCGCGTTGCGCAGCGCTTCCTCGGCGTTGCGCAGACGCGCCGCGGCGTCCGACATGTTGCCTTCCTCGAGCATGGTGGCGTAAGCCCACATCTGCTTCACCACGTCGCGCAGGTCGTCGTCACTCTTGGCTTGCGATAACTGCCAAAACAGCGATCGCAGACCCAGGTAGTGACCGACTTCCGGCATGAACTTTTCCGGCGCCATGGCGAGCGCGTCCAGCGCGATCATCACCCGGTCGCGGGCTTCGGCATCAAGCGCAAGTTCGCGCCGCTGCTCGATGATGGCGCGTGCGAGCTGCTTGACGAAGGGATGCTCCGGCAAGCGGAAGGTGTGCGGCGTGCTCGTCCCCTCGTTGTTGGCGTCGTCACGGGCCTTGAGCGTCATTGCGACCTCGGCGCCGGCCCATGGATGATCGCTCAAATCTTTGGTGGTCTGGCCGACGCCGCTCTTGACCCGCGCTTGCGGAAGCGTGAGCTGGATTTCGGGCGGGTCGAACAGGGGGCGTGGTCCGGTGGCGTTGCCCGCTTTGGCAGGATCGCCGGCGTTGGCATCCTTGAGGGCGAACAACGCCTTGGCCTCGACCACGCCGTAGTCGTCCTCCATCTTGTAGCTGAGCTGCAGCGACCCGCTTGGCTGGGGCTCCGGATCCTTGGTGAGCGCAATCACCGGCGGCTTGTCCGGTATGGCGTTGAACGCATAGGTGAGATCGTCATCGCTCAAGCCGCGGACCGTGGCGGTGCCGCGGTCGGTGATAAGATAACGGTGTTCCTCGGTGCCCGTCGGCGCCTGAGGGCGCTGCTCGGCGGGCACTTCAGCGACCCCGCCGGTCGTCGCCACGTCGAACTGGACCTTGCCGCTGGCGCGGACCACCAGAACGCTTCCGGCTGGGACCGAAACGGCGGCAAGCGACGTTTGGGCGCGTTCGCCAGGCCGCAGGCCGGGCAGAATCACCGGGGGCTTCGCGGTATAGGTCGGCGGCGACACCCAAGCATCGAGGCGGAAATTCGCCGGAACGACGACCCCGTGCCAGTCGAAGGCCGCGGCAATGCGCCGGCCCCGATCGCCTCCGGCCGCAATGAAGGTCGTCGCCACAAGCATCAGCACAAGGGCACGCACGGCGATCGGATCGCGCAGGTCGAGGCGGGGCGCGGGACGGCCGGCCCTGAGTGTGCGCGCCGCCGATAGGGCGCGCTCGATGTGGGCGCGCCACAGCGCCGCTGACCACGGGTCGGACGTCGGCGTAGCAAGTTCATCGCCGATCGCTGTCGCCGGACGGTGAGGGAGATTGGTGTTCTGGTCGAGCCGCCGCAGCCCGTCATAGCGAGAAGGGAAACGCACCAGGGCCAGCGGCACGGCCGCAGCGGCGGTCAGCAAGAAGAAGGCACACAGCGCGATGGCGCGTCCTGTCGGCGGCAGCCATAGCCACAGGCCGAGCCAAGAGAGGGCGAGGAAAATTCCGATTGCAGTGGCCAGCGTGGCAATCGGCGGCCACAGCCGCTCCCAGAAGGTGGTCAATCGCGCACGGCGGAGCGCACGCACCAAAATATCGCCTGCATCCGGCAGGCGCGACGCATTGTTCACGTTGCTAGCCTCGGTCACGCGATGTCTCCAGATCTCTTTTAAGGGTTGGCGAGCATCTTCACACAGAACAGCGCCAACACAAAGATTAATATAGCAGAGCTACTTACAAAGTTCCGACCAAATTATCGGCAAGGCGCATAATGACAAGCGCGCAAGGTGTAAAGTCGTGGCCCAACTGGCGGTTACGGTGGGTCCCAGTCCGGCATGCGATCGCGGCCAATCAGCTCTGCGACCTCGACGCGCGGCCGTACAACGGCAAAGCGGTCGCCTTTTACCATCACTTCGGCGATCAGCGGCCGCGTATTGTAGGTACCAGCCTGCACCGCCCCGTAGGCGCCCGCCGTCATCACGGCCAGGAGATCGCCGGGCTGCGGCTCGACCAATTCGCGGTCGAGAGCGAGAAAATCGCCGGACTCGCAGACAGGTCCGACAACGTCGGCGACGATGCGCGAAGCGCCGACGGTGGGTTCCGTCACCGGGATGATGTCGTGATGGGCTTCATAGAGAGTGGGCCGCATGAGATCGTTCATGGCAGCGTCGACAATGATGAAGGTCTTGCTCTCGGCGCGCTTTACGTAGAGGACACGCGTCACCATGATGCCCGCATTGCCTACAATCAGGCGGCCCGGCTCGAAAATAAGCGTGCAATCGAGCCCGCGCGTCGCCCGCTTGACCACCTGCGCATAGGCGGCCGGGTCCGGCGGTGGCTCATTGTCGTGGCGATAAGGAATGCCGAGACCGCCGCCGAGATCCACGTGCTCGATCTTGTGTCCATCGGCGCGCAGCGTGCACACGAAATCCGATAGCAGCACGAAGGCGTCGTCGAACGGCTGCAGCTCGGTGATCTGGCTACCGATATGCATGTCGACCCCGGTGACCCGCACGCCGGGCAGCTTGGCTGCATGAGCATAGATCTCGCGCGCCTGGCTGATCGGAATGCCGAACTTGTTTTCCGATTTGCCGGTTGCGATCTTGGCGTGGGTTCTGGCGTCTACATCTGGATTGACCCGCAGGGAGATGGCGGCCTGGCGGCCCTTCTTCGCGGCAACCGTGGAGAGCAGCTCCAGCTCAGGTTCGGATTCGACGTTCACGCACAGGATGTCGGCGTCGACCGCGGCCGCAAGCTCGCGCTCGGTCTTGCCGATGCCGGAGAACATGACCTTGTGCGGCGCAATGCCCGCCGCGAGAGCGCGCACCAATTCTCCGCCTGACACCACGTCCGCACCCGCGCCGAGCCGTGCCAACGTCGCGATCACCGCCTGGTTGGAATTCGCCTTCATTGCGTAGCAGACGAGCGCCCGCACATCGGCAAAGGCACCGGCAAAAACGGTGTAATGGCGCGTCAGGGTCGCATTGGAATAACAGTAGAACGGCGTGCCGACGTCGGCCGCGAGCCGGTCGAGAGAGACGTCTTCGGCGTGAAGCGCGCCGGCGCGATAGGCGAAGTGGTGCATGGTGCGGCGGATGAACGACGATGCCGGCAATGCGTATAGCACGAGATTTGCAAAGCGAAGCCCACCCACAGGTCGCCGGGCAGTGTGTCAATTTGAACGTGCCAGCTTTTGAAACTCGACCCGATGGACGACTTCCTCGCCAGTAAAGGGATCAGGCGCTCTGGCACTGGTAATGGAAAGCTTGTCGCCATTGAGCTTGTAGAAACGCACCTGATCGGTTCCGGTCCCGGCTTGATTCCATGACGCGTCGACGTGGTGGACGACTTTCTCATCGTCCAACGTGTATGTCCCTGCGTAGGCGAGCATGGTATTGAAGAGATTAAGCTTCTCATCGTCGGTGGGCGGGAACCTAACGGGAGGCGTGCGATCCTTGCTGGTCACAATCGCATAAAACCGACCGTCCGCGCCGTAGTTGATGAATCCGACAGGATCAGGGCCAAGGGCATCGACCTGTTGGCCCGTCGCAACGATCTCTCGCCTCCACGAGAGCATCTTCCACGTCCCTAGAAGTGCCTCCGGGGTCGCCATGGTCGGCCTCCTCGTATGCTGAAAAACCTGCTGTGAAGTTGGCGCGTATACCGCCGGCCCAGAAACCTGGAAAAAGCATCTCGACATCAGCGGCAAGGCAACAAAAATTCAAGCTCAGACACTATCGCTGGCGGGGTCCGGTCGCATGCGACGCGGCGCTCGGCTATAGAATGGCAGTCGGAAATTGTGGGAGGGTCACCGATGCCTCATGCCAAGTTGCCTTGTGCCAAATCCGCCGGCTTGGTGACGTCTCTGGTTGCTGCCGTCACCATCTGTCTGGACTGCGGAGCGAATGCCGCCGGCGATCTCGATCGCGCGTATCGCACGATCGCAGCAAAGCGAGTCGTCGATCTGACCCACAGTTTCGGGGCTGACACCCCGGTTTGGTCGGGCTTCGGCCAAGCCAGGATGACGCCGGCTGCCAATCCGAAGACCCGCGAGCCGTACACCATCGCGAAGGACGGGTTCCGCACGACCTTCTACGAAATGGTCGGCCAGTACGGCACTCACGTGGACCCGCCGGCGCATTTCGCCGAGGACGGCGTGACCATGGACAAGATCCCGGTGAAGCAGATGATCCTGCCGCTCGTGGTTCTCAACGACACGCGTTTTCTCGGCAAGGACCCGAATCATGCCTTCTCGGTCGCCGACCTTATGGCATGGGAGAAGGCCCACGGGCGGGTCCCCAACGGCGCCTTCGCGGCACTTCGCACCGACATGTACAAGGACTGGGACGCCAATCCGGAGCGCTTCAAACGCAGCGAATTTCCAGCGTGGTCCCTGGAAACCGTCAAGTTCCTCATCGAGAAGCGCGGCGTGACGGCGATCGGGCATGAATCCATGGACACCGATACGACCGAAAAAATGGAGTCCGAGACCTACATCCTGCAGCAGGGCCATTTTCAGATCGAGGTCATGGCCAATCTCGATCAGGTTCCCGCCAGAGGCGCCCTGATCGTCGTGACATGGCCCAAGGTGAAGGACGGCCTCGGGTTTCCGGCCCGTGCGTTCGCGATATTGCCGTGAACCAAGCTGCCAGCCTCAAAGCTCCCTGCCCTCACGGCTCAGGCGGTCGGCTGCCGCCAACACCAACATGGCGATCGCGAAAGCGAGCAGGATTCCAACCACCCAGGCAAGCTTGACGCTGTCAACCTGCCGATCGATATCGGCGAACCATTCCAGGACATTGACTGCCGCGATCGCAACGATCGAGCCGAGCAGCTTCTGCTTCAGTCCCGCAAATCCAATCTGCACCAGACCAGGCGGCCAGTTCGGGTGCTCCGCATAGTCGATGGGCGCCACGAAGTTCTCGTAGCTCGAGCAGATCACAATCACCACCAGATTGGCCGTGAGCGTGAGATCGACGAGGCCGAGGAGACCAACGATCGTCTCGGTCGGCTCGGCGGCACGGACATGCAGCACAAAATCGAGGAGCTTTGCGCCGAATTTGAAGATCAGCGCGGCCAGCCCAGCGATCAGCCCGAACAGGAACGGCACCACCAGCCAGCGGCTGCTGAAGACGATCAGTTCTACGATGCGGCCGATTTGGTTCATTTGGGGGATGGCTCCAACGAGGCGAGAACCGTAGATGGCAGGTGCCGGTTCCGACGATTTTATCGTGGCTGACACCTTGCGACCCGGCCCGAGCCGTCGAGCCTCTTGAGGGCTGTGCAGTGGGATAAATCCTCTGCAGAGGGGGCTATTAGCCATCGCTGCCGGCTCGGCCATGCGACAAGCGCGGCTCTGCTTTTCGGAAATTGCTCCAACAGTAAGTTGCATGATGATAGTCACTGTCTTACTTTCCGGCCATGCAGCGTAAGAGCTTTCTCCACATGCCGTGCCCGATCGCCCGTAGCTTGGAGCGGGTCGGCGAGTGGTGGAGCATGCTGATCATGCGTGATGCCCTATTCGGGCTGAGGCGCTTCGAGGAGTTCCAGACAAGCCTCGGCATCGCGCCCAACATGCTGGCGCGGCGGCTCAATGCGCTGGTCGACGCCGGATTGCTGGAGCGCCGTCGCTATAGCGTCCACCCGCCCAGGGATGAATATCTGCCGACCGCGCGGGGCTGCGACTTCCGCCCGGTGTTGATTGCCCTGCTCGCCTTCGGCAACCGGCATTTCGCTCCGGAAGGGAAAAGCGTGACCATCGTGGACTCCCAGACTGGCGCGGAGGCCGCGCCGATCGTGGTCGATCGCTCGACCGGACGGCCAATTCGCGAACCCGAATTCGCATGGGTGTCGGGGCCGGCTGCTGGAGAGCGCACGCGACAGCGCTATGGGCGCCGACGGCAAGCGGACGAGGCGCCGCCGCAGCAAGAGACAGATCGGCGCATCAGCCGGAGGGGGAAGCGCAAATGAGCCTTGCCGAAACCGAAGAGCTGCACCCGAGAATGCCCCCTCCCTGCCCTCCCTCGCCTGCGTCGGAGGCCAAATCAATTTGCTCTGCGCCGCGTGCGGCGGAGCGGTCGGCCCGAGATGGTGACACGACCGCCGCCCCTACTGGCGCAGCTCTCAGTCCGCGCACCCGCATGCTGATCGAGGCTCCGATCGCGGTAACGCTAGTAAAGCTCGCAACACCCAACGTGCTGGTGATGGTTGCGCAGGCCTCTGTGGGACTGATTGAGACGTATTTTGTGGGACGACTCGGCACCGATGCGCTTGCCGGCGTCGCTTTGGTGTTTCCCGCCGTCATGCTGATGCAGATGATGTCGGCCGGCGCCATGGGCGGCGGCATATCATCGGCGGTTGCGCGTGCGCTCGGCGCCGGGCGCCGCGCCGACGCCAACGCGCTGGTACTGCACGCGCTCGCCATCGCGGTGATTTTCGGCATCGCCTTCATGGTCGGCCTCTTGGGCGGCGGCCGCTGGCTCTATGGCGTCATGGGCGGAAGGGGGGCCACGCTTGACGCGGCACTGACCTATTCGAACGTGGTGTTTGCGGGCGCCGTGCTGGTGTGGCTCTTCAATTCGCTCGCCAACGTGATCCGCGGCACCGGCAATATGGCCGTGCCGGCGATCGTGACCTGCGCCGGTGTCGCCGTGCTGATTCCGTTGTCGCCGTGCCTGATCCTGGGCTGGGGACCGGCTCCGGCACTCGGGGTCGCGGGGGGCGCAGTTGCGGTGGTTACCTACTATTTCGTTGGGAGCATCGCGCTGGCCGGCTACTTATGGTCGGGCCGCAGCGTCGTTCGGGTTCGCTTCGTGGGCGCACGGTTCCGCTGGCCGTTGTTCTACGACATTCTGAAAGTGGGCGCGGTTGCCGCCCTCATAACCGTACAGACCAATCTGACCATCGCCATCGCCACGGGTCTCGTCGGCCGGTTCGGACCAGCGGCAATCGCCGGCTATGGCACCGGATCGCGTCTCGAATATCTGATGATCCCGCTGGTGTTCGGGCTCGGTGGCCCTTTGGTTGCCCTTGTGGGTACCAATATCGGCGCCGGCCGGCGGGAGCGTGCCGTCCGGGCGGCCTGGATCGGTGCAGCGATCGCGGCGGGGCTTTGTGAGCTGATCGGGCTATGCGCCGCCATCTTTCCACTGGCATGGCTTTCCCTGTTCGACAGCGATCCCGCCATGCTCAATGCCGGAACGCGCTATCTCCATCGGGTCGGCCCCGTCTATGGCGTGTTCGGCCTCGGCATGGCACTTTATTTCGCGTCACAGGGCGCCGGACGCCTGCTATGGCCATGGCTCGCGAACATGGCGCGGCTGGCGATTGCGGCCGCCGGCGGCTGGCTCGCCCTGCGCTTGGGCGGCGACGTGTCAGGCATTTTTCTGGCGCTGGCGGTGGCGCTCGGCGTGTTTGGGATCATCAACGCCGCCGCCGTCGCCGGCGGCGCCTGGTTCACGCAAGCACGTAGGGTGGGTCGAGCGCAACGAAGCCCACCATCGTCCTCGCCGCCGGAATGGCCCTGATGGGTCCCGCCGTCGCTCAACCCATCCTACGGCCCTGGTTCACGGAAAGGACTCAATGCGTCGGCTGGGCAACGCGCCGCCATGACGCTTCAATCGCGTGCGGGTTGGGCGCGTTGACCACGCCGTTCAGGCTCGGTGTTACAGCGTGGGCAAAATTGCCCGCCACGGACGGTCCGCAGGCAGTATCGCCGTGCCTTGCGGTTTTGCCCGCTTGCGATGGCCTCACTTTGCGAGCAGGAAATCCAGGGGGAAGGTTTTGGGCGGCGGGGGCGGGGCGGTTGGCGCAGGTGCCGCCACGGCCGTGCGCGGGCGTTCGCCGGCCGGGGCAGGCACAGGTCCATAATTTTCCTCGCCCAGCGACGGGCGCGGTGCATAGGCGGGAGGCGGAGTAATCCCGGCGCTCGGCGGCGGGTCGAGCGGGCCTTTGCGCCCACAGCCTGCGAGCCCTAGCGCTGCGGTCATGGCGGCCACCAAGGCCAGCCGGCTCCATCGGTCGACCGATTGTTTCACTTGCACCCCACCTGTCCCCAAGATTGCGTGACCAACTTCCGAACTCACGCAACAAATCGTACCCACCATACCAGATCGGCGTGCCGGCGCGAGTGTTGCGTGCAGCAGCCCACAAGTCATTCTGTTTCCGCCTATTTTTTCTTTTCGTCGAGCCTGGACAACCATTTCCTTGCCTGAGTTCGGACATTTTTCGGCGCGGTGCCACCGAAGCTGGTGCGGCTCGCGACCGAGCGCTCGACAGACAATACCCGGAACACCGCCATGGTGATCCGTGGCTCGATCGCCTGCATCGCAGGAAGCGGCAGCCGATCAAGCGTAACGCCCGCCTTCTCGGCCGCCGCCACCATGCGGCCCGTCACACGGTGCGCGTCACGGAACGGCATTTTCAGGTTCTGCACCAGCCAGTCGGCGAGATCGGTCGCGGTCGCGTAGCCGAGGCCGGCTGCGGCGCGCATGCGGTCGGCGTCGGCGGTCATGTCGCGAACCATGCCGGTCATGGCGGCAAGGCAGAGCGACAGCGCCGCTAGCGCGTCCATGGCGCCTTCCTTGTCCTCCTGCATGTCCTTCTGGTAGGCGAGCGGCAGGCCCTTCATCACCATCAACAGGGCATCGAGGGTGCCGACAATTCGGCCGGCCTTGGCTCGCACCAGCTCGGCAGCATCCGGGTTGCGCTTTTGCGGCATGATGGAGGAGCCGGTGGTGAACTTGTCGGATAGCTTGAGAAACCCGATGAGCGGCGACGTCCACATCACGATCTCTTCGGCGAAACGCGACAGATGAACGGCGGCGATCGCCGCCGCGGCGAGCGTCTCGATCACGAAGTCGCGATCCGACACGGCGTCGAGCGAATTCGCGGCGGGCCGGTCGAAGCCGAGCTTTTTCGCCGTCATGGCGCGGTCGAGCGGGAACGAGGTGCCGGCGAGCGCTGCCGCGCCAAGGGGACATTCATTGAGGCGCTTGCGGGCATCCGCGAAGCGGCCGCGATCCCGCGCCGCCATCTCCACATAGGCCAGCAGATGGTGGCCGAAAGTGACGGGCTGCGCGGTCTGCAGATGGGTAAAGCCTGGCATCACGGTCGCGGCATGGGCCAACGCGTGTTCGGCGAGCGCGCGCTGATAGGAGGCGAGACTTAAGTCGATGTTGTCGATAGTGTCGCGTATCCACAGGCGGAAATCGGTCGCGACCTGGTCGTTGCGCGAGCGGGCCGTGTGCAGCCGTCCGGCAGCCGGGCCGATCAACTCGGCGAGGCGCGCCTCGACGTTCATGTGAATGTCTTCAAGCTCGCGCTTGAATTGGAACTTGCCTGTCTCGATTTCTGCCAAAATCGTGTCTAGACCGTGAGCGATCCTTTGCGCATCATGCGCCGTGATGATGCCCTGTTGCTTGAGCATTTCGGCGTGGGCGCGGCTTGCGGCGATGTCCTGGCGAAACAGCTTGCGGTCCACCTCGATGGAGGTGTTTATATCGGCCATGATGGCGTCGGGCCCGGCATCAAAGCGGCCGCCCCACATCTTGTTACTCATGGCGGGACCATCGGAGTTGCTGCAGAAACGGTAAGGTCATGACGGATCATTCGGCATACCCCCCTACCGACGACCCTTCCCCGCAAGCCGGCAAGGGTCGGGCGGGGGCCCGCAAGGCGCCGCTGGCGGTGGTTGGGGCGATCGTGGGGCTCGGCACCCTGGCGGCGGTATACGGCGTCGTAGGCGCTTCGCGCAACGTTGGCGAACCCGCCTGCCGGTCTGCGCTCGACCTTGCGCGGCGGCTGGAACCGCTGGCCCATGGCGGGGTGGCGGCCGTTAAGGTCGCCGACGAGGCCCGCAAGCTGCCGGAATTGGTGTTCCGCGACGTCTCCGGTGAGGCGAAATCGCTTGCCGACTGGCACGGCCGCACCGTGCTCCTCAACTTGTGGGCGACCTGGTGCGTGCCGTGCCGCAAGGAAATGCCGGCGCTCGACGCCCTGCAGGGCAAACTCGGCGGCGCCGATTTCGAGGTGGTTGCGGTCAACATCGATACCCGCAATCTGGACAAGCCTAAGAATTGGCTCCGGGAGGTCGGAGTCAACCATCTTGCGTATTATTCGGACGCGGACGCCAAGGTCTTCCAGGACCTTAAGACGGTCGGCAAGGCGGTCGGCATGCCGACCACGCTGCTCGTCGACCCAAATGGATGCGAACTCGCCTCCCTTGCGGGGCCCGCCGAATGGGCGGGCGAGGATGGCCTAAGGCTCGTCAGCGCAGCGCTCGGGCAGCAGTGATACTCACTTGCTGCAGCCGTTCGCGGTCTCTTCAAACCCGTCGAACAGACGGCTGGCGTTAGCGCCCGCGAGGGTTTCCAGCCGGTGCGGCTGGCCGGCCTCGACGCTATAGCGTGCGACCGCGCCGTATGCGCGAAGGATTGCGGCTTCCCTCTTCATCTCGCCGTGCCACATGTACGGATCGTGCTCGCCGACGTACATGAAAACGCACATGTTGGAGATTGCTTGAAGCTTTGCGGCACTCGGTTCCCACATGTATCCAGGGAAGGCAGTGACGGATAGGAAATATTGCGGATTGGCCGCCGCCACGTGGAGCGCCGCGATTCCCCCGTTTGACACCCCCGCGATATGAAATTTGCCGTCGCGGATTTTGTAGTCCGCCAGTATCACTTTCAGAAATTCAGGGAAGATGCGGTCACCCTCCAGAAAGAACAACTGACCGTCCGGCGCCGCCGGAGCGACAACGATATAGCCGCGCTTTTCAGCCTCGGCGCGGAAGTTGCGGCTAAGAATGTTGTCCACCGTGTTCATTGTCTGCGGGCCACCGCCGAGAGCCAGAATGGCCGGATAAGTCTTTGCCGGATCATAGCCGTTTGGAAGGACGACTTTATAATGAACGGTCGTATCGTCGGCCGTTGTCGTTTTCTCGAACACTTCGGCCCGGACAGGCTCGACCAGCAATGTCACGGTGGCCGCTAGGGCAGGAGCCAGCCGCATCCACTTCGAGTTTTGTGGCTTCATTACAGGCTCCTCCCTCATCAAAATCCCTCATCGGCGCTTTGTTGACTGTACATTCAGCGCAAATGCCCGGTCAATCGAATGCGAAAGTTAGGTCCGTATCGAGCGGGGATCGCGCCCGCATCCCCTGCTCGTCGGTGCCGAACGAAGCCTACGCCGGAAGCGGCTTCGATCCTGCGAGTCTCAAGGCCCCTTGAATAATTTACCGCGAGTGGCCGACTGCAAAGTGTGCCCTCGATCCCTTGCGTCAATTTTTCCACTCATGATGCGTTGCGGCCATCGCTGCCAGTCAATA
>Ga0126376_10000829_pt1 | contig 15859 bp, 12 predicted proteins | sample PanSoiMetPlot_15_FD_92760 | JGI IMG/M metagenome (GOLD analysis project Ga0126376, IMG submission 92760) | Tropical forest soil microbial communities from Panama - MetaG Plot_15 | ecosystem: Environmental > Terrestrial > Soil > Tropical forest > Bulk soil | place: Panama | collected 2016-02-17
CCATCCGTCTGTGCTCGTCTGCACCGCCGAGGATCGCTCCGGCGAGGCAACCATAACGCAGCAGCGCGCCGGTCTTCATCGCCTGCAATTGCTCGACATCCGGCAGGTCGAGTCGCGGCGGCGCCGCTGCAAACCGGCCTTCCGCCGCTAGATCGAGCATTTGGCCTCCCGCCATGCCGCCAAGCCCGGAGGCGCGTGCAAGCGCCAGCACCAGCGCAACGCGGACCTTGGGGTCCGGATGGGTTTCAGGTCGCGCCAGAATGTCGAATGCGAAGGTCAAGAGACTGTCGCCCACCAGAATGGCGGTCGCCTCGTCGAATGCCCTGTGAAGGGTTGGCCGGCCACGACGCAAGTCGTCGTTGTCCATTGCCGGCAGGTCGTCGTGCACCAGCGAGTAGCAATGCACGCATTCAAGCGCGGCTGCCGCCATCAAGCTTGGCTCCCGCGGCACCGCGAACAGTGCCGCGCTTTCAACCACCAGAAACGGACGGAAGCGTTTGCCGCCACCGAGGCTGGCATAACGCATGGCCTCCAGCAGACGGGCGGGGCGAGCGCGCTCAGCGGCGGCCGGACTCGGGCCAAGAAGTCGATCGAGGAGCGTCTCGGTTGACGCCGCAATCTCGCTCAGGCGCGCTTCGAATTGCGAGCTGCCGTCGTTTGCCGCCATGATAAATCCTACGCTGTCGGGCTTCGAATTTCGCCGTTTGGTGTTGTAGAAAAGCGGACATCGCAACTTCGATCCTGGAAGGGCGTTATATTGCTTATCTGTTTCGGGGTACAACAGTTCCGGTGGGCAAACCGGACATGTGGCTAGGCTGACATCAGAATGGTTCTTGAAATCACGGCATTTCTTGCGCTGGCCATATGGTCCTATCTGGCTCTTGGCAGGGGGGGGTTCTGGCGCTGCGCCGAGCGCGACGACGGCCATCCGCGTCCGCCAGCGGCTTGGCCCCGCGTTGCAGTGGTGATTCCGGCGCGCGATGAGGCCGGGAGCATCGACCGATGCCTCAATTCGTTATTTAGCCAGGACTATCCTGGGCCTTGGTCGGTCATCCTGGTCGACGACAACAGCGGCGACGGCACAGCCAACATCGCGCAGCGCGTGGCGGCCGATTGCGGTGCACAAAACCGAATGACAATCGTATGCGGGAAACCGCTGCCGTGCGGATGGACCGGTAAGCTTTGGGCGCTTAGCCAGGGCATAGCGGTTGCCCAGGCTCGCGACCATCCTGTTGAATATTTTCTCTTGTCGGACGCCGATATTGTGTATGCGCCGGAGACGTTGCGCTGGCTCGTTGCCCATGCCGTCTCCCGCGACGCTTCGCTTGCATCATTGATGGTCAAGCTGCGCTGCAACAGTAGATCGGAACGTTTTCTCATTCCGGCGTTCATTTTTTTCTTCCAGATGTTGTACCCGTTTTCCTGGGTCAATCGTAACGACTGTGCAACCGCCGCCGCCGCCGGAGGGTGTATGCTACTGCGTGCCAATGCCTTGCGGGACGTCGGTGGTATCGAGGCTGTCCGCGATGCGCTGATCGACGATTGTGCGCTGGCCCGCAAGTTCAAGGCCAAGGGACCGATTTGGCTGGGGTTGACCCATCGCGTCGCCAGCATCCGCAGCTATCCGCGCTGGGCCGACATCGCCCAGATGGTGTCGCGCTCGGCATATGCGCAACTTGGCTATTCTCCGGTGCAGCTCGCCGGCGCCGTTTTGGCCTTGGTGCTCACCTTTGTGGTCCCGCCAGTCGCAGTGTTAGCGGGGTCGGGAGATGCTCGCCTGTTTGGGCTCGGCGCGTGGGTAATGATGGCCCTTCTATTCTTGCCGACTCTACGTGTCTACAGGGTCTCACCTTTGTGCGGGGCTGCACTGCCGGCGATTGCGTTCGCCTACCTGATGTTCACTCTTGATTCCGCGTTTCAATCAATGCGTGGAAAGGGCGGATTTTGGAAAGGCCGATTCCAGGCGATGAGGGCGAAATGACGGGGGCGGCAGAGTTACGGTCCGGTAAAGGTCACAGGGATGAGAATTTTCCGGTCGCATCTCTATTGATCAACGCGAAGCACCGTGACCCTATTCTTGCTTTTTATGAATTCGTTCGCACCGCTGACGACATCGCCGATCATCCGTCGCTTGATCCGGGCCAAAAGCTCGCCCATCTCGATGCGCTTGAGGCCGGTCTTCTTGGCCAAGCTGAGGGCGAGGCAGTCGCACGCCGACTGCGTTTATCTCTTGAGGACCGGCGGTTGCCGCCACGCCATGCTCAGGATCTGCTTACGGCGTTCCGCATGGATGTCACCAAGCGCCGCTATCGCAATTGGGACGAGCTGATCAGATATTGCCGCTATTCGGCAATGCCGGTCGGACGTTTTGTGCTCGATGTTCACGGCGAGCCCCGTTCGATCTGGCCGGCGAACGATGCGTTATGCGCAGCGCTGCAGATCAACAATCACATCCAGGATTGTCACGCCGACTACACCCGTCTTGATCGCGTTTATGTGCCACTCGACGCTTTGGCGAACGCCGGGGCGAGGGTCGAGGAACTCGGGGCGCCGCGATCGTCGCCGGCGCTGCTGCGATGTCTGAGGGCCCTTGCGCATCGCACCGATGCATTATTGCACGAGAGCCGCGGTTTTTCCGCGATGATCGGGGATTTTCGGTTGTCCCTGGAAGTCGCCGTCATCACGACCTTAGCGTGGCGAATATTGGGGCTGATTAAGACCCGAGATCCATTGAGTGAAAACGTGCATTTGACCAGGATCGGCGTTATGGGAGGCACGCTGGCGGGTGTGGCGGCGGGGTCGCTCGCCCGCCTCGTGCGAGGCAGGTTTGCCTCGCACAGATCAAGGGATGCATGAGTGCACGCGTGACACAATCCGACAGCACCTCCAACGCCAATCGTGCGTCCGGCAGTTCGTTCTACATGGCGATGCGGATTCTGCCGAAGGCGCAGCGCGATGCAATGTTTGCGATCTATGGCTTTTGTCGCCAAGTGGACGACGTTGCCGATTCACCGGAGCCGCGGGAGGGGCGGCTAGCTGAGCTCGCGGCATGGCGTATCGATATCAAGGCGCTTTATGCCGGCTGCCTGACGGCGCGCACTCGCGATCTCGCCAACCCGGTGCGAGATTATGGTCTGGATCAGGCGGACTTTCTGACCGTTATCGACGGCATGGAAATGGATGTGGTCGCCGACATTCGGGCTCCCACGTGGTCGGAGCTCGACCTTTATTGCGATCGGGTGGCGAGCGCGGTCGGTCGGCTGTCGGTAAAAATATTCGGCCTCGGGACCAAGCCCGGCCGGCAGCTTGCACATCATTTGGGGCGTGCGCTGCAGCTCACCAATATCCTGCGCGATCTCGATGAGGATGCAGAGGTCGGACGACTCTACCTGCCGCAAGAGGCCCTGGTTCAGGCCGACATCGAATCCACCGATCCGTCCGTCGTTCTGGCGAGCCCGAGGCTCGATCGCGCTTGCGCGCAGCTCATCGAGGCGGCACGCAACCACTTCGACAAGGCCGATGAAATCATGTCGTCCACGTCACGTCGGACAGTGCGCGCGCCGCGCATTATGGGCGACGTTTACCGGCTTATTCTGGAGCGCATGGCGACCCGCGGATTTGCGCCGCCGCGTTCGCCGATTCGGCTTGGCCGGCCGCAGCTCGTCTGGATTATCGTGCGTTACGCGTTCATCTGATGCCACAGACGGTTCACATCATCGGTGCCGGCTTGGCCGGGCTGGCAGCCGCGGTCGGGTTGGCCGCACGTGGCGTCGCGACCGTTATCCACGAGGCGACTGATCAGGGCGGAGGCCGCTGCCGGTCGTATGACGACGCAGCGAGTGGCATGCGCATCGATAACGGCACCCATATTCTGCTGTCCGGCAACACGGCGGCGCTCGACTTTCTGGCGCACATCGGGGCGACCACGCTGCTCACCGATCTCCCGAGTGCACGTTTTCCGTTCGTAGACCTTGCCACCAAGCAGCGGTGGACGCTCGATCTCGGTACCGGCCGACTGCCATTTTGGGTGTTCGATCGTAAACGCCGCGCCCCGGGCACGCGAACGCTCGACTATATGTCTTTGGCACGCATCATGTGGCCGGCCTCGGACCAGCCGCTCAGCCGTATCGTGTCATGCAGCGGGCCCGCCTATGAGCAGGTGCTGCGGCCGTTTCTGCTTGCGGCTCTCAATATCGAGCCAAGTGAGTCGTCGTCAGCTCTTGCCCGGGCAGTCGTCCGGGAATCGATCGCACGCGGCGGCTCGGCCTGCCGGCCCTACCTGGCGCCGCGGGGGCTGAACGCGGCCTTCGTGGAGCCTGCGATCGCGTATTTGAAGCGCCACGCCGGAACGGTTCGATTCGGCAACCAACTGCGTCGGTTTGTCGTTGCCGCGGATGCCGTGACGGGGCTCGATTTCAGCGACGGCGTCATTGCGATCGGGCGGGACGACGCTGTCGTGCTCGCAGTGCCGCCTTATGCTGCGCGTTCAATCATCCCTCAGTTACAGGCGCCCGACGAGTTTCGTGCCATCATCAATGCCCACTTCCGCATCGTGCCGCCGCCGGGCCTTGAGCCGATGGTGGGAGTGTTGAACGGCACGGCCGAATGGATATTCGCTTTCGAGGATCGCATATCGGCGACCATCAGCGGAGCCGATCGGTTGCTGCGGCTCGGTCGGGACGAGATGGCAAAGATGATCTGGCATGATGTCCGAAGCGTCGCGAATGTTCCGGCCGAACTGCCGCCCTGGCAGATCGTGCGCGAGCGGCGCGCGACCTTTGCGGCAACGCCGTCGCAGAATGCCAAGCGTCCCGGTGTCAGGACCGCGTGGCGCAATCTTGCACTCGCCGGGGATTGGACCGATACAGGCCTGCCGGGCACGATTGAAAGCGCGGTGCGCTCCGGAATCCGGGCAGCCGACCTTGTCATGCAGTCGTAAAGGGTTCATATCAGAAAACCCTGCCTTCCGTACCTTCCAGACATGCAGACATGTGGCACGAATCGCCTACTTTAGCTCCCCCGTTTTCCCTATCCTTCTTGGACCGGCCGGCGCTTGACAATGCTATCGCAGCGGCCACGCGAGCCCTGCTCGATTGTCAGCGCAGCGATGGCCATTGGGTGTTCGAGTTGGAGGCTGATTCGACGATCCCGGCCGAATATGTGCTGCTCAAGCATTACCTTGATGAGCCGCTCGACCCTGCGCTGGAGCAGAAATTCGCCGTCTATCTGCGGCGCCAACAGGGTGCCCATGGCGGCTGGCCGCTGTTTCACGACGGCGACTTCGATATGAGCGCGAGCGTCAAAGCCTATTTCGCGCTGAAGATGATCGGGGACTCTCCGGACGCTCCGCATATGATGCGGGCGCGCGAGGCCATCCTTTCACGCGGTGGGGCCAAGCAATCGAATGTGTTCACCCGCGTCTTGTTGTCGCTCTATGGAGTGCTGACGTGGAACAGTGTTCCGGTCATGCCGGTCGAGATCATGCTGTTGCCGCGCTGGTTTCCATTTCACCTGACCAAGATTTCCTATTGGGGGCGCACCGTCATCGTGCCGCTTCTGGTCCTGCAGGCCCTCAAGCCGCTCGCCAAGAACCGGCGCGGGGTGACGATCGATGAGCTGTTTCTAGAAAACCCGCGCGACATCGGACCGCCCGAAAAGGCCCCTCACCAGAATGTGGGTTGGTTTACGTTGTTCCGCGTAATCGACGCAATCCTGCGCGCCGCTGAGCCCTGGTTTCCGATTTCACTGCGCCGGCGCGCCATTGCGCGTGCGGTCGATTTCGTCATCGAGCGACTCAATGGCGAGGATGGCCTTGGCGCCATTTACCCGGCTATGGCCAACAGCATGATGATGTTCGCAGTTCTCGGTTATCCGAAGGACCATGCGCACGCCGCGGTGGCGCGTGCTGCGGTTGATAAGCTCGTGGTGGTCAATGATTGCGAGGCCTATTGCCAACCTTGCGTCTCGCCCGTGTGGGATACCGGACTGGCCTGCCACGCCTTGCTGGAAGCGGGAGACGCCGCCGCAGGCTCAGGTGTTCGCCGCGGCCTGCAATGGCTGCTACCGAAACAGGTCCTCGATGTGAAGGGTGATTGGACGGCGCGGCGTCCCAATGTTCGACCCGGCGGTTGGGCCTTTCAATATGCCAATCCGCACTATCCGGATCTCGACGACACCGCCGTGGTGGTGATGGCGTTGGATCGCATGCGCAAACGGCAACCGACCCGGGAATATGACACGGCAATCGCGCGTGCGCGCGAATGGATCGAGGGCTTGTTGAGTCGCAATGGCGCTTGGGCGGCGTTCGACGCCGACAATACCTATTACTATCTCAACAATATCCCGTTCGCGGATCATGGCGCGCTGCTCGATCCACCGACCGAAGATGTCACAGCGCGTTGTATTTCCATGCTGGCCCAACTTGGCGAACGGCCTGATACCAACCCTATGTTGCGTGCCGCGGTCGATTATCTGCGCGATACTCAGCTTCAAGACGGCAGTTGGTACGGGCGCTGGGGCATGAATTACATTTATGGCACCTGGTCGGTGCTGTGTGCGCTCAACGCAGTCGGCCTCGATCCGAAATCCGACCTCGTCCGTAACGCAGCGGATTGGTTGGTCATGATCCAAAATTCGGACGGGGGATGGGGCGAGGACGGAACGAGTTACAAGCTCGGATACCGCGGCTATGAACGTGCGCCCAGCACCGCATCCCAGACCGCATGGGCGTTGCTCGGCCTGATGGCGGCAGGTCGGACCGATCACCAAGCCGTCGCGAGGGGTATTGCCTACCTAGGCAGAACTCAGAGCGATGATGGGTTCTGGACCGAACCGCGCTTTACGGCGACCGGGTTCCCCCGCGTATTTTACCTGCGTTACCACGGCTACCGGAGATATTTCCCTTTATGGGCACTGGCCCGTTACCGAGGTCTCGAGTCTGGCAACGGTCGTGCTGTCGCATTCGGCATGTGACACAAAAGTCGCGCTTGTTAACTAATTGATAACTAACCTTGAACTCTCGCAGCCCACGTGCTTTGTTTTTATGCGCAGTGCGACGGCCGGGTCGCGAGTTTTCTGGCTTTCTGTTACCTCAGGGGGGTTCATTGGTCGATGTGAATAGGCCACGTTTTGTGGCCGTAACAGGCCTCGCTTTTGAAGCGCGTATCGTGGCCGGCCCTGGGGTAGCGGTGGTTTGCGGCGGCGGGCAGATACAACTCCGGCGATCGCTTGAGGTCGCAATTCGGAAGGGATGCCACGGCGTTTTAAGCTTCGGCATCGCCGGAGGATTAGCGCCGCACCTCAAGCCTGGGGCGTGCATCGTCGCGCGCAATATTATTACAGAAAGCGGCCGTTATACGAGCGACATCGGCTGGGCGCAATCGCTGATGGACATGGTTCAGGGGACGAAACCACGGCATGCCGCGCTGCGGGGCGTTTCATTCGGCGATATTGCGGGTTCCGACGTGCCTCTTGCCTCTGTTCAGGCCAAGCGGAAGCTTCACGAAAAAACCGGTGCGGTTGCGGTCGATATGGAATCTCACGTGGCGGCGCGAATTGCGTTCGAGCACCGGGTTCCGTTCGCTGCGTTCCGGGTCATCACGGACCCCTCGCATCGGGGGTTGCCGCCGGCAGCGCTGGTGGCGACGAATGCCAACGGTGGGATCGACTTTCAGGCCATCATGCGGTCGCTTGTTCGGCACCCGAAGCAGGTGCCGACGATTTTCCGCCTCGGGCTTGACAGTTGGGCGGCCCGACGGGCGCTAATTCCGAGTCGCCGCTTCCTCGGTCCGAACCTTGGGCTCCCCAATATGCGCCAGCATCTTTTGGACGTGGCGTGAGAATACGTATTGCGCCGGGCGCTGTCGCTCCAGTGATATTTCCGGCGCCATCGGCCCTTCGGTACGCACTCCGAACAGTGCAACCCGTATCGCTTCGATCGGATGCGCCAAGGTGGCCGCTGCTGCGGTCGGCTCATAACCACAATGGGCCATGCAGTTCGCACATTTTTCGTAGCGGCCGGTGCCATAGGCGTCCCAGTCCGTGGTTTCCATCAACTCGGCGAATGAATTTGCATAGCCCTCGCCGAGCAGGTAGCAGGGCTTCTGCCACCCGAAAATATTCCGCGTCGGCATGCCCCAAGGCGTACAATGATAGGCTTGGTTGCCGGCAAGGAAGTCGAGGAATAGGCCGGAATGCATCAAGCTCCAACCCCGCCCCCTGCCGAGCGCGAATAGGCGGCGGAATAACTCCTTGGTTTTGCGGCGGCTAAGAAAATGTTCCTGGTCGGGTGCCCGCTCGTAAGCATAGCCCGGCGACATTGAAACGCCGACATCCAGAGCTTTGGCAAAATCCAGGAACGCGGCGACGTCTTCCGCGGAATGCCCTTCAAAGATGGTGGCGTTTACGTTGACGGCAAAGCCACGCGTCTTGGCGGCCCGGATCGCCGATACAGCACGATCGAACACGCCCTCCTGGGACACTGATTTATCATGGTGTTCCCTGAGCCCATCGAGATGCACAGAGAAAAACAGATAAGGCGAGGGCTCGAACTGATCGAGCTTCTTTTCCAAAAGGAGCGCGTTGGTGCACAGCGACACGAATTTCTTACGCGCCACGATGCCCCTGACGATGGCGCCGATGTCCTTGTGGATGAGCGGTTCGCCGCCCGGGATTGCCACCATTGGGGCACCGCATTCATCCACTGCCGCCAGACACTCATCGACTGAGAGCCGGCGGTTGAGGATCGGATCCGGGTAGTCGATCTTGCCGCAGCCGGCACAGGCGAGATTACATCGGAACAGCGGTTCCAGCATAAGCACCAATGGGTAGCGTTTGCGGCCAAGGATCTTCTGCCTGAGCAGGTAGGCTCCAATCTTCATCTCCTTGAAGAACGGTATCTTCATTCCTGGCTCTTTCTTTATGAAAGGTACGCACGTGCTCGCCGGTGCGGGGCCGGCAACGAAACCCAACCCGGTGCTGCTACCGCACCGATTGATTACACAGCTTGATCCGATGAGGCCCCTCACCCCGCTGAAGAGCCTAGCACGGATTGCCGTTGCGGATGCATCACCAATTCGAATTATCCCTATACCGATCGCGTTGCCTTTCGTGGCTAAACTGGGGCGAACATATGCGCTAACGGCTATTAAACGATGCGTCAGGCTCGCCATCGCATTCCGAAGCCGCACTGGAAGATCAGGCCGGGGGGCACTAGTTTGGTAAGGCGGGTCCACTTTAACCTGCCATTCCATGCGAGATGGCGGGTAAAGGCGGACCCACCCTACGTGCTGGTTTGTTAAAGGTAACTGCATAGTCTAGACAGCCTAGCGTTTTACCGTTCGCCGTTATGCAACGGTTTCGCACGCGGTTCGTTCAGATTGGCGTCCCATCAATGGGGCAGGTAGAGCGGGAAATCAGACAGCATGGTGCAAACAGCGATTGTTGCTCTTATTGATTTTTGTACTAAATATGCCTACAAGACGATTGCAGTGGCGATGTTGATCGCTGCAGCTGCATGTTATTATTCTGTAGAACACTTCGCAATTAACACTGACATCAATACGTTGATCTCAGAAAAACTTCCGTGGCGGCAACGAGAACTTAAATTTGAAAAATCTATTCAAAAAGCCCACGACAATATACTTGTAGTTGTGGAGGCGCCCACCTCGGAACTGGCCGCACTCGCGCGCTCCGCTTTGGCGGATAAGCTCTCGGAAAATAAAAAATTGTTTCCGTCTGTAACACAGCTCGGCGGTACGCCGTTTTTTGCGCAGAATGGGTTGCTATTTCGGTCAAAGGAAGAAGTCGGCGGGATAACGAGGCAGTTTGCCGCGGCCGCTCCTTTAGTGCGCGTTCCCGTAGTGGACCCAAGCTTGCGCGGTCTCAGCCAGATGATCGCGTTGGTCCTGGCTGGCGTCCGCGAGCATGAACTGACGCTCGATGGTGTAGCCCGGCCCTTCGCCATGGCAGCCGCGGCACTTGAAGATGTGTTGGCTGGCCGTCCGGCGACCTTCTCATGGCATGAACTCATGAGCGGCACTCCATCGACGCCGGGCGATCTGCGCCGCCTTATCGATGTCAAGCCTAAGCTTGATTTTACCGCCTTGGAGCCCGGAGAGGAAGCGACCGACGCGATCCGTGCTGCGGCCGCAAGCCTTGAACTTGCCTCGCGTTTTCAGGCGCAGGTGCGGCTAACCGGCCCGGTGCCGATCGCCAATGAGGAGTTCGCCACCGTCAAGGATGGCGCTTTCGTCAACGGATTCGTTACGCTCGCGCTGGTGCTGCTCATTCTTTGGCTGGCGTTGCGATCGTTTCGGATCATCCTTGCCGTGGTGGTTGCTCTGTTCATCGGCTTGTCGATCACCGCCATGGTCGGGTTCATGTTGGTTGGCGCGCTCAACCTTATTTCGATTGCTTTCGCGGTGCTGTTTATCGGTCTTGGTGTCGACTTCGGTATTCAGTTCAGCGTTCGCTACCGCCAAGAACGGTTCAAAATGCCGGACTTGCGAACCGCGCTCTCTCAGGCTGGCGCACGCGCCGGAATTCCGCTGACGCTTGCGGCTGCTGCCGTTGCGGCGGGATTTCTGTCGTTCCTCCCGACCGCCTATCGGGGCGTCTCGGAACTCGGCGTGATCGCCGGCGCCGGAATGATAATTGCCTACCTGACCAGCATTACGGTGCTGCCTGCTTTGCTTTACGTGTTTCATCCGGCCGGAGAGCCGGAAGGGCTCGGATTTGCCCGGCTGGCGCCAGTTGACGACTTTCTGGAAAACCACCGGGGCACAATCATCATGGTGACTTTCGGGCTGGCGATCGCGGGTTTACCGCTGTTGTATTATCTTCGCTTCGACTTCAACCCGATGAACCTGCGTAGTCCAAAGGTCGAATCGATTGCAACCTATCTGGATCTGCGGCGCGACCCGAGTATCGGGGCCAATTCCATCTATGCTCTCGCGCCCTCGATCGCCACGGCCGATCAAGTAGCCCAGCGGCTCAAGGCGTTGCCGGAGGTTGACCGCGTCATGACGATCTCGGATTTCATCCCGGCCGATCAACCGGAAAAGCTCGCCATGATTGCTGAAGCCGCGGCCGTCCTTAATCCGGTCCTGCGTGCACCGCCGCGGCCGACGCCGACGGACGCCGATAACATCGAGGCGCTCAAGCGAGGAATTGACGGTCTCACCAAGGCCGCGGCCGAGCAGGTGGGGCCGGGCGCCGAGGCTTCGCTAAGTCTTGCCACGGCATTGTCGAAGCTCGCCGCGGCGGATGAGGCGACGCGCAAACGCGCCGAAGCCGTCTTCATCGTGCCGATCAAAAATGATCTCGACGATTTCCGCAATCTCATGCAAGCCAGGCAGGTGTCGTTTGAAAATCTGCCGCCCGAAATCGTCAACAACTGGCGTGCCACTGACGGCAATGTTCTTGTCGAGGCCGTGCCGAAGGGCGATCCGGACGACAACGAGAATCTCCGGGCATTTGCGAGAGCGGTCCTCGCGGTCGAGCCGAACGCAGTCGGCGGGCCGATATCGATACTGGAGTCCGGCAACGCCGTCGTGCGGGCGTTCATCGAGGCCGGCGGCTGGGCGTTGGGATCTATCGCAGTCCTGTTATGGCTCACGCTGCGGCGATTCGGCGACGTGCTGCTGACGCTGGTGCCTTTGATACTGGCGGGCATAGTGACATTGGAGATCTGCGTGCTGATTGGACTGCCGCTCAATTTCGCCAATATCGTTGCGCTGCCGCTGCTGCTCGGCGTCGGCGTTGCCTTCAAGATCTATTACATCCTGTCATGGCGTGCGGGTCGCACCAAGCTCCTGCAATCGAGCCTGACGCGCGCCGTTATCTTCAGCGCCGCGACCACCGCGACCGCGTTTGGCAGCTTGTGGCTATCAAGCCATCCCGGAACATCGAGTATGGGCAAGTTGCTGGCTCTGTCGCTTTGCTGCACGCTTGCGGCGGCGGTGCTATTTCAGCCCGCCCTTATGGGCCGACCCCGCTCCATCCGTAATACCTGAACAGGCGGTGAGCGTTGGAGACGGCGCTTGTCTCGGCGTGCCGGTGCGTTGCGAAGCCGGTGTTCGTTGCGGCGGGTGGGCGACTTCGGTCGTCTTGACCCGCGTCCAGTTCTCGCCGCCGCAGAGAAAGCCGAGTACGCAGCCCTCGATTCGCAGGACGTCCGGTGACGTCAGGCTGATTCGCGCATCATAGATCTTACCATTCTCCGCGTTGTAGACCTCACCTTGCCAAAGCCCTGGTTTGGTCGGTTTCATCGCCAAAAGAATGTGCAGTCCAAGGATCGGTCGACTGCGTGCGGCGGGATTGGCGTTATTCGAATCCACGCCTCCCGGCTCTTTCTCCCACGAGATGATACCCCACAGGACGCCGTCGCAATCGTCGATCCGAATGTTGGCAGCCCCGTTGGCAGTGCGCCATTCGCCCGTAGGCTCGGCGGCTGCGGCGTGGCCTGCAAGCAAAAATGTCGCAGTCAAGATCGCCGGAAAGGAGCGCATCATGTCTCCTGCTTACCTAACTTATAACGGACTGTTGCTTTACCAACGGTTTCCGGCGGCATTTCGGCAGCCGTTGAATTACGAAGGGAGGAGGAAGTTCAATTGAGTCATCGGCCCCACCTTATCTATGCGTCCGACAGCGCGCTCATGAGCTTGAACGTCGCGCATCTTTATGCGCAGAACGAAGCCGATCGATACGAGGTTCATGCGCGCCATCTTAACGAGCAGATGGTTCGGGTCCTCCGCACGATCGGATATGATGTCGGGTTCTGCCGTGGCGTCGGACAGTATCTATTCGATCGCGATGGCAATAAATACCTCGACCTCCTGAGCGGATACGGCGTGTTCGCGATTGGGCGTAATCACCCGGCACTGCGCGAAGCCCTTAAAAGCGTGCTCGATGCGGATTTGCCCAATCTGGTCCAATTCGACGTTTCGCCACTTGCCGGCGTGCTGGCTAAGCGGTTGCTCGAATTCGTGCCCTACCTCGACAAGGTGTTTTTCGCCAATTCTGGCACCGAGGCGACCGAGGCCGCAATCAAGTTTGCGCGCTGTGCAACCGGCCGTCCCGGCATCGTCTATTGCGAGCATGCATTTCACGGCTTGACCAACGGCTCGTTGTCGCTCAACGGCGACGCCATCTTCCGAAACGGTTTTGAGCCCCTGCTGCCGCACTGCCGCGTGGTCCCGTTCAATGATCTCGCCGCGCTCGAGCGCGCGCTCGCGTCGCGCGACATCGCGGCGTTCATGGTCGAGCCCATCCAAGGCAAAGGCGTCAACATACCGGCCGATGACTATTTGCGCGAAGCGGCGGCGCTATGCCGCCGTCACGGCACACTGTTTGTCGCCGACGAGATTCAGACCGGGCTTGGTCGCACCGGACGGTTCCTCGCAGGTGAGCATTGGGGTGTCGAGCCAGATATGGTGCTGCTCGCCAAGGCGTTGTCAGGCGGCCACGTGCCGGTAAGCGCAGTGCTGACTCGTAAACGCATCTACGACAAAATATTCGATCGCCTCGACCGCGCCGTGGTGCACGGATCGACCTATGCCAAGAACGATCTCGCCATGGCTGCTGGCATTGCGACCCTTGAAGTCATGAAGCATGAACGCATCATCGCCCGCGCCGACCGGCTCGGCGAGCGGCTCCGTTTTACCTTCCGGCGTCTGTTCGAGCGGTACGAGTTCGTGCGCGAGGTTCGCGGCAAAGGTCTGATGATCGGGATCGAGTTCGGGCCGCCAACCTCATTGAAACTCAAGGCAAGCTGGAATCTTCTGGAAACTGCCAACAAGGGACTGTTTTGCCAGTTGGTCACCATCCCGCTATTCAAGGATCATAAAGTGCTGACTCAGGTCGCGGGGCACGCGAGCCACACCATAAAGCTGCTGCCGCCCCTCATCATCACGGACGAGGATTGTGATCTGATCGAGCACGCCTTTGACGACGTCATTGCCGCCACTCACCGGGTTCCAGGTGCGATCTGGTCGCTCGGCAAGACATTGGTTGGCAATGCCGTGCAGGAACGCATGTAAACGAAGGATAAGAAGGGGGATAGCCAAAGGCGTAACCCCACCGGTGCGGGGCGGAATACGCCCCGCCAATCCGCCCTACGGCCGCTGTAGATGCCCGCAACCGCCGGTTGCTTTCAGTGCAGCCGGGGCGCCTTGAAGAATCTGCTGCGATCCCCTGACGTGATCCTCTGCGCCAGCGTATGCCCGTCGCGATTCAGCCGGATGGGAATTTCAACTCCGGCGCGGCCGAGCGACCACACCCGCCGGAACATGCCGGCGAGACTGTGGACCTCCTCGCCGCCAATGGTCTGCACGATATCGCCGGTACGCAGTCCGGCGCGTTGTGCCGGGCCACGGTCTGCGAGCCCGATAATCACGATCCGGTCGTCGATCTCCGCTGCGTAGAGACCGAGCCAGGGTCGCGGCGGCCGGTTGGGTCGGCCGTGGCGCAACAGATCATCGAGGATCGGCTTGAGGAGGTCGATCGGTACGATCATGTTGAGATGGCCCGAAATGCCCCTTTCACGGCCCTGTTCGAGCTGCAGCGAGCCGATGCCGAGTAGTTCCCCGGACTCTCCGATCATCGCTGTGCCGCCCCAGTTAGGGTGTGCCGGCGCCGTAAAGATCGCCTCATCAAGCACATATTCCCAGTAGCCGGCAAACTCCTGCTTGGCGACGATGCGCGCCGCAACCGAGTGCTTGCAGCCGCCGGCACCGGCCACGACGACGCGTTCGCCGATCTGGGCCTCGCTGGAATTGCCTATCGGCAACGCCGGCAGGTCGAGCCGCGCCAGCGCCTGCACCAGACCGAAGCCGGTTTCCTGGTCATACGCAAGCGCATGGCCCGGCACCGGCGCACCGACGTTGGGGCTGAGCCAAATCGTTTCCGCTTCCGTAATGAGATATCCGATTGTGAGCACAAGTCCGCTGTCGCGGATCAATACACCGTTTCCGGCGCGCTCGGTGCCAAGCATCTGCGCCGTGAAGGCGTCTTCCGGAACCATTGCACGTAGGCCAACTACGGCGTTCATGGCCGCCTCGAGATCGAAATCATAATCCGTGGGCTTGGGCTGCTTGTCCGGCGGAACATTCCAATCGCTCAAGGACGGCATGCTCGAAATCCTTTCCTCCCGTTATGGGCCATTTGCGACGAATGAGAGCAGGAGCGGGCGATCGTTTCAAGCGCGCCGTGTCACCGTACGAGATCGTTTCATTCGAGCGACGTCTCAGGCTTCGCGCCAGCGTCGTGCTCCGCCGGCGGACCGGTATGCCGGCTGAGCCAGCGGTGGCTCATGCGCTCGAACGGTCCGCCAAATACCAGCAATACAAACACCAGCACCACACCGGTCACAACGATCGGCCATGCTGCGAGGCCGCATACCAGCCCGAGGCAGGCGGTCGTCCAAGCGCAAGCGGCGCTGGTCAATCCATGAGCGCGGGCGCCGATGTTGCGCCGCACGATCACGCCCGCCCCAAGAAAGCCGATGCCCGTCAGCACGCCCTGAATGACACGGCTCGCTGCATCGACAGAATTAGCGTCTGCGCCGCCATTCGACACGACCAAAGTGGCCATCGCGCTGGCAAGGCCCACAAGCCCGAGGGTGCGCACGCCAATCGGTTTGTCACGAAGATCGCGATTGAGCCCGATGGCGGCGCCGATCAGCGTGGCGCTGCCGAGGCGCAGGACGACTTCAGCGAGATCGATCATCGGTCTTTCTGGTCTCCTCCATACTGCTTCTTAAGGCTCAGATTTCGACCGTATCGACGTTGTAGGTAAAAATCCATTCGTAACGGCGGATGATGGCGTCGCGGCTCCATTCGCGATCCACATAGGCGGTGGC
>Ga0126376_10000830_pt1 | contig 15855 bp, 19 predicted proteins | sample PanSoiMetPlot_15_FD_92760 | JGI IMG/M metagenome (GOLD analysis project Ga0126376, IMG submission 92760) | Tropical forest soil microbial communities from Panama - MetaG Plot_15 | ecosystem: Environmental > Terrestrial > Soil > Tropical forest > Bulk soil | place: Panama | collected 2016-02-17
CCTGTACTCGCCCTAGCATTGCGTCAAAAGATTCAATCGAGAGTAACAAGCCTGGGAACATCGCGCGGGTTTCCTTACAATCGTCGTAGAAACTAACCCGCACAGGACCACTTTGAATACGAGCACAACACGGCCAAACACGATTCAATCTGGAAACTGTAACTCGATGCCCAAAAGGACATGGAGATGAATGCCCTGCAGGAACAGAAGCGCGCACGCGATTTAACAGCCGAAGATCGCGCTCAAATAATTCGCCGCTTGGAATTTGGCTCAACACTGGATGATGCCCTCGTAACCGAAATGGCTCGCAATTCAGTGGTCCTGGACTTCCGTCGCCGTCGTTTCGTTTACCGTGCCGGCGAGCCTGCGGATTGCCTGTATGCGATTATTCATGGTCGAATAAAACTCTGCCGTATCGAGGCTGACACCACTCGCGAAGCCGTGATCGACATCCTTCCTGAGGGCTCGCTATTTGGCGAGTCAGCGCTCTACTCTGCTGCGGGGCAACGAGCGAATTCTGCAATTGCCTACGAAAATTCAAGGCTCTTGCGAATCCAGGTCGGGGACTTCAAACGGGGGATGGCTGAGGATGACCGCCTTCATGATTACACTTTCCGTTTGATCGGTCAACGCCTTGAACATGCCGAGCGCCGCCTTGCGGACTTTGCCCTCAACGCGATTCCCGCCCGGCTGGATCGACTGCTGGCCGACTTTTCCATGCGTTACGGCGTCTCGGAACCAGAGGGCGTGCTCATCGATATTCCCCTCCCGCACCGCGAAATAGCCTCCATCGTGGGCTCCACCCGTGAAAGCGTCACGGTCCGCTTGAATGCCATGCGCCGCGAAGGTACGATCGCATTCGTCAAACGACGAATACTGATCAAACGACCAGCATCTCTTTGATGCGATGCGGGCCGGGGCGTGGCTCAAGATTCATGAAATGTCCAACCTGCGGTAAGCCAATCGAGTGGAAAGACAATCCTTTTCGTCCCTTCTGTTCTGAGCGGTGTCAGCTCGTCGACCTGGGCAAGTGGGTCGAAGGCGAATATCGCGTGCCCGGTGAACCGCTGCCCCAGGAACCAAACGAACGTGCCGCGGTCAAGGATGAGCATGACCAGGAAATCTGAGGTAGTTTTCACGCAAAGGCACAAAGTTGAAAACAAGAGGCGCAAAGAAAATCTCTTTGTGCCTTTCCGTCTTTCTTGGCGCCTTTGCGTGAAAATTCTTCTTTGCAGTCTAGTGCTGTTAACCGGCTGCAACAGCAACGACGCGCCGGTGTCTAACACGAACACACCGGTCATCTCCAATCCACCTGCAGGCACCACGTATCCAATGCCGCCAACGGGCAAGACGGCTTCGCTCCTCAACATGGGTTGGGAGTCGGGCGGGAAACGATCTATTTTCTCTGAGTACAAAGGCAAGGTGCTGGTCCTGGATTTCTACGCGACGTGGTGTATTCCGTGTCGCGATAGTGTGCCGCATTTGATCGGGCTGCAAAAGAAGTACGAGGATCAGGGACTGGTCGTGGTCGGACTCAACGTGGGTGGACCAGGCGATGACCAGAAAGTCCCGGAGTTCGCTAAGGAGTTCGGCATTCAATACGCACTGGCAGAGCCTGACGACGACCTCGTAACGTTCTTACTCGGCGACAACGACGGCATCCCCCAGACGTTCGTGTTCGATCGTCAGGGCCAACTTGTCGAACGATTTCTCGGCTTTGGACCAGACACAGGTGAGCATCTTGACGCCGCCGTCGAAGCCGGACTAAAAACGGCGGCCCCTTAACACATCAACCTACAGGGCTAAACTTTTGAGACGAGCGAAAATCTTAATCACACTTGGACCAGCTTCGCGCGAGCCGGAAATCGTCGAACAACTGGTCGACTCGGGAGCGAACGGCGTACGCATCAACATGTCGCACGGCACGCACGAGGAGAAGAGTCTCGACATTCAACGTGCGCGCGCTGCCGCAGCGAAGCTCGGGCGTCCCATCGCTGTGCTCGTGGACTTGTCTGGTCCAAAGATCCGCACGGGTGAATTGAAGGACGACGAGCCGGTGCGACTCGTCTCCGGTGCGGCCTTTACGATCACCACTCGTCCAATCATCGGCGACGAACAAGAGGTCTCGACGAACTATCACGACCTGCCACGCGTCGTGCAACGCGGCACACGTATGTTGCTCGATGATGGCGCGCTGTCGTTGATCGTGGAAAGCGCAAACGGTACGGACGTGGTTTGCAGAGTCATCGACGGTGGGCTGCTCGGAGAACGCAAAGGAATCAACCTGCCCGGCGTCGCGTTGCCGATCGACTCGCTCACCGAGAAAGATATCGTCGATCTCAAGTGGGCCGTCGAGCAGAACGCTGACTACATTGCGCTCTCTTTTGTGCGACGAGCCAGCGATTGCGAGCACGCGAAGCAGTTGATCAACGAAGCCGGCGGCCAGGCGCCGTTGATCGCGAAGATCGAGAAAGCCGAAGCGATCGATCATCTCGACGAGATCATCGCTGCTGCTGACGGTGTGATGGTCGCACGCGGCGATCTCGGTGTCGAAACGAGCGTCGAGCTGGTCCCGGTCTATCAAAAGCGAATAATCGAGCGCGCAATCCAGGCGGGGAAAATGGTCATTACCGCGACGCAGATGTTGCAGTCGATGGTGGCCAATCCTCGTCCCACGCGTGCCGAAGCATCTGACGTGGCGAATGCCGTCTGGGACGGCACCGATTGCGTCATGCTTTCAAACGAAACCGCAACCGGAGCTTACCCGGTGCAAGCGGTGGCGATGATGGCCCGTATCATCGAATCGGCAGAAAAAGGCAAAGAGCAAACAACCAAGACCGAAAGTTGGCTGGGAAAGCAATCAGGACGTGTCAGCCGTGCGCTTAGCGAAGCCGCAGCCTTCGCCGCCGAGGAGATGGGAACGACTGTGACTGCGGTCTTTACTGATTCAGGCTTGATGGCCCGCAGGCTCTCGTCACTTCGTCCGAATCAACGAATCGTCGCGCTGACCCGTCGGCCCGAAGCTGTATCTGAGTTAGCACTGATCTGGGCTGTCGAGCCGTTGCTGATCAGCAACGCGCAGTCAACTGAGGAGATGCTAAAGATCGGAGAACATCGACTGCTCGAAGCAGGCGTTGTTGAGCACGGCGAGATCGTCGTGATCATGGCAGGACGGCTCTCGGGACTCGGACTCTCGAGCTCGGTTACGATCTACACCGTTGGCGGCAACTTAGGACCGACGCGCTTGTGAGTCTCAGAACAAACATGTCGGCGGGTGAGCTGTTTGATCTCATCATGCCTGCCGCATCCGTCGCCTCCGCGCTGCTTTCAACCTGGGTACTCGCCTCCGCGCGCAAACGATTCGCTCTTCACTATGCCTTTGCAATTGCCTTAGCAACACTGCTGTTGCCACTCGTCGTCTTCCCACTGTATCTCGCACTAATCATCTGGCGAAGAATGGGCATGCGGCCGCGCAGGTGGCGTTACTTGCTGCCACTGCTGTACGCAGCGATCCTTCTGTCCGCGATTGGGTTGTTTGTTTATTTTGACAGTCGAACTGTCGATGCTCACCTCGCGCGAGCAGCACGAGCAAAGCTCGTTGACGACCACCACACCGCGATTAAAGAGTACCGGCAGGCGCTCGCTCTCGAAGACAATCCACACACGCACAAACTGCTTGCGATTGAGCTCGCGAGCGCAGGTTACACAGCGGAAGCAAACGCGGAGTTTCGTCTTGCGCAACAGGGCGGTGAGCCGCAGATAAACGCGGATTATTAGTCGGCGCCGATCATCTCGCCGACGCCCGTCTTTTGTTCCTGGGCCATCTGGGCCGGCGTCTTCTGAGGATCGCGCCAGTTGTCGAGAATGCCGACTTGATGCACGCATTGTAACGTGCAGGTAGGTGCACACCACTTCTCAGTCTTGTACTCGCGATCGAAGTCATCCATCGTGTACTGGTCCAACGGAATGCCGGGGTAGCCCCGCTGCTGCGAGCACCAGTGTACGAGACCTTCTTCACAGATGTAGAGATAACGAGCGCCTGCTCGACAACGCCAGTTGTAAGGCTTGCCTTCAGCGATGCTGTCCTGAAACCAGTTCAACCGAGCGTGGTCCTTGTTTCCGAGTTTTTTGACTTGCTGGAAGATATCTTTTTCTTTGGCCGACAATGGCTTCAACGTTCCGTCAACATCGTGAATCACGCCGACGGTGGTTGAGAACCCGAGTTCGACCGCGCGACGAGCTACAACGAGGGCGTCATCCGGATTCTTGATGCCGCCGCCAATCACCGAATTGATGTTGACGTGAAAATCAGCGTACTCGGATAAGTAGCGCAGCTTCTTGTCCAGCACGCGCAAACTCTTGCGTGAGACTTCATCCGGCTCGACGTTGTCGATGCTGATCTGCAAATACTCCAGTCCCGCTTTGTTGAGTCGCTTGATGCGTTCGGGCGTGAAGTAGTAGCCATTCGAAATCAGGCCGGCAATCATTCCACGCACGCGAATGTGGTGAATGATCTGATCGAGCTCTGGATGCATCATCGGTTCGCCACCGGAGATCGTGACAATCGAAGTTCCGAGATCGGCGAGTTTGTCGAGGCGACTCTTGACGACCGCGAGATCGATGGGCTTTGAAGTGTGGTCGTATTCGTTGCAATAACCACACGCCAGATTGCACCGACGCATCGGAATGAGGTGGGCCAGGACCGGGTGTTGAGTTGACAATAGCGCGCGACTGATAAAACTGGCTTCACGCAGCTTCAGTTTTAGAAACTTAGTCTTCCGCATTTTGACGCGAAGAATATGCGACCATGGCGGTCCAATGCAACCGCGCACAAAAAACTAACCACAGATTACACAGATAAATCTGTATTCATCTGTGTAGATCTGTGGCTAAATTCTGTCAGACGTTCTTAACTCTTAACGATCTTCACGCCCGAATCGAGCTTGATATCAAACTCGCTCGGATCGATCTTCTGGTTCTTTTCCAAACCCGTCAAACGCATCGTCGTTGAATCATCATTCTTTTCAACGATCTTGGTCTGGACCGGCATGCCGCCGGAGTCAATCCAAACTTCGGCATACTTATAACCGGCATTTCCCTTTGGAACGAGAGTCAGGTGAATCGTGCTAACTCCGCCCCACAAAGTCTCTTCACGAACATCCTTCACCGGCTGAAAACGCGCTTCAAGCTGCTGGCGCGACATGTTCATCATGTCCAGAAGTCCGGACGCCTTGCTGTCTTTGCCACCCATCTTTCGCGCATCACCAGTGTAAGCAACCCGTAGTGATGGCCGGAAAATTGTGTACTTGTTGTTGTTAACCGACATCACTTCGCGGCGCGGGCTACTCCAGTCGATCCTGACTGACGCTTGCCGTCCGGCGCCGGGCAGGTAAATTACTACTCCGTTATATTTATCTTCCACGCCGAGCTGCGAGTTGTACTTCACCATGCTGACACCGGCGCGCAAAGACTTCAAACTCTGACGATTCTTTTCCAAGCGACTTAGAACAGAACTCACCAAGCCTGCTCCCTGACCTTTCGTCGTGGTCGGGGTCACAATGACGAGCGTCGAGAATATGAAAGCTAACATCAGGCCCGAAGAAATCAATTTCTTCATAAATACTCCTTACTCACTTACCCCTTTCGCGGCGGTTCGCGCAAAAAACCTCGCAATTATAGGGAAAGACTACCGTATGTCAACCTCGAAACTGCGAGTCTTGCCCGAAGAGTCTAGCACCTTTCGTACCGCGAGCACTTCCACGTTTTTGCGTCCCGTTAACGCCTTGATTTGTTGCTCGATACGGCTCTTATCTTCTTCATTGCCAACAACTTCCGGACTCAAGACCAGGGTTTGGGCAACGGGGCTTGGATGCACCGTTCTTTGGGCCCGTTCGCCACTGGAAAACCAGCTTTTTGGCGTCAAAAAAATGAAGATCAAAATGACCACACAGAGAAGGTCCCATTGCCAGGTATTGCGCGGGTAATTCCAAAAGAAGATCTTCGTCAGTGTGGTGAAAAAGCCTCGCACGATTTCAAGCTTGCAAGTAAACAGCCACGCGAACCGTGGCTGGAGAGGGTCGATTGATTTTAACTTTCAGCTAAATAGATTGTAAACCTGTTTTGTATAGGTCCTATAGGACGAATAGGACCTATATTTATTTACAGCCTGGCAACCGTTGACGGCTCCACGATGTGGCCATCACGCATCTGCACGATGCGTTTGCACATCGCCGCAGCCTCCGGATTGTGAGTAATCATGATGATGGTCTGATTGAAGCGGTAGTTCAACTCCTGGAACATGTTAAGCACCAGGGCTGAGTTCTCTGAATCGAGATTTCCGGTGGGCTCGTCGGCCAGAACAATCGCCGGACGCGTCACAACTGCACGCGCCAGCGCAACTCGCTGCTGTTCGCCACCGGATAATTCGAGTGGTTTGTGATGAAGTTTGTTTTCGAGTCCCAGCAGGCGCAGCACGTCCCGGCGCAGTTGCGGATCGCCGCCGCCATTGCCGTGAATTCGCTCCGCCAGTCGGAGATTTCCTTCAGCCGTGAGAGTAGGGAAAAGGTTGAATCTTTGAAAAACAAATCCGATCTTCTTGCGCCGCACGGCGGTGCGTTTAGCGTCGGACGCGGCGGTGATATCGTCGCCGTCGATCACGATGCGACCGGAGGTCGGTGTCAGCAATCCACCCAGCAAGTGAAGCATCGTCGACTTGCCGCAACCAGACGGTCCCATGATCGCTACGAACTCACCTTCCTGCACCTCGAGCGAAACACCGCGTAACGCCGGCACATCGACCTTCCCGATGCGATAAACCTTCACCAGATCTTCGGCTTTTAAAATAGTTCTCATCGATTACTGATCGGAAGATGCCTTCTTATGCTGAACATCGAGATCGACTTCCGGCAACTGCCACTTGTTCTCCAGCACAAAAGCCTTCGGACCGTATTCCCGATTCAATTCGACTGACGCAGCATCCTGATAACTAATGCTCAGCTTATATTGATCCTGTGGCCGCGTTATTTCAATGCGGCTCGGCAGTGACGCTGTGGTTCCGCTGCCGATCACCTTTTCATTGAAATAAGAAACGTCGGTGATCAGGCGTCCTCGATCATCATAGCTTTGCACACGTGCAAGGCGAATTCCACCGACGCGATCCAGCCAAAAACGTCTCAACAACTTCGCGTCACCACTGCTCGGCGAAAACTCCTCGAGCAAATAATAACCGCGCATCACGCGCGCATTCTTCTTTCCCTGACGAGTATCAGGTTCTTCCTGAAAAAACTCGGTCTGCGAATAAATCAAAGAGTTATTCGGCTCGATCGGCCGAATCATGAAGGCTTCAGTCAGATGCTGCGGACGCAGATTCGAAAGCGCGCTGACCGTTTCCTTCTGCATCTTTTGTTGGTCGCTCTGATCGCCGGTTGATCCGTTTGCGGGAAGCCGCGGATACTCAGCACTGTTGGTTCCCTTCACGAAACGCCGGTACTTGTCATCACCTTTCAAAACCGCGACGCTGAAGTGCTCACCATCAGACGCCATCTGCGCGATATCAACGAACGTGAACTGAATTACGAGATAGATCTTTCCCGGTCGTTGCAGCGTGATGTCACCATCAACTAATCGATATTGATCCGCGATTCCAAACGAAGCGAACGACGTGTCTTCAAATTGAATATCGACTTTGCCGTGGATCGACTTGACCGTCGAAAGTCGATTTATCTCCTGGACCAGTCGATTCTTATCAGCATCAACCAAAGGCGTCAGAAGCTGTGGCACCTTGATCTTTTTCTTAGCCCCGAACAGACCACACCCGCTATTGAACAACAGCACTGAGACAGTGAAGACTGACAGCAGTAAACGGGTGGGCACCATTCTGTAGGCGTTGAAATATTTGAGCATCAGCCTTAGGCGCCAATCATACGTCAAACGCCAAAGAATCGGGAAATTGTAGTGAGTTTCCGGCAAAGGCGCAAAGGGACATCAATCAAGCTCGAGCGCAGGCTTTCCGAATCGTCCTCGCAAACGGTTGATCGTGTGTATTATCCCCGGTCTGCTTAACAACTTCTGTTCCAGTCGATGCTTGCCGGGAAAATCAACGAGCATGACCCCGAGGAGGATTGTGAGCAGTCCCTGTCCGGGAACTCCGGGCACTGAAAGCACGATACCGAGTGCGATTAACAACCAGCCCGCGACGTTCTTGCCGATGACCTCCAAAACACGCACCGTCGCGTTTGAACCGGAGACTCTTTTTGATTTGTCGCTCTTGAAGTGATCCTTGGGAAGTTTGACCAGAATCACCGAGACGATGCCGAGGTTGACGAGAAAAGTACCAAGAAAAACGAGAATTCCGATCAGTACGCTGCGCCAGGTAAGGATTGAGAAAGAGTCCGCTAAGAAATCAAACATTACGATGCAATTCACCACGCGATTTCAGAATCGATTCAAGAAGCTCTTGCACTAACTGTTCCGCAACGCCGTCGAGATTGAACTCCGGGTTTTCGGTGACCTCCCAGAACTCGTCGAGTCCACGCGCACCGGCGCGTTCGAGCGCGAGCACCTGAATCAATAGATCCAGCACGTCGGCAGCTTTCACGAGCCGCGCTTCGAGACTCTGGCGCTCCTCGTAATCGTCGTAGAGAGTTGCGTAAGAGTTTACCGCATCAACTCCGCTGACAACGTCGCGGAAAGCCGCAGTCTCAGCTTGTTTTCTCGCTGCTGCTCCGAAATACAACGTCGCCGTGCGCGGCATGTCTCCAACCCGTACTTCGGCCCAGTCGTGCAACAGAGCTATGCGCAGCACTTTCTCGACGTTTACGGTCATGCCCTGAGCGATGCAACGATCGGCGAGCAGCATGGCCGTCGCACTCACGCCGAACGAATGAGCGGCGACTGATTCCGTACCGTTGGGCAAACCGCGCAAGGTCCAACCTGTACGATCCAGACGCTTCAATCGTTGCAGCTCGATGAGAGTTGAAAGCATGTTTTGAGAATCGGTCCTATTTGGACCAATATGACCTATGGCGCTGCGCGCACAACTATCGTCCGGCGCTTCTCTCCAAGCGTGAGCGTGAGCGGCCGATCTAATTGAATCGGGTGCGTTTCGCCGTCGATGCTGATGACCAGATTCGCCGGCGCTCTTGTAAGCTCACCGATCGGTGCGTTGGGTGGCAAGCGAAGCAGGAGATTCGAGGCCACGATGCGCCAGCTCGCGGCTTCACAGCGAATGCGAAGTCCGGGACTGTCTGTCTCAAACGACTCGTCCGGCGCCAACACGTCGGCCTTGAATACTCCTTCACCACAGCGCACGCCCGCTGCGTCGTAAAAAGTGACAGAACCTGAAACGAACGCGTAAGCAACGCTGCTTCTGTTTTTGACGAGCATGCGAACATTCGTCACCGGCGTCTCGGGCGCACCGTTGAGTGCAGTAGTTCTGAGAGTCGCTTCGAGTGCCGGCGCGCCGGTCGCATCCAGCGCCACTGCCGCCTCAGAAAGCGGTACGCGTTTCTCAGTCAAATTGCCGGTTGTCTCTTGAGCGCTCACACACAACACGCTACATAAAAGCAGAAGGCCGCCTGCCAATATTTTCATAACGGAGTCTCCTCGCGAATCATCGCATACATAAGCTGATCGATCGTTTGACCTTCTTTGGTAACGCTCTTTCTCATACGTCCTTCAAATGCATACCCTGCTTTTTCGAGCACGCGCGCCGAAGCGGGATTCCAGTCGAATACATGAGCGAACACGCGACACAAATCGTGGTTTGCAAATGCATGGCTCGTCACCACGATCACCGCTTCTGTCGCTATCCCGCGACCCCAGAACTCTTCGCCAAGCCAGTATCCAATCTCCGCGGAACGTCGATCGACGTCATGCTGCAACGTGTAGCCTATACCACCAACTGCTTCACCCGCTACATCAATCGCAAAATTGGTTTCGGGTTCACAACCCACCACCATGTCGAGCCAGTTTCGAGCGTCGCGATCCGTGTAGGGATAAGGAAAACGATCGCGCAGGTTGATCGCCACTTTGCGGTTGTTTCCATAACGCACAATCGCCTCGCGATCGCGCCACTCCCAACTACGCAACGTGCATGTTTTGAGCTCGAGTCTCATGCAAGTCTTGGCAATACGTCCGCGCCGCGCGGCAGAATGAAACCGCTGCCATTTGCGTAAATCCGCGGCTTAAAGACCGAAATCAATCAGGGCCCGCTCGATCACGTGCAACGCCGCGAAATCGGCATCGCCGGCTGTGCGCGCTTCAGCCAACCACTTGCGCAGTTGTCGTGCTTCGTCCATCGACGCGATACGACATGCGCCCGTGAGCGCAAGCGTGACCAGCGCATCCGGCGCGCCGTGCGTGACGAGCGCCGCCTGCAATGCCGCTTGCTCTCGCGGATCAAGAGTCAGGAGAAGATTGAGTTCCATTTGCTGCCGTCAGTTTCTTTCGGATTTAAAACACGCCGTGCCCGCGTGGCAAAAATGAAATGTCTCGTCTTCAAAGTCGGGGGTTTCCATCTGAATCGTGAGGTGGTCCACGCCGAAACGATCGTGGAGTTTCGTGCGCAACTCTCTTAACAAATCCGGCTGCGAGATGCTGGCGGCGTGAATCACATGCGCGCTGAGTGCTTCACGTCCGGAGGTGATGGTCCAAACGTGAAGGTCGTGAACGTCGGCAACGCCCTGCGTATCCAGGATCGCATTTTCAACCGCGGCCAGATTGATGTGAGCCGGCGTCCCCTCGAGCAACACATTGGTCGATTCTTTGATCAGCCTGACGGAGCCCCAGATTATGAGCACACTGATCACGACGCTGAACAGTGCATCCGCCGCGTACCAGCCAAAGAGCGACATGCAAACGCCCGCGAGAATCGCAGCTACCGAGCCGAGCGCGTCGCCCATGACGTGTATCCACGCACCGCGCAGGTTCAGATCGACTTCGTGACGCGCGTGAAGTATCCACGCACAAATCAGATTGACTACGAGACCACCGAACGCCACAACGATCATCGGCCCGCTGCGAACCAACGGCGGCGAAAGCCAACGCTCGTAAGCCCCGTAAAAGATCAAGAGCGAGATCACAACCAGCGCTACACCGTTGACAAGCGCCGCGATGATCTCGAGCCGGTAATAACCGAAGGTCTTGCGAGAAGTCGCCGGACGTGAGCCAAACCAGACAGCGGTGAGCGCCAGGATGAGTGCGGCGACGTCGGTGAGCATGTGCCCCGCGTCGGCGAGCAGAGCCAGTGAGCCAGTCCACCACGCACCCAGCACTTCGGCAAGCATGTAAAACGCCGTCAACACCAGCACGAGACTCAATCGCCGCCAGCTTTCACCGTTGCGGCGATGCACGTGAGTGTGATTGTGATGAATCGGATCCACGCGCGCTAAGATTAGCCCGCGAAGGCGCGCAGGCGCAATGCGTGTTATCTGTGTTGTGTTCTACAGAGCCGTGAGGCCGGACGCGGTATAGAAATCGCGATAGAGCTCGTTGAATTCGCGCAATGCCACTTCCATGACGCGCGGCAACTCTTCGACGTCCGCTGTGTTAACCACTGCGTTCACGTTGCTGAGAAACGCAGTGTGCGCATCCATCGTGCGCAATGAAGGCGACAGCAACAGGAAGAATAAACGTCGCCGTTGCGGAGGTCGCAACACGTTGATCTCGCGGATCACAAACGCCGAACCCTGCTCAGCCAGATCAAACTGCGGCTCCAACAACACCACGTCCATCTTGTTGGCGCGCATCGTTTCCACCGCCTGACGCGTGTCTTCCGCTACGAACACCTGGCAGCCGCTGTCCGATAGCTTGCGCGCCGCGACGTCGCGATAAGGTTCACTAGTGCAAACCAACGCCTTGCGTTTGTCCCAGGCCGGGCGAGCATGTGGATTGTCGACACGCTGACCGTTACCTTTCGACAGCAGTTCAGCAATCATTCGCAATGCGTCGTCGTTCATCGCAACGTTATTAACAGGATCGGCTGTCGCCGGCTGATAGGCGCGCGCAGTCGATTGTTCGAAGCGCTGATGATCGGTTGCAGGCGAGCCACCCAGAGCCAGCGCGCTTTGTTCAGTTGCCGGACTCGCCGGCCCGGAGCTGACGGTGTTGTTGCACTTCGGACAGCGCACGTTGAACGGTCGCTGCGGCGACTTTTCATCGTCGATCTGCAGCCGGGTCGAACACTTTTGGCAAACAATAATCATCTTGTCTTATTCGATCATGCCGAGCATGGAGCCGGAATCGGAGAACGCATTTGCAGGCATGGCCTCGACCTCGCGGCGAATGAAATCCTCACCTGCGGTCATACCTTTGAGCGAAAGCAGCAGATTGTTCTGGTTGGTCGCGAAAGCAAGCCCGTCTTCGAGTGTCACAACTCTCGATTCGATCATGCCCTTGATGACAGTGTCGAAGTCCTGCATGCCATCAAGCTTCCCGTCGCGCATCGCGTCCAGTAGTGACTTGCCTTCCTGCTCGCCCGTCTCGATGTACTCGCGTGTGCGCGGACTCGATCTCAAAATCTCGACCGCCGCCACCCGACCACTGCCATCCGCGCGCGGGATCAAACGCTGCGAGACGATGTAACGAAAAGTCTGCGCTAGTCGTGTGCGAATCACAGGTTCTTCGTTCTTCGGATAAAGACCGATGATACGGTCGACAGTCTTGGACGCGTCGATCGTGTGCAGAGTGGAAAGCACGAGGTGCCCGGTCTCGGCTGCTTCCAGCGCGATCTCGGTGGTTTCGAAGTCACGCATCTCGCCGATCAGAATCACCTTGGGCGCTTGGCGTAGCGTCGCGCGCAACGCGGACGGGAAGTCGCGCGTGTCGTGACCAACTTCGCGCTGGTTGATCGTCGAGCGTTTGTGTGAGTGAAGGTATTCGATCGGATCTTCGATGGTGACGACGTGGTAGTACTTTTTTTCGTTGATGATGTCGATGATGGACGCCTGAGTGGAACTCTTCCCCGAGCCGGTTGGACCAGTCACGAGCACGAGGCCGTTGCGCAGCTCGGCGATGTCGGCCAACTGCGATGGGAGACCCAGGGATCGCAGCGTCGGAATGTCAGTCGGAATAACTCGCATGACGATCGAAAAGACGCCGCGCTGTTGAAAGATATTGACGCGAAAACGCGCTCGCGACGGCAGGGAGTAGCTCAGGTCAGCAGTTCCCGTGCGCGCGAGTCGCTCAGCGGCGTCGGGATGGCCGTGCATCAACGTCATCGCGATGATCTCGGTCTGATACGGCGAGAGTTTCTGCATCCCGAGCGGCTGGACCGGAGTTAACTTGCCATTGATTTCGACCTGCGGGAGTTGCCCGACGGAAAAATTCAGGTCGCTGATCTTGTCCGAGACAAGCAGCATTCGCTCAATAATGGGCGGTAAATCAAAGAAACTCATGTTTTGTGCGCTGACTGCAGGGTAGGTGGAGCCGCTCGAAGAAAACTACCCCTCCGAATCCGCTGTGATTCTCGCGCATAACAATGCTAAACGCAAGAAAATTATGTTTGACAGAGTTGGAAAAGGCTTTGAGTTAAGGGAGTTATGCGGTCTGACGTCGATAAAAGAGCGCTGATAACGGCGACGGAATCGGCGCCGGCCTCGATCACCTCGCGGGCGTTGGCGGCCGTGATCCCGCCGATTGCCACCAGAGGGAACTTTCCGATGGCCCTTCGAACGGCTCTTAATCCTTCCAGCCCGAGGACCGGAGCGGTGTCAGTCTTCGTCGGGGTGCTGAAGATCGGCCCGATCGCGAGGTAGTCGATTGGGTGTTGGATTGCGTTGATGGCCTGTTCGACGTTGTGAGTTGAGTAGCCGATGATGGCTTGCGGGCCGAGCAATTTTCTTGCTGCTGCGGGAGATAAGTCATTCTGGCCCAGGTGAACGCCGGCGGCGCCGACCGCGAGTGCGATGTCGACGCGGTCGTTGATTATCAATCGCACACCGGATTGTTGCGCAGCCTTGGCCTGTTCGTAAAACTCCAGCGCGGGCATCCGTTTTTCCCGAAGCTGGATGAGTGAAGCGCCACCCAGACTGAGTCGCCGCACTTGTTCGGCGTGCGAGAGTCCGGACAGTTGAACGTCAGTGAGAGGATAAACTCGCGGCAGGCTTTGCATTAGGTTTGTGCCGCGGATTTCGCAGATGAACACGGATTGATTCGCGTTTATCCGCGAGAATCTGCGGCTTCAGACTCTTTCCGCTTCGGTCGCTGGTTTGCAGCGAGCACGCGCTTGCGCAAGCGAATGCTTTCGGGCGTCACCTCCACGAGCTCATCATCCGCGATGAACTCCAACGCCTGTTCCAACGACAACTCCTTTGGTGGCACCAGGCGCATCGCTTCATCGGCCGTTGACGCGCGCATGTTTGTCAGCTTCTTCTCTTTCACCGCATTCACATCCAGATCGACTGCGCGCGCGTTTTCACCGATGATCATGCCTTCATAAACACGCGTGCCGGGCCGCGCGAAAAGCGTCCCGCGTTCCTGAAGGTTGAACAGCGCGTACGTCGTCGTGTCGCCCATTCGATCAGCAACGAGCGAACCCGTCGCTCGCCCGCGCATCGCTCCCTGCCACTCACCCCAGCGCAGGAACATCGTGTTTAATAACCCTGTGCCCTTCGTCTCAGTCAGAAACTCGTTGCGAAACCCGATCAACCCGCGCGACGGCGCCTCAAACTCGAGCCGCACGCGGCCAGTGCCATGATTGACCATCTTCGTCATCTGTCCCTTGCGCCGACCGAGCGCTTCGGTGATGACGCCGATAAACTCGTCGGGACAGTCAATGACAACCGCCTCGTTTGGCTCAAGCGTCCGGCCATCGACTTTCCGCGTGATTGCTTCCGGCTTCGACACCTGTAGCTCGTAACCCTCGCGTCGCATCATCTCGATCAGGATCGCGAGCTGCAGTTCGCCGCGACCCGACACTTTGAACTGATCGGGCGACTCAGTGTCTTCGACTCTGATCGCGACGTTGCCGAGGATCTCTTTGTCGAGCCGCTCTTTGAGCTGGCGCGACGTGACAAACTTGCCCTCGCGTCCTGCGAACGGCGAGTTGTTGACGCCGAAGATCATCGCGATGGTCGGTTCGTCGACTGCAATCGACGGCAAAGGCTGCGGGTTGTCAGAAGAAGTGATTGTGTCGCCGATGTTGATGTTCTCGATGCCGGCGAGTGCGACGATCTCGCCGAAGCTCGCGCGCTCGACCGGCTCGCGCTTCAAACCCTCGAAGGCGTAGAGCTGCGAGACTCGCGTTTTGTGAGTCGAGCGGTCGGGTTTCACGACTGTGATCTGATCGCCGATCTTGATCTCGCCGGAGAAGATGCGACCGATCGCGAGCCGGCCAACGTAATCGTTGTAGTCGAGATTTGCGACGAGCAACTGAAGCGAGTCGTTGCGCAGTTCGCGTGGCGACGGAATCGAAGCGACGATCTGCTCGAACAGTGGTTGCAGATTCTGGGAAGTGTCTTCCAGGTTCCGTTTGGCAGTGCCGTCGCGCGAGACGGCGTAGAGAATCGGAAACTCGATCTGCTCGTCGTTGGCGTCGAGATCGAGAAACAACTCGTAGATCTCGTCGACGACTTCAGCCGGGCGTGCGTCGCCACGATCGATCTTGTTGACCACTGCGATCGCCGGCAGGCGCGCCTCGAGGGCTTTTCGCAACACGAATCGCGTTTGCGGCAAACAACCTTCAGCGGCGTCGACCAGAAGCATCACGCCGTCAACCATTTTCAAAACGCGTTCGACTTCACCGCCGAAGTCGGCGTGTCCGGGCGTATCGACGATGTTGATCTTCACGTCGCGGTAACGCACGGCTGTGTTCTTCGCCATGATCGTGATGCCGCGTTCGCGCTCGAGATCCATGGA
>Ga0126376_10000831_pt1 | contig 15837 bp, 6 predicted proteins | sample PanSoiMetPlot_15_FD_92760 | JGI IMG/M metagenome (GOLD analysis project Ga0126376, IMG submission 92760) | Tropical forest soil microbial communities from Panama - MetaG Plot_15 | ecosystem: Environmental > Terrestrial > Soil > Tropical forest > Bulk soil | place: Panama | collected 2016-02-17
AAGTCCTTCTTTCGCTCATGGCTCTGTTTTCTGTTTGTCGCGACCTCTTTTCCGGCCGTTTCCATTTTTGCTCAAACGAGCAGCAACTCATCCCAGCAACAGCCCGTCTCTTCCGGCGTCTCCACCGGTGCAGCACATCCTGCCGTGAAAGACTCGAAGCTACGCCCAATCACCGCCGGCGGATTTGTCGACGGCGCTCCCGTCGTTTTTGTTGACGTTGCAAAGGAAGCCGGCCTCACCAAGTTCCTTCACCGCTCCGGTTCTCCCGAAAAAACCATGATTCTTGAAACGCCAGGCTCTGGCGTGGCCCTCCTCGACTACGACAATGACGGCTGGCTGGACATCTACATTTTGAACGGTTCCACCGTGCCCGCGTTTTTGGGCAAAGAACCTGCGCCGCGCGCCATGCTTTTTCACAACAATCACGACGGCACTTTCACGGATGTCACGGAAAAAGCCGGTGTCGCCAACGAACGCTGGGGCTTCGGCGTCGCCGTGGGCGATTTTGATAACGACGGCTGGCCGGACATCTTTGTCGCCAATTATGGTAAAAACCGCTTGTATCACAACAATCATGACGGCACATTCACCGACGTCGCCGAAAAAGCTGGCGTTGCGCTCGGTGGCTGGTCAACGGGTCCCACCTGGGGCGATTACGACCACGATGGTTTGCTGGATCTCTTCGTCCCCGGTTACGTAAAAATCGACGTGAATCATCCCCCGGGCTCAAACAAAAGTAATATCCCCGCGGGCGCTTGCGTGTTTCGCGGTATCCAGGTCATGTGCGGCCCTCGCGGCCTCGTTGGCGAACAGGACCATCTGTTTCACAACAACGGTGATGGCACATTCACCGAGGTTAGCGAAAAAGCGGGTGTTGCCGATAAGCCCGGCTACTATGGCCTCGCATCCGTTTTCGTCGATGTCGACGATGACGGCTGGGTGGATCTCCTCGTCGCAAACGATTCCACTCCGAACTACCTCTACCACAATCGCCACGATGGAACGTTTGAGGACGTCAGCTACTTATCCGGCTTCGCTCTAAGCGAAGACGGCCGCGAACAGGCCTCCATGGGCATTGCCGTCGGCGATTTCAATCGCGACGGCAAAGTCGATTTTTATGTCACCGCCTTTTCGGATGATTACAACACCTTCTACGTGAACGACGGCGACGGCAATTTCACCGACAAAACTTACGCCGCTGGCCTTGGCGATCCGACGATTCCTTTCTTGGGTTGGGGCACCGTTGCCCTCGATTTCGACAATGACGGCCTCACCGATCTCTTCCTTTCGAATGGTCACGTCTACCCCGCCGTCGATCAGCAGGATTGGGGCACGACCTGGAAGCAGCGGCCCCAGCTCTTTCGCAATCTCGATGGCAAGAAGTTTTTGGAAGTTCCTCCGGCAACCGGCAGCGGCCTCGCCGGACTTCTCGCCGGGCGCGGCGCCGCTGTCGGCGATCTTTTCAATGACGGCCATATGGACGTTGTCATCAATCAAATCGACGGCCCGCCCGCGCTTCTGCGCAACGTCGCGAAAAACGAGAATCACTGGGTCAAATTCCGTCTTATTGGCGGCCCAAAAAGTCCGCGGGACGCCATCGGTGCGAAAGTATTTGTCATTGCGGGCGGCGTTCGTCAGCGTGCCGACGTCTTTTCCGGTGGCAGCTACGGTTCGAATTCAGATCAACGCGTTCATTTCGGTTTGGGCCGGAACGATAAAATCGAAAAGGTGGAAATCCACTGGCCCAGCGGCGCCAGGCAGGAAGTCTCCATTCCCGGCGTAGACCGAATCTTCACCGTCGCCGAAGGGAAGGGAATTGTCCCCTGACCTCTATGGATTGCAATCGATGAAAGTCGCCTTCGCATTTTTCCTTCTCGCCGCTTCGCGTTTTTCGCAGGTTCCCGGCCCCTCTCTGCAAACTTCCGAGAATCCTCCGGCCAATCAAGCCGTGGCACCTTCCACAAACCGCGATCTCGCCACTGCCCGTAATCTGCTTGCACGTTCGGAACTGGCCGAGGCGGAAAAATCCGTGCGGCACTACATTGCGCAACATCCCAACGTTTCCGACGGCCATTTTCTTCTCGGCTTGATTCTCTTCCGCGAAGTCCAATCACTTGCCCGTTCCAGTAGCAGCTATTTTTCCCCCGGCGATCTTCCGTCCACCGCCATCGATGCGCAAAGCCGCGAGAAAAAAATTCGTGCCTCTCTCGATGCCTTCACCGAGGGCGCAAAATCCGGCAAACCTTCCGCAGACGACCTGAAAATCGTCGCGCTTGATTACGTCTTGCTCGAAGACTACGCCGATGCGGATAAATGGCTCTCGCTCGCGCTCGAGTGGAACCCCCGCGACTCCGAAGGCTGGTATTACCTCGGGCGCATAAAATACGGCGAGAACCGCTTCGAGGAAGCAATCATTGCATTTCAAAAGTGTCTGGAATTGCGCCCGAATTACATCCTCGCCATGAATGGTGTAGGTCTTTCTTACGCGGGTCTCAACAAGAATGCGGAGGCAATTTCGTGGCTGCAGAAGGCCATTTCATTCGAAAATGGCGCTGCGCAGAAAACACCCGAACCTTATATCGATCTTGGCGACCTTCTCGGTCAGCAGGCAAGATTCGAAGAAGCGCTGTCGGTTCTTCAAGAAGCCGTGGCCATCGATCCCAAAAACATCCGCGCCCACGAGAAACTTGGCAAGACCTACCTGAGTCTGGATCGACTGACGGACTCAGAGCACGAATTGAAGACGGCCATTTCGCTCGATCCCGGCCAAGCGAGATTTCATTATTTATTGAGCCAGGTTTATCGCAAACTTGGGCGGCTGGAGAGCGCTAAATCCGAACTAGCCCAATTTGAAGCTCTCAAGGCCAAAGAACCACCCCGAAAACCAGGAATGCAATCAATTCTGCGCTTTGTCGAGGACCACTGAGGTCTTGGGGACAACCTCTATCCGCTATCGCCAAAGCCAGCCCTTTTCCACATTTAGTTCGGAAATAAGCCCGGAGATGGGCTAAAATCGCGGGCGTCCGGAAGCGTGTGCTTCGGGACCGCGCGAGGGTGCCAACCGCCCGACGCCATGGTTTGCTGGGTTCGGGTGAATCGGATTCAGCGCATCGTAGTTCTTCGCAAGGAGCCTCGGATGAAGTTTCGCACAAAGATAGCTCTGATCCTCAGTGCAATATCGATTATCTCGTTTGTTGGATTGCGTCGGCACTCCATTCAATCTGCTTATGCGCAAGAAGCCATAAAAGTGCAAACGGCGGAGGTACTTATCGATGCGGTTGTAACAGACCGCCACAACAAGCTCGTAACCGATCTCAAAGCGGACGACTTCGTCGTATACGAAGATGGTGTACAGCAGACACTTACGGCCTTTCGCATCAATCGAAGTTTAGCCGCTTCAAAAGAAGGTGCCATCGCCGATCCCAAGATTATGGCGGCTGCAACGCCTGCAAACCTTATCGCGAGCGGCGAGCCTCCTGTTTACACCGTGCTGTTGCTTGACTATTCGACCGTCGAAGCCGCGAATCAGAAGTATGTCCAGGAAGCGGCGACAAACTACGTGAAGGAGCGGCTGCAACCTAACGAACATCTGGCGATCTTCCTTTTGGGCAGCAGCTTGCGGCCTTTGACACAGTTTACGAATGACAAATACAAACTTCTGGCCGCTGTGCAGTCGAATACGGATGTGCGAGGAACTGCGGTTGCGAGTGAGCGCGAAAGCCTGAATGAGACAGTGGATTCTGCGGCGGCTTCTTCGGGTGCGGGTGTCTCTGTGAGTGTTGCTCCCGGAGCGGGGGCGGCCGGCACCGGAGCAGGAATGGGAGGTGCGGGGTCGGCTGCGGCGGATGCCATGGCTATGAGCCGGATTCAAGCCCAATACCAGTCGTTGAAATCCGCGCTCGATCGCGAGCAGACCCGCCAGGTCCTGCTGGCGCTGCGGGCAATTTCCCTGGGGCTGAAGCAAATGCCGGGCCGGAAAAACTTGTTGCTGGTTTCCCAGGGCTTTGTGATTCAAGAGCAACTGTGGGGACAGCTCAAATCCGTCGTGGACTCGGCAAACAAGTCGCAGGTCGCAATCTACGCGCTGGATCCCAGCGGATTGAAGACGCGGGGGGTCTCGGGTTCGATGCGGCCGCGAGACGAATTTTCTTCCGCTTTGGGCGCGAGCGAAAACGAAAGGAATAATCTCGGATCGGAGAGTCGAATCAAGGCGACCGGCGGGGAGAACGTCTTTGACCGCGTGACTCAGGTTGGCCACGATCAGCCGGAGACCGCCTTACGCTACATTTCCGGCTCCACCGGCGGAATTTTTATCCATAACACCAATGATCTTAGTGCCGGCTTGAGCCGCGTTAGCGAAGACATGAAGACGTATTTTCAACTGAGCTACCGCTCAACCAATCCAAAGATGGATGGAAAGTTTCGGGAAATACGTGTGGAGTTGAAGGTACCGCACCTGACTGTGCGCAGCAGAGCGGGCTACTATGCTGTGCCGGCGGGGTACGACCTATTATCTCCGCACGAGTACGAGTTAGTTTCCGCAGCAGGGACGGCGTCCGCTGATTTGAAAATGCCCCTTTACCTGCGTGTGGGTTCGTTCCGGCAAACGGGGCCCGACTACACCGTCCCGGTAATTTTCGAAGTGCCTACTACCGCTTTGCGGTTCGAAAAACAGGCTGATTCCGAAATCGCAAATCTTTCTGTGGTGGGCCTTGTGAGGGATGCAAAAGGAGAATTGGTTACACGTTTCGGAAGCCCCACGAAGCTGCAATACACCACCGCCGAGTATGAAGCGATCAAATCGGCTTATGTCAGTTTTATGGAAGTCCTGACGCTCCCTGCTGGCTCCGCCTACTCCTTCGACGTCTTTATTGCCGACGAAACGACCAACAAGGTAGCCGAAGCTCAGCGAGGTCTGTTCCTGAAACAGCCTGAACAGAGCCTCGGGTTGAGTTCCTTGCTTCTTGCTCATGGTGCGCAGAAAGCACAGACGAAACAATTGGACTTTTTGACCGTCAATGGAGTTCGAATTCGCCCCTCGGCCCACTGCCAATTCCACAATGGCGACAATCTGTTGTTTTACATGAACGTTTACAATCCGGGCTTGACCGCCGACAAGAAAACCGATCTTGAAGTAAACGTGTTTGTCATGAAAGGTGCCACGGCTAGCACAAAGCTGCCACCTTACCATCTGGCACAGGCCGTCGAGCAAGACCCCATCCACGTGACGATCGCGCGGTATATGAAACTCGAAGGACTTCCGGCAGGGGATTACACCCTCGTTCTCGGTGTAAAGGACGTTGCTGCAGGCGGAGTGGAGCAAGGAACTCGCGCAGATTTCAGCATCGCAGCAGACTGAAATAACAATTCGGCACAGGAGTGCGCGTTACGGGCGCGCCTCGGGGCTACGTTCCTTACTTTTCAATTCTTTGTATCTTGCCAAAGCCGCCTGTCCGGCGGGTTCATTGCCGGCTTTAAGATAGGCTTGCGATAATTGGTAATGGACGTAGGACTTGTTTGGTTCGAGCTGCACCGATTTTTCCAGATTTGCGACCGCCCCTTGTACCAACCCCTTCTTCAGCAGTTCCTTTCCGAGCTCATAAAACGCTTCGGCGTACGTGGGATCGAGGCTAACGGCGGAGTTGTAATGCGCAATCGCATCATCCATCTGATTCTGCGCAGCGAGGGTGACGCCGAGATGAAATTCAGATTTGGCATCTCGCGGATTGGCGGCGATCTCTTTCTGAAATTCCTGCGCCGCGGCCGCAAATTGGTCTTGCCTCAGGAGGGCCAAACCCATGTAGTAATGTATCTGCGGGACGGATGGATCCAAGGCGAGGGCCCGTTGAAATTCTGCTGCGGCCCTTCCGAATTCTTCCCCGGCTGCCAGCGCCTGCCCCATTGCCAAGTGCGCATCGGCGGATTGCGGGTAGCGATCGACGAGATTTTGCAGTATCTCCGTTCCCACGTCGCGCTGGTGCAAATAAACTAGCGACAGCCCCCGTGCGTACGCGACCTGTGGATCCTCTAAGCTTAGGGAATCCAGTCGCGCCAGAATCTCTGCAGCCCGTTCGTAGTCACTACTAAAGAAGTGACTCAGGCCCGCCAGGATGCGAATGTCTTGCCGGCCTGGCTGCTGAGCGAGCGCCCTGTCCAAATGCGGCGCCGCTCTTTTAAATTCCTGCGTTTTGAAATTAGCAAGTCCAATGTTGAACTGCAAATCCGGTAGATCGGGCTGCCACTTTGCCGCAAGTTCAAAAAATTGCGTGGCGCGGGGGAAATTTGATTCGCGCGCCTCTAAAAGAGCAAGGTGCGAGTATGCGGTTGCGGACAGCTTGCGATACTCGCTCGCAGCCGCGACGAGCTTCTCCTTTACCGGCCCCTCGGGTGCCGGCGCACCGATGATGATGGCTTTGCCTTCCATGTCGCTTGCGAAGTCTTTTAACTGATCTTGGGAGCCCATTCCGGAAGAGAGGTAGATACGTAACCTTTGTTGATCGTCGACGGAGACCTTTGCGCGGTAAGACTGGGCCAACGCGAGATGTCGCTTTGATTCTTCTTGCCTGTCGAGGCGCGCGTAATACTGCCCGAGCAGGTAATGCGCCTTACTGATCTGATAGAGATTGCGGCTGGGATCCGCCGTCAGTTGAATGCTCTTTTCTAGCCACTCAACCGCCTCTTCCTTACGGTCCAGGAAATAGAGCGACTCTCCCAGATACAAGGGCGCATCCGGGTTCGCCGGATCGATCGAGGCAGCCTTCGCGAAGAATGGAATCGCCTCCGCTAATTCGCGATTCTGCTGGTGAACCAGCCCGGACATGTACTGCGACGCATAGTCGTTCGGATCGCGCCGAATTTCGTGCGCCAACTCCTCCAATGCGAGCGGAAAGGCCTGAACTCCTTCACTGGAGAGGTACGCTAGTGCCAGGTAATAGTGCAAGTGTGGGTACTTTGGATTGAGCGCGGCCGCACGCTTGAATTCGTCTACGGCTTCTTGGGCATATTCCGTTTCTCGATACGCCGCCCCGAACGTGATGTGAATCTGCGGGGAGTCGCCGTGTTGTTCGACCAGCTTCTGGAACAGTTTATTGGCTTTCTCAGGTTGTTGAAGTTTCAGGTAAGTGAACGCAAGCGTGAGCTCCGATTCGGAATCATCTGGATCGAGTTGGATGGCGGTTTGCAGTTCATTGGCCGCTGCTTCGTAGTTGCTCATGCTGAAATAAATCTTGCCCAGCAACTGGCGGGCTACTGCATGTTCGGGATGCTGCGCAAGCAACTTGCGGACCGCTTCGACACCTTTCTTGAATTCTCCTTTGCGAAGACATACGACACCGAGGCCTAGCAGGGCATTCTCGGAATCTACGCTAGCCTGGGACGATTCCTCGAATGCTGCCTCCGCAGGATCCAAATCACCGAGTGTCTGATAGGTTTCTGCCATCAGGCCTAAAGCCAAGCCCAAAGCCTGCCGATACTCGCTCTCGGCAACTACCAGGTTGCCGGAGTCCTCTGCTTTCTGCGCGGAATCGAAATGCCGCTGCAATAACGCCGTGGGTCCGCTCTCCGGGCTGGATTTGGCCTTTGGCGTCGGCGTTTTGGGCCGGGCCGCCTTCGCAGCGGAACTTGGCTTGGTGCTCTGGGGCGAGCGTCCGCTACTTTGTGCAAACCCAATTGGCGCGAGGAGTACGATGCACAGAGCAACCAGAGAATTCGCGCTGCGAAGGAGAAGTTGCTTGCCCGTCATGAAGGACCCATTCCGAGTAAGAGTTCCTAGGATAACAAAAAACGGGGACTTGCAAGGTACCCTTGCAAGTCCCCGGAAAAAAGTGATTCAAGCGCTGCTAGTTAGAACGTGAACTTCAGAGCAACCTGAACTTCTCGTCCGTCTTTCGCCCTGGTTGGCAGTCCGAATTGCGCGTTAGCAAGGCAATTGGGGAAGATTGGCTGCCCACTGCAGCCCGTGAATTGACTTGTATAGGGGTTCGTCGTCGCGTCGAAGGACTTCGTCGGATCCTGTAAGGTTGTCAAACCGTTCACCACGTAGTTCGTGCTGATCGATGTCGCATAGAACTGTGTGTGGTTGAACGTATTGAACGTCTCGAACCGGAATTGGACTGCCTTCTTCTCTCCGATCGGGAAGTTCTTGTAAATGGCAAGGTCAGCGTTGTTCGTCGGCGGGCCATGAACGATGCCAACGCCCGCGTCTCCCAGTTGCCCGAGCTGGGGTACCTCGAACGCCGCCGGGTTTAACCACCCACCATTTACGTTGTGTGGACCATTCGGATCACCCACCAGCATCGGACGCACCGTTGTGATACCCAGCAAGTTTGGTCCGGAGATCGTAACGGTGAGCGGGATGCCCGTCGCATACGAATAGATCGCCGTCCCTTCCCAGTTGCCGAATATCATTCGCACAGGTGCCGATTGCTTTTGCAGCGATGGCAGCTTGTAAACCGAATTCAAGCTGACGATGTGCGGACGATCGAAATCGGCTGGCCCGCGATTGTAGCTGAAGTTGAACGGATCGGCGATCCGCGCATTGGCATTGGACTGGCAGCAGTCTAGGCCCGTCGTCGAAATATTCTTCGAGTAAGTATAGGCACCGCCAAACTGGAAGTTATGCGAGAAACGTTTGGTCAGGTACACCTGGAGAGCGTGATACGAAGAGCTGCCTCCATTAGTCAGGAAGAACAGGGAGTTCGTCCCTGATAGCGGGAACAGCTCACGCAATTTGTTGGCGGCATCCGTTTGGCCCGTGAATGAGTCGAGTGCAAACGTTTGTCGATTTGCCGGCGCAACCAGGTTTAAGTCCCAGTTGATCGGCAAATGCGTGCCACGGTTGCCAACATACGCGACTTCCAGTTTGGTGTCTTGGAAGAGCTCATGTTCCACCGTTAGGTTCCATTGGTAGCTTGTCTGCGTCCGCCAGTTCGTGTCGGCGGCGTTTTGCGCCACGCCTACGCCGGAAGCCGGAATCAGTGCAGCCGGTAGAGTATCTAGCGGTCGCCCTGTCCCGAAGTTCACGGATGCGTTGAAGGGCGGGTTTAGTAGCAATTCGCCAATTGGTTGGCTAAGGTCGGCTCGTCCGAAGAACGTTCCGAACCCTCCACGCAGCGCCCATTTTCCTGAGCCAGTCAGGTCGTAGGCGAATCCGAACCTCGGAGCGATCGTGTCATAGCTGCTCTTGCGAAGTGCGCGGCCAACGTCGATTCCGCGCAAATTCGCGGAACCGCCGGTAATGCCTTGCGACGGCAGCCTAAGCGCAGAAGGATAGATCATGCCGTTTGTGGAGCTGGCTCCTTCTGCCGGGTCGTAGAGCGAAGGCACGAAGTTCCCAATCAGGTTGTCCGCCTGGATGCTCGGCGGCAAGAGGGACCAGCGAACGCCATAGTCGAGCGAAAGGCGCTTCGTGGCCCGCCATGTATCCGCGTAATAAAGTTCGATGTCGGCCCAACGAACCTTCGAGCGAGGCTGGCTGGACTGCTGGTTGGCGCCAAAGTAGGTGCCGGCCAACAGCATGTCAGAAATGCCGTTGCCCGTGACGATACCACCGTTACCTGGAGCGTTTGCGTTGCCCCAACCGCCGCCCTTGCCAGCTCCCCCTGGAACCGCTTGAGGTCCCCAGAACTGAGGCGACGTCACACTCGCTCCGCAGCAGTCTTCGTCTTTCTTGTCGTAGCCGTAAAAGAATCCCACGCGGTGATTGTGGTTGCCCTTTACGATCGAGAAGTCATCTTTCCACGAGTAGATGTCGTGGGCATTGTCCCACGGCGCGTTGTTCCACAGGCTGTTTCCGAGACCTTGCATCTGTGTGCCCCAAAATATGGGATGTGCGCGGTCTGTCGGACTGTTCGGGAATGCCGAAGGGATGTCGGCGTTCAAGGTGTCGTTGATGTTCTTACCCAAGCCCTCGGTGATGAAAATTCGGTTGTTGGAATAGGAGAACTGGAACGTGTTCACCTTCGAAGCCGAGAAACTGCTCGTCAAACGGGCTGACATCGTAGTCGAAGGTTGAGACCAACTGGAGTCAACCGTCGGGAATCCGGTATCGCCCCAGAGTCCGCCATCCGAGCCAAAGTTCGGTGCCGGGTTGTACCAGTGATCGCTCGTCCAGCGGAACATAATCGAGTGCTTCTGGGTCACGTTGAAGTCTGCTCGTGCCTGCTCCTGGCGAGTCGGCAAATGCGTCGGCACGGCCGCCACCCAGTTGTTCAGTTGGCCCGGCGTATTTTCATGCGGGAACAGCTGCATGAAATCCAAACCTGCCTGGCTCAGCCGGCCCGACTGAATTGTGTCTGCTGGAAACGGCGAACCGGTAAAAGGATCACTTGGCTGATTAAAGTTGGAGTCGACGGCGTGTCTGCTGGCCCAATCGCTGAAATTGCCTTGCCGCTCCAAATCGGTCGGTACTTCGGACCTGCGCGTTACGCCGCGCACTTCGCGGCGCCACTCTTCCGACCAGAAGAAGAACAGCTTGTTCTTTTTCACCGGGCCGCTAAACGTGTAGCCCCAGTTGTTGTACCGTAGTTCGCCTTTTGGTTTTGCGGCGGCATTCAGGAAGAAGTTGTTGGCGTCCAGCTTGTCATTCCGGAAAAATTCGTAGACGGAACCGTGAAAGTCGTTCGAGCCGCCCTTTGTGACCACGTTGATTACGGCACCGCTCTGTGAAGCGTTGTCGGCCGCCATCGAGTTGCGCTGAATCTTGAATTCTTCGATCGAGTCGACGGAAGGATAAGTGAGAATGGTTCGGCCGGAACCGTGATCCACGTTATCCGCGCCGTCTACCGTGTATGAGTTTGCGTTTGCCGGGCTGCCGCTCTGCGAAATGTCCACGCCGCCGAGCAGACCCGTGAAGCGCGAGTTCTGCGTGTCGGAAGGCGCTGCGCCAGGTACCAGCAGCGTCAGGCCGACGAAGCTGCGGCCATTTAAGGGCAGCTCTTCAATTTGTTGCGAGTTGATGGTGTTCGAAACTTCACCGTTGCGAAGCTCAACTTGGGTCGCTTCGGCTGTAACGGTCATGACTTCAGTAGGCAAGCCAATTTCCAATGTGAATGGAACCGTTATGTCGTCCGCGACGTGCAGTGTCACGCCCCTACGATCTACTCCCTTGAATCCGGCCATTTTTACCGAAACCGCATACGTTCCCGGATCCAGGTTCGTGATTGTGTAAAACCCCGAACCGTTCGTCATTACCGTGCGCTTGACTCCCGTTCCTTCCATCGTCGCCGTAACTTCGGCGTTCGGGATCACTGCGCCCGATGGGTCGCTTACCGTACCGCTGATGGTTCCCTGCGTTCGCTGTGCGTTCGCCACGGAACCGAGTAACAGACCTACAACCAACAAGAGCAGACAAACCACTCGATAACCCATTGCCACCCCCTGAGACATAGTTAACGCTGACTAATAGAAAAGTACTACGGAGCCCCAAGTTGTTGGGTTTTTACAGCAGCGCAACTGTCGTGTCAAGAGCAAAATCGTTATTCTCTGCCCAAAATGGCCTTTTTCTCCTCACTTTTCCGGTTCCATGCTGGCGGTCTAGATGTTCTGGCTGGCCCCTGTAACGATAACTTGCCTCGCTAGCGCGCTCAAAAACATCTGGTAAATTTATCTCATAAATCGATTAATTACATCTAATCCAGTCATCGCTCGGCAAGCCTCTTGCGCACTGCTTCATTCCCCGGATCGAATTTTAGAACTCGGTCCAACAGTTCTTTGGCATGCCCCCCCTCCCCGACGGAAGAGAGATAGTCGGCTAGGCCAAGATATGCCGGAGTGTAGTATTTGTCCCAAGCGATAGCTTCCTCATATAACGACTCGCCAGATCTTTCGTTCCCCAGACGGAGTTCTAGTCTTGCGAGCTTCACTCTGACCTCCGCCGACTTCGACCCCAGTTCTATTGCTTTTCGAAGAGCCGCCGCTGCCGCCTCGGGTGCTTGCGGGCGCGCCAGCATGAGTACCAGGCCACTAGCCGTCTGAACTTCGACATCTTCTGGAAACTCCTTGGCGGCCTGTTCCAAAAGTTCAAAACCTGGCTTCTGGTACTCAGGATGAAGCTGTGCCAATTCGTAATAAGCGAGCGCCCGCGTCCGCAGATCGAATGTCTTGCCGTCGCCGCTCGCCGGAGCGGTTAGTAGCCTTAACTCGCCGAAGGTTGCGTCGATTTTGTTTTCGTTGCCGGCGTTGGCAACCAACACTCTTGGTATTCGGTGATCCGTCATCGCGGAATGGTCGATATTGGATGTGGGTCGTTTGGGCATGTGACACTGAATGCAGTTATCCGGCGGACTGGTGTTTTGGCGCTTCACCGCCGGCAGCGCACAGCTCTGTGTTGTGTGGCAGGTCAGGCATTTTCGGCGAAACGCCGACGTCGTCGCGACATTACTGACCAACTTCACGTGGGGGTCGTGGCAGGTGATGCAGCCCAGCTTACCGTTGCTTGCAATCGTGCAGCGGCTCATGGCCAACTGTTCGGGATGGCTGAGCGCCTTGATCTTCGCCGAATCACCCGCTGTTCCTCGGCCGAAGATCGAAACCACGCTGTCGAGCAACAGACCGGGCCGGAAGTCGAGGTAGTTCTTCCCCGGACGCATCACGCGAGCATCACCCGCCAAATGACATTGGTTGCACACATCGTCGCGAACTTGCCAAGCCAATCGTTGCGGATTGACGATGGAGTGGTCCACTGCCTCTTTCAACTCTGTGTTGGCTTTCCGTTCGCGTACATGTACTTCCCCCGGTCCGTGGCAGCGCTCGCAGCCAATTGCTAGGAGCCGAAACGGCGGCGAAAGGAAGCGGTTCCGTGTGCCGGGAATTGGACGCGACAATCCCGAGTGGCAGCCCACGCATAGATCCCCCGCTGGACGCAAAAAACTTGCGAACTGCCCCGCCTCGTACCCGGGCGACAAATCCCACTTTTTGATCCGGCTGTAATACGAAATTGGCGAGACAAATAGTGCGTCACCCCTCTGAATTAAATAACTGCGGCCGAAATACCCGGATCCCACCGTGAAGGCCACTTCATGCGTCTCGGTAAACCCTTGCTGGCCATCGGCTTCCATTTTCGTCTCGGAGTGAATCAACTTTCCTTGTTTCAACGACACTGCGTACGTTCGCCCAAGCCGCGTCTTAGGCAGAATGACTGCTTTTGTAAATTCGAACAGATTTGCCGGCTGAGGCCGCGACAGCGAATTGCCCATTCCCGTTTTTTTAAAGCTGTCGTATTGCACTTTGTGACACTCCGCGCACACTTCGTCGCCAACATATTGAACGCTGGCACGCGCGTTGCGGTATTCGATGGACGGCGTCTCTTGCGGCGAAAGTGGCGGCGTAGCCAAAAGTGAAAGGAGCGCCAGGATTGCGCTCGCCGCTATCACGAGCGCCAGTTTCCGATTCATGGGTCACCGGGTCGCAATTCTACTATAGCGAGGCAACACTCTCGGAAGCTTGCTTGCCGCCTTTCCCTACCAGGTTGACTTGCCTTCGGCGACTATTTAGCATCGCCAGTGCCAATAATGTCCTTTCGAAAAATTTTAGGCCTCTATGTTGTGGCAGTGCCACTGTTTGCCGTCACGGTTTTCGCGCAGGCATCGGCTTCCGTTGCCTCGCAGCTAGATCGCGCTGCGCGTCTCGTTGAAAAGCAAGATTGGCCCCAGGCCGAGCAGATACTCCTCTCGTTGCTGCAGCATCAGCCGAAACAGGCGGACGCTCTGAATCTCATGGGTATCGTTCGGAGTCGGCAGAGTCGTGTGGAAGAAGCCAAACGTTATTTTCATTCAGCGGCCCAGGCGAACCCGGCACTGGCCACCGCCTGGCTGAATCTAGCAAAAATCTATGAAGGGCAAGGCGATTCGGCTCTCGCCCTCGCGACCCTTCAGGACGGAGCGAAATTTTCCCCGCGCGACCCGCATCTTTGTGCCGAGTCGGCGGTTTTGTTGGCAGATAAGGGAGATTTCACTGCCGCCGTTGGTCAGCTCGAAAAAATTCCTGCGCAGGTGCGCGACGCAGATCAATGGGAATTGTTGGGACGTATTTATCTGTCGGCCGGGAACCTGCCGAAGGCAGAAGAAAGTCTGCGCCAAGTGCTGCGCACGAAGCCGGAGTGGATTCCCGTGCTGCGGCAATTGGCCGGTATTGCGCTGAAGGAAGGGGACAATCAAAAGGCCGGTGCCTACATGCTGCGTGCGGTTCGCCTGGCTCCCAGCTCGCCTGATTTGCTGTACGAATACGCTCAAGTTTGTCTTCAAAGCGGATTTTCTGGCGAAGCGGTTCGAACTATGCGGAATGCGTTGCGCTTAGAACCGGACCGGCCCGAGTTTCTGTATCTCATGGGAGAGGCGTTGACAGAGACGCCCGACTATCATGAAGCACTCGCTTACTTCAAACACTATCAGGAGTTACGCCCGCAGGACGCGAATGGCGAAACTTCTCTTGGCTGGTCCTTTTATCTCGAACAAAACTATGATGAGTCGCGCCGTCACTTCGAAGGCGCTTTGCAGTTGAACCCAAATCAGGCTGATGCTGTCTATCACCTTGGCATGATCGCATTCGAGCTCAATGATCAACCGAAAGCGCTCGAATTGCTCAAACGCTCCATCGAGCTGATGCCGAACGATGCTCGTCCCCGTTTAGGTCTGGGAATGTTGTACCTCCGGTCGGAAGACACTTACGGGTTGGCGCGCAAAGAGCTGGAGAATTCCGTTTCCCTCGATCCAACCGAACCGAAAGCTCACTATCAGTTGAGCCAGGCCTACACCCGCCTCGGGGAAACCGCTTTGGCGAAGAAAGAGCTGGATGCCTTCAAGGCAGCCAGCAAGAAGTCGGAAGAAAAAGTCGATCGCAGCTTGCAGACTCCGCCGTTCGCTGCTCCCGGAGACCCCAAACCATGACCTTGCTCTGGCGGTTCGGCTCCTTGATGCTCTTGGCCTGTCTTTCTTTTTCCGTCCTGTTTTTCCTTCGAGCTCATGCACAGGAAAAGAGAAGCAATCCGCGTTTTATTGATATCGTCGACAGCTCCGGTATCACCTTTCGCCACATCTCTGCTCCAGAAAAGAAATATATCGTCGAATCGATGAGTGGTGGAGTAGCCTTGTTCGACTACGACAACGACGGATGCCTGGATATCTATTTCACCAATGCGCTGACCGTAGATACAGCCAACAATCCAAAAAGTTCCAAGAGCGCCCTCTACCACAACAATTGCGACGGCACGTTTACGGACGTTACTGATCGCGCTGGCGTCGGCTATCCCGGCTGGGCCATGGGCGTGCTCGCTGCGGACTTCGACGGCGACGGCTGGGAAGATCTTTACGTTACCTGTCTTGGTCACAATCACCTGTATCACAATAACGGCGATGGAACTTTCACCGACATCACCGCCAAAGCGGGCGTTGACGACACACGTTGGTCCACCGGCGCAGCGTTCGGTGACTTCAATCGTGACGGCGCTCCCGACCTGTTTGTCGCCAACTACGTGGACTACAAACTCGATGATCTCCCCAAATTTGGACAGGGAGCGACGTGCCGCTATCGTGGCCTCCCGGTGCAATGCGGCCCGCGTGGATTGCCCGGTGCGGGCGATTCGCTGTTCGTGAACAACGGAGACGGAACATTTACCGATGTTTCAAAAAAGGCGGGCGTGAGCGACCCAGAGGGCAAGTACGGCCTGGGCGTGGTCTGGACCGACATCGACGGCGATGGCTGGCCGGATCTTTATGTAGCGAACGACTCCGGTCCGAATTTCGTCTACCACAACAAACACGATGGCACATTCGAGGAGATTGGCTACACAGCCGGTTGTGCGGTTGGAGAAGACGGAAGCGAACAGGGTTCTATGGGCGTGGC
>Ga0126376_10000832_pt1 | contig 15833 bp, 13 predicted proteins | sample PanSoiMetPlot_15_FD_92760 | JGI IMG/M metagenome (GOLD analysis project Ga0126376, IMG submission 92760) | Tropical forest soil microbial communities from Panama - MetaG Plot_15 | ecosystem: Environmental > Terrestrial > Soil > Tropical forest > Bulk soil | place: Panama | collected 2016-02-17
CGGACGGCCGCTGGTGTTGCTCAATCGCGGAACCGGAGGCCACTGGCTGACGCTGAAGCTGGTCGGAACGCGCGCCAATCGCGATGGCGTCGGCGCGAAAGTGAGAGTCGGAAAGCAATGGGCATATGCGACGACCTCGGGCAGCTATCTGTCGGCCAACGACGGTCGCGTCCATTTCGGCCTGGGGGCGGAACAGCGGGTGACGGTGGAGGTCGTCTGGCCGGGCGGAAGGCGGCAGACGCTGGAGAACGTCGCCGCCGATCGGATCGTGACCGTAAAGGAGAATGAATGATCGCGTTCGTCTTACTCTTGCTGATACCGCAAGCGACGCCTGAACTGAACCAGCGCGTTGAGGCCGGATTGAAGGCCCGGCGCGCGGGCGACCTGGATGCGGCGATCCGCGAATTCAAACGCGTTGTCGAACTGGCGCCCGACCTCGCCGCCGCGCATGTCAATTTGGGGGCGGCCTATTTCGACAAGAAAGACTACGACAATGCGATCCCGCCGCTGAAAAGGGCGCTGGAACTCAACGCCGACCTGCCCGGCGCGCATCAGATGCTCGGCGTGGCGCTGCTGGCGAGAGGTTATGCCGCGCAAGCCGTTCCGCACCTCGAAAAAGTCCAGGCAGGCGATCTGCTCGGCGTCGCGTTGCTCGAATCGGGCCGCGTGCGCGAGGCGATTGACCGGCTCGAATCCGCCCTGCTCGAACGGCCCGATGACCCAGACCTGCTCTATTACCTGAGCCAGGCGTACGGCCGATTATCGAAACAACTCTTCGACCGACTGGCCCGGCTGGAGTCCCCGCGCACGGACCAGATGCTGGGCGAAGCGCAGGCCGCGGCGGGCAACCGCGACGCGGCTGAAAAACACTTTCGCGCCGCGCTGGAAAAGCGACCCGATCTGCATGGCCCGCATCTGGCCTTGGGCGAGTTGGCGCTGGGCGCCGGCGATTACGAAAACGCGGCCCGCGAGTTTCGAGAAGAGACGCGGCTTGCGCCCGGTTCGGCCGTCGCGGCTTACAAGCTGGGCGTTGTGTCGCTCAGCCGTGGGCAAACGCGCGAAGCGATCGCGGAACTCAAGCGGGCCGATTCGCTGCAACCCGATATGCCAGAGACCCTGCTGGAATTGGGCAAAGCGATGGCCGCCGCCGGAGAACCCGCGCAGGCGGAAAAGCCATTGCGGAAAGTGTTGGAATTGGAACCGGCGTCGGCGCTGGCCGAAACCGCCCATTATCAACTTGCGCAGATTTACCGGCGGATGGGACGCACAGCGGAAGCGGATCGGGAGATGAAGCTGTTTCAGGAGATACGTAAAAGCCGGAAGTGACTGTCACATTGCGGTTAATCCCGAATAGTCAGTTAAGCCTCAGGGTCGCCTTGCGAACAGAGAAGCTGTCGTCGCCTGAAAACACCAGATAAAGAGTCCGGCCGTCCGCGCTCATCCACTTCGTGGGGAAGCTCGCCGTATCACCCGGACCGACATCCCACCGCTCGGCGAAAAAGGCGGTCGTCCAAGGCCCCCACGGTTCGGGGGCGTCGTAGATCGCCAGACCGCCACTGAAGCGGACGTCAATTTTGCCGTCACGGTCGCGCGAAGCGGCGCCGGGTACCGGCTGAACGAGCAGGTAACGTCTGAGCGCGGCGTTGTACGTGACGCCGCTGCGGTAACATCGGCCGGGGTTGGTGAAAGCGGCGGCGCGCCGGGCGAGATCGCGCGTCCATTTCGGCCGTCCCGCGCCATCGAGACCGGCGAAGAATTCATATGCCTCTCGTTCGTGAATCCTACCCTTCGGAGCGCGCGCCAGCGCCAAACTGTCGGCGACCTCATAGGCCGAGTCCCTATCGGGCGAATAGACGTAGACGAACTCGTCGCGCGCGCCGGCGTAATTCCGTCCGAAGTTGAGAAAGGTCGGACAGCCGAAGCTCTCAGTGAACTTCCAGTCGGCCCAGGCCCAGGTCTTGCCGCGATCGCGCGACCAGGCGAGTTGCGAATTGGCGGCGTTGCGAGCCAGGAGGTAAAGAACGCCGTCCACCATCAGCATTCCGCCGGCCTTCTTTCCGGCGGCGCCCTGACCGCGAGCCTCGCCGGTGGGCGATCGGAGGTTTTCGCCATTGAAGTCCGGCGGAGCGCCGGTGATCTTCGCGAAGCCCAGGCTGAGCTTCTCCGCAACGAAAGGCTCGAATCCATTGCCGTCTCCGTAGGCTGCGTAGAGGGCGTCGTCTTCGGCCCAGGTCATCGGCCAGTTGTCACTGCCTTTGGCTTTGCGCACGATCGTCTCGGGCGGCGACCAACGTATTTCTTTGATGACCGGGCTGCGGGACGGGGCCGTCGCTTTGCCTGCGGGCCGGCGTTTGTCCGTGATCGCTTCCACGAGCGGCTCGAAGAGAATCTTCGCGCGGGGGTCGTGATATGCGGCGAAGACATCAGGCGCGTCTGGCGGCGGCGGCTCGATCGTCTGCCCGTTGCGTACCATAATCAGGTTGAGACTCGGAATCACCAGCAACGCTTGATCGCCGGCGCCCGCGCCCCAGACGGCGTCCCTCGGCAGTTTCGCGTAGCGCCCGGCGGCGTTCGTCCACCACCCCATCCCGCAATGGCCCGACAGGCCCGCGTCGCCAGTGATTTGACGCGCGGACTCCCGGCTCAGAATGCCTCGGCCGTCCCAATCGCCCTCGCGGAGAATCAGCCTGCCGATGCGAGCCAAGGCTCTCGCCGTGAAACCGCCGCCGCCCCACGAGGCGACCAGCGGCAGGCCGTCCACGGTGAACGTCCGGTTATAGCCGACCGACCATTCTTCATCGGAGACGCCGATCGGGCGCAGTACGCGCTCTGCGAGCAGCGCGCGAATTTCTTTGCTCGCGCTCCCTCTGATTGCCGCCGTGACACAATAGGTCAGCATGGCGATGCCCGGATTGCTGTACTGAAGCTTCGCGCCCGGATCGTAGAGCGCGGGCGTTCGGTCGCGCGAGATCGTGAACGGGTCATCGGGCGGATCGAGCCGCTTCCAGAAGTCGCCTTTCCATCCGGTCAGTTTTTCGTGCGGCAGATTGTCGGCCTCTGCGTCTTCCAGCCCGGAAGTGTGCGAACCGAGATGGCGGATGGTGATCTTCGATTTGCGCGGATCGTTTCTCCATTGGGGGACGAACTTCGCGGCCCGATCATCGAGCGCTATGCGGCCGTCGGTCAGCGCGACCCCGAGCGACAGCCCTCCGACGACGGCCTTGGCCAGCGACGCCGTTCCGTGCCGCTTCGACGCGGAATGGTCAGCGGCGTACCACTCGTAAACGATTCTGTCATTCCTGACGACCAGGAACGCTTTTGTCTTGCGAGCCGCCAGAACATCTTTGAGCGCGTCGAGCTTCTCTTTCGACATCCCCTGACTTTCGGGCGTGGCGGTCCGCCATTCAAAGGTCGCGGCGGCTAAGACGGGACGCGCGTATAGGCGCTGACTGAGATGTTTTACCGCCAGGGAGACGATCGGCGTGGCGAGCGCTCCGGTCAGGCAGACGAGAAACAGAAAACGAAATGGCGATAGTTTCATGGCGTCTTTCTTCTGAGGCAAAGATACCTTGTGATTAACAACGGCGCCAATACCTATATGACATCAGGCTGAAAAGCGTTTGAGTTTTGCCATCGTTTTTTGACACTATCTGTTTTCAGGGACAAAAAGCGGCGGCAGAAATTTATGACCTCCGGCAGGAGCGGATGATCTCCGGCAGAAAGTCGATGATCTCCGGTATTCGCCCTCCGATAGTCTCATTTAGCGACGGCAGCAATTCGTCTTGTTCTCAGTCATGCCGTCGGATGATCTCGGGCGTCTACACATATCGGTTTACTCCTGTTGATTCCTCCGGAATGACAATTGAAATGTCATTCCGCATTGTCAGCGTTTACTTCTTCGGGAAATTCGGGTCGGCCTTCACTTCATTGATTTGCGCGATGTGGCGTTCGCAGTGCCCGCTGATCAAAAGAACCCACTGCAATGCGTCAACCTCGCCGAGGGGCCCGAACGAGCCGAAATGGCTGCGCAAATCTGTAGTCGTAGTCTTCACGAAATCAATCGTGCGCGCCCGCTCCTTCTCGAATTCCTGCATGGTTTCGGCGCCGGTCTTCCATCTGCCTGTCGGCTTGTTCTGCTCCGGGGCTTGGGCTTTGGAGCTCCTGTCGGTCATCATCGCCACCAATTGATCGTCAGTTACCTTCCGTTCCTTGTCGGGCGTCGCCGGAGACTTCAGCGCCATGTTGGTGAGGAGGTTGAAAAGATTGCCCTCGGTCACGGTGATGTGCTCGGCGACCTCGGCGACGGACCAGCGGTCGGGCGCGGATTTGAACTTCAACTGCGCTTCGGACAAGTCGGCCACCGATTTGGCGAACTTCTCGCGCGAAGCCTTCAAATGATTGATAACCAGCGCGGGGCGCTGCAGTTCGGTTGAAAGACTAAAACTCGACATTTCCTTCCTCCTTGTTGTGGAATTTGATTTTGGTTTGTCTTAGATAGCTTACGCGAATGGTCAGTCAATCAGCGCGAAAACTCGATTTCCGCCTCCTGCGCAATATACGGCACGTAGCGGAAGTCGCGAATCTCAACTACACGACCGTCGACCAACCTCAGTTCAATGAAGTAAGCCGGCCGCGCTTCGCCCGGCTCACGGAAGACTGCGAGGACCTCACGGCCGTCGAGCCATCCTGGGACCAGGCGCCAGTCGGTCCGGCGATCGTAGTTCGTGAAGTAGTCGCTCACCTGGCGGCGACCGGCGGCCTTCAAGCGCGACACGAGGTCGAGCTTCACGTCACCCACCAGCATTGCGCGAACGCCATCCCAGTCGCGGGCATTGAAGAGCGCGGCGTAGCGCGCCAGCGCCGGCGACGTCGCGCGACGAGGCGCCTCCGGACCTGAGACTTTGGACAGCTCGCGCAGCCGCGTCCGTCCGCGATGCAGCGCCGCCTTGACCGCCGACAAGCTCAGCTCGAGCATCGCCGCGATCTCTTCGAGTGAATAATCGAGCACGTCCTTGAGGATCACGCAGCTTCGCTGCGACGGGGCGAGTTCAAGAAACCGTGATATGGCCGCGCGCACCGCCTCGTCGCGCTCCAGCGCGATATCGGGCTCGACCGCCTCGTCGGACGCGATATCCGCGGCAGCCTCGAGGGGCTCTCCCATCCGCCGCTCATAGCGACGGAGATAGTCGAGCGCGCGATTGTGGGCAATCCGAAATAGCCAGGAGCGCATGGCAGGGAGTTCCTTTAGCTCAGAGAGTTCGTAGTAGGCGCGGGCGAGAGTATCCTGCACCACGTCCTCGCCGTCGGCGATTGATCCGGTCATCCGCGCGCAATAACGATGCAGGTCCGGCCGCACGTCATTGACGAGGGCCAGAAACTGCCGGCGGCTTTCCTCCAGTTGGAATAAGATTGAATCGTGATCGGTCGAAGTCATTGCTCACCCATTCAGCTTCTTCATCGCCTCCACGATCTCCGGGTTGTCGGATTGGAGGCGGCCAGCCCAGCCTGTATTCTCGAGCGGGTATTCGTTGTGGAAAATCAGGGTCTCGCGCGTGTTGGCGATCCCTTCATACGCTTCGGCGACGGCGGCGTTGATTTTCTCCGTCAACTTCCTCCTCGCGTCGAGGCTGCGAAGTTGAGGGGCTTCGATAAAGCATACGGGCCTCACCGGCTCCGATTGGAGCCGCCCGTCCTGGCCAACGTTCTCGGCCTTGTATTCGCGTAGAAAGACCCGTACGTCGGGGATATGGTAGGCCTCGTCAAGGGCCGCGGTGGCCTTTTCCACCAATCTCTTCTTTGCATCCCCTCGGATACCTGTTGGAGCTTCGATAAAAATAGTAGGCATTTGTATCTCCTTGTGGTTTTGGTTTCCACTATAAGGACGATTGAGCCCATCAAAAAGGTGCGGTGGGCCGCATTTATCATCACGCCCAATGTTGGCGCTCATTAACACTCCTTGGACGACGGGCACGATTCGCACTTATGCACTATATTGCATAAGTGCGAACGCTCCGTCGATCAGCATATCAATGTCGGCGAGGACTTCACGGATAGATGATCGCCGCTTCGCTTTTTCCACTAGCGTCTCTAATGTGTAGCCGCTGTAGCGAAGAATATGCTGACAGCCGTGTCGACGAAGTTCTTTAACGAGCGCCAGTAGGCCTTCAGCTTGCGCAAAGGGTTCGCCGCCGAGAATTGAAACCCATCCCGCTCAAAGGTTGGATCAAGTAACTTTTCAGCAAGTGTGATGACCGGAACCAATCACTCGCCAAGTTGGAATTTTCGGTACGGACAGGCGTGGCGCCGTCTCCCGCAGAGTCGCCAGAACAGAAGGCGTAATGGGCAAATCCTGAATAGCCTGCTTCGCCGCCTCGATGCGCATCAATGCGCTGGCGATCCTTGGAGTGATGGTGAATTTAGGCTCGAATGGCATGATTAACGGCAATTACAAGATAATATCTTGCCGTTATTATGCCGTTAACTTGCCGTTAAAGTAAAGAGTCGGGATGCGCGGAATGTTCCTTATCGGGCGCGATTGAATCAGGTTTCGGACTTCGCCCCCTTGGTCTCCGCCGCAGGCATGGACGACTCAGATTGCCGTTCCATAAAATTCGGAGTCTGTTCTTCCGGAGTTGAAGCAGGTCGCGCGGGATCGAGCCTAATATCTTCTATCTCGTCCTTGGCGGAAATATCTATACGCCTGTCAAACTTTTCGTATCCATCCGCGTCAACCCTTATATGAATATTTCTTGTTTCTTCCTTGAGGGGAAATGTGAAAATGCCCTCCGAGTCGGTGTAGATGACCGGCGGCGCGCCTTGGAATTCAAGCGTGACCTTCGCATTGCGAACGCGCTTCTCCGTCTTGGCGTCTATTACCCGTCCGGTAAATTGTTTCTCCTTCTCATCTGGCTTTCGGACATATTGCAAGTAAGCAGCCGCGATCGTAGCCAAAGCTGCAATTCCAGCCACAATGATAGTGGTAAAGCTCTTCCCCTTGCTTGCCGAATCCGCATTAGTTTCGCTCATGCTACTCAATCTCAATCAAGATTATGCTTGACCTTTCTTTTCCCTATTAGGCTTAATGGGCTCTTTGGGAATCGCTGCAAAATGCCCCCATATCTAGCGCCTTTAGTGAGCGAATGCCTCAAAGCCGTGTAAGTCGAGCCAGAGGCCAGACGCGCTCATCCGCCAGACGCTTAAACTCATCGAAGTCCTCGTAGCAATCCACCTCCCATTGCGCGTTCAGCAGGATCATTTGCAGTTTTGTTCTGATATGAGGATTGGCCGAGAGCACTAATACGCTGTCGCGCGCTGATTCGATCGAGTGATTGTTGTCGCTTCGCATATTTCGGCATAAAGACCTCGTTGATTATGGTAGTCCTGTTTTCGTGAGAGCCTCTCCAGTCAGGGATGCTCATTTGGGCGCTACATCCATAGACGGAAGGAATGGCCAATAATTCCACTTGTCGCGCTAATGAAAAATATTTTGTCGCGGTGGAATCGCGAAGCATTTTCTCCGTCTATTACAGTGAGGCTTCGATCTCTGATTGAGTGGATGCAGACGCGTCGTCGTCTATCTCCCCCAATACATTTCAACCTCTCAACGATCGCTCATTGACTGTATGCGAAGCAAGAATAACCTGAAACGGCCGCAACTCGGCCTTGTGCTGTTTGTGGCCGCCAGCGTCGTCACGTGCTTTTTGATGTTTGCCGGCGAAAAATCGACTTTGGCGCAGAGCGACGAGATCGCGCCCGGCGACGACCTGGAAGTAGTGGGTGTGCCCAAGAGCCCCAAATCGCTTGCGCAACTGGTCAAACACTACACTGGCGCATATGGCCTGCCGCTCGCAGGGTGGGATGTCGTCAAACGCGAGGTATGGCTCAAAGGCCTTTCGACCGTCACCTGGCTCACTCGCATCGAGAACCCGGGCAGCGAGCCCAAGATGTGGATATATATGCGGGAGAGCGGGGTGTATGACATCTACTTCCAACCGCAGTCAAAGTATTTTCTCTTCAACAAAGACACCAACGGCGACGAAGCCTTTCAAATGTATCTTTACGATGTCGCGTCGCGGAAGGGCAATCTGATTTCGGACGGGAAATCGCGAAGCACCGAACCGGTGTGGTCCAACTCCGGCGAACAGGTGATCTACAGTTGCGCGCCGCCTGAGGGGGCGGCGGTGAACCTGTGCCTGATCAACCCATTTGATCCGAAGAGCAATCGCCTCCTGGTTCAGTCCACTGGCAATTACTTGAAAGCGTACGACTGGTCGCCGGACGACCGTCAGGCGGTCTTCTGTGAATTCATCTCTAATATTGATAGCAAACTCTGGCTGCTTGATGTCGCTGAGGGGGAGAAGCGTCTCTTATCGCCCCAAAAGGGAGAGGGCGAATATTACAGTCACCCGAAGTTCGACAAAGACGGCAAAGGCGTCTATGTCATTACAGATCGAGGTTCGGAGTTCAGGCGATTGGCGTATTTAGAACTGGGCTCCGGGAAACTCAGTTATTTGACGACCGAAATCAAATGGGATGTTGACGGATTTCAAATCTCGCCAGACGGAAAAACCTTGGCTTTCACAACCAACGAGGACGGCGTTTCCCGTCTCTATTTATTGGATAGCGCAACCAAACAAAAAAGAGCCATTGCTTCGATACCCGTAGGCGTCATTTCCGATCTCAAGTGGCACACCAATTCCGTTGACCTCGCGTTCAACTTCAAGTCGTCGCGGACTCCGAATGATGTGTACTCACTGAACATAAAAAGTGAAAAACTCGAACTGTGGGGGAAGAGCGTTTCGGGCGGCGTCGATCTCGATAAGTTTTCGACTCCGGAGCTGATCCATTGGAAGAGCTTCGATGGGAGAATGATCTCCGGCTTTCTCTACCGGCCCCCTTCGACGTTCAAAGGCAGAAGGCCCGTGATCATCGACATTCACGGCGGCCCTGAAAAGCAGCACCGTCCCGCTTACGGTAATGACGATAACTTTTATATCAATGAATTCGGAGTCGTAAAAATTTATCCGAACGTGCGCGGCTCCTCCGGATACGGTAAGACATTCCTCAATCTCGACAACGGAGTAAAACGTGAGGATGCGGTGAAGGACATCGGCGCGTTGTTGGATTGGATCAAGACTCAGCCTGATCTTGACGCCGAACGGGTCATGGTTCAAGGGAGCAGTTATGGCGGATACATGGCGCTTTCGGCGGCGACGTCATTTGGCGACCGAATCAGAGGGGCGATATCGGACTCCGGAATTACAAACTTAATGACCACGATAGAAAAGACGGAGGAATGGAGACGCAGCATTCAACGATCCGAGTTCGGCGACGAAAGAGATCCGAAGATCAGGGCGTTTATGGAAAAGACAGCCCCTCTCAACAACATCCAGAAACTTAAGAGTCCACTGTTGATCATTCAAGGAAAGAACGATCCCCGCGTTCCGGTGAGCGAAGCCGAAGCCATCGTCCAGGCCGCCAAAAAAGCCGGCATACCCGTCTGGTATCTTTTGGCAAAAGACGAAGGGCACGGATTTGTTCAGCCGAAAAATTGGGAGTTTCGCTCGTACACCATAGCTTCTTTTATCAAAGAGTGCCTGCTCAAGTAGGTACAAACGTCAACAGTCAGCGCCGCGGAAACGCGGCAGAGAGGAGAATCCTCATGAAGAAATTCAAGCTCATGACCAGCAGCCTTTTCCTCGCGCTGGCGCTCGTTTTCGTCAGCGCATCGAGCGTGAAGGCATATGCCGACACTGAGGATCCGCAGGGGGGCTCGAAGTCAACGAACGCCCCGGCGTCGCCTGCGCCGTCAATGGCAGACGTAATCCGAGTCCTTTCGATGATGTTGTCACTGATTTGATTAAGTGATGATCGGTTGTCATGCATTCTCGAGATATGACTGTTCAGAGTACTTCCAACAGGGGAGCTGGAATATATTTGCAGGTGTCAGTATCAGGAGAATGGAGGAATTGCAAAAATGCCGGCAATTCAATGAAGACCGGAAGGGCCCACCCACTCTTCCGGTCATTTGTTCTATCTATTTGTCTGCTCCTCTTTACTGTCTTACTCCTTCCGATCAGCGCTTCATCACAGTCGCCCAGTCCACAACAGTACCAAAGCCAGGACGAGCTGATCTCGGCGCTCTTAAAACTCAACAGTTCTCAAAAAGAAAATATTCGGGCGCTCTTGGATAGCCATCAGTCCCTCGTCACTGCAGCGCTCTGTGAGAAGTTGATTGCAAAGGCGGTGAATGCTTACCATTCGCAGGGACTGGAACAATCCTTGCTGATTTATGATATCGTGATTACCGTCGCCGAGCGTTTAAAGGATGGCAGGCGGTTGGCGATCACCTATTATAACGTTGGCAGAACATATGCCGCGGCTGGGAAGATCAAAGATGCGATTCAGGCTTGCCTCGCCAGCAAGAAGGTATTCGAAGAAGCTGGACTGCGGAAAGATTTGATATACATTCTCAGCGATCTCGGATCGCTCCACTTATATTCACAAGATTACAAGCAGGCGCGGGCATATGCCGAGCAGAGCGTCAAGCTCGCCGACGCTTTGAAAAACAGCGATCTGCCGGCGGGGGCCTGGCCGGACGATTACGGAGTGGCTTCGGCTCTTTCGACTTTAGGCGGCCTCAACGAGTATGAAGGGAAATATACGGAAGCCTCAAACTACTTTCAGAAATCACTCGCGCTTTACCAGGGTCTGGACAAGCGCGGCCTGAAATACGGCTTCCAGATAATAGACAATTTGGCGGCCATTGGGCGTGTCTACAACGCTTCCGGCGACAACGGTCAAGCGTTGATCTATTTGAATCAGGCTCTGACGATGTCCGAGCGGCTTCCTTACAAAGATCGAACGGCGAGCGTGCTTAACAGCCTTGGGATGCTTTACCTGGAGCAAGAGGATTATGATAAAGCAGCCGGCTTTTTCGACCAGGGTCTTCAAATCAACCGAAGCCTGAAGAATCAATATGAGTCGGCCAGAAACCTGTTAAACCTCGGCGTTGTTGACCAAAGACGCGGAAATTACGACCGGGCGCTTGAGAACTTTAAAACGAGCCTGAAACAAGCGTCGGAAGTATCGAACAAAGATGTGATGATCGCCGCCGGAGAGGGAATCGGGGCGATATACAGGGTGAAGGGCGATCACGCCGCCGCCATGCAGGCGTTGGATGAGAGTCTGTTGTTGGCGAAAGAGGTCGAGGACCAGACGCGGATCGCCGAAATGCTGTGGCGAAAAGCGGAAGTCTTCTTTGTGATGGGCAATTACAGCGAATCCGCGAGGCTATCGGAGGAATCGCTAAAGATCGCCCGCCGCCTTCGCTTCGCCAACCTTTCCTTCCTGACGGCGACGCTCTGGGGAAAAGCCCTGCTGAAGCAGAAAAATCACGACCTGGCGTTCGAAGTCCTGTCGCAGGCGATCGAGCAGACCGAAGAGATGCGTGATCGCGTGGTCGGGCAGGAGCAAGAACAACAGCTCTTCTTTGAAAACAAGGTCGCCCCCTACCACGCGCTGATTGAGATGTCCGTCGAGCGGAACCGGCCCTACGACGCGCTGCTCTATGCTGAAAGAGCCAAGGGGCGCGTACTTCACGACCTCCTCGTCGGAGGAAAAGCCGACTTGGCGAAAGCGCTGAGTGAGAAAGAGAGGGAGGAAGAGCAGGCGTTGAACCGGTTGATCGTTGACCTCAACAACCAGGCGCGGGAGGAGCGGTTGAAACGTTCTCCCGACGCTTCCAAGCTCAGTCAGCTTCAGGATCAGTTGCATTCCGCCCGGTTGAAATATGCGTCATTTCAAAACCTCCTCTACGCGTCCCATCCCGAATTGAAAGTTGGTCGCGGGCGGATTCCGCCGCTTGCCCTCGACGGCTTGAAGGATTTGAAGAAGGAATCCGGGACCGCATTTCTTGAATACGTGGTCGCCGCGGAACGCGTCTACCTGTTTATGTTGACGATGGATGGTCAAAGCCGGGAGATGGATTTAAAAGTTCACGCGATCCCCATCGGCGAGGACGCGCTTGAAGAGATTGTCAATAGATTTTGCCGTTTAATAACGACGCACAGTCTGAATTACCCCACGGCTTCCCGTGAATTCTATGATCTGTTACTCAAGCCGGCGGAGCCGCAGCTTGAAGGGCGGAGCGCAATCTGCATCATCCCCGACGGCGTTTTGTGGGACGCGCCTTTCCAGGCCGCATTGTCGAGGGCAGGGCGCTACCTGATCGAGAATTATTCCGTTTACTACGCGCCTTCGTTCAACGTCTTGGTCGAAATATCGAAGCGAAAGAAGGAGCGCGGTAATTGTTCGTCCGACTCCTTACTCGCATTCGGCAACCCCTTCGCCGGGACCGAAACCGTCGCCAAACTGCGGGCGCGGCAAAGAGGCGAATCATTCGAGCCTTTGCCGGAAGCGGAGACGGAGGTCAGAAGCCTGGGTCAAATCTTCGGCCAGGATCGCAGCAAAGTCTTCACAGGCGCCGCCGCCGACGAGAAAACATTCAAGAGCCTGGCGCCGGCTTTCAACACGATTCATTTCGCCACCCACGGCATGCTCGACAATCGTCATCCACTCTACTCGTACCTCCTTCTTGCAAAGCCCGGGAGCGATGGCGAAGAGGACGGACTGATCGAGGCGCGGGAAATAATGGGACTTAATCTCTGCGCCGATCTGGTCGTGCTTTCGGCCTGCGACACCGCCAGGGGACGGATAGGAGCCGGTGAAGGCGTGATGGGAATTTCGTGGGCGTTTTTCGCCGCCGGTTGCCGCGCCACGGTGGTGAGCCAATGGAAAGTGGAATCGGCGAACACTTCCGAACTGATGGTTCATTTCTACCAGTATTTGAAAGAGGCGAACGCGGCGGGCGGCAAGACGAAGGCGGAAGCGCTCAGATCGGCCGCGCTGAAGTTGATAAAAGATCATCGCTACGAGCATCCGATGTATTGGGCGGGATTCGTGATGGTGGGAAGCAACGACTGATCAGGTCTACCGCCAGGATTGAACTCGGCGGAGCAGCTTGATCGCGAGTCGAGATCGCGGGTTGTCATTGACGAGCAATTGGAATTCGCGCTCCGCCTCCGCCAGCATCCCCGCGCGCGCGTAGAAAACGCCGAGCGCGAGATGCGAAGGCGTTATCTTGAGCAGGTTCAATTCAAGCGTCTTCTCTTCATCGAGTATTCCGAATCTGGCCTCCGGCGCGGAGGCCGCGGGCGATGAAATCTCTTCTCCGTTGACGATCGCCGTCACCGCCCATTTATAAACCGCGCCTCGCTTCAACGGCGTTTCAGGGATCCATTGCGCGACATCCGAAGAGAGATTGGCGCTCGATAAAACTTCGCGGCTGCCCAATGCGGCGATGTGAACCTGATAGCCCGTGGCTCCTCTCAACGGCTCCCAACGAAAGATGGGGCGATCTTCTTCGAGCATGGTTTTGTTCGGGGAGATGAGTCTGAACGGCGATTTGTCTCCGCCCGCGCCTCTCAGCACGCTCGATCCTACGATAATTTCGTCCAGCGCAACGGGCCTATTGATGTCGCTGGCGAGGAGCGCTTCAGTAACCGACTTCCGAACTGACAGGGGCAGCTTATCTAAACCTGAAATTCCTCCCGCCCCGTCGAAGAAGATTCTTCTCCCGGAGTCGTTGAGGGAAAACAGCGCCGCCTGATGAGGTCTCGTTGTTTTGGTTCCGCCGCCTTGAGCCTGGTGGCCTTTCGGCCTACTTTGATCACGGGAGGGGTGTGGTACGCCGCCGGCCGATGTATCTGAGTGTTCAATAGCGGCCGTTGGCGGTGGCGCCGCCGAAGTCGCCGGCGGCGGCGGCGAAACGGGATTCGTAGGACTTGACGCCGTGTCTCGAATTGGCTGTCTTCCAATTCTGTCACTTCCGACGAACGTTGCGATCAAAGTTACCAGACAGATGATTATCAAAACCGCGGCGGCGTAACCGAATTTCCAGTCGATCGCCGGCCATTTCCACCGAGCGAACGTCTCCCGCTTCTCAGACAGGCGGCTGGCGCGAACGGCAGGCTCGATTTGTCGCGCGAATTCTTCGAAGCGGCGAAGGTCTTCGCCACACCGCGCGCAGGTCTCGAGATGAATGCTTATTATTTTCCGGTCTTCGTCATCCAGTGTGTCCTCCACCAGGCCGACCATCTGTTCGTAATCCAAATGGTCGTCCCTGAAGCAGAATTCGGGAGAGAGGTTGATCGTTATGGGAGTGAAGTTCCTTCTCCTTTGAGACGTCTCGTGAAACAAAAGCTGGCAGGAAGCGCAATTGGAGATGTGTTCGGCGACCGCGACCATCTCCGGCGCCGGTAGGACGCGAGCGCAAAATTTTTCTATCTGTGTGTTGGACATATGAGCGATCATTCGGATAAACCTGCCTGCCAGAAAAGACGATTTCGGATTCGTTCTCTTATCTACTTATCTAATAGACGGAAGTTTCGGCGGATGATTCCACCGAGCGCATATTATTTTTTCATCCTGTCGCCGATCAGTTGTCTCAATTTGTCCCATCCCCGAGACCGCCACTGGCTGACCTGCTGTTTCCTGACGCCGAAATACGCCGCGATGTCGGCGTTGCTCATCGGTATCTGCGCCCAGAGCGACATCAACTCCTTTAGCGAAAGGCCGAACTCCTCGGCGAGTTGAAGTGGCGTACATATCCCGGCGTCCAATAGCATGCTCCACAGATCATCAACATTTTCGTCCTCGAACCGCAGACAGATGGCCAGCCGCTGTTTCGGCGGCAGCCGTCGAAGCTCTTCCCAGATTTCCTCGATCCTTTCGCGCTCTTCTATCCGCTCATCGGCCCGCTGACTCGAATCCGAGATGCGCCGGATCACGTTCGGCTCACAATAATCCAAAGACTCTACCGGCTGATCTTTTGTCCCCTGCAGTGCGGCGACGATCTCTACGAGGGTGTCGAATTCCACCGGCCCGCCGACGTACCTGAAAATCTCGGCGATGACCCTGTCTGTGTCCGCGTCTTGAAGACTTTTACCGGAGGCGTTGCAGCGTTCCGCGAGCTTCTCCAACAGCTCGTCATCGAGATGTGAAATCGCGGCGGTTCTCTTCTGCGGCCAGTCGGCGAGGCCGCAAAGGATAACGCCGTCGTCGCCCCTCCAGATTTTGAACCCCTTATGACTGTCGAGCAAATAACGGAGATTGCTCTTTAGGTGATAACGGCGCGGGGCTTTCGACCGCAGGTAGTTATGGCAGATGTTGACGGCGACACGCTGAACGTATTGATCAAAGCTTTTGATCTCTTTCCCGTCCGGGTTCGATTGGAGTTCTCGCAGCCGCTTCAATATCTCTTTGACGGCTTCATGATAAAGGTCTTCGGCCTCGGGGTTGTCGGGGTTGGTTCCCAACCGGCTCACGTAGAACCCGAGACGCTGCCTGAGCGCCTGGCGGACGATCGGAGACGCGTGCGCCAGAATAAGCTCACCCAGTAGACGGTCGCGTTCGGACTCATCCGTCGAATGCAGAAACGGCAGCAGAGCCGCATCCACGTTGCGCATAGTGACACCTCTCGCACGTGGGGGAGTATCAGTCAGACTTCCCGGATGATCCTCAAATTCGCTGGGTGAACTGATCGGATAGCGCGCAGAATGCGCCCTGGTTAGGTGACTAGGATCAGATAGAGATTGTTCTGGTAAATTCTGTTATATCCGCATCTTACACGTCATTACGGACGAAAAGCAACTCTGGATTTGTGAGGCGAAAAAAACAGGCGCCGAATGAGAAGGCAAGGGGGCGATACGTGATTTTCGATTAGAAGGCGGGGCTGTGCGGTCCTCGTTAATTTAGCTCGCGGCTCAATGCCG
>Ga0126376_10000835_pt1 | contig 15819 bp, 9 predicted proteins | sample PanSoiMetPlot_15_FD_92760 | JGI IMG/M metagenome (GOLD analysis project Ga0126376, IMG submission 92760) | Tropical forest soil microbial communities from Panama - MetaG Plot_15 | ecosystem: Environmental > Terrestrial > Soil > Tropical forest > Bulk soil | place: Panama | collected 2016-02-17
ATTTGCCCGTTACCCGCAGAAAAACCGCGTGTACGTTGTAAGGCTATCATGTGAGATTCCCTAAGCAGTGGATTCAGGAAGAACAGGGCAGAAGCTATTACACTCCGTCAGAGAAAGCAAAGCGAAAAGGCAGACCACATCAGGTCTTTGAGATCCTATCTCTCAATATTCTGTACTGACCAAACTCGTCCTCTTCTTCTCTGCCAATGCTTCCGCAGATACGACTGAGGAAAGCCGCTTGATTGCATAGACGTTTCGTCCATTCGTGCACTGCCTACTCAAGTCCCACAAACACATACCGGATTCGTAAAGGAAGCGGGTTTCTTTTACGCCCTCGGCTGTTTGATCAAAATGCAAATCTGGAAAGGAGCATTAATTGTCCGAAAGTGCAAATTGGAATTATAGACTGGCCGAAAGTGCAGAATGGAAGGTTACTTCCGCATCTTGCACTACTCAAAATGTTCTGTCGCCCGCGAACTAGACACTTAGTTGAAGTGCAAATGCTCAATACAGCCAATGATAATGCGGGATCGGCAGTTTATGCTTCCATTGATTGACATGTAATCGTTCAAGTCACAGCGAGGGCCTCGCTAAAACACGAAGCCCTCGGAAATGCGCTGCTCACTTGAACCGGAAGTTTGCGCGGTGGATTGAGCCGTCGTTCAATTCCACTACCAGTTGTCGACAGGTGCCCGCCCAGGATGGATCGGTCTTCCACACGTAAATATATTGATCCGTTGTGGGGTCGTAGCTGAGGCTACTACTGCCTGCCGTTACTGTTTCGGTCAGATCACTCGCGGGATCGCTCGAATTGCAGGCGACCGGTCCCGACGAGGGTGAGCCTTCTGCAAATATTCCCAGACCTTTATTTCCACTCAAGCTGAACTTCACCGGTATGGCTCTTCCAGCTTGAACGACGTTGAAGACTGGCGGGTTCTCAACCGGCTGGAAGAAACCAGCGAAGTTGTACTGCACGATCACTTTGAACGTACACGTGCTTGGAGTAGTGGTACCGTCATCAGCCGATGCGTGCACTGTGGTTGTGCCGATCGGAAAGACGGAACCAGAGGCAGGAGTGCTCGTTACACTCACACTCGACGAACAACCATCAGTAGCAGTCACCGCCGGATAGTTAACAACCACCGAAGTGGCAGTCGAATTCGGCGGAAGACTAACCACGACGTCAGCCGGACACGTGATGACAGGCGAAGTCGTGTCGACGATGTTCACGACCACGTCGTCTGTATCAGATCCGCCACCGGTATCCGTAACGGTGAGCGTGATTGTGTGCGAGCCTTTGGGTAGCGACACCATTAACGTTGAGCCTGTACCGAGGGAAGTCGCACCTTCAGCCCATGAGTACGAGTTGATACTTCCGGTACCTGGTGTTGAAGCAGTCCCGTCAAGCGTCACTGATGTAGTTGCGCCGCCACACTCAACTGTTTGATCGGTACCTGCATTTGCAACCGGTGAGGCGCCGCCGGCGCCGAACTTTTGCACGCGATCGTTGCCAGTATCCGCTACATAATAGTTGCCGGTAGAATCTGCGCCGACATCCTGTGGTCCAGAAAACTCTCCATTGCCAGTGCCGCTCGTCCCACAGCTCGAAATGAATGTACCGGTCGGTGAAAACTTCTGAATGCGATTATTGTTTGTGTCGGCAACATAGACGTCACCAAGACCATCAACCGACACTCCCCACGGCGTATCAAACTGTCCGTCGCCAGTGCCATTCGTCCCCCATTTAGTTACGAACGTGCCACTCGTGTTGAATTTCTGAATGCGATGATTGCCGGTGTCGGCTACGTACACGTTGTCTGCCGAATCGATTGCGATTCCTTGCGGCGCGCTGAACTGCCCGTTACCAGTGCCGCTGCTGCCCCAACTCGTGATGAAACTTCCACCGGAAGTAAACTTTTCAACTCGATGATTACCGAGATCCGTGACGTAAACGTTGCCGGCAGAATCAACCGCAACGCCTCCGGCTCCGTTCAAGAACTGGCCACTGCTGCTGCCTGCCGTGCCCCACGCCAATTGGAAAACACCGCTTGAATTAAACTTCTGTACTATCCCACTTGTTCGTTCTGGGAACCCATCGGATACGTAAATATCGCCGGTGGTCCGATCAACTGCGACACCGGAAGGCGCGACGACCGCTCCGACGCCGCTGCCTCCCGTACCGAACTTAAACTGGAAGACACCACTTGAATTAAATTTCTGAACGCGATCGTTTTGATCGGCGACGAAAACATTGTCTGATGGATCAATCGCGATGGCCCTTGGCGTGAGCACCTGTCCGTCGCCAGATCCTATCGATGCCAGTATCGAAAGGAAGTTGCACGATGCTGACGCCGCGCTGCTCCACAGCAAGGCCGCGGCAACCAGAGGCAAAGAGAGAAGTAGCCAGTATTTCCTTTTTCGTGAAACAAGCGGGAGTTTTATTCGAAGCTTCGAGGCTCTGAGTAATTTCATTTTAGTGTCCTTCCATTCTTGAAGATCGCGTTAGGCGCGAGACGGTATTGCCGCCTGCGTAAGATGGATAGCTCTGATTTTGATTCCCGGGATCGTGGGTATTCATGCGCGCCGAAGTGGCGCAATTCGGTCTGTTGGGGGAAACCGGCCGGAACGTTTGACTTGCGGGAAGATAAGGCGGGTTTGTACGGTTGTCAAATGATTTGCGCTTCGAACACTTAACTGCAGGGCATCACGCCTTGTTGTTGGACCCAGGACGACGTCTTTGCACTCAGGTTGGTTACGAATCATGCGCGCTGCGTCGTAGCCATTCATGCGCGGCATGCCGAGATCCATAAACACTAGTTCGGGCTTCGAGCGCTTCGCAGTCTCAAGCGCCTCGAGTCCGTCGTGAGCGCAAGACACTTCGTGTCCGAGCATCTCGAGCATCATCGCGAGACTATCCGCAGAATCTCGATTGTCGTCCGCAACCAGTATGCGATGAGCTGTTGCCGTCTCCTTCGGTTTATTATCCGGTTTCGCTTCGCCGGCAGGCTTCGCGACGATCACAAGCGGCAGCCGCACGATGAACTCACTACCTTTTCCCGGCCCGTCACTGCGCACTTCAACACTGCCACCATGCATCTGCACCAGTTGACGAACCAACGTCAAACCAATTCCCAATCCACCTTGCGAACGCTCCAGCGATCGATCAACCTGCACGAACATGTCGAAGATGCCGGGCAATTTGTCAGCAGGAATTCCGATACCAGTGTCACGAACCCGCACGATGATCTCGTCACCCTGCTGCTCCGCCTTAAACCAGATCCGGCTTCCTTTCTCGCTGTATTTCGAGGCGTTGTTAAGCAGGTTTGAGAAGGCCTGCGCGAGCCGCACCGGATCGGCATCTATTAGCACAGGTTCCGGCGGCAACGTAACGAGCAACTCCTGCTGAGCAGCTTCGACGAGTGGACGACTCGTCTCAGTCGCACGATTAACCACTGTCGCGAGCTCGACAAACTCTTTGCGCAGCTCGAGTTTGTTGCGGCTGATGCGCGAAACTTCCATCAGGTCGTCGACGAGACGCTTCATCTGTTGAAGCTGCCGCTCCATCATCGCGCGCGCGTGTTCAAGGGTCGCCGGATTACTCGCAGCCAGCCGCATCAACTGCAAACCATTATTCATCGGCGCCAGCGGATTTCGCAGTTCATGGGCCAGGGTCGCCAGAAACTCATCCTTGCGTCGATCCTGATCTCGCAACTGCTCGATCAATCGCAAACGCTCGTACGCAGCCGTCACGTACTTCGAGATCGTTTCCAAAAACTCGATCTCATCGCGAGAAAAATCAAGCAGCGTATTGACCAGTTTCAGCAAACGTAAACTGTTGCGATGGGCCAACGATAAGCGCTCGTGTGCGTCCTGCGGCAGGAAGGGTTCGTCGATGACGTCTTCGAGTGAACCAAGCATCAGCGTCAGCGGGGTGCGAAATTCATGTGAGACGTTCGAGAAAAACGCGATCTTCGCGCGATCGATCTCAGCGAGCGCTTCGGCTCGTTTTCTTTCTTCCTCGTAAGCGCGCGCGTTTGCGATCGCGGTTGCGATCTGAGTAGCAACAAGTTCGATGAAACTCAGATATGAGTCGTCAACTAGAAGGCGCGAGCTGATGCCGGCTATTAAGACACCCGCAGGTTGATGAGCCACGTTCGAGCGAATCAGTGTTACGACCGCTGCGCGCGGCGGATCAGACCATGGTCCAGCCGGAACTTCAGCGCCGAAGCGTCCGGCCAGATCATCGACGATCTGTGCGGCTTCAGATTTCAGCGCGTCTGCCAGTGGCCACGGCTGTTCGGATTCAAGGTTGATTGTCAGCGGGCTCAGCGAGGTTCCGGCGCGGATGCCGGCGGCCCCGGCTAGTCGCAACTGCTTCGCGTTGTCGTCGATCAGATAAAGCAAAGCAAACGGGACGTCTTTCGAATGATGGTCAAGGGTTGCGGCTGCTGCAGCGCAAGCTTCTTCTGCGGTTTTGGGTTCGACGGAAGGGGTGCCAAGATCACGGAGCACAACAATGCGGCGTTCGCCAACGACCTTCTCGCTGATCTCATGCACGGTGGCGAGCACACCGCCGATGCCGCTGTCCACGGTTTCGTCGGGCACCGGGCTATACGCGATGGTGAAATGAGTCTCTTCAGTGAATCCGTGACGATTTGACCTCTAACTGAATATCTTCCATCCAGGTGGCCGGTCCGCCATTAAACGGCGTTTCGATCAGCGGGCGCAGGATGTGCCAGATCTCAGCCCAGCACTCTTTGGTTGGTCGTCCCAGAAACTGCGGGTGCTTGGTGCCGAGTATCTGACGATAGGCGTCGTTGTAGAGTTGGCAGAATTGAGGTCCCCACCAGAGCAGCAGCGGAAAACGGTTGACGAGCAGAAAGCGCGTCATCATCTTCAACGTCGGCGACCACGATTCGAGTGGACCGAGCGGCATTTGTTCCCAGTCGAGCGCGCGCATGTGCGCGCCCATCTCACCGCCCCCAACCAGCCAATCGGGGTTTGATTGTGCAACAGACTCGACGTTGCGGCTCACAAATTGGGTGTAAGGCAAACCTTGCCTGTCGTGGGGTTAAAGGAGGTTTGGGGAAATTACTGACGTTGCAAAACTTGCGCACCTATTACAGCACGGTCGAAGCGATGTTTCCAGTAACTTGGCGGTAAATCTTCATGGTTTCCTGGGCGGCGCGTTCCCAGGTGAACCGGGCGGCGTGTTGGATGCCCTCGCGGGACATCGATTCGCGTGCGGCGGGAGTTGTGAGTAACTCAACCAGGTGTTCGGCCAGGCCCCGAAAGTCTGCCGGCGAGAAAAGGAGCGCTTTATCACCTACCATTTCAACGATTGCGGGTGTGTTGGTGGTGATCACGGGCGCGCCGCAAGCCATCGCTTCCAGCGTCGGCAGCCCTCCGCCTTCGTATAACGCCGGATACACCATGACGCTGCACGCAGAGTACAGCGCTCTTAGTTCATCGTCGCCGAGGTAACCGGTGAGACACAAGCGATCGCCGAGTTTTGCCGAGTCGATGTAGGCAAACAGCTCTTCCGTGAGCCAGCCTTTCTTTCCCGCGATTACGAGTTGCGGGCGCAGTGTTGTTGAACGCAAAACCTCTTGAAACGCTTTGACTAAAGTGATGAGGTTCTTGCGTGGTTCGATCGTGCCGACGTAAAGAATGAATTCTTCATCGATCCCGAGCCGCCGCACGGTCGCAGAAGCTTCCGCAAGCGGCATTGGCTGAAAACTACGTCGCGGTGCTTCGTTTACAACGACGACTTTGTCGCGCGGAACACGAAGCTGTTCGCAGACTTCAGACTTCACCGCTTCTGTCGGCGTAATGATCATTGTCGCGCGGCGCGACATCACTGGCAGGCGGCGACGCGCGCGCCTGACGCGACGCTCTTCATGCGTTTCAGGAAACAAAAGCTGCGAGAGATCGTGAATCGTCAGGACAGTCGGGCAGCCGCCCCAAACCGGAACGTCATAGTTCGTGCCGTGAAAGAGATCGAGGCGAGCGCGCTTGATGTAGAGCGGCAGGCCGATTGTCCACCAGTGACGAGTGGCCTGATTCACCGGCTGCTCGATAAAGCTCAGATTCGGAACATCAGAGACGGCGCCTTGAGCAAAAGGCAGATGCGAGAGAATCTCAAAAGAGTCTGACGGCGCCTGGCGCGCGAGTCCGAGTGCGATTTCAAACGTGTAATGCCCGACGCCAGTCTTCAGCTCCGCGAGCGGTATGCCGTCGATCCCGATTCTCACAGATTAACTGTCTTTCCAGATCGCGCCGAGGCCGGCGTCCCACAAGCGCTTATTGAACGCCGGAATATCCTTATCGAGAATCTCGACGCCGCGCGCCTTCAGTGTGGACCAAGTGGCGTTGAGCTCTTTCAATCGATCGAGTGACGGCTGATTGACTTTTGGAATGTCGCTCTCCGTCTGATTGATCAGGAACAGGTAATTCGCTGTGAACTTGTTCGGGTAGTTTTCGACGTCGTCATACGCTTTCGACTTGCGCTGGACCATGTCTTCATCCCACGCCTTCATCTTCTTCAACAGCGCGTCGCCGTCTTTCTTGATCGATGCGAACTTTTCGCCCGCGGGTAACGAGCCGAGCAGTGATTCCAACTGCTTTTGCTTCTCGTAGAGACTGTTGACCATGCGATGCATCGCGGTCAGCTCGGTTTCCATGCTCAGCATGGTCTGATGGTATTCACTGTACGTCGCAGGTGTTGTTGAGTAGAGAGGATTGGCGAGGATCTCAGCTTCGGTTGAGACGGTCTGACCGCCCATTTTTAACGTGACCGTGTACTTGCCCGGCGACGCTTTGTGCCCCGCGAAGCCACCTTCGATACGCACTCCGGGCACGCCCAACATCGTTGGATACCGCGTGTCCCACACAAACCGGTTCAATCCCTTGGCTTTCGGAAGCAGCGGATCCGGTTTTGGACCATCCTCGTCCTTTACAAATTTCTCATCAGCCTTCGAAGAAAAACTGTGTACAGTGACGCCAGCTGCATCTTTGATCTCGAGCGAGATCTCGTCAGTCTTTTTCAGTTCGGGTAACTGGTAGTAGAGCACCACGCCGGTCGCGGGGTTCACGCCGCGGAACGTGTTAGCCCCGGTAAACTCATCGTCAGTTCGATCCAACTCGCTCGATCCGTTCACGTAGTAAGCGGCGTCGGGCCGGTAGATCGCGAACGCCGGCGCGTCTTTCCGGTACTGCCGCAGCACACTCAAGTCGTCAAGAATCCAATACGCTCTGCCCGAGGTCGCCGCGATCAAGTTGCCCTTGTGAACTCGCAGATCCGTGATCGGCGTGATGGGTAAGTTCAACTGAAAAGGCGACCAGTCGGCGCCACCGTTCCACGAAATGAACAGGCCGAGCTCTGTGCCGGCAAACAGAAGATCGCGGCGCACGTCGTCTTCGCGCACGACGCGCGTGAACGCATTGGCCGGCAGTCCATTGTCTATTTTGGTCCAGGTGGCGCCGTAGTCGGTTGTTTTGTAAAGACCGGGCGCGTGGTCATTGAACTTGTAGCGAGTGGTCGCGATGTAAGCCGTTGCCTTGTCGTGCGGCGATACTTCGATCGCGTTGATCAGGCATTCGGCGAGACCGCTGGGAGTGACGTTTTTCCAGGTCGCGCCGCCATCACGCGTCACGTAAACAAGACCGTCATCACTGCCGGTCCAGATCACACCCTTTTCATGCGTCGACTCGATGATGTAACTCAGCGTGCCATAGTTTTCCGCGCCGACAGCTTCGTTCGTGTATGGACCACCGCCCTTGCCTTGCTTCTCTTTTTCGTTGCGCGTGAGGTCAGGTGAGATCTCTTTCCAGGTGCGACCCCTGTCGGTTGTCTTCAGCACGTATTGAGCGCCGTGGAAGTAAGTGTTCGGCTCGTATTTGCTCCAGACGACGGGGGCGTTCCAGTTGAAACGATACTTGATGTCCCTGGCGTCCATGCCGAGGTACTGAATCGGCGCCGCCATGATGTTTGTGCCCGCCTTTGCATTGACGTCGAGCACCTCGATCGTTCCCTGGTAACTATCGCCCAGCACGTATTTCGGATCGTTTGGATCAAACGCGAGAAAAGCACTCTCGCCACCAGCGGACGACGTCCAGCTCGCAGCCGAGATTCCGCCGCTGCCTAATTCACGACTCGCGATCGACACAGACGAGTTGTCCTGTTGTCCACCGTAAATGCGATACGGAAACTGATTGTCGACGTTGATGCGGTAAAACTGCGCGGTCGGCATGTTGCTTTGCGTGCTCCAGCTCTTGCCGCCGTTGAAGGTTATCGCTGAGCCGCCGTCGTTGGAGATGATGAAGTTGTTTGGATTGTCAGGATTGATCCAGAGGTCGTGAAAATCGCCGTGCGTGCCTGACAAAGTCTCCCAAGTTTTACCGGCATCGTTCGAGCGCATTGCCGAAGCGCTCATGACGTAAATCGTATTCTCATCCTTCGGATCGATGAAGAGCTCGATGTAGTACCACGCCCGTTGCACGAGACGGTGATCGTTGGTGATGCGGCTCCACTTCTTGCCGCCGTTGCTCGAGACAAACAAGCCACCTGCTTCTTTGTCCGAATCACTTTCGATCAACGCATAGACCTTCTCAGGATTTGAACGGCTGACTGCGATCGACATCTTGCCCAGTTCTTCAGGCAAACCGTCTTTCAGCTTTTCCCACGTCTCGCCGCTGTCGGTCGATTTGTAGAGACCACTGCCGGGTCCGCCGCTGATCACTTTCCACGGCAGCCGCCCGTGTTCCCACATCGCCGCGTAGAGGATGCGCGGATTGTTCATGTCCATCGAAAGCTCGGCCGCGCCGGTCTTTTCGTCTACATACAAAACCGACTTCCAGGTCGCGCCACCATCGACAGATTTGTAAATACCGCGTTCCTTCGTCCGGCTGTACAACGCACCCTGAGCGGCGACATAAACGATGTTGGGATTCTTCGGATCGATGACGATGCGCGCGATGTGTTGCGTTGCGTCGAGTCCGATCTTCTTCCACGTCTTGCCGGCGTCAGTTGATTTGTAAACGCCGTCGCCGTGGTGCGTCATCACGCCGCGCACGGCATGTTCGCCCATCCCGACGTAAACGACATTCGGATCGCTTTCGGCCACAGCCACCGCGCCGACCGAACCCGTCTTGAAGAAACCGTCGGAGACGTTGCGCCAAGTGATGCCCATGTCGTCTGTTTTCCAGAGACCGCCGCCGGTTGTTCCCATGTAATAAGTCTTCGGATCACCGACGACACCGCAACCGCCGTTTGAGCGTCCGCCGCGGAACGGACCGATCGAGCGCCACTTCAACGGTTTGAAAATGGCGTTGTAATCATCGCTGGATTGCTGGGCTGTTACGTTGCCGAGACAGAGGCAGAGAAGAAGGATCGAGAGAAGGGTTTTTGTCATGGCGATCAAAATAAGCGTTTAGGGTCCGAGAAATATAGGTCCTATTGGTCCTATAGGACCTATACTCAGCGTTGATAAATTCTCACGTAGTCGATTTCCATTCGCTGCGGCCAAATTTTTTCATCCACTCCATCTGCGCCGCCCCACGTGCCGCCGACGGCGAGGTTGAGAAGCAGGTGAAACGGTTTATCAAACGGCCACTGGTGAAAATCGGCCGCCGGATTTGTCAGTCGCTCATTCTTGAAAGAGAAGTACTGTTTTTGATCGACGTAACCGCGAATCTCGTCCGGTGTCCACTCAACTGCATACACGTTGAATGCACTGCGCGCGTTGTCGACATTGATCTTCGCAGTCTTCTGTGTGCCGATCTTGTGATTGTATGCCCTGGTATGCACTGAGGCATGGACTACGTCAGGGTCGTAACCGACATGCTCCATGATGTCGATCTCGCCTCCGTTGGGCCAACCGCCGTAATCGCTCGCAGTCGGAAGCATCCAGATTGCCGGCCAGGTGCCGCGCCCCGAAGGTAGTTTCGCTTTCACTTCGATACGGCCGTAGGTCCAGTCACCTTTGCCTTTGCTGACGAGTCGCGCGGAAGTATATTCGTGACCTTCCCACGAATCTCTGCGCGCTTCGATGATCAGCAAACCATTCTCGACGCGCGCGTTCTCTTTGCGACGTTCGGTGTAGTACTGCAATTCCTTATTGCCCCAGCCGTGACCGCCAACGTCGTAACTCCACTTCTTCGGATCAGGCAGGCCGCTGTAGTTAAACTCGTCCGACCAGACAAGCCGCCACCGTTTGGTTGAATCGCGAGACTGTGAACTGCTCGGCCAGACACTACCGCCGAGTGCGAGCAGCACAACAAAAGCGCAGACGAGCACTGGTTGTGGTCCGTGTTTATCTGCGTTCATTCGTGGCTTATCATAAGGGTGATGTCGACTTCGGGCGCCAACGAAAAGCGTCGGTTTGAGTTTCTTAGTCTATCACTTTTGCTTGGCCTGGCGGCTGCGATTGGTACGTTAATTTTCTTTGGCTGGTTGGCCGATGAAGTCCTCGAAGGAGAGACGCACCATTTCGATGAAGTAACCAGGGCAGCAGTTCATCAACTCGCCTCACCGCTGCTCACCACGATCATGCGTGGTGTCTCTTTCGTGGGTTCGACACTCGCGCTGACGATCGGGACGATCGCGGTGGTGGTTCGCTTTGCGCTGTTGAAGTGGGGTCGCGAGGCAAAGCTCTTCGCGATCACGATGGTCGGCGCCGGGCTGTTGAATGTGACTCTCAAACTCGCCTTCAAACGTCCGCGACCGGTGCCGTTTTTCAACCTCACCGCGCCGGAGACTTATAGTTTCCCGAGTGGACATGCACTGACGAGCGCCTGTTTCTTTGGCGCGCTTGCGGCAATCGTTACCGCGCGAGTCAAGTCGAGACGTGTGCGTATGATGGTTTGGATCGGTTGTACGTTGATGTTCGTGCTGATTGGTTTTTCGAGGATCTATCTCGGCGTGCATCACACGACCGACGTGATTGCCGGCTTTGCGGCGGCGTTGATTTGGATCCTCGTGGTGAGGTTCGTCGAGGTGGAATTGGCGCGGAGAAAAAGAAGAAAAGCCGCAGATTTACGCAGATAAACGCGGATTCAGATCCAATTTCATCTCGACCGCAAGACCGCCGCCGGCCGCGTTAACTGCCTGCACTGAACCGCCGTGCATGCGCACGGCGCGTTCGGTGATTGCGAGACCAAGGCCGGTGCCGCCTCCACTCTGACGGTCGCGCGCGTCCTCGGTCCGGTAGAACGGACGAAAGATTCGCTCGAGCGCGTCTTCCGGCACGCCGTTGCCTCGATCCCGGACGCTGATCACCGCGAAGTTATCACTGCCGCCATTCTGCTTGCGCAGCGCCACTTCAACCGCCGTTCCTTCGGGCGTGTAACGAAGCGCATTGCGCACCACATTTTCGACCGCACTGCGCAGCAGCTCCTCAACGCCGTTGATCGAACAATCGTCACTCGAAACCACGTGCACAGAGCGATTCACGCTGCGCGCTTCGAAGTCGGCATCGTCCGCAACCTCGCGCACGAGCGCCGCAAGATCGACCTCAGTGCGCTTACGATCATCAGTGCCGCTTTCGAGACGCGTCAGCGTCAGCAACTGGCTGATCATCTCGTTGAGATTGTCTGATTCGCGTTCGATACGATCGAGTGCGCCATTGGCTTCCGTACCGGAACGTTGTCTTGCTAAGCCAAGCGCGACGCCGAGTCGCGCGAGCGGCGAGCGCAGCTCGTGCGAAATGTCACCGAGCAATCGTTGCTGCGCTTTCACCATCGACTCGAGTCGCTCGGCCATCACGTTGAAATCACGACCGAGTTGGCCCACTTCATCACGCCGTTTGGCCAGTTTGGTCGCTACACGCGCCCCGAGATTTCCTTCAGCCAGCTCGTTTGTCGTAGTACGAAGCTTCAGGAGCGGCGTGGTGAGATAACGTGCGAGCCAGTAACAGAAGATGCCGCCAATTACGAGCACCACCAACAGTCGCAGCCCCAGACTCTGGAAAGTTGGTTGGAACGGCGGCCGTGGGATGTGAGCGACGTAAATGTATAGCTGGCCCTTCGGGCTGACAATGGGTCGCGCAACCAGCGTGTTTTCCACCTCGAAGTTAAATTCGATGTCGCGAGTCTCTGCCGCTTTCGCGCTCAGCTCCCGAGCTTTCTGGGGAACAGTTCGACCGGAAAGCTCATTTCCAGTTTCGTCAAAGAAAGTGCCACTTACACCTGAAGTTTTTTCTGTCGCCTGAAGCGCCGCATTCAATGCGCTTGCTCCTGACTGTTCATAGATCTCGGTGGCCTTCTGTGCGTTTGGACCGGTTTGGGCAAGATCGCGCCACGATCTTCTGGTCGGCGTCGGGCGCGTGAGTGCGAACGCCGCAAACAGCACGACGTTGATGATGATCATGGCCACCCAGAACCAGATGAAGATCTTCAGATATAAGCTGCGAAATGGAAACTTCATTCCGATTTCTCAGAGGCTGCGCCGTAGATGTAGCCAACACCGCGAATGGTCTTGATTCTTTCCAGACCGTTCAGTTGATGGCCCAGCTTCTTGCGCAGGTTACTCACGTGCATATCGATGCTGCGATCGAACGGTGAGAGCTCGCGGCCCAAAACTTCCTTAACCAGATCTTCACGCTTCACGATCTGTCCGGCGTTACGCAGCAGGATTTCGAGCAAGTCGTATTCAACTCCGGTGAGTTCAACTACTTCTCCCGAGCGGCGGACATTACGCGTGTTGCTATCCATTTCGATGTCGCCGACACGAATCGTCTCACGCGCAGAAGTAGTTGACTCAACGGGCTGGGCGCGCCGCAATACCGCACGAATACGAGCTACGAGCTCACGAGGATTAAAAGGCTTTGGAAGATAATCGTCCGCGCCGATTTCGAGACCGACGATGCGATCGACGTCGTCGCCGCGGGCAGTCAGCATCAAGACAGGAATGCGAGAGCGAGCACGGATGCGTCGCAAAACATCGAAGCCGTTTGTGCCCGGCAACATCACGTCGAGCACGACCAGATCGTGTTCTTCTGAAAGCGCGCGATCGACGCCGCGTTCGCCGTTGTGGATCGCTTCCACGGTGTAGCCTTCGGGCTGCAGGTATTCTCCGACAAGCTCGCAGAGGCCGATATCGTCGTCAATCACAAGGACGTGTTCCATTGGCTCTTTCTCTGCGAGATTGAAAGACATATGGCGACCCCAAGGCAAGCGCGGAAGATCCTACATGAATCGCCAATTTTCGTGCGTAAAGAAGTGTCAATCGCAGAACTGACAAAACTTTACAATCCATTGACAGACTCTTTACGACCAATTTCGTTACAATCCGGCCTTAGCCGCGCGTAAGGCTATCCATCCGCGCCAATAAAACAACGTCGTTCGAAGGAGCTTCGGTAATGAGGAAAATCGTCTTGGCCATCGCGCTTGGCGCTTTGTGCGCGAGTCTCGCGGGACTTGTAGTTGCACAGCAGCGCGCCGGTTCTTTGCGAGGACAAGTACTGGACGAGTTGGGCGGCGCGATCGTCGGCGCGAGCGTGACCGTGATCGATGCTAACGGTGTTGAGAAGTCAGTAGTCACAAACAGTACGGGCACTTATACGGTCAACGGCCTCGCTCCGGGCAAATACACCGTCCGTGCAGTCAATGCCGGTTTTGCGAGATCTGAAACTCCCGATGTCGAAGTTACCAGTGGCAAGGCGGTTCAATTCGACATCACTTTGAAAGTCGCGATTGAAGAACAGAAGGTAACGGTTGCCGCAGACAATCGTGAGCTGAGCACTGAGCCAGAGAACAACGCGGGCGCGGTAGTTTTGAAAGGAGCTGATCTCGACTCACTGCCTGACGATCCCGACGATCTCGCGGCAGCGTTACAAGCATTAGCAGGTCCATCCGCTGGTCCAAACGGCGGTCAGATCTTCGTTGACGGTTTCACCGGCGGTCGCTTGCCGCCGCGCTCTTCGATCCGCGAGATCCGTATCAACTCGAATCCGTTTTCGGCTGAATACGATCGTCTTGGTTTTGGTCGCATCGAAATTCTCACTAAACCAGGCACCGATCGTTTTCGCGGTCAGGCGTCGTTCAATTTCAACGACGATGCGCTGAATTCTCGTAACCCATTTTCGACCTCATCGAAACGGCCACCGATTCAGACACGCCAGTACGGCGGAAATTTTGGCGGACCGATATCGAAAAAGAAGGCGTCGTTCTTTGTCGATTTCGACAAGCGCGACGTCGACGATGAAGCACTGATCGTGGGTCAGGTGCTGGATGCGAATAACCATATCGTTAGTTTTGGAGCCACTGCTCCCACTCCCAGCCGCCGCACAACTTTTAGTCCCAGAATCGATTATCAAATCAACCAGAACCATACGCTGGTCGCGCGTTACGGCTATACGAGAACTACTCGCGTTACCGGCGTTGGTGGTTTTTCACTTCCCTCGCGCGCTTACGACACGGAGAGCACCGAGCACAACGTCCAGCTTACTGAAACAGCGATTCTCAGTAAGACCATCGTCAACGAAACGCGTTTCCAGTTTGAGCGTCAAACGTCAGCGCAGAATGCTGACAACTCGATTCCGACGATCGAGGTTCAGGACGCGTTCACTGGCGGCGGATCGCAGGTGGGCAAGTCGCACACCGACACGACTAACCTGGAGCTCACCAACAACACTTCTTTTGCCCTTCACAACCATGCACTGAAAGCAGGTGCTCGAGTTCGTTGGGTCGATATCACGCAGTTTTCACCGCAGAACTTCGGCGGCACTTTTACGTTTTTTGGTGGCGGCTTTGCTCCGGTTCTCGACGCTAACGATCAACCAACCGGCGCGATTGATGCGATTACGAGCATCGAGCGTTTTCGTCGCACGCAAGTTTTCCTGGCGCAGGGGTTGACGGGCGCGCAGATACGATTGCTTGGCGGCGGCGCCAGTCAGTTTCGTTTGTCAACGGGCAATCCGGAGTCGAAAGTGAGGCAGTGGGATTTTGGTAGTTTCGTCCAGGACGACTGGAAGGTGCGGCCGAATTTCACTTTGAGTCTCGGCCTGCGATACGAGAACCAGAGCAACATCGACAGCAATTTTAACTTTGCGCCACGCGTTGGTTTTGCGTGGTCGCCACCCGGGCAGCGACCGAAGACGGTGCTGCGCGGCGGTTACGGAATTTTCTACGATCGCGTCAGCGAGAATCTCACGATGACGGCGGAGCGCCTGAACGGCGTGAACCAGCAACAGTTCACGGTTTTGAATCCTGACTTCTTCCCGCTGATTCCGACGCCGGCACAGTTGCTTGCGTTTTCGGTTCCGGGAACGGTTTACAAGTTGTCTGACTCGCTGCGGGCGCCGTACACGATACAGGGAGTGTTCAGTGTCGAGCGACAGTTGCCGCGCAATCTGACACTTGCTGCAAGCTACATCAACGTTCGCACCTTGCACGTGCTGCGCACCTTGCCGCTTAACGCGCCGTTGCCCGGCACGTTCATTCCGGGTGTCTTCAACAGCGGCATAAGGCCGTTGAATTGCGCTGACTTCATTCCACCGGACATCAATCCATCGACGACTTGCAATATCTTCGAGTACGACTCGAGCGGACGTTATAACCAGAATCAGTTTATCCTTAACTTCAACAGCCGTTTCCACCGAAACGCTACGGTGACCGCGTACTACGTTTTGTCGAAAGCGAGCAGCGACACCGATGGCGTCGGCTCAATGCCTTCCGACCAGTACAACTTGAGTCTTGATTATGGCCGCGCCTCAGGCGACATACGGCATCGTTTCGTGATGACGGGTAACTTCCGCGCGCCGTGGGGAATTACGTTGAATCCGTTTGTGATCGTGCAATCGGGCCGGCCGTTCAACATCA
>Ga0126376_10000836_pt1 | contig 15815 bp, 10 predicted proteins | sample PanSoiMetPlot_15_FD_92760 | JGI IMG/M metagenome (GOLD analysis project Ga0126376, IMG submission 92760) | Tropical forest soil microbial communities from Panama - MetaG Plot_15 | ecosystem: Environmental > Terrestrial > Soil > Tropical forest > Bulk soil | place: Panama | collected 2016-02-17
CACTAACGCCGAAGGGCTTTATCGATTCGAAGCCGTTGATTCCGGAACTTATTCCGTGAAAGTTAACGCCACTGGCTTCGGTGAAGTCGTAAAGACAGGCGTTGAAGTGAGAGCGAATCAAAGCTCGGACGTTGCGGCACAAATGGCGCCGGCAGGACAAGTTGAGACAGTTAACGTAGCTGCTGATGCCGGCCAGCTACTGCAAACAGAAGCACCGGTGCGCGGCGGCAATATCGATAAGGCAAGAATTACGGAACTGCCGTTTTCCGGTCGCAATCCGGTTTCTCTGGCGCTGACACTCCCCGGAGTTTCAAGTAATCGCTTCGGCTTTGGTGTCGGCACATTTTCGGTCAATGGCTCGCGCGGGCGCTCGAACAACTTCCTGATCGATGGCACTGAGAACAATGATATCTCAGTCGCCGGACAGGCCTTCCAGATCACAAACCCTGACGCCGTGCAGGAAGTTTCAGTGCAGACTTCAAATTACGATGCAGAGTTTGGTCGCGCAGGCGGCGCCGTCGTTAACACGATTACGAAGTCAGGCAGCGATGATTTTCACGGCAGTGTCGCGTATCTCTTCGACGTCACTCGCGACGATGCGATCACAAACACACAGTCTCTGTCAGCCGTGATACGCCAGCGCGGACATCCGCCGCGTGGTACTGAGCAATATTATGCAGGAACCCTCGGTGGTCCATTGCTCTTCCCGCACTTCGGTGAAGGCGGCTCGATGTGGAAATACAATGGCCGGCAACGGACTTTCTTCTTTGTCGCATGGCAGGAACAGTTTCGTAGTGCTTCAACCCAGGCTTCGAGAACTGTTCTCACTCAGGCTGGACGCAACCAGTTAAGAAGTATCTTTCCGGTCGGCGTCAATCCCAGAGTCGATCTCCTCATGGACGTAACCAAGAACGTGATCGGCGAGTCGTCGTTCCAGAACATCGACATCGGCGCTCGTGCCGGTTGTGCTGCACCTTGCAACATTCAGTTTGGAACGGGTTCTCTCTTCGTTCCGCAAACGTACCGCGAACGGCAGGTGCAGTTGCGTATCGATCACAAGCTCGGCGAAAACGATCAATTATCAGGTCGTTACCTGTTTGATAACCAGAAGGATCCGTTGGGAGGAGGCATCACGTTCCCGGGATTTGGGACTGCCAACAATAACACTTATCAGAATTTGCTTATCAGCGAGACGCACGTCTTCTCAGCCAGTTGGACCAATGAAGCACGCCTCGCTTACAACCGCATCCTCATCGATTTCCCGCTTAATCCGGATGATCCACTGGGGCTGACGTTACCGCGATTCGACATCTCGACGCTTAGCCAGTTTGGTATTGCTACAAACCTGCCACAGGGTCGCGTCGCAAACAACTATGTGTTTCAAGACACAATCACTCACCTGCACGGAAATCACACCTTCCGTTTCGGTCTGGATTTACTCGAGCAGCGGTCGCGGCAGTTTGCGCCGATCGTTGAACGTGGTCTGTTGACCTTCCGCTCCGGCGGCGGTTTCACCGCGCTTGGTAATTACATCGACAATTTTGCCGGCTCGGGTGGTGGCACACAGAGAGACTTTGGAAGTCCGAGGTATTATCCGTTCCTGTTCCGGCAGGCGTATTTCGCGCAGGATCGCTGGCGCGTGTCAGAATCAACCACACTCACCCTCGGCTTGCGTTACGAGAATTTTGGTAACGCTATCAACACTCTTCGGACTGCCGCATTTACCGGATTATTCAACGTAGATCCGGTGACGTTTGCTGGTCCATACAGTCAGCCAAACAAGGTCAACAACGACAACAACAACTTTGCTCCGACATTTGGTCTCGCTTATGCACCTTCGTACGAAAAGGGATTGCTGCGACGAATCTTTGGCAACCGGGACCTGGTCATTCGTCTGGGTTACCAGCTTGGTTACGATTCGTTCTTCAACAATATCGCCTCGAACGCCGCGACTTCTTCGCCGAACGTGGTCGCGACTGCGGTCCCATCGGTGGTCAATTCCGGAGCGCCAAGAGGCCTGACAAACGTTACCGGTGCATTACCATTAAGTCCGCGGCCACTGTCTCCATTAGATTCGCAGACGCTCGTGGTCAAGAATCTGGTCAATCCTTACTATCAACGTTGGTCGGTGGGGTTCCAGCGTGCATTGCCAGGCAACCTGGTGGTTGATGCGTCGTATGTCGGCTCGAAGGGAACCAAGCTCTACCTCAACGAGGATTTGAATCCAAGCGTTCCGGCAGTAGCCAATGCATTCAATCCCGGTATTCAGCGCATCACTCCGGCGGGCTTCACTGGCTCAACTACCTGCACGCCGAACACTACCGGCTGTTTTATCTCGGGCCGGCTCGATAACCTGCAAGGGTCGCGTCTGATTCGCACCAATGGTGGTTCGTCGATTTACCATTCCGCCCAATTGCTGCTCACGCGCCGCTTCACGAATGGTTTGTCGATCAGCTCTGCGTACACATGGTCGAAACTTATCGACAATGCGAGCGAGGTCTTTACGGTGGCCGACACTAACCTGCCGCAGCAGGCTTCGTTTCCGTCAATCTTCGGAGGCCAGGCGTTAGAGCGTGCAGTATCGTTCTTCGATCGCCCACATCGCTTCTCGTTGACTTACGTCTACGAGCTTCCCTTAATGAGAGATCAGCGTGGAGTTGCCGGGCATGTGCTTGGAGGTTGGCAACTCTCCGGTGTCACGACATTTGAAAGCGGAGTTCCGCTCACGGTCGTGAATGGCCAGGATGCCGACTCGATTGGCGGTAACCTCGACCGACCGGACTTCAATCCGAATGGTCAAGCAGGAGTTCGTGCGGTGCCGGCAATTGCTACTGCGACAGTCAATCCATGCGCGGTAACAGTTGGCGCTACCTACTACACTAACCCTGATGCCAGCAATGCATGTATCAGTCCGGCGAACGCGATGTACATTGGATTGCTCGCGGGCACTGGACGGCGCGGTACTCTCGGCCGCAATACACTGCGCACGCCCGGTCAGAACAACTGGAACGTTAACCTTCTGAAACGCATTAACATGGGTGAAGCAAGGTTCCTCGAGCTGCGGGCGGAGTTCTATAACATCTTCAACCATCCGCAGTACGGAACGGCCAGCGTGAGTCCATTCTCACCCGGCAGCAGTGGTGTGCCGGCTAACGTCTTCACTTCGGCAGCCGGTCAGTTTCTCCATCCGGAGTTCTCCGATGGTGGCGGTCGCGTCATTCGCTACCAATTGAAGTTCGCATTCTGAGAGGCCTCGCAAACTCACAGAAAAGCCCGGTGGATTCCGCCGGGCTTTTTTGCGTTATTGGTGTCATTGGGGCTTTGCCCGAAGAGTGTTTTAGACCTCGGTGGCTGGGCGCGCGCAGTGCTCCAGAGGAGCACCATATTTATAGCCCTTAATCTTGATCACTGTGCGCGCTCCAGCGGAGCGCCATGTGCTTGTCAGCTTCCATTTACATGCCGCTCCTACGGAGCGGGACAATGAGGGATGACCTGAGGCTATAAACATATTGCTCCTAACGGAGCAAAGAACCTTAATGACAGAACAGGACTTTCGGGCAAAGCCTCTTATTGGATTGATTCAGGCAGCTATGGCCTGATCGGTAAGATTGCAACTCCGCTGGTTACGCCGCGCACTGTGACAGTCAATGATAGGTTTCCTGTTGGTAGTCCGTCAGGAAGTCTTACGACTATGTAAGAGCCGTTCAGCCCGGTTACTCCTGTGAGTGGCCCGACGTTTTCAACCGGCAAATTCACACCATTCGCCTGGACGGATAAAGTCGACGTTGGGGGAATTGGCGGCGAGTTAATTCCCAGATTGGCCGTGAGCAGCGTTATACGCGTGTGACCATCGATGCTGAAGTTGTGTGAATCAAGGATCTGAAAAGGCGCACGCATAAAGGTAACTGAATTAACAGCGGCGGCATTGGAGGAACCTTGTTCCGTGAATATTGCGGGTGGGGTCGGAGCCTGGCGCCAAACACCATCGCTGCCAGTCGTTAGTCTGGTTTTCACGCCGGTAGCACCGCAGGTGCGGCATAAGGTAGCCAGGGGTGGAGTCCGATGAAATCGGGACGAAACCCCTGGAAATGATCACCCAACGCGGTCCAGCCCTTTACAGGGCTCTATTCATCTTTGCAAAATGATCCAGGGGTTACGCACTCGCTCCGCCCGTGCTTCACCCCTGGCTACCTTCTGCCACCGCTTCGCGGTTCAGCCTCGTGCTCGATAACGATCCCATACCTTCAATATCCATCAACGACAGAGGTTGCACAGAGAAATCCAAAATAAGGCACTACCAAATGCTCAAGCGCGCGACAATCCTGCTTCTCGTAATTGCGAGCAGCAACATGTTGGCACAGTCTCCCATACGGGAAGCGAAAGAAAAGTCATGTCGCACGCACCCGTTATTGATTGATTCTTGTTTTACTACACGCGGTCGTTTGTCGGTTTATAACGGAGCTCCCGCGCTGCGGCTTTGGAGAGTTGGCACGCGAAGGATGCTGGGAATTTCTGAGCAGCGCTTCCTTGTAGCAGGCTATCGAAATATTCCTGAAGACATTGAAAGTCAGATTAACCCGGACGTAGCCATCTTCGGTGATTTTCTGGTTTGTCCGTTCACTCGGCCGCACGCCGGAGAAATGCAGCTTGTATGTATTGAATCCGGCAAGAACTTAGTCGTCCGCAAGCGAAGAAAATGACGGGCATTTCAGAGCTTCCGCTGGTGTTTGTTGATTAGATTGGGTCGATAAAAGTAATCCGCAGATAACGCCGTGGAAAGTTAATAGTTCCGTAAGCTAAAAACAAGGTTCATATCGTTGACCATTCTGTGCTTCTTGATCTATAAAATTCTTCCGTTGGACCGCGAAAATATACAGCAAGTTAGCAAGCGAGGATCCTATGCTTCGCCGCTAGTCTGGCGCACCATCGAGCGTTCCTTGTCGTGTGCCGCTATAGCTAAGGAGCTTATAGGTTGGTCGCGCGTGCTGCGGGAAACGTCGGAAGAACTGCGCCGGCAATCGGAAGAACTATTACGCCAGAATCAAAAGGTCCTCGATAATGCTCCAACACACGATCTCCTTTCCGCAGACAAACCAATTAAGTGAAAGTACGCGAAGGAAGTCTACGATTTGACCCACACATCATTGGTTCAAGGCAACGTGCCGATATAGAATAGTCGCGGTTTGTACCCACGAGGCCCCTGTAACTCACAGTCTGCTAGTTGTTATAGTCGTCAGCAACTCCTGGGTTAGTCCAAATGAATGTATCAGCCGAATCAAGTAATAAGGTCTTTAAACCCAGCTTTGGCTTGCAACTTCTCCAATCTTCGCCCCGAGGCTCGAATCAACCCGTTGCTAACCGCTGGCCCGACGACCTTTTAGAGCGCAAGAGTGAATGGCGAGTCGATCTCGCTGCAACTCATCCCACACTAGTTGCACAAGCCGCCAAATTCACAACACGCGGTTTACATTGGAACGAGTATCTGCGCGTCGCCCAAATGGTTGACCTTGCCACTCTGCGCACTCGTTTAACCAGAATGCTTTATGACGAGTATGGAGTCGCGTTACTGCGCCTTCCCCCCGAACTCAGCGATGACACATTGCGACTTCTGATTCTTTTAGTCGGTCGCGTGTTAGGCAGAAATGTCTCGCCGTCTGTCGGCTCAGAAGCGCGACCTCTTTTTGCAATCACTGCAACTCCCGACCCAACAATCGGAGGCAGGTATGGAGGTAATGGACGCAATTCGAAACATCTTGCGCTGCATACCGACGGGAGCGGCATTCACTCGGATCGAGTGGATGTACTGGGTATGCTCTGCCTGCAAGCAGCCCAAGAGGGAGGCTCATCGCGCATAGCAGATGCGCGCACTGCGTGGCTGTTGTTAAGCCGGGAAACTAGAGATCTGCTTCGCACGCCTCTTCCAAGGACCGATCCGTACGCACCAGGTCTACCAATCGACAGTTTGATTACCAAGCCAATCTTCGAACAAAGAACATCGCGAAACGGCAGCACTCTGAGTTTTTCGTATCATCCGTCTCGAGTACGAGACGGGGTTTCCATGCTTCATAGGGGACCGATCGAACCACAGTTGGAAAATGCACTGTGTCAGCTCGACGATGCTTTAGAAAGATCATCAATCGAAGTATTACTCAATCGCGGAGAAACTCTGATCCTCAACAACTCATTGATCGCGCACGGAAGAACTGCCTTTAAAGATGATCCAGCGCGCCCTCGACTGTTAGAACGCCTCTGGGTCGAAGTTTGATTGCGGTAAAGTCCGCAAGCTGGAACTTAATTTCAGTCCTGCCGATCTCACCTTAGGAGAAATGCCATGAGCCCACGCCTGCGCCCTGTTGTCGCTTTAGTTGCAACGCCGAAGTTTAAGGAAAAACACATGGAGCTCCTGCAATATTTTGTGTGCGAACACTTGTATACGCTTACTCGTCACTTTCACGTTGTCTCCACTGGGAATACGCATCGTGAGATCTCCAGCTTTCTTCATAAACATGATGAACTGATGAAATGGCAACACAAAAAACGAATCCAGAAGGATTTTGGATCTAAAGTGACAGAAGCCGCATTACATAAATGGCGCACCTCTATCCAAACCAACTTCAAAAAGAAAAAGATTGGCATCGAAGGAATGATTGAAATTGCTCACGAGCTTGTAACTGGCCGGCTTGATGCGATCATTCAGCTTAGCCTCGAGGACGACACGACAGTCAGAGCAGGAAGCGCCGTTCTTCGGCGCGAGGCGAATGTACACAATGTACCAATTGCTTCTGACGTAGCTACGGCACATCTTTTCGTCCAACATTGGAAGAAAAAGCTGAAGTCGCGTCGAGTTGACGCCCGGTCATTGTTCCGCAAGCGTAAAGAAGTTAAGTCTCCATGTGCGAAACTACCTAAAAAGGGCGGCAAGAAGGTCCTGGCATTAATCGCGCACGACGGACAAAAACATGAGATGTCTCGGTTTGTCGTGGAGAATAAAGCGAAGCTTCTTCACTTCACGCACATTCTTGCTACCGGCACTTCCGGAGGATTAATAAAGCGTCAGCTCAGCGCAGCCGGCTGGACCAAATCGCAGGTCGACCGAATAATGCTCTGCCATTCCGGCCCGTTGGGTGGTGACGTCGAAATAGCCAATGCTGTCATTCAAGGTCTCTGCAAAACCGTGGTGTTCTTCCAGGATCCCGCGACCAGTCATCCGCATGCTGCGGACATTCGGCTCTTCGAACAGGCAATGTTGACGGGAACTAAAACTAATGTGCGACTCGCTTCAAACGCCGAGTCAGCACGCATTCTTCTCGACCCCATCAAGCCACGGCTGTCTGAGAATGGCTTCCGTCCAACGCGGATCCATTTGAAAACAATGGCTAAGAAAACCTCTCCAGCCGGGATGAAGAGAGCGTGAATGAGGACGGAACGATGGAGACGGAACGTGCGCGCAGGATACCGATGAGCGAACCGTCAGAAATCCGTCGCGCCATTGAAAAGGGCGTAGCCTATCTCAAGTCGACACAGCTTCCCACTGGTGAGATCCCGATCGAGACATCGCCCACCCCCGAAATGAGCGGCGACTGCGTTCGTGAACCGTGTGTCTTTCCAGCGGCTCTTGCGGCGCGAACGTTGTCGATCACATCATCCGCGGCGCTCGTACGATCTCGCGCCCTCGATTTCCTCGAACGCGAAATGGATCCTGACGGTCTGTGGCGTCACCCGTCGAGCGACAAACCACAGCATTACGACACGCCACTTGACGTCGACGACACGTCGATTGCCTCGGTAGCGCTTGCGGCTGCCGGCCGGAAGGTTCCTGACAACCGCCGTTTCGTGCTGGCCAATCGCAACCGCCGTGGTCTCTTTCGAACGTGGATCGTGCGGTGGTGGCCGCATCCACTCTTGACCTATCGTTTTTTCCGGTACACCACGGCAGAAGTGGGTGACGTAGATGCAGTAGTCATCGCGAACGTCGTTATCTACCTCGGTGATTGTGAAGAAACGCGACCGGCGATTGCTCACCTGCTCGAGGTCCTTCACGCCAATGGCGAAATGATGTCCACCAAGTGGTATGAGAGTCGTTTTACCGTCTGGTACTTTTTTTCGCACGCACTTCGCGATATCGCACCGGAGGCAGGCGAGATGATCGTGCCGCGCATCGAGGCCGCGACGCCGCGCAATGCACTTGAGCTCGCTGTTGCGATGTCGACTTTGCTGCTGTGGAATCGTGTGCCTGACATCCAGCCTCTGATGGACGCGCAACTCGAGTCGGGAGCCTGGCCGCGCGCCGGCTTCTATCACATGGGCCTCAAGCGAATCTCACCGAATGAGTTTCGACCGACGCCGCCGTGGTGGGGCTCCGAGGCATTGACGACGGTGTTTGCTGTGGAGGCGCTGACACGCTACTTCAACCATGGATATGGCACGAACGAGTAGGTCCCAGCCCAGGTAAACGTCGCTCCGCTCCTACTGTTCTCGTATAGGCACTCGCTTCGATCTGCCGATGCGCCACAACCCGCGCACCATTAACGCGATCTCAATAACCGTAGTCCTCCAACGCTTGGGAAAAACTAATCCGTGAACAACTAGTATGATCGCGTCGGGAGCATGTTGAGTCGAAGACGCCAGAATGAATGCCAGCGGAAAGAACACTTCGTAATATTCGTGCATCACAATGTGGTGGAATTTAGGTTTCGGCATGACGATGCAAAAATTCGATCCACAAAGTCGTTTACGCAGAAAATTAAGCAATGAATAGAAACCAACGAAAGTGATAGCTATGACACAACGTGTTCGCCACAGCATGACAGCGAATGCTGCCAGCTCAATTGGAAAAATGATGAAGTTGCCCAGTCTTTGAAGCCATGTTATTCCATGCGTCCGCGCGAAAGTTCGAAGATTGATTCTCTCGTCGTAATGTAAGTCGTTAAGTTGGTGCCACAGTATGCCTCTAATCCCAAAACTGAACGACCACACTCCAACCGAAACGAACCAGATCGCGTCGAACGGTTTCCCGGTCCAACGGTAGACAAGGGCGACTGCCAAAAGTGTCGGAAACAGGTGCGCACCGCAAGCGTCGGCTAATACCCCCCAGCCACCACGCTTTTTCAGCCTGATCGGCGAGAATGAATAGAGTGTGAAGGCGGCCCAGGACGCGAAGTACAGGAACAACAACAATGGGTAGCGGCGCCAATAGATTGCCACAACCACTCCGGACAAAATACATAACGCTAGAATGGTCGCGATAAACGATGATGACTTTCCGACGAGTCGGTTCGTTTTGCCGCTTGCCAGGTCATCCGCACGATCGGTAAAGTCGTTGATGACGCTGACGTAGGCAGCACATGCAGTCAAAGCCACGAGCACCAGGAAGAGTAGTGGCCACAAAGAGATAATCGAAAGTCTTAAGAGGAACGCAGTCGCATAGATGGTGGCGAGGATCGGACCCAGCTTGAATTCCCACCACTCGGCGGCGCGAACCGTTCTGAATATTTCGCGCCAGTGTCTCTGAGTGTGAGAAATCTTCTTAGCAGCTCGCAATTCCAAGAGGAAATCCCTTCGTGCCCGTATCTAAAGACTCAATCCGCACCGATCTAACCAAAGGTCGTCGCAAAGCCTCGCGCCGCTTCACTATAATAAGCAGTTGCTCAGATCTGTGGGGCGGGAGCGAAGAGTTGTGGTCGGCAGCGGCGTGCGCTCTGATAGAAAGCGGGCACAGCGTCTCTTGCTTTAAGAGCGGAGTGGACGCGACCCAACCCAACGTGCGGCGGCTGAAATCCTTCTCATGCACCGTGCGTAATCTGCGGCGACGTAATCGTGCTCCCGTTTTGATCAAGTACGCCCACGTGCTTCCGCTGGCAATGCATCTGTCGAGACGCCGTCCCGATCTTGTGATCATCTCGCAGGGCGACAACTACGATGGTCTTTATCTTGGTTACTTGTGCCAAAAACTGAGGATACCTTACACGCTGATCTGCCAGAAAGCGAGCGACTATTTTTGGCCGGAGGACAAACTGCGCAGTTACAAAGGCGCGGTGTTTACGGGTGCGGTGAGATGTTTCTTCGTCTCAGAGCACAACCGCCGACTGACTGAAGACCAATACGGAGTCACGTTGAAAAATGCGATGGTGGTTAGAAACCCGTACCTGGTTCGCGTCCCGCAACCGCTTCCATGGCCAGCGAGTGATGATGACAAGTTGAAGCTCGCCTGCGTGGCCCGTCTTTACCTGCTCGATAAAGGTCAGGATATCCTGTTAAGAATCCTGGCGCGAAACAAGTGGAAAGAACGGAAGCTGCACGTTTCGTTTTTTGGTCAGGGCGTCAATCGCGAAAGCCTCGAGTTTTTGGCTGCAAAACTTGGTATTCAGAACGTCTCGTTCGAAGGTCAGACAAGCGAAGTGATCGGTATTTGGAGAAATCACCATGCACTCATTCTGGCATCGCGTGCGGAAGGTATGCCGCTGGCATTAGTCGAGGCAATGATGTGCGGCCGACCGGCCATCGTCACGAAAGTGGGAGGCAATGCGGAGTTAGTTGAAGATCGTGTGACAGGGTTTCTCGCCGCACCCGTCGAAGACTCTCTTGACGCTGCGCTCGAAGACGCGTGGACCCGGCGTAATGAGTTGCGCGAAATGGGACGGCTCGCTGCGACCAGGATCCGCGAATTGATTTCCCCCAATCCTGCACAGGAATTCGCTCACACGCTCCTGGAGATCGCTGACGAATTAGCGGAAGCCAAAGCGCGCCGAAGAGTGCGGGGTCACATTGGTGTCTCCGATCCAAAGAGTTCGACGTGATCAGCGACAAAAAAGAATGACTAAAGGGCTGGTTTCGATAATCATTCCGACCTTCAATCGCGCCAACTGTGTCGTCGACGCGATCGAGAGCGCAAAGGCTCAGACTTATCATGCAAAGGAAATCATCGTCGTTGATGATGGCTCTTGCGATGACACTGCCCAGCGCGTATCTGAAATAAAGGGAATCGAATATTTTTATCAACAAAATCAAGGACACGGCGCAGCGCGGAACCGCGGTCTTCGAGCCGCACACGGTGAGTACATTGCTTCACTCGATTCGGACGATCTGTGGGATGAGGATTTTTTAGCTACAAGTATCGATTGTATAGAAGCACGTAATCTCGATTTTGTATTCACCGATTGGGCAAAGGTTATCGACGGCGGCCAGTTGCAACCGAGTGAATGGTTGCGCGACGGCAAGTGGAAACGGTATAGCGCACAGCGTGACGGCGATTGGTTTATGCTAAATCCGGAGGACGTCAGAAAATTATTTCTGGAACGTAATCCTGCGCCTTCATCGTCTCTGGTACTTCGCCGTAGCTCGATCTTTTCGGGTTGGGGTGAACAGATGCAAATCGCCAACGATTGGTACCTGGTTCTCGACACTATTTTGCATCGTGCGTGCGTCGCGGCATTCACTCTCGTACCGCGATGGAGAAAGAGAGTAGATGGAACGAACATTTATGACGGCAGGCCTTTTCACGAAATCGGTGAGCAACTTCACCTGCGTGAGTATCCGAGATTCAGGCGAGACTTTCATTCATTGTTAACCCGCAGAGAACGACTAACGCTTTTGCGACGCGAACTGACTTATCGTCTTCGGGTTCGATTACATTTGTCGACTAAAAGGGGAACTCGCTAAGAAGTTAAGAATTTCCGATCAATGTACTTTCTAATCTTGAGATTCATTCCGAAGTCATCTGTAATCCGACAGGGGGATGTTAGCGATGTACACGATTTGGCAAGACTTGCGTTATGGTCTGCGAATACTGCTCAAGCACAAGGGCTTCACGATTACGGCTGTGTTTTCTTTGGCACTTGGAATAGGCGCCAATACAGCCATCTTCAGCGCCATTGATGCGTTGCTACTGAAAGAACTGCCAGTTAGAAATCCGGAACAGCTTGTCGCTCTCGATTATGTGCACGACGGAGAGCGCGATAATTTCTCCTATCCAGTTTTTGAGCGCTTACGTATCGTCCTGCCCACGTCTACTTTTGCGAACGTCTCAGCTGTCAGGCAGATGTGGCAATCCAATGTGGCCATTAACGGACCCGGCGGTAGCTCGGATGGCGGGAACGTTTTAGTGGGCCTTGTCTCCGGGAACTACTTTTCAACCCTGGGTGTGAACACAATAGTCGGCAGAGTCTTAACTGCGGATGACGACCGTGTTCCGGGCGGCCATCCAGTAACCGTCATCAGTTATGATTACTGGAAGCGTCGGCTGGGTCTCGCTTCTGACGTGGTCGGCCGCACACTCAAGCAGAACGGCGTGACATATACCATTGTTGGAGTTACACAGCCCGCTTTTTCTGGTGACTGGATCGGTCGCCCCACGGACCTTTGGATTCCCATGGCGATGGCGCCGCAAGTGAACGCGGAACACGCTGACTGTCTTACTACTCCAAATCAGACCTGGGTACGAATCATCGCGCGTTTGAGTCCAGGCGCGACACTGTCACAGGCGCAGGCGGCGAGTGATATTGCCTGGCGCCAGGCCCTCACCGTGCAATCACGATTCGGCGGCGCGGTGACGCCAAGAGTTGAACAGTACGCCACAGGCTATTCGCCCGAGCGTGACAGTTTCACGCAGCCCCTGGTCGTGCTGATGGTTGTAGTTGGCCTTGTGCTGCTCATTGCTTGCGCGAACATTGCGACCCTTTTGTTGGCGCGTTCATCGGCGCGACGGAAGGAGTTGGCGGTGCGCGTGGCTATGGGTGCTGGCAGAGCGCGACTTGTCCGGCAATTACTTACCGAAAGTGTGCTGCTCTCGCTCATGGGAGGCCTGCTCGGCCTTTTGTTTGCAGTGCAGGGGACAGAAGCCCTGGTGCGGTTTTTATCTACTATGCCTCCATCCAACTACCTCGGCTCGGTCGCCTTCCAATTGAATCTGCGTCCTGACGCGCGTGTGCTCGCCTTCACCGCCGCCATATGTCTATTGACCAGCTTGTTGTTCGGCCTGGCGCCGGCATATCGCTCCTCAATGGTCTCGTTGACGTCTGCCTTGGGTGGACGCAGCGCAGACTCAGGCTCGCCAGGGCGATTAGGTTTGGGCAAGGGGCTGGTCGTTTCGCAAGTAGCGCTCTCGTTGCTGCTGCTTGTCGGCGCGGGTCTTTTTGTGCGCACGCTGCGCAACTTGCGATCACAGGAACTGGGGTTTGACCGGGAGCACATACTGCTCATTTGGACATGGCCCGGACAGAATGGTTGGAAAGGTCCCGAGCTGGCGAATTATTATCAAAGGGCGCAGGAACGAATCTCAGCTCTGCCTGGAGTGCTTTCGGCCAGCCCGTCGATGAGAGGATTGCTCCGCGAGAACACGCCCTTCACCAGAGTGAGGGTTCCCGGTCTTCAGCTGGATGATTCGAATTACCTTCCCCTCGATTTGGTAGCGCCACGATTTTTTGAGACTGTCGGCATGCGGCTGCTTCTAGGTCGTGATTTCGCCGCCCACGATGACGAGGGTGCGCCGCATGTCGCGATTCTTAACCAGTATACGGCCCATCTTTACTTCGGTGACCAGAACCCAATCGGAAAAACCTTGGAGGTGGCGATGAGTGGTGGACCAAATCCGAAGTTTATTGACACCGAAGTTATCGGCGTAGTGAACGATATCAAGGGCAATCTCTCCCTGCGTGAGACCGATCGGAGAATGATCTACTTCCCCTATCGCCAGGATGTTTTGTTCCAAACGCATCCGAGGTTGGTGCGAATGTGCCTGACCGTGCGCGTGATGGGCGACCCGGCTCGCCTGAAGGCCAGCATCCGCGATGAACTCAGCCGCATGGATCCAAACTTGTCACTCGTGAGCATTGACTCTGTAGGTGAGCAACTCGATGAGGCTACCGTGCAGGAGCGACTCATTGCCGCACTTTCCGCCAGCTTCGCCGCGCTGGGAGTGCTACTCGCATGTCTGGGTTTGTACGGACTAGTTTCTTACACCGTCGCGCATCGCACAAACGAACTCGGTATTCGCCTCGCTTTAGGCGCTACGCCAGCTTCTGTAATGAGAATGGTACTCAAGGAAAGCCTGGTATTAGTGCTGGTGGGAATCGTGATCGGCTTCCCAGTGATCCTGGCAGTTATGCGATTGATCTCTTCCTGGCTCTTCGGTGTTGGGTCTGCGGATCCATTAACGATCGCGGGCGCGACGTTGTTTATACTCGTGGTAGCGGCGATGGCTGCCTTGATGCCGGCGCGATATGCTGCCAGAGTCGATCCGTTAGTCGCACTAAGATACGAATAGCCAGCCTTCCGAACTGTACCCAGGATTATGTGCGGCTGAGGCTGAACGAGAGATCGTGCACCGCCGTGTTGGTCATCTTATGTGCCTGGATTTAGCCCGCCAGCTAATACCAAATCCGATGAAAGGCCGGGGGCCTGTAGCTCCATGCACTCTCGTTCCGACGCTACCATCAACCTGCAGGTTCCGTCCAATGATATAAGCCAAGCCACCATCGAGAATGGCACTCGTCTGACCATTCTTTACCTCCGGCCATTGAACACCCAGATCAATAAACGGGTTCAGCTTTTTGGTTGGATTACAATTCAATGTCACCGCAAACAGCCCTGCCGTAAACAATCGGCCTTGATCATCTTCATACCTGGCCACGCCAATGTTCGGATTTAACGAAAGTCTCAGATGTGGCGCAAAATTCCAATCAGCCGCTAAACGGATATCGGCAGTCGCATGTTGCGTACGAAATTCTTTCGATCCCCACACTGGGAAAATGCGAACTATGGTTCCCAGAGAGAACTGATGATCATTATTCGAGTCATAGATGTGATACTTAAAACCTAACGACAGCGGCGCAAATCCGGATGTTTGGTTTGTAGTACTCGTCGACTGAAACGAAGTAACTCGAGTATAGGTATTTCCTTCGATGCGAACTTCCCAATGGCTATCAATGCCGAACCGTAGCAGCGTAGGAATGAAGAGCGTATGCTCACGACTATCCCCATTGCGCCGAAACTCCGCCTGAATCCCGCTTTCAATCTGAAATGTTTTTGGGCCAACGACTGTGCTGCCATCGGCAATTCCAGGCCGATCAGCATTGATTAGATCGGGCTCAGTTGCGTTTTGCTGTTGCACGGAATCCTGGTGTGAGCCGCTTGATTGAGCTAGCGCTGTGGTGGTCCAAAGTACAGTCAAAATTGCTGCAATAAGAATGGGCTCTGGGATAAGTCGTAACAAGGTTTGTCGCAAGGTTGCGGTCTCCTTTAACGGTGAGTAACTTAGTACAGATTGCGGTATTAATGTAAGCACAGTCTAATGCGAATTTCATGAAGCTGAGGAGCAGGCAAGTCCGTCAAGTTCTCATTGGGCTGGCATGCTTCAGCACTTTTCTTGCTTTTGCCTCGACTTTTTCGAAAACCATTGGGACTCACTTCTCAACACAAGTCACGGTTGTAAAAGTCTTTTTCAAGCCCGGCCATCCTTCGAGTCAGTTTGATTCCGCAACTGCCTTTGGCGCCGCAATTGATGGCCATGAAAAAGGCGAACTCGATCAAATGCTGTCACGTGAGAACGTCAGCGAAATGTTGAGTGCCGGTTTCAAGCCGATAAGTTATCGATTACGAACTGAACTCGCGGGCGAAGCATGGCATTGGAATCCGAAGGGATCCTGGACTGAGGCAAATAGCGGCTATTGGATATCTGATGGTAAGCCCGGTTTGAATGAGTTATCGCTAAGTTATGGGTACCGTTTGCCACGACGAGGCAATACGTTCGATCAAGCAAACGACGACGACTATTCCCGCTTAGACGATGGCGATTCCAGAACCTTTTGGAAGAGCAATCC
>Ga0126376_10000837_pt1 | contig 15813 bp, 10 predicted proteins | sample PanSoiMetPlot_15_FD_92760 | JGI IMG/M metagenome (GOLD analysis project Ga0126376, IMG submission 92760) | Tropical forest soil microbial communities from Panama - MetaG Plot_15 | ecosystem: Environmental > Terrestrial > Soil > Tropical forest > Bulk soil | place: Panama | collected 2016-02-17
CAGATGCCTAGCCCACCGCCACCGCGTGCCGCCGGCCTTGCCCACCCTACTACCCCCCTGACATGGCGCGAATGATCTCGACCGCGTCGCCTTCACGCACCGCAGTAGTCGACCAGGCCGCACGGCGCACCACGGCGCCGTTGAGCGAGATCGCACAGCCGCGCGGCTCGGCAATTTCAAGATCGGCGGTCTCCTCGCGCCACAGGTCGGCGAGATTGGTTGCGGCGCAATCACGCGGCTCTCCGTTGACGGTCAACTTCATGTCGACATTCCAGTTTCATAGTCTGCTTGGCGGGCCGCGCCATCAAAGCGATCGAGCCCGAACGGCTGCGCCACCGCCGGCAGGGCGCCGTCGGCGACCAACGCTTCCATGGCGAACGCCGTCACGGGCGCCAACAGATAGCCGTTGCGATGATGGCCGGTGGCCAGCGTCAGGCCGGGAATCGACGTGGCCCCGAGGATCGGCGCATCGTCGATGGAGCTTGGCCGAAAGCCGGTCCACACCGATTCGATCGCCATCTCCTCGATCGCCGGAAAGGCGCGACGTGCGCCTTCGAGCAGCGCAAAGAGTCCGCCCGCCGTAATGGCGTCGTCGAAGCCGCGCTCTTCGACGGTCGCACCGACGATCAGCCGGCTGTCGCTTTTGGGGGCCATGTGGATCTGCTCGGTCCAGACGATGTGGGCGAGCCCTTCAGTCTGCGGCGTCGTCCGAACCGAAAGCGCCTGCCCCTTGAGCGGACGGACCGGTACCCTGACGCCCGTCGGGAGGAGGTCACCGGTCCACGCGCCGGCGGTGAGCACGACCGCGGCCGCCCGGCAGCGTTGCTGTGCCGTCGCCACTCCGGCCACCCGGCCGCCTTGGAGGTCGAGGCCTGTAACTGCGCAATGCTCGAAGAGGCGGCCGCCGGCTGCGAGATACGCGGCGCGCAGTGCCGCCATCACGAGCCGCGGGTCGACCTGGTGGTCGTCGGGGCAGTACAGCCCGCCCGCAACCGAAGGCCGCAGCGCCGGCTCCATGGCACGAACCTCAGGCGCGCCGAGCCAGCGGGTCGGCAGGCCGCAGCGTTTGTGCAGATCATGTCGGAAACGCAGCCGCTCCACCTCATCGCGGCTGAGCGCCACCACCAGAGTGCCGCTCTCGCGAAAATCGATATCACGACCCGATTGCGCCTCCAAAGACACGCGAAACAGCGGCCATTGCCGTTGGCTTTCGAGGGCGAGCGCGAGGAGATCGTGGCATCCCGGCTCATGCTCAGCGGCGGCCGCGAGCATGCCCGTGGCCGCAAGGCTCGCCCCTGCACCCGCAGTCGCGCGCTCGAAAACCGCCACTGAAAGGCCGCGCAATGCGAGCCGCCATGCGATCGACAAGCCAATGACGCCCGCGCCGACCACCGCAATATCGGCGGTGGCTGGGAGTGCAATGTCGGGGGCGGTAGCCGTCATTTTCCTTCGCTCCCGGCAACCTCGGGTAATCGCATGTGGTGAAGGAACGCGTGGTGTCTCTCCCGGCAAGCGAGGGAAGGCAGGGGCTGTGGCGCCATGCGATGGCCCTCCCGCGCTGAGGGAAGGGAGGAGGCGCGGCCGGTCCGTTGCCTTGTCGATCCCGGGGGCAAGTGAGCCTGCATTAAAAAAAACCTCCACTCGCTTTCGGGTGGAGATTTTCGCTGGTGGCAGGCGCGATCTCCAATCCCTACGCCGGTGCGAACCGGGTCAGGTTCAAAGGATTTCCGCGCTGCCGATCGGCCCAGCGGTTTCTCAGCCCCTTGTCGGGGATCTCCCTGGAACGTGCCACATTTAATGCCGCCACCCCGATGGGGTCAAGGGGCGGTAGGAAGACAGCCGGCATGTTGTCGACGGCCGGGTCCTGGAACAAGTGCTGCAGGGTGGCCAAAGGCGCCGGACGATCCAAGCAACTCCTGGTCTGCGAGATGCGCCTTTGCCCAACCCTTGTGGTCGTGCTCGAAAATTTGCTCTGAGACACCGCGACCGATGGAGCCCGCATCGAAAGCAGAGTACATATATGGCGCCAGACGGCGAAGGTGCGAAAGTGCCAATCGGGCTCAGTGCGCCGCGCGGCCGCGTATTCGGCCCAGGGGAGGTTAACATGCGAAGTGCGCTCGCAGGCTTATGCTGGTTTTTTTCTCTATTCGCCCTTACCCCGGCGCATGCGCAGCAGGCCGTCAAGGTCGGCCTGATCATGCCCTATTCGGGCCAATTCACCGATGCGGCGGGTCAAATGGACAACGCCATCAAACTTTACATGAAGCAGCACGGAGATGCCGTGGCCGGCAGGAAGATCGAGATCATCCGCCGCGACACCGGCGGCGCGCCGGACGCCGCCAGGCGCCTCGCGCAGGAGCTCATCGTGCGCGACAACGTCGATATTCTCGCGGGGTTTGTGCTCACCCCGGAAGCGCTCGCAGTCGCCGATTTGTCCGCGGAGGCAAAGAAGTTCATGGTGGTGATGAACGCCGCGACTTCGATCATCACCACCAAGTCGCCCTACATGGCGCGCGTGTCGCTGACGTTGCCGCAGAATTGCGAGCAGCTTGGAACCTGGGCGTTCAAGAACGGCATCAGGAAAGTTTACACCATGGTTTCCGACTACGCCCCAGGCCATGACGCCGAAACTTCGTTCCAGAGTGCGTTCAAGGCGGCGGGCGGCGAAATCGTAGGCTCTGTCCGCATGCCGGTAACCACTGTCGATTTTTCGCCCTTCGTGCAGCGCGTCAAGGACCAGAACCCGGAAGCGATCTTCCTATTCATCCCCGGCGGCTCGCAGCCGGCGGCGCTGGCAAAGTCTCTGGTCGAGCGTGGTCTCGATCCCAAGAAAATCAAGATCATGGGACAAGGCGAGATCACCGACGATTCCGCCCTGGCGGGAATGGGCGATACGGCGATCGGCATCATCACCGCCTTCCACTACGACCACAATCACCAATCGAAGCCCAACGCCGATTTTGTCAAAGCTTACAACGCCGATTACAAGCGCAATCCCGATCTGTTCTCGATCGGCGGCTACGACGGTATGCATCTCATCTACGAAGCACTCAAGAAAACCGGCGGCAAGGCTGACGGCGAGAGCCTCATTGCCGCCGCCAAGGGCATGAAATGGGAGAGCCCGCGCGGACCAATCGCGATCGATCCGCAGACGCGCGACGTCATTCAGACGGTCTACATTCGCCGGGTCGAAAAAGTGAACGGTCAGTTGCGCAACGTCGAGATCGAAAAGTTCGAAAACGTCAAGGACCCGGTGAAGGCCCGTATGAAATAGAGGGCTCGGCTTTCAAGCAATACTGCCGATGATGCGATTGCTCGCAGATTGCTTGATCTCATCTCCCCTGGCACGCCGCCCAGATCTTCTCCGCCGTCGCCGGCATGTCGATGTGCGCTGCGGCCGGCACCGCGTCGGCGATCGCGTTCATGATGGCGGCGAGCGCGCCGGTGGTGCCAGCCTCGCCCACTCCCTTGACACCGAGCGGGTTGGTGGTGGCTGGCACGCTCTGCTCGGCGGCCGTCAGCGGCGGAACGTCGTCGGCGCGCGGCATCGCATAGTCCATGAATGAGCCGGTGACGAGCTGGCCCGCGCGGTCATAAACCACATGCTCCAGCAGAACCTGGCCCAGCCCCTGGACGATGGCGCCGTGCACCTGACCCTCGACGACCATGTGATCGAGTACGTTGCCGCAGTCGTCGACCGCCGTATAGCCGACCAGCGCCGTGGCACCGGTCTCCGGATCGACCTCGACTTCGGCGACGTGGCAGCCGTTCGGAAAGGTCTGCGGCGTATTGGCGGTGAGTTTGGTGTCGAGATCTTCGGGGATTTCTCCACCCCGCCTACGGTCCTTGGCGCGCGCAGCAAGATCGAACAGGCCGACGCGCCGGTCGGTGCCGGTTACGACAAATGATCCCTCCTGGTAGACGATGTCGGCTTCGGCGGCTTCAAGGGAGTCGGCCGCGAGCTTCTTGCCCTTGCGGATCACCGCCTCGGCGGCGCGCACGATCGCGGTACCGGCGGTAACGGTGGAACGCGACGCCACCGTCGATGCACTGGCAACGCCGAGGATGCTGTCCCCCTGGCGCATCCTGACGCGGTCGACCGCAATGCCGAGCTGCTGCGCGACGACGCGGGGAAAGACGCTCGCATGAGCCTGACCGGTGGATTGGGAGCCGAGCCAGAGCTCGACGACGCCGTCGCCCGGGAAGACCAAGCCGGCGCCTTCGGTCGGTATCCCGCCCGCATGTTCGAGGAAGCAGGATATGCCGATGCCACGCAGCTTGCCGCTTTTCGCCGCCTCGCGGCGGCGTTTCGGAAAATGCGCATGGACCGCAAGCTCAAGTGCCTTGTCGAACACCGCCGGGAAATCCCCGCTGTCATAGGTGGTCCCGACCGCCGTGCGGTACGGCATCGCCGACGGCGGAATAAGGTTGCGCTGACGAATTCTGTCCGGCGCAATGCCGGTGATGCGCGCCGCTTCCTCGACAAGACGCTCGATGAGATAGTTGGCTTCCGGACGGCCGGCCCCCCGATACGGCGCCGTGGGCACCGTGTTCGTGAAGACGCAGCCCACTCTCACGTCAATGGCGGGAATGCTGTACATCGCGGGGAGACAGCGGGCGAAATTGTTGGTGGCGAGATGAACGCCGACGGAGCCCACATAGGCGCCGAGATTGACCACGCAGGAAAGGCGCAATGCAAGGAATTTCCCGTTTTCGTCGAGCGCCAGTTCGCCATCGGCGAACATATCGCGGGCCTGGTTGTCGGTGAGGAAGGATTCGGCCCGGCTCGCCATCCAATGAACCGGCCGACGAAGGTGCTTCGCTGCGACGAGCAGGGCCGGATATTCCGGGTAGACCGGCGTCTTCATGCCGAAGGCGCCGCCGACGTCCTCGGTGACGACACGCAGCCTGCTCGGCTCGATTCCCATCGCAGCCGCGAGCCCATCGCGCAGCACGATCGCGCTCTGTGAGCAGACCCGCATCGTGTACCCGTCCGTAGCAGCATCGTAGCTCGCGGTGGCGCCGCGCGGCTCCATGGTGGCGGCAGCAATACGCTGGTTGAGTTGTGAGACGCGCGCCACGTGGGGCGCCGCCGCGACGATCTTCGCCACCTCCTTCTCGTTGGCGCCATCGGCGGAAGGCGGGGACTGCCAGTCGATGGCAAGGTTTCCGGGCGCCTGCGGCCACAACAGCGGTGCGCCCGGCGCCAATGCCTCGCGCACATCGAGGATGACACTAAGTTCCTCATACTCGACGTTGACTTGCTCTGCCGCATCCTGGGCGAGCGGCGCCGAGGTCGCCACCACCAGCGCCACCGGCTCGCCAACATGCATGACGCGATCCCCGGCGAGCGCTGGGCGCGGCGGCTCGACCAGCGCTGCCCCGTCGCGCCCCGTCATCGGGGGATGACGAAGGATGGGACCGACGCCGGCAGTTCGCATGTCCGCGGCGGTGAAGACCGCCAACACGCCATCGGCGGCACGCGCAGCCGCGACATCGATATTGCGGATTTTGCCATGCGCGTGGGTCGACCGCACGAAACAGCCGTAGACTTGGCCCGGCAGCGGCGCGTCGTTGATAAATCGACCTTGGCCACGCAGGAGCTGTTCGTCCTCGACTCGCCATCGTGGCTGGGGTTGGCTCGGGCTGTTCGCGCTGCTCATGTTCCCATATCCGCCGGATTCTCCCCCTCCCCCACGCGCGGGGAAGGAACAGCAAGAGGCCCCGCTAACAGCATAATTGGCAGCCAAAAAGCAACCCGCCATCACGCCGGGCATTCGGCACGCGCAAACTTAGAAGCGTTCCCCTTCAGGCGAATGTTCTGCATCATTGCCGGGCTTGACCCGGCAGTCCATCTTCTTACGAACAAAGGATGGATGCGCGGGTCGCGCATGAGGTTGTCAGAGTACCGCGATCGCGGATCAGGCGGGGCGCCATATGGCCAAACACGAAGCGCGCGAACCCTATGTCGGCCGACCGTTGCCGCGCTTTGAGGACTTGCGGCTTGTCGCCGGGCGCGGGCGCTTCACCGACGACGTCGCCTTCGATCACCAGGCCTTTGCGGCGTTCGTCCGATCGCCCCATCCGCATGCCCGCATCCTGTCGATCGACACCGACGCCGCCGCCAAGTTCCCTGGGGTCATCGGCGTCTTTACCGCAAACGACTACGCCGCTACCGGAGGACGCGGCATCAGCCACATGGCCAATCCGGCGAGCACCTTTGACGTGAAGGTGAGGGCCTTCACCGGGCCGGAGCGGCAGACGCCGTTCGAGACGCCGCATTCACCACTTGCCCAAGGACGCGCGCGATTTGTGGGCGAGCCGGTCGCAATGGTGATCGCCGAGACGCAGTCCGCCGCACAGGATGCAGCGGAGAGCCTCGCCGTTCGGTATGATGCGCTGCCCGCGCTCACCGACGTCACTGCGGCGCTGGCGCCCGGAGCGCCGCTGCTGCACGACGAGGTGGCCGGCAACGTTGCAATCGACACCGTGTTCGGCGACGAGGCCGCCGTAAACGCCGCATTTGCAGCGGCACATCTGGTGATCGCCCAGGTCTTCCGCAATCAGCGCATCGCCTCCGCCCACATGGAACCGCGCGCGGCCATTGGCGCCTATGACCCGGCGAATGGCGTGTACACGATACTGACTGGCAGCCAGGGGGCGGTACGGGTCAAGAACACGATCGCGGCATGTCTCGGAGTTGCGTCTGAAGAGGTGCGCGCCATCACCCATGACGTCGGCGGCGCTTTCGGACTTCTCAACAATGTCTATCCCGAGCAGGTGATGGTGACCTGGGCAGCGCGCCAAGTGGGGCGCGCGGTGAAATGGACAGGTGACCGCACCCAGGCCTTCCTCACCGACTACCAGGGCCGCGATATGGTCACAGGGGGGCGCCTTGCGTTGGCGGCGGATGGAAAAATTCTCGCCCTCGCCGTAGCGATGACCGCCAATATTGGCGCCCATCCGGTGAGTTACGTTCCGTTGTCCAACGCCTATCGGGTCACCCCGACGGTCTACGACATCCCGCTCGTGGCGGTGTCCATCCGAGGCGTCCTCACCAACACCGTGCCGACCGCGCCGTTTCGTGGCGCCGGCCGCCCGGAAGCCACTCTCGTGATCGAACGGCTCCTCGATCTTGCGGCGCGCCGGCTCAGCATCGACCGCATCGCGCTGCGGCGGCGCAATCTGATCCGCCGGGCGCAGCTTCCCTATGAGTCGGCAACGGGGCTCATCTATGACAGCGGAAATTTCCGCGCCAACATGGACAGCGCCCTCAGGTTGGCCGATTGGAGGGGCTTCCCGGCTCGCCGCCGCGAGGCGAGGAAGCGCGGCAAGCTCGCGGGTATCGGCGTGGCGAACTATGTGGAGTCGCCGGTCGGACATCCCAGCGAATATGTTCGGGTCACTGTCCAGGCGAGCCGCGAGGTCGAGGCGGTCGCTGGCACCCAATCGAGCGGGCAGGGACATGAGACGACGTTCGCGCAAGTGCTCGCCGATCGGCTGGGCATTGCGCCCGACGAAGTGAGGCTCGTAACCGGCGATACCGCGGTCGTGCCGGCTGGCAGCGGCACCCATTCGGACCGGTCCATGCGACTTGCCGGCAAGCTGCTCGTCGAGGCGTCGGATCACATCATCGATCAGGCCCGCCGGGTTTTTGCCGCAATCGTCGACTGCGCCGAAAAAGATGTGAGCTTTGAGGGCGGCTTTTTTGAATCGCCGCGCTCCAACCGCCGGCTCGACCTATTCGATATTGCGCAGGCGGTCGCGACGGACGCGACGCTGGCAACGGATCTGCGTGCGCCATTGACAAACGAGGCGCGTTTCACCGGACGCATCCCGGCCTATCCGACGGGCTCGGCAGTTTGCGAGGTCGAGATCGATCGCGAGACCGGTGCGGTGGCGCTCACGCGCTATTCGTCGGTCGACGATTGCGGTCAACCAATCAACCCGCTGATCCTGCACGGCCAGGTTCATGGCGGCATCGTCCAGGGGGCAGGCCAAGCGCTCTCGGAACGCGTGACCCACGAGCGGCGGTCGGGCCAGATGATGACCGGCAGCTTCATGGACTACGCCGTACCCCGCGCCGAAATGGTGCCGGGCTTCAACGTCGAGCTCGCGGAGGACCCGACCGTGACCAAGAGTAATCCGCTGCGGGTGAAGGGCGGCGGCGAGGCCGGCGTTACGCCGGCGCCGGCAGCCATCATGAACGCGGTGGTCGACGCATTGTCGGTTCACGGCATCGAGCATATCGACATGCCGGTTACGTCGGCGCGTGTCTGGGCCGCGATCAAAGCCGCGACCGGCAAATCCGGGCCGGATTGATGGCTTGGGACTCTCCGGACTTCTTGCCCACTCCGTGATGCACACCAGCAACACGATAGGCCTCGGCATCGTCGGCCTCGGCATGGCCGGAGCCGTGATGGTGCGAGCGGCAGCGCGTCATCCTGACTACCGAGTGGCGGCCGCGGCCGAGCCCCAGGCCGGACCCCGCGAGGCATTCGCGCGCGACTTTGCGGCCAACATCCATGCGGACATCGGCGGGCTGTGCGATGACTCAACCGTTGACGCGATCTACATCGCAACGCCGCACCAGTTTCATGCCGAACATGCGAGCCTGGCCGCTGCTGCTGGAAAGCACATCATCCTGGAAAAGCCGATGGCTCTCACGCTCGCCGATTGCGATGCCATTATCGCCGCGGTCGAGAAGGCCGGGGTTCGGCTCGTGATCGGCCACACCCACGCTTTCGATCCGGCGATCCGCGCCATGCGCGCAATCATCGCGTCGGGGGAGCTTGGCCGCCTCGGCATGGTCGCATCGTGGAACTACACCGATTATCTTTACCGGCCGCGGCGCCCGGAGGAACTCGACACTGCACGGGGCGGCGGCATCCTGTTCAACCAGATGCCGCATCAAATCGACATCGTTCGAGTCCTCGGCGGCGGCCTCGTCAAAAGCGTGCGCGCCCAGGCCGGCGGGCTTGATCCGGCGCGGCCCACGGAAGGCCACGCGATCGCGTTCCTTGTCTTCGAGGATGGCGCGGCGGCGTCGCTGGTCTATGGCGGTTATGATTTCTTCGACAGTGACGAATGGCATGGCTGGATTTCCGAACGCGGCAGCATCAAGCGTCCCGCCCACGGCACGGCCCGGCGGGCGCTTGCGGGGAGCACGCGCAGCGAGGCGGAATTGCGCGTCGCCAACTACGCCTATGGCGCGTCCGACGGCAGTGAGCCGCCTCATCAGCCGCATTTCGGCCTCACCATCGCCACCTGCGCGCACGGCGAGCTGCGTGGTTGCGCTGACAGCGTCCTGCTCTATGGCGAGAACGGCCGCCACGAGATCGCGCTGCCGCACGGGCCGCGCTTTGCCGGACGCGGCAACGTTCTCGACGATCTCGCGGCGGCAATTCGCACTGGACAAAAGCCCGTGCATGACGGCCGCTGGGGCAAGGCGACGCTTGAAGTCGCACTTGCGATTCAGAGATCGGCGCGAGAGGGACGCGAGATCATGTTGGAACACCAGGTCGCGGCGTGAGCGGTACGATTCCCCCGCCCTTTAGAACGTAAATGAAACCAAAGAGTCTCATCGAGAGGAGCCGCCCTCGTGGGCGGCTTTCCCGAAGAATGGCCGCCTGCCCGGCCGTGACGCGCGCATGTTTGGGCTCGAACGGAGGATGGCGACCACGGCCGAACTCAGGCGGATACGTGTCGATTCCCGGGCGAGAGGCTTTTGGTAGCGGCCGCGAAATGCTCGCCTTCGCGGAGGACGTGGCCCGCCAGGACGGCTGGGCGCGGATGGCATTGAGCGCCTGCGAGCTTGAGCAAGGCGCAATCTCGCTCTATCGCAAATTCGGGGTATCGGTGCATAAAAGCTTCGCCGGGAGCGATCCATCAGCGCATTCGGCGGTGGGATTCGACGGTTTCAGTTTGAAAAGAATTTATGATGAGGCGTCAGCTGCCGGGCTATTGCGTTGTTCGATGATGGCCCTTATTCATGGCCATCCGGTTGAACAACCTCGGCGTGAAATCGTGGTCGCCGCGGTTGTCATCGGCGGGGCGCTTCCTTGAAAAAATGGTTGGGGGCATGACTATCGTCGATCGCATTGAGCCCGCAGCGGTTTCCGCTGCGCCGGAGTTTTCTTCACGGCTATCGCCGGTGCGGCTTCGCTTTCTTGGCAATCGCGAGGACTACTGGTGGCTGATGATCCGCGGCGGCCTGCTCCAGATGATCACGCTCGGCATCTACCGATTCTGGCTCTTCACCGACATGCGGCGGTTTCTGTGGGCGAGCACCGCGGTTGACGATGAAACGCTGGAATATACCGGCACAGGGCTCGAATTGCTCATCGGCTTCCTGCTGGCGATCGGCATCCTCGTGCCGATCTACGCGTTGCTATTCGTGGCGTCGCTGGAGCTCGGCATCCTCAGCCGATTCTCCGGCGTCGTGGCAGTCGCGGTGCTGGCCGGCTTCGGCCAATACGCTCTCTACAGGGCCCGCCGCTACCGCCTCACCCGCACGGTGTTTCGCGGCTTGCGGTTTCATCAGACCGGCTCGGCGGTGCGCTACGCGGTGCGCGCGATGCTGTGGTGGATCGCGACCGTGCTGACGCTAGGCTTGGCCTCGCCTTGGGCGACGGCGAACCTCGAGCGCTATAAGATGCGCAATACGTTCTACGGCAGTCTGGGCGGCAGCTTTGCTGGGAGCGGCGGGCGCCTGTTCTTGCGCGGTTTGCTGATCTGGCTATTGATTGTGGGACCGTTCGTCGCCGGCATCGTCGCGGCCATCGTCACGGTCGACTGGCCCGGCGTGGAGCGCACGTTTGAGCAGCTCCAATACTACGAGCGCGCCATCAACGCGTTGCGCGATAATGAAAGCATAAGTCGGGGCGTTCGCCTGCTGGCAGGCGGCATTTTGTCGTCATCGATCTTCGCTATTGTGCTTTATCCGGCCTACGAGGCGATTGCGATGCGGTGGTGGCTCGGCGGGTTGCGGCTCGGCGGCGCCGCGGTCGCATCTGACCTGCCGATGCGGCGCTACTATTTCGCCTATTTACGCTACCTGCTCTATGTCGTGGCGTTCTCGATCGCATATTTTGCCGTCGCCATCGCCCTGGTTGCGATCGCGTACTTTGCGCTGCGCGACTCCATCGATTTCGCCAGCCCACCGTTCACGCCCGGCGCAAGCGGCCCTGGTGCGATCCTTGGGGCAATCTCTGGTATCGTCGTCTATGCGATCTATATCCTTGGAGTCTCGACCATCTATCAAGTCGTCGTAAAAATGCGGCTGTGGCAGGTGGCCATAGAATCGATCCTGATTTCGAGCATTGCGGTGCTCGACCATGTGCAGGCCGACGCGGCGACATCCTCCGCGGTGGGCGAAGGCCTCGCCGATGCGCTCGGCGCTGGTGCGATCTGAACACGTTGAACATGACGACGACCGGAACCGGCATTTTCTACGATGGCATCACCAGCGACCGCCGCAAGGTCGCGGTGGAAATCAGTGGCGAGGCCATCGAGGTGCGGTCGCCGGATGGCGCTCTGCTGCAACGGTGGCACCTTGCCGACATCGCGCCCCTGGCGACGCCGTCAGGAGTCCTGCGTATCGGCCTCGCAAACGCCGCCGCTGCGGCGCGGCTCGAAATCCACGACCAGGCGCTCGCGGCGGCGCTGCTGGCACGCACCAAGTCGGCCGACCGAACCGGCCTGACCGACCGCCGCACCCGCACGAAGGTTGTGGCCTTCAGCTTTGCCGCCATTGCGACGCTGGTCGGCGGCGCGATCTGGGGAGTGCCACTTGTTGCCGACCGGATTGCGCCGCATCTGCCGGTGGCGCTCGAAATGCGCCTTGGCGCCGCCGTCGACACGCGGGTACGGCAGATGCTCGACACCTCAAGGGACGGAAAGCCGTTCGAATGTGGCGCCGGCGACTCCCCGCGGGCAGTCGCGGCGCGCGCCGCTTTCGAAAAGCTCGTCAGCGGTTTGGAGGCGGCGGCCGAATTGCCGCTGCCATTGCGCGCACGTGTGGCGCGTCGCCCCGATGTCAACGCGATCACGCTGCCGGGCGGGCGCATCTACGTATTCGACGGACTGCTGGCCAAGGCGAAATCGGTCGATGAGGTCGCGGGCGTGCTCGGTCATGAAATCGGCCACGTGGCCCACCGCGACGGCACCAAGTCGGTGCTGGAGGCCGCCGGGCTTTCCCTGCTGTTTGGCATGCTGCTCGGCGATTTCACCGGCGGCGGCGCCGTGGTCATCGCCGCCCGAACGGCTCTGCAAACCGCATATTCCCGCACCGCGGAGGCCGCCGCGGATGAATTCGGCGCCAGACTGATGTTCAAGGTCGGCGGCGATCCGCAGGCGCTAGGCGCCATCTTGTTGCGCATTTCCGGCAACGCGGCTGTAGCACCACACTTCCTGCTCGACCATCCGGAAGCTCAGGAGCGCGCCGACGCGATCGCCAAGATTTCGCGGCCGTCGCCCACGACGGCTCTCCTGACCGCTCCCGAGTGGGACGCGCTCAAGAGCATCTGCGCCGAAGGTGACCCGCGATGACCCTGGTCATGTCCCGTCTGCGCGCTTTGGAGGCCCCCCCCTCACGGCTGGCCGTCTGGGCGCGCCGGATCGCCGTGTTCTCGCTCGTGGTGGCCGCGCTCGCCGTCCTCATCGAGCGCGCGGACCTTCTAGAGATCGTCCCCGTACTCGTCACGTTTGGGGCGGCGCTGGCGCTTTCCATGCTGGCGATCCTGCTCGCGCTGGCATCTTTTGTCTCGCTGTGGAAGCATGGCGGCCCCGGGTTCGCCCAGGCGGTCACGGCGGCACTGATCGGCGCCGGGCTCCTCGCCTATCCGGGCTACCTTGTCTATGTCGGGCACGGGTTGCCCGCCATTAACGACATCACCACCGACCCTGTCGATCCGCCGCGCTTCGAGGTGGTGGCCCGCTTGCGGCCGCCGGAAAGCAGTCTGTATCCGGGCCTTGCCACGGCCGAATTACAGAACGAGGCGTGGCCGGACATTGAGCCACTCCTCGTCAACGTCAGCCCCAAGGCCGCGTTCGACGGCACCCTCGCGGTCATCACCAAACGCAAATGGCGCATTGTCGATTCACGTGCGCCTGCGCCCAATCGCGAGGGACACATCGAAGCGATCGCGCGCACGCCGATCATGGGGTTCCGCGACGATGTGGTGATACGTATCCGCCCGATGGGCGAGGGTGCAAAAGTCGATATCCGCTCGGCGTCGCGCTACGGCAAGACGGATTTCGGTACCAACGCCAAACGCGTGCTCGCCCTGCTTGACGACATCGACGATGCGGCAACGCCCGAACGGGCCGAACGGCAGGAGCGCCCGAAGGTGGCCCCGAAAGCCTCTGCGAAGCCCGGTCAGGGCGGCAAGCGATAGCGGCTCGAAATCGACGGCGCGCCGTCGGTTGCGACAAGGCCCCGCGCCGTGAGATCTTCCAGATGCGCGAGCGTCGACAAAGCGGCAGCGCCCTCAAGCGCCGGATTGAGCCCTATATAAATGGCCCGCACCAGACTGGGAATATCGGTCTCGCCCTTGCCGAGGCGATGCAAAATTGACGCCTCGCGGCCGCGGCGATGCGCGATGTACCGGGCGACGAAATCCGGCGCGTCACGGATCATGTCGCCGTGGCCCGGCAGATAAACGGTCTCAAGGCGGGCCGCGAGGCGATCAAGCGAGGCCATATAATCGCTCATGGAACCGTCCGGAGGCGCCACGATCGAGGTCGACCAGCCCATCACATGGTCGCCGGAAAACAGCATGTCGGCGCCTTTGAGAGCAAAGGCCATATGATTTGCCGTATGCCCCGGCGTAGCGATCGCTTCGAGCGCCCAGCCGTCGCCCGCGATCACATCGCGGTCGGCAATGCGGTGGTCCGGCACGAAGTCAACGTCTCCACCAGCGTCAAGCCGTTTGGTCTCGCCAGTGAATAATGGCCGCGACGGCCGGTGCCGCCCTTCGCCAAACGTCGGCGCACCGGTCGCAGCCTTGAGGGGCGCGGCGCCCGGTGAATGATCGCGATGGGTGTGGGTAATGATGATGTGCGTCACCGTCTCGCCGCGCACGGCATCAAGCAGCACGGCCGTGTGGCGTTGATCGAGAGGCCCGGGATCGATGATCGCCACGTGGCCGCGGCCGATGATGTAGCTCAGCGTCCCCTTGAAGGTGAACGGGCCCGGATTATCGGCGAGGATACGCCGCACGCCAGGCGCAACATCGTCAACGACGCCGGGAGCGAGGTCGAGAGTGCGATTGAAAGAGATGTCTTCGGACATTTCGAGTACAGGTCCCAGGCACCGATGCTAGCCTAAGTCTATCTCCAGCCTCGCATCATGACAGCGAAATCCGCTCCGAGTTTTCCGGGATTGCTAGCGCCTGGGTCGTTTTTTTTGCAAATTCGAAACGGGATATCCCGCCAATTGCAAACTCTCCGCTGGGATCGATGCGATCGAGGCGGGTGGTTCGATGCGGTCACGGGAGCGGCGGGAGACTGGTTAGCAGGATCTGTTTGGTGCGACCAGCGTCAAGTCGATTTGTGTTTATGCGCTGCAGTCATTTGTCGATAGTTGAGATGAATGAGGCCGCCCGACGGCGGCCTCATCGATCGTAGCGCGACTATGCCGCATCAGTGGGCCGCCGGCAGCACCGCGATGTTCGGGAAGAACAGATAGCAGGCCGCACCGATGACGATGAGGTAGCCCAGGAGCACGATGCACCATCCAAAATTATGGCGAATAACCTCGCCTTCATTGCGGACGAACTTCGACGTTGACACGCCGACGCTCGCCGTTTGTGGTGCGATCGGCTTGCCGATTTCGGCGCCGACCGAGTTCAGAGACGGCAACAGCAGCAGCGGGAAGCCGAGCACCTTGCCGACCAGTGCCTGGAATGTGCCGAACATGGCGTTGGTCGAGGTGTTGCTGCCCGAAAGCGCCACGCCGATGAAGCCCAGAATCGGCGCCACAATGATAAACGCTGGCCCGATCTTGGAGAAAGCGTTGGCTAGTGAGCCCGCCATGCCGGAATAGTTGAACACATAAGCAAGGCCGAAGATGAAGACGCCGACGAGGCAGGCGCCCCACATTTGCGACCATGTCTTAGCAAAGAGTTCCTTGACCTGACTCATGGTGACGCCCAGCATGAGCGCCGTGATGATCCAGGACACAAGAATTGCCGTGCCGGCGACAAACGGCGTCCAGTTGAACACCGCGCTGATCTGTGCTCCCGGCGTGATCGCCGAAGCTGCTGTGACCGCGAAATGCGCGCCCACGATGGACGGCAACTTCGACCACGGTCCGGTCCAGGCAACCACCACTGCGACCAGGACTGCAATCGGCGTCCAAGCCGTAACAAAGTCGCGGCCGGAAAGGCCGTGCGCTTCCGCCTGCGTGTCGCCTGTGACCGGTGTGCCACCATAAGCCAGGACCTGCGCCGGTCGCCACACCTTGAGCAGGATGAGGATCGCCACGAAGCAGACGATAGAGCCAATCACGTCAGGCAGGTAGGGGCCGAGATAGACCGCAGTCGGCAACTGGCCGGCGATATAGCCAAGCGAGCCGACGATAGCGAGTGGCCAAGCGGACCACATGCCTTGGCTTCCGGATACCAGGTAGAGCAGGATCCAGGGCGGCAGCAAAGCGAGGATTGCGATGATCTTGCCGACCGAGGCCGAGTAGATTGGCAAAAGGTCGACGAAATTCATGCCGAGCACACCGGCGGTCACAGTCGCCAGGGCAATGATCGGCGCGCCTAGGGCGCCGTAGGACACCGGCGCGTTATTGGCAATAGCGGCCAC
>Ga0126376_10000838_pt1 | contig 15801 bp, 9 predicted proteins | sample PanSoiMetPlot_15_FD_92760 | JGI IMG/M metagenome (GOLD analysis project Ga0126376, IMG submission 92760) | Tropical forest soil microbial communities from Panama - MetaG Plot_15 | ecosystem: Environmental > Terrestrial > Soil > Tropical forest > Bulk soil | place: Panama | collected 2016-02-17
AGACTGACGAAATCAGACTCCTGAGACGAACCATGTTTTCTCCTTGGCTGGAAACGTATGAATCCCAACACTGGTTAGACGCGGCTGACTGAAGATAGTTCCTGTCTGGCGCCCTTTACCAAACAGCGCCTTTGGCGCTGCTTGACTTATCGAGCTACGACGATGCTTCGTTCCGCGGCCCACTGGATGATGTTTCGCCGTTCGATGGCGGCCGCCATTAAGTCGGGAAAGACGTCCGGGGAACAGGCGAAGCACGGAACACCAAATGTCGCCAGCTTGCCGGCGAGATGCTGATTGAAACCAGGCGCGCCTTTGTCGTCGAGCGCGAGCAGTGTAATCAGTTGAACTCCGGAACTGATCAGCGTTGCTGTGCGCTTCAATAACTCCGCCTGGTTTCCGCCTTCGAATAGATCGGTAATGAGAACAAGAATCGTATCCTGCGGTTCACGCACCAGGCCCTGGGAGTACGCGAGCGCGCGATTGATGTCTGTGCCGCCGCCCAGTTGCGTTCCAAACAACACCTCGACAGGATCTTCGAGCAGTTCCGTAAGATCCACTACCGACGTGTCGAATACAACCAGCGACGTCCTCACCGAACGAATAGACGCCAGCACCGCGGCCATGATGCTTGAATAGACCACTGAGCCCGCCATCGACCCGCTCTGGTCCACACACAAAATAATATCGCGCAAAGCCGTCGTGCGCCGCCCGAAGCCGAGTCGCGTTTCTGGGATTATCGTTTTGTAATCCGGCTGATAGTGTTTGAGGTTGGCGCGAATGGTTCGCACCCAATCGATCTCGTTATGACGTGGGCGGCGATTCTTTACGGAGCGATTCAAACTACCGGTTACTGCCTGCCTCAGTGGATTCGCTAGTCTGCGCTCGAGTTCATCAACGACTTTTCGCACTACCGCGCGCGCAGTGTCTTTAGTCTTGTTCGGCATGACGCGGCTGAGCGATAACAGCGTTGCTACGAGATGCACGTCGGGCTCGACGGCTTCGAGCATTTCCGGTTCGAGCAGCATCTGTTTGAGACCGAGTCGTTCGAGCGCATCCTGCTGCATGATGCGCACTACTGAGTTTGGAAAGTAAGTGCGGATATCGCCAAGCCAGCGAGCAATCTTCGGCGAAGATCCACTGAGGCTGCCGCTGCGCTCTGAGTCGTACAGCGCCTCGAGCGCGCGGTCCATCTGTAGATCGAGACCACCGAGCTCGTAGCCCGTTCCGTCGGCGTCGTTCGCTCCGAGTATCAAGCGCCAGCGACGAAGTTGTTCTTCGTTTGAATTCATATCCAAAGGTTGCCTGTGATCATTCACTGCGGCAGATCAGATAACTTCTCGTGACCCAGCAGCTAGCTGATATTCGAGGCCGAGAATTTGGGCCACGAGTGGTAAAACTTTGCGCGCTCGCGTTTCGTCCAGTGTGTCGGACGACGCCGGTTGCGTTGATCTTGCCGCGCCACCGCGTCGCGCGAGTGCGCCGATCTGACTCCGCTCTGGTGCGGTGAAAGTCGAGAAGGTGCGGCGCAACAGGGGTAACAGTTGCGGAAAGATCTCGCTCTTCACCGACCCGACCCAACCATCCAGTATGCGCCAGAGATCTTCGTTGTGTAGCAGTATCAAGCCACTGCTGCGCAGAAAACCGTCGATCCAGGCCATCGATTTAACAGGCTCGACCGCCGGCGCAATCGCCAAGCCCATGCGACGTTCGACCTCCTTAGCCTCCAACAACTTCTGATCGAAGAGCAGACGGCAACATCGACCAGCGATCAGTCCGTGAAGATCCACCTGGTCCAGAAGTTGGCTCAACACACCGTTCCAGTCCGTCAATAGATCGGCATCCTGAAGCGTCACTAGCGCGCTGTGAACCTGCACCAGGCGCACATGCATCTCCTCCGCTGCGTCGTCGTTGAGCGCCGAACAGCCGTTCGGCAATCCGATCACGATGCGCGTCACAAGCCCTTCCACGACCTGCTGGACCATCGGAGTGTCGGTCTGTCGCACGTTGCCGTAGCGCATTACACCAGCCAGCGCGGGCAACGCTTCCATCGCATGCGGGATGTCGTTCGACAGCGCAGCGACCTGCTCCAGCCGTGTCATGATGTGATCGATAGCTTCGGGCAAATCAGCGAGCAACACGTCTTCCACGAGCGCAGTCAATGCCGGCAGTTCCTGCAAACGGTCGCCCTCCGATCGAGCACGCGCACTCGACGCGCTGGAAACAGTATTACCCCAAACGTTCGCCTCGATCACAGCTACCGCAAATTCCGGTTGCCACTGGAGTCGCCACATTTCACGAAAAGTCCCTTTGCCGAACCCTCGCTCCATCACTCCCCACGAAATGTTCAGCAGGCGCAAGCGATGCAACAACCGGCTACGGTCGAGATCGTTCGGCTTTCGCAAATCGAGATCGCGCACCTGGTGTGTTGCTTCGGGCGGCAACCGCAAACGTTTCTGTTCGCGTTGCAGATCCTGCTGCAGCGGCAAACTCGGTGTGGCTTCGGGAACCCGGCCCAACAGCTCGCCGACGATCAGCTTTTCGGCAATCAACTGCATCGGAGTGTCGTCGCCAAAACAGAACACCGCTCGCACAGCGTCGTTGAATTCAGACAGCCCCGGCACCGGTCGATCTCGCAACGCAGCCAGCGAGTGACCGAGACGAACGGCCTCGATGACACTTGCCGATGACGCATCGAGATCCTGCCCGCGCAGTAATTGCGCCACGCGAATCATCCAGCGCACTGTAACCTCGTCAGGCACGGACCACAGGTGCTGGTAATAACCGGGCGATTGGATCCCGGCGCCATAACCGCTCCAGTAAGTCAGACGACCCATGGTCCATGGAACCCACGTTGCGCTGACTTTCACTTTCGCCAGTCCTTTGAGCAACGCCGCATCCGCCTTCGCCGCGGGCATTGTTTGCAGGACCGGCGCATGCCACGCCCCGCAAACAACGGCGACTCTTTCAAATCCCTCGCGCTCTGCCGCGCGGATACTCTGGCGCATGTGTGCCTCGCGCAAATCCTCACGCGGCTCCGGTGGCGAATCGACCTCTTCGCGCAGCGCAGACATCAGCTCCAAGATCGCTCTGAACGACTCGGTGCTGTCGCGTCGCTGTTCGATCACCTGTTCCCACCAGCGCTCGCTGTCGCTGTACCCGGAAGCCTCTGCAATCCAGCGCAATGGATCCTGACGAATTTCTTCCTGAGTCTTCGACTCCTCCGCGTCGAGAGCAAATTGATAAGACTGCGGCAGATCGATGAAACGCACGGGAACGTCATGGGCCAAACCATACTGAATCGCCTGCCACTCCGGCGAGAACTCGGCGAACGGATAGTAAACGGCTCGTTTTGGTTCGTTCGGCAGATAGATCAACAACGCGACCGGCGGACTCATCTGCGCGTCAGCCGCCAGCGCGATCAAGTCGTTAGCATCCGGTGGGCCTTCGATAAGAATGACATCCGGATCCTGTGCACGCAGAGCTTCGCGAAGGCTCCGCGCCGAACCCGGACCATGATGTCTGATACCAAAAATGCTGACGCTCATGATTCTCGACAGGCGCGATATAAATCCTTCCAACCATCGCGTTCCTTCACGACCGTTTCCAAATATTCCTGCCACACGACACGATCCTGTACCGGGTCTTTGACGACTGCGCCGATGACACTCGACGCGAGGTCGGGTGCACGAAGACGCCCGTCGCCAAAGTGAGCAGCGAGTGACAAACCGTTATTGATTACGGAGATCGCCTCGGCTGTACTGAGCGTGCTGGTGGGCGACTTGAGCTTCGTTTTGCCGTCGAGCGTCACGCCGCTGCGCAACTCGCGAAACACTGTCACCACGCGCCGGATCTCTTCGAGCGCCGGCGCTTCGGCGGGCAACTCAAGCGCGCGTCCGATCTGTTCCACACGGCGCTCGACAATCTCAACTTCCTCTTCGAGCGTTTCGGGCAAAGGCAACACGACCGTGTTGAAACGGCGTTTGAGAGCACTCGATAATTCATTGACGCCGCGGTCGCGATTGTTCGCAGTGGCGATCAGGTTGAAACCTTTCACTGCCTGCACTTCACTGTTCAGCTCGGGTATCGGCAACGACTTCTCAGACAAAATGGAGATCAGCGTGTCCTGCACGTCGGAAGGAATTCGGGTCAGCTCTTCGACGCGAGCAATCTTGCCTGCCTGCATGGCAAGTTTGACTGGACCAGGGACGAGCGCGTTTATCGAAGGTCCTTCAGCGAGCAGACGCGCGTAGTTCCAGCCGTAGCGAATCGCTTCTTCGGAAGTTCCTGCCGTGCCCTGCACGACGAGCGTCGAGTCTCCAGAGATAGCCGCGGCGAGATGTTCTGAAACCCACGTCTTTGCGGTGCCGGGCACGCCCAACAGCAGCAGCGCGCGATCGGTCGCGAGCGTGGCGATCGCGATTTCGATCGTGCGCGGATTGCCGATGTACTTCGGTGTGACTTCGAAACCGTTGTCGAGCTTGTCGCCAAGAATGTATTTGGCAACGGCCCAGGGTGAGAGTTGCCAGTTTGGCGGACGCGGTCGCGAGTCGGCGCGGCCGAGCTCACGCAGCTCTTCCGCAAATTGTTGTTCGGCATGTTGACGCAGGACTGCGCTCATAAATTTTGTTCCTTTTCAGAGATTGCGCGATGCATGTCGCGACGAAAGGCGAGCAGCGTTTGAAAAGCGTCGACGCCCTTGGACCAGCCCGACCATGCTACAGACTCCGTTGGCCAACCGGACGCCAGTTCGTCGTACAAAGCCGGTGAAACATATCGAGCAAACTGTTTCAGGGCGGCTTTAGTTTGCCAATCGGCAATGTTGTCATTGGCTGTGCTAATTCGTTTCTTAACACTCCTCACGACGGCTCGGCTTAACTGATCGCTCCAGGCACGGCGATGAGCCATCAGCAACGGTAAAGCTGAATGGAGTTCCGCCGATTCCGATTTGAGGGCGTCAAAACTCAAAGCCTCGAGCCGAGCAGCCGGCAAGTAAGCGACAAGCTCAGTCAGCGGAGGTTGCTTTGGATCGGTCGCTGTGACGAAGACCAGCGCTTCGATCCAATCGGGATCGCGATCTCTGCGAGCAGCGGCTACAAAACCCAAAGCAAACGATTCCCGCCATTCACTCTCGTCGCCTGCACGAATGATTTCGATCGGAGTTCTCTTCCAGAGTTCATTCCAGTGAGCGACTGGGATCAGTGAAATCATCTCTTTCAACGCCCACGCCTTCGGCCCGACTGATTGAGTTGTATTGCGCGGTGGAAGATCGATCTCGATATCGTTTGCTTTAAGCCATGCAATCGGATCTTCGGGCAGTGAGACTTCGATTCGGGCTTTTCCGATCAGGGGCTTCTTAAAACTCAGTATCTGATGTGCGAGCGCTTGCAAACGGCGGGAGAAGTTTGAGGTTGGCAGTCCCGCGAGTAACGTGCGGGCCGCGCGTCGCACTTCCACACTGCGATCGTGAAGCGCTTCGTTGAGAAACGGCTCGTCGGCAGAGTTCAAACCAGTAGCGAACTTCTCGAGAAAGACGACTCGATCCTTTGCTGATTCCTGCGGCCACGTGGTTGCAAGCAGCTCGCGAGCCTTTGTCGGATCGATCGTCCGCAGATGTTCGAGCAACAGCAAACGCTCCTCACGGCCTCCTGTTTCCCACACATCTTTCTCGTCTTTTCGCATCGCGTAGTACCATTCAGGATTCTGCGCCGCCAACCACTCGCCGCGCTCGCCCACCACAGCCGCGATCATGCGGCGCAAAGAGATGTCCACGCGTCCATGGTCCAGCAAGGCCGGCAAGTGTTCTTCAGGAACACGCTGGCGCGCTTTATTCATGGCCGCCAGCCACTCCGGCAGTACCTCCCTGAACTCTCCGTCCAGCATCGATGCGAGGTGTTGACCTGACGCCTGGCTGCCGCGAATCGCGTCGTCCTGATAACAAACTTCCGGCATCGGATGCGTTTCAACCGGCGGCGCAATACCGGCGCTGCGGTAAAGTGTTAAGACTGACGCGGCGCTCAATAACGTACCTTCGCGATCTGTGTGGTCGATTTGCGCGAGTAAACTTCCCAACTCATCCTCGCGCGCAGCGAGTTTGAGATCACGTTGCTCAGTACCGACAACTGCCGTTGCGAGGATGTCGTCCCAGACTTGCATGCTCAGGATTGAAGTTCCACGTGTCGTCCGTCAGCCCAGGCGCTGATGGGCAAGAGTGATTGTCCGTTCCATTCGCCAAAGATCGTGATCGGATAACCACCGCTCAGCGCCAGCAGCTTCCAACCCAGAGTTGATTCGCTTCGGAGCGACAAGAGCCGGCCGTTGCTATCGCTGGCAAACCATTGTTCTCCGCGACGCACTGGAACAACTGTCTCGAGCGGCGCCGGAATCGCCTCGAGCCAGGGATTGAGCGCGAGCACGTCCGCGTAAGTCGTTAACAACTGGTCGCTGGTTGAATAGCCGGAGAGATCTTTTAACGATCGCGAGGGGTTGAGACGCTTTTTCAGCGCGGCACGCAACGGATAATTGCTCGGATAAAAGATCACCTCCGCTTCGTTCGCTGTTCCCGGAAGAAAATCCAACGCGAGGTGTTGGCCCGGGGCGGCAAAGTCCAAAACGAGTGCGCCCCGCGCGGTGCGTTTGCCCCAAAGCCAGGTGCGACGCACGCGCAGCAATTCTTCGCCCGTGGTGCGTTGGCCGAGGACGTGCCATTCATCGGTGACAACGTTCTCCTCGGGCAGTTCGTCTTCTGTATAAGTCCAGCCGATCGCGGTGCGAACGTCTGCCTGCGTTGCGGCAGAAAGTGTTTCGATACGTTCGTAAGCTTTCAAGAGCAGAAAGAGCGAGCTCACTCGTGCTAACAACTGCTCGATCCAGCCATCGCCGGATTGCGGCAGGCGCGACAAGTCGCGAACGCGTCGCGCGACGCCCGGCGCCTGGGCATCGATTAAACGCGCGGCCATCTGTTCCCAGTAATCAAAGGACCGCGTTTGTGCAGCGGCCAGCCCATGACGCACCAGATCGCGTAGCCAGAGTTCTAATTCCTTCAGGCCCGCCACCACCTTGGCCTCACGATCGAGCGAGCGTTTGGTCTTTTGAGAAGCTCTGCGCGCGAGAGTCGCCTCGTCGGGTTCTTCGCCGGCTTTTTTCGCGGCTTCGCTTCTGCGTTGTGCTTGTTGATCGCGTTTGGAAAGCCACTCAGCAGCCCACGCAGGAGCGGTTACGGTGTTGGCGGCTGACGGTTGGTTCGCGATGAGAAGGAACAAACCGAGTGCGTGTTTGCAAGGGAATTTACGACTCGGACAACTGCACTTGAAAGCAGGTTCGTTTAGGTCAATGACGGTTTGATAAGGTTTCGCGCCACTTCCCTGGCACTCACCCCACACTGCACGCTCATCCTGCCCCAGGTTCAGCCACTTGCTCGCCGTCGCCAAACTTCTTCCGGCCTTTGCCGAAGCCGCATCAGGCGCAAGTGCGATGATCTGTTCCGCTGAGTAATTCATGCAGACCCGTTAGTATACCGAATACAGTCTTGACGAAAGATGCCACGGGCTTGCCCCGTGGAGTCTCACGCTGTCGGCTAAATAGAATCCATACCAAAGTTTACAGATGCCACGGGCTTGCCCCGTGGAGTTTTCACGTTTGCTGCTTTAGCTAGTAACGTGAACCTCCACGGCTCAAGGCCGTGGCATCCGGTTTTACTGCTGGACATCATCAGTGTAGCGACCTGCGTGAGACTCCACGGGACAAGCCCGTGGCATCTTCGACTTTTTGGTGCAAAGTCTTGTTGCTCACACTTCATCGGTGAGAAATGTTTCGCACGTTCTTGCCATTCTTCATTGCAACGAATTTCTAATGCAAGGAGGCCCTCCCATGGCTCAGAACTTAAACCGAAATGGACACATTTCGCACAACGGACATATCTCTAGCAACGGACACGGTTCGCGCAACGGACACGTTTCGCGCAACGGACACTTCAAAGAGGGAAGCACCCCAAGGAAATGGACCATCATGGTCTATCTCGCCGGCGACAACAATCTCACCCCTAACTGCATCAGCGTCTTGCAGCAACTGGAAACTGTTCCAGACAGCACAGATGTTTGCGTGCGTGCCTGCTTCGACTCAAACACCCCCTGGCCGAAAGGTTCGCGCTATCTCGCGATCAACGACCGGCGCCACACAGTCGATAATGGCCTGGATTGGGAACTCCATAATGATTTGATTCCACCGGGTGACCGCAATCACAGTTTCACGCCGCCCGACTTCTGCCCCAAGCAAGGTTTTACTCAAGGCCGGCAGCTCAGGACCGGAGTCGCAGAAGGGTTGAAGCGATTTATCGAGTGGGTCATGAAGGACTGTGGAGACTCGGAGCGATACATGCTGATCCTTTATGGTCATGGTCCCCTGGTCGCCGGTAAGACTTTTTTAATGAAAGAAAATCCGCAGGATGCGCTCCGGCTCGATCAACTGCGAAAAGTACTTCGTCCCTACTTTCACCGGAGCCGGAAACTGGACATCCTCGCGTGCCAAAATTGCGTGATGAACGGCCTTGAAACAGCCTATGAACTACGACATCAGGTCGAGCATACCATCGGATCGCAGGGACTGGTGCTTGCAGCCGGTTGGCCCTATGACAAACTAATGAGTGCGGTTCTAAATAACCCCGACGCGCCAACGAATACGGTTTGTGGCGACTTGCTAAAAGCCTGTGCTCGTCACTTGATCGATTTCTCCTTAATGGATCGATCTTCAGAGCAATCAGTCTGTGATATTAGCCGCCTGCACGATAAAGAGAACATAATTACGGCCGTTCGCAATCTATGTGTCGCATTGGAGAACGGACTCGAATTCCACACAGTTAAAGGGCGGCTGAAGCTGCGCTTTCCGGCGATCTGTAATGCTGTCCAGCTCGCGAGATTGGAAGCACAAAGCTACTGGGGTGAGACGTTTGTTGATTTGTACGACTTCTGCGAACGTCTACTTATGAGGTGCCATGAAGCTGTGGGCGCGCGCTACGCTTTGATGGAGCAATTGGGCGTTAATGAAAGGACACGAGCAAACCTGCGAAAAACCGCTCTCGTAAGACGTCTCAAAACCATCGCTTATCGCTGCATAGTAGTGATGAAGAGGATAAGAAAGATGGTAACGGCTTCTTACTACATCGGTTCTGACCTTCAGTATACTCATGGTCTCTCGGTGTTCTTTCCATGGACGTTGCCGAGCGAACCCTACTTTTTTGTGAAGTCCGGGAGTAACTATATTCTGAAGACCGCGTTTGAGACTTACCGTAAATATGAATTTGCCACAGATGCAGGCTGGGCAGATTTTCTTGAGGTGTTTTACAAGGCCACACTAAGAAGGGTGCGGCGCGCAGATCGCAAGTTCCACCTGCGGAAGGCGAATGAAAGTCTCGCAATGGGATTGATTCGGGAAGAGATTCAGCCGGTAAGCGAGGTTCTTACGGGTGATTTGCAAAAGTCGAGTTCCAGCACTGGTGACGTCGACCATGACGTATGGTCCAACATCAAAAACTATCCTCGCCGAAACTATCTATCTCCATCCGATTGCCCGCGTAAAATTATCTACGCCGGTCTTCAACACGCAGGAGGAGAAACACAGTTTCCTAAACCCACGTCGCCGCCGGTCTCGTATCTCGGTTGGAATCTTTCGGGAATTGTGGCAGATGTAATCAGCAAGCAGCAGCCGGCGCCTGAGCAAAACGGGCGTCCGAAAGCTCCGCGGTCCCGCATTCCTGCGAAGGTTGCAAAACGGATGGCGTCGTACGTGGACCAGGTCAGTACCACCGCGCGGTAGCGGTGGTACTGACCTCGGACCAGAAGTGCTCAGAAAGCAAAGATGAGGAACCTCTGTCTAATCTTTTGCTGTCTGCTTTTCATCGATACTCTCTCTCACCCTGCCATTTCGGTGCTGGCGCAGGAAGAGCCGGTTGAAAGCTATGTCACCGTCCAGAGTCGCCGTGATGCATTGTCACGATTACTCGCAGAGCGAGCTGGATTGGTTGAAGGCGGCGATCGGGTTGCGCTTGTTAAAGTCAGCAATCAGATCGCCGAATTGCATGTGAGGTTGTTTGATTTCGATGCTGCTCTTGCTGCCGCGACTGATTCGCTCGCAGTTGCCAGACAACTTGCCGGCACACCCGACGCAACCTCGCTGGTCGATACACTGACACTTTCCGGTCGTATCCATATCCTTCGCAACGAAAACCAAATTGCACTGCAGTTTCTCAACGAAGCGCTGGAGTTGAGTCGTGAATTGAAGTACCTGGACGGCGAGGCTCAAAGTCTCGCAAAGATTGCCGATGCTTACTTCGAACTGGGAGACAATGTCAACGCTGAAACGTTCAACAACCAGGCGCTACAAATCTGGCAGGCGCATCCAAACCAAAGAGCTGAGGCGCAAGCACAAACAACGCAAGGCGTGATTTATATCGTGACTGATCGAGTTGCGGAGGCTGACGCGGTGCTGAAAAGCGCCGAAGCGCTCTGGCGTTCTCTCAACGACCCGGCTGGACTCTCAAACAATCTTCTAGATCAGAATTTTCTCGCCATCAGACAGGGCCAGTGGCAAACGGCACTGGGTCTGCTCAATCAAGCCAACCCGTTGCTCGTTGAAAAAGAAGCAGAACCTTATATCGCAGGCAAAGTCGCTACGAGTTTTGGCGAAGTTTACGAAGCTTATGGCCAACTCGATACGGCCCTGAAATATTTTCATGAAGCACGGGATCTCTATCGAGCGGCTGCCGACAAGCGTGCTGTTGTCGATGCGAGCCGCCAGGTGGGCCGCGTAAAATCTCGTCTCCGCGACTTCGACGGAGCAAGACAAGAGATCGATCAGGCCCTCAACGCCGCTGTAGCAACCGACAATGAATTGGATATCGGGCTATGTCATGAAGATCTCGGACGAGTTTGGCTGGAGGCCGGCTCTTACGAATCCGCGCGTGACGAATTTCGATCTGCAATCACTCATTTCACCAAAAATAACAGCGGGCGAGAGGTGGCGCGGTCGCAGATTTTTCTGGGACAAACGGAATATCTGCTCGGCAATCTAAGCCCCGCAGAAACTGCTTACGGAAACGCTTTACGCTTCTTCGAGAAAACTCCCGACTACACCAGTGAGGCTGCGCTCCGTTTTGGATTAGCTAAAGTCGCCATGCAGCGCGGGCAGTTGGACAAGGCCGAAGCGCATCTTGACCGCTCGCTCAAGTTGTCTAAACAACTGCGCGAGAACGCCGCCGATAAAGATTTGCGCACCTCGTTTCTTGCTTCTGTTCACGATCGCTTCGAAACACACGTCGAACTATTGATGGCGCGTCATGCCAAGCAACCCGATCGCCGGATCGAAATCGAGGCTTTCGAAGCCAGCGAATCCGGCCGCGCACTCGCGTTGCTGGACTCACTTTACGACCATAACCGACAACTGCGCCGGCCCAGCGACCCATCACTTCTGGTAGAAGAGGAAAACTTACAGAAAGACGAACAGAAACTGATCGACTCACTGGCAGAGTTGGTCAGTCGAGGAGCACCGCAGGAGCAAAGAGACAAGGTTCGGGACGAGTTGACCGACACTCGTGCGCAGTACGAGACTCTGCAAGCACGCATCAACAGCAGTGCGAAGTTCACAAACTTACTGTGGCCCAATCCGGATTACGAAACTATCAGAGAACGGTTAACCGATCCGCAAACCTCTTTGCTCGAGTACTCACTAGGCGACAAGAGCAGCTTTGCGTGGGTCATCACGCAGGACGGGTTGAAAACCACGAAGCTACCAGACAGGCAAACCATCGAAACGGCAGCTACTAAACTGGCCAGGCTGTTGCAGAAAGTTCCCCTGGACAATGCCGAAGATCCTCAATTGCAGGACGCTATCAATGAAGTCAGCCGGCTGGTAGTTGAACCTTTGTCGGATCAACTCAGAACTTCGCGTTTGATCGTCGTGCGGGACGGCGCATTGCAAGACATTCCTTTCCAGGTTCTCAAAGCCCTTCCCGCCGCTAACGAGCCTCTCGTTTCTCAGTTTGACATCGTCGACGCTCCATCCGCCTCGGCGCTGATGACCGTGCGTGCGGAAAGGACGCAGCGCAACGCCGGAAAGAAGATTTTAGTCGGCTTCGGAGATGCCGTGTTTTCATCGGACAATCCAACGAACTCGACAGAATCAAGTGAAAGCAGATCTGGCGCCGCTAAAACCCTGCCGCGCCTCTTTTTCGCTCAACGCGAGCTGCTTGCGATCGGCGATCTGGCGGGCAGTGAGTCGACTCTTTACACGAAGTACGCAGCCACTCGCGATAACTTGCTGAAGATTGACCTGAGCCAGTTTCGCATCCTGCATGTGGTCACTCATGGAATACTAAATGATGCCCAACCTGAACTCTCTGGTTTTTATCTTTCGCTGGTCGACTCCAACGATAAACCATTGACTGGATTCGTGGGCCTGGCAGACATCTACAACTTGAATGCTCCGCTTGATCTCGTCGTGCTCAGTGCGTGTCAGACGTCACTGGGCCAAAACCAGCGCGGCGAAGGATTGATCGGGCTAACGCGCGGTTTCATGTATGCGGGTGCAGCGAGCGTGGTCGCGAGTTTGTGGGAAGTGGACGACGAAGTTACTGCGGAGTTGATGAAATATTTCTACAGCTACATGTTACGAGACGGCATGACTCCGCCGGCAGCACTGCGTGCAGCTCAAAACAAAATTCGCTCGCAAGCGAAGTGGAGGGCGCCGTACTTCTGGGCCGGTTTTACGATTCAAGGCGATCCCGATGTAAATCTGAAGGCGCCGGCGCAGTACGTAACGCGGAGTTATGCGAAGTTTATTGTTAGCGGGGTGCTGATGGTGTCGCTACTCGCGGGCGGTTACTGGTATTGGCGGCGTCGAAGAATTATTTGATGTCGAAACGATAGCCGCCTGGAATCTCTTCTTGTGTTCCATCAGCCATCTCTGCCGTGACCTTCAATAAATATTCACCGCGCGGAAGGTCAGATGCTGGAATTTCAACCGTAACCTGTCTCTCGTTCTGCTCGATCACATTAACAGGTTTTGTTTCGCTTTGATTATCGAGTTTGACTGTAAAGCGTGTACCTTGAGGAAACTGCTTTGGCAATTCAAGCGACGCTCTGAGTTTAGTGTTCGGAGGCAGTGTGATCCTTGACGGAAGTGGGTTAGTGCCTTCAGTGCTGCGAGTCGGAAGCGTGTGGGTCAGCGTTACGGGATAACTCGTCTGTGGAGGACGGGAAATAATTAAAGTAGCGATTACGATTACCGCAGCGGCTGCAATAGTGGCCGGGACCCATGGCTGAGTCTTGAAAAACGATCGAAGTCGTTCAAATATTGAAGGCTTTACCGGCTCGGGTCTCTGATGTGCGAGATAATCTATCGCCGCGACAAACGCCTGTCTCTCCTGCCCTTCGTTTGACGACAGATAATGCTCCTCGAACCACGTCTGCTCTGTTCGATTTAACTCTCCCGCACGGTACTCCTCGATTAGTTCTCCCTTTGAGATCTCGAGTTCCTCGAAGAGCTCGTCTTCGATCATGAGCCGTTCTTCTATCTGCTGTTGCTCATCATCGTTTAGCGTGCCGAGAAGATATTGCCTGATGGTGGCTTGGTCAGTAAGTGCCATTTAAGAATAACTACTTTCCGGCCCGGGGGAGACCTCTACTGACTATGACTCAGGACGATAAACCGTTTCAGGACTCGATTAGCTGCAAACATTGTTCGATGCAGGGCCGCAATCGTGCATGGATATGACACACCCTTATTCTAAGGGCATTAATTGAAATTCCCAATTCTGTCGCAATCTGTTTCCGAACCTTGATCTTTTCCTGTTTGGTCTTTTCCTGATACCTCAGGACCATGTCACGCTCCGTGCCGCTCAGGTGCCGTTCCATGCACTGCTCGAGACAACTGCAACGCTGCTCGATTTCGTAAATATCGGGAGGTGGAGGCGGCGGCTCCGGCGGTGGTTTCTTTTTCTGTACCTCCAACCAGATCTTCTTGGCGACGCCGTAAAAATAGAGTGCAGGGTCGCCTTTATAGTTTTCGATCAGCCAATCGATTCGCGACGAGACTACATTCATAGTCTGGTCCGCGAGATCTTCCGTGTCGGGACAAGAGCGGCAGGAAAAGATCCTGATCAAGCGAAGACGGATCTTCTCGTATTTCTCACCTGCCTGATCTCGGTCAGAGTGCAACCAACACAGTAGCTTCTCAAAAGCTTCCTTTGATGGGAACTGTTTACTCATTCAGGGCTGGGCCGCCAGCGAAAGCAGGCGCAGATTAATGACTTCAACAGGGTGATGTCAATTAGGAACCGCTGATCTCAACGGACGTGTACCAGCTTCATGAGTCAAAACTATTTTCAGGTCTTCTTCCCGCGGGTCACAACGTCTTGAGAAATGCAATCAGCGCTCGCCGATCACTCGCTGATAGACCGAGTCCGGATGGCTACTACGTGACGATCAGTGCGCTCGAAGGGTAAGACAATCTCATCCACTCATTCTTCCAGCCGCACCTCTGGATGCTCGCCTCAAAAGTCAAAAACCATTGTTGGATGAAGTCAGTACCGAAAGGCGGTAGCGTCGGGTCGTACGTGACCCTATCATTTTTCCTAAGAATATCTTGTGAGCGCGACAGAACCGACGCTACCGCGTTTCGGTACTGACCTCGTCCAAGTGCGAGTCCTGACTCTTGAGGCAAGAGTTGGCACACAAGCTTGGGTAAGGGGTGTACTGGTGGAGTTACAGTCCGCCTCCTGATTGATCTGTCAAGAGCTCGATGTTGACAAAGAATTTAAAGGAGCCGGTCTGCTGCACACCGAGTAAGAAATGAACGTTTATTGAGTCGCCGGGCGCGAGCGGCGTAGCCAGCGTCACCGTGTCGGATGACAGTGATGAGTTGAAGCCGCCGCCGTTGTTCTGGGTAGGTGGCTGTTCGAGAGTCGTCCCCAGCACGGGCACCGAGCAGGGTGTTTCCCCGGCACACGTGCCCGCGTCGTTTATGCCGTTCACCACAATGTTAGTTGAAGTGCGCGGTCGAAGGTCTGCTATTCCCGAAGGCGCGGGAAAAGTCGAGATATCGACGATGCGGTAACGCAGGCGCGTGACAGGGAATCCTGTAACGTTGACAATGCGTCTGCGTATGTCGAGCGTGCCGAAGGTCGAGTTGTTGGCTGGGTCTGAGGTGAGATTGCGCGCACGGTTCGGTAAAGATGCACTGCCGACCGTTCGATCCAGACTTAGGACTTGCATGTCGGCGTTGTCCTGTATAGGACTCGACAAGTTCTCCGGTCCAGGAGCGCCAAGACGCTGCCCGGCTCCGGCGGACGTGCCGTTGGTGTCCACGAAGTAGAAATCAGCCGCGTTGTTGTTCGTGTTCTTCGGCAGCCCGTTGGTCGGGCACGGCCCGAAGGTAGTGATTGACCCGCCTTTGCCGCAGGTGTCGCGGACGAAAGCGTAATCAATACTGAAAGGCGTCAGTGCCGCATAACCAGTCCCCTGCTTGTAGAGCGTGTTGGCCTCTGCGGTCGAGCCGACGGCATCGAGCCGCGTCGCTGTCGAGAAGTTAGCAGTGTTCGACGTCCGGAAAATCGCGATACCCGCATTGTCAGGGATGTCGATTGCGTAAGTTGCATTGCCAGTTGCAGTCGTCGGGTTCACGCCGTCGTTGCCTGAGGGGTAAGAAGAGAGGCTGTAGGCGATGGAGTTAACGCCGAGGAAGTGGCCGTGTGCCGGGAGTAGTGTGCCGTTCGGGATAATGAAACGGATGACGCCGTCTGAGGCGGCCACAGCC
>Ga0126376_10000840_pt1 | contig 15795 bp, 15 predicted proteins | sample PanSoiMetPlot_15_FD_92760 | JGI IMG/M metagenome (GOLD analysis project Ga0126376, IMG submission 92760) | Tropical forest soil microbial communities from Panama - MetaG Plot_15 | ecosystem: Environmental > Terrestrial > Soil > Tropical forest > Bulk soil | place: Panama | collected 2016-02-17
AGCTCGCGCACCAGGATGTTCTGGCGAGCCTCGGCGGCCTTGCGCTCGGTCACGTCGCGGGCGATCGAATGCAGCCCGATCGGTGTCCGCTCGGCGTTGAATATCAGCCGGGAGTTCACTTCCAGGGTATGGCGCTGCCGGCGATCCTTGCCAAACACCTCCATCTCGTAGCGCGTCGATTCCTCGCCGGCGAGCTTGCGCGTCAGCATCGACTGATGCATCGGCAACTCGCCCTCCGGAATGAGCTGCCGGAGCGGCACGCCAATCAGGTCTTCCGGCGCATAGCCGAGAATGCGCTCTACGGCCGGATTGATCGAGGTGAAGCGGCCCGCAAGATCCAAGGTGGCGACGATGTCGTTGGCGGTATCGACCAACAGGCGATAGCGAGCCTCGCTGTGCGCCAGCGCCTGCTCGGCAATTTTGCGCTCGGTGATGTCGAGCACGAAGCCGAGACCGCTCTTGGCTTGGCGCGCCTCACCCTCGCCGCTGAACGCCACCCGGCCCTTGACAAACACCCAGCGGACCGAGCCGTCGGTGCGCAAAATGCGATGTTCGTCCTGAAAGGTGCCGGGACTCGCCGCATCGAAGCTTTGACGCCGCAGGCTCTCGAACCGTTCACGGTCGGCCGGGTGTATCGATTCGGCGATCTCGCTTGGCACCGGCGCGTCGGTGGCAAGACCGAAAATCGCCTTCAGCTCCGCCGACCACTCGTGCTTGCGGGTGTCGAGATCGAAGCTATAGACGCCGAGCTGGGTCGATGCCGCCGCCAAACGCAATTGCTCGGCATGCTCCTCGGCGAACAAAAAAGCCTGCTTGAGATCGTGGATGTCCACGGCCGTGACCAGGCAGTGGGCGGGGTTGGCGCCGCTGCCGAGCACGGCGAAGTTGAGGCGGTGCCAGCGCCAGGCGCCATCGCAACCTTGGAGGCGGGCCTCGCTGGCGCCGTCGCGGCGCGCCGCAAGTGCCGCATCGCGGGCCGCGACCGCGGTGGCGAGGTCATCGGCATGGACGAGGCCAGCACGCGGCCGCTCCCGAGCGTCCAGGGCGGTGCCGGTGAAGGCCTTGAACGCACCGCCATCGTAAACCACCCCGCCGTCGGGCCCCGATAGCCAGATCTTGCGCGGCAGCGCATCCAACAGCGCACTGAGCTCGGCCGCCGCCGGCGCAGCGGCTGCCATTGCTTTCCCGTGCGAGCCTTGAGCCATTGATGCCGTCCCCCACAGCACGTCCGGTAGCTTAAAGACATGGGGATTTGACGCAACACCTCTCACAACGCGCCACCGCCAGCCGGGTTCGAGCTTGGCGGCGCGGCCGACCTGCGCGACGATAGGCGGCAGCCTCAAATTTGCCGAAGCGGGCCACCATAGCGGGGCCCAACAAGTTTCTGCAGGAGCGCGTCATGCAGTTTGTGTGCGATGCCCCGCCGAAAACCTGGTTTCGGATCGAGACCGATGGCGAGGCCGCGCTCGAATCCCGCGCCATGGACCACGCCGTCGAAAAATACTTTCGCCAAGCCAAAGAACAGGCGGCGCGCAGCTACGTGCCGCCACGCTCGGCCCGCGTGTTCGAGCAAAACATCGGTCTCAAGGAGCACATCCAGCGCGTGATGCCGATGTTCGTGACCTTGCGTGATGCCGAGGGCCAGGCCCTCGTCACCGGCATGCTGCCGCCGGCGGGCCAGAATGAGCAGCAATTTCGGCCGATCATCGTCGGCCACGGCAACAGCGATCCCTACCCCGAGCATGGCCAGGCCATCCGCACGCTGGGCGAGCACTTTGGGCTGACGCTCGATGCGGGCTATTGCTTCCCCTACCGCCGCACGTAAAAACCAAGCGGGCTGCCGGGATTGGTGCCACTCGCGCGTGGCGGGACTTGGTCGCGCGGGGATGCTAGAAGCCTGGCGAAACTGTGGGTAAAGCGCCGGAAACGGCGGAGCGAGGTGGTGTGCGTCAGGCGTTTTTCGGCGTTTTTCTGCGGCGGCGGCTGGCCCTGGCGGCGCTGCTTTTGGCCGTGCCGACCGCGGTGGCGGCCGCGGAATGTGGCGAAAGCGGTGCTGGTTTTGAGGCCTGGCTGGCCCGCTTCAAGGCCAAAGCCGCGGCCCAGGGCATATCGCCAGCGGTGGTCTCTTCGGCGCTGGCCGGCGTCAGCTACGATCCAACCGTGGTCCGGCTCGACCGCTCGCAGCGGTCCTTCAAGCTGTCGTTTGAGGAGTTTTATGCGCGGCGCGTCGGCCCCGGGCTGATGCGGCGCGGGCAGAGCCTGATGCGCGCGCACCACGCCACCCTGGCGCGCATCGAGCAGCGCTTCGGCGTCCCGCCGCAGATTCTGATCGCGATCTGGGGACTGGAGACCAACTACGGTGCCGATTCGAGCGGCAAATACTCGATCCTGCGCTCGCTCGCGACCTTGGCCTACGACTGCCGGCGCTCGGAGTTCTTCACCGCGCATCTGCTCGACGCGCTACGCATCCTTGAGCGCGGCGACCTGACCTTAGCGCAAATGCGCGGCGGCTGGGCCGGCGAGATTGGCCACACGCAGTTTCTGCCCTCGGGTTACTACCGCTATGCCGTCGACTTCGACGGCGACGGGCGCCGTGACCTCGAACGCAGCGTGGCCGACATGCTGGCCTCGACCGCCAACTTCCTCAAGGGCAACGGCTGGCAGGCCGGACAAGGCTGGGAGCCGGGCTCGGCCAACTATGCCGTGCTCAGGGAGTGGAACCGGGCGGAGGTCTACCAGCGCACGATCGCAGCGATGGCCTCGAAGCTGCGCGAGGGCCCGTGAGCGCCGACCGCTGCGGCCGCCGCGGTCAACTCGCCCGGCCGATGCAGAAGGCGATGGTATCGGTCAGCGCCCGGGTGTGTCGGTCGGCGCGGAAAATCGCCAGCGCATCGCGGGCAATGGCGCCGTAGTGGCGGGCGCGCTCGAGCGTGTCCTCGATCGCGCCGTGGCGCTGCATCAGGCGGATGGCGTGCTCAAGGTCATGGTCCTCGATCGTGCCCTCGGTCAAGGTGCGCTTCCAGAAGGCGCGCTCCTCGTCGCTGCCGCGGCGGAAGCACAGGATGACCGGCAAGGTGATCTTGCCTTCCCTGAAGTCGTCGCCTACCGCCTTGCCGAGCCGCGCGCTGTCACCGGAGTAGTCGAGGGCATCGTCGACCAGCTGGAAGGCAACCCCGAGGTTACGGCCATAGGACTTGAGCGCGGTGTGCTCTTCGTCCGGCCGGTTGGCAATGGCGGCCCCGACCTCGGCGGCGGCGGCGAACAGGGCGGCGGTCTTGGCATTGATGATGGTCAGGTATTCATCTTCCGTGGTCGCGGTTTTCTTGGCCGCGGCCAGTTGCATCACCTCGCCCTCGGCGATCACCGCGGCGGCATTGGAGAGGATGCGCAAGGCGCCGAGCGAGCCAACGTCCACCATCATGCGGAAGGCCTGGCCGAGCAGGAAGTCGCCGACCAGCACGCTCGCCTGATTACCCCAGAGCAGGCGCGCGGAGGCCTTGCCGCGGCGATAGTCGCTCTGATCGACGACGTCGTCGTGGAGAAGCGTGGCCGTGTGCATGAACTCCACGGCCGCCGCCAGGCGCACCTGGCCATCGCCGCGATAGCCGCAGAGTTTGGCGGCGGCAATGGTCAGCATGGGGCGCAAGCGCTTGCCGCCGGAATCGATCAGATGGTGTGCCAGCTGCGGGATCAACTCGACCTCGGACACGGCCTTGTCGAGGATGATGCGGTTAACCTCCTCCATGTCCGCGCCGGCAATCTCGACGAGCCCCCTGATGCCCTCAGCAGGCTCCCGCGACTCTTCGAATGGGACGACAACACCCAAGGTGTGCTATTCCTCGCTCGGCCAATGCCGTTTCCGTATAACGGGCAGCGACAAAGAACAGTCAAGCCGGTTTTTCCGCGACAGAGCGACCATCCGGCGGCCGGCGACGGCGCGGTGCGCCGCCTGGAGCCCCCCAATGCGTGAAGTGCTGCGCAGCAACGATGCCGTGCTTTTGAGCTACGCCGTGTCCGTGTTGCAGGCACAGGGCATTGGCAGCCTGGTCGCCGATCAACACATCAGCGTGATCGAAGGCTCGATTGGGGCGTTCCCGCGCCGCCTGATGGTCACGGCGCAGGATTGGCCGGCCGCCCGGCAGGCCCTGGAGGAGGTCGGTCTCAAGCCCTGGCTGATCGGCGACGGGGACGTGCACGCGTGACCGCGGCCGGCGACAGCGCGACGACGACGCTTGATGCCTTCTTGGGTGGCGCGCTCAGCATGCGCCAGCCGGTGGCGGGCTACCGCGCCGGCCTCGACGCGGTGCTGTTGGCCGCGGCCGCGCCGCTGCAGCCGGGAGCCGTGCGCGTGCTCGACGTTGGCGCCGGCGTTGGCGTGGTCGGGTTGGCGGTGGCGCGGCGGCACCCCGAGGCCGTGGTCACCATGCTCGAGCGCGACGCAACCTTGGCCGAGCTCGCTTCAGCCAACGCCTGCCACAACGGCCTCGCCCAACGCGCAGCGGTGATGGCGGGCGACGTCACCCGCCCGCTCGGCGAGCAGCCCGACCTGCTGGCACTCAAAGACAGTTTCGCGCACGTGCTCGCCAATCCCCCCTACCAGATCGAGGGCAGCGCCACCGCCGCGCGCGTGCCCGCGAAGGCCGCCGCCCATGCCATGCCGCGCGATGGCTTGGACGCCTGGCTAAGGTTCATGGCGGCGATGACCGTGCCCGGCGGCAGCGCCACCATGATCCATCGCGCCGACTGTCTGGACCAGGTGCTGGCCGCCTTCGCCGGACGCTTCGGGCGGCTCTGGGTGTTTCCCCTGTTCCCCCGCCCGGGGGCCGCGGCACATCGGGTGATCGTGCAGGGCATCAAGGGCAGCCGTGCGCCGCTCGAGCTTCGGCCCGGTCTGGTGCTGCACCGGACGGGGGATGGCTTCCGTCCCGAGGTTGAAGCCATCCTGCGCGACGGCGCTGCCTTGGATCTGTGCGCTGGACACGGGAGTTGACTCCCGCCTGCCGCAGCGGCGACAAAGTTGCCATCTAGCCGTTGCGGTCAGATTCGGTCGTTGGCAAGCCGGCGCCCGAATTTTGCATTTCTGCGCCGCCCGGACGCTCGATCCCGCGAGGCCTCGATGCTGTTCTTCAACCGTGGTCCGATTGTTCCCGTTCTGCGCTTTACCGGCGCGATCGGCATGGTGACGCCGCTGCGACCGGGCCTTGCCCTCGCTTCGGTGGCCGGGGCCATCGAAAAGGCGTTCAACGCCTCGAAGCTGCCGACGGTGGCAATCACCGTCAATTCCCCGGGCGGTTCGCCGGTGCAGTCGCACCTGATCTTCAACCGCATTCGCCAACTTGCCAGCGAGAAGGACAAGCGCGTTTATGTGTTTTGCGAGGACATCGCCGCTTCCGGCGGCTACTTCCTGGCGCTGGCAGGCGACGAAATCTATGCCGATCCCTCCTCGATCGTGGGATCGATCGGGGTGATTTCGGCCGGCTTCGGGCTCGACAAGTTCATCGAACGCTTCGGCATCCAACGGCGCGTCCACGCCGCCGGCCGGGACAAGGGGGCGCTCGACCCGTTCCAGCCCGAGCGGCCGCAGGACGTCGAGCGGCTGGAGGAGCTGCAGCGCGACGTGCACGACACCTTTATCGGCATCGTTAAGGCTCGGCGCGCCGGGCGGCTCAGGGGACCGGAGGAGGAAATGTTCTCCGGCACCTTCTGGTCGGCGCGCAAGGCCATGGACTATGGCCTCATCGACGGCATCACCGATCTGCGCAGCAAGATGCGCGCCCTGCATGGCGACAAGGTGCGGTTGAAGGCGGTGCCGATGGCGCCCAGCGGGCTCATCACCCGCTTGCGGCGGCTGCCGGGCCTTGCCGAGTACGGCGACAGATTTGCGTTCCCGGCGTCGTTGGCCGATGATGTGATCTCAGCCGTCGAGGCGCGGGCCCTGTGGTCGCGCTTCGGCCTTTAACAATCAGCGAAAGAGGGCGTGCCATGCCCCAGCTCATCATCGTTGCGCTCGTGGGCGCTGGCTTTTATGCGGCCTATCGCTGGATGAAGCAGGCCTCGGAGACGATCGCCGCCGAATTGCGCCGGGCCGAGGCCGAGCTGCGCCGGGGCGGCCGTATCGAGAAGGACCTCGGTCGCCTCGAATACGATCCGGCCACCGGCGTCTATCGGCCGCAAAATAAGGGCTGAGCTGGCGCCGAGCTCGGTTCGGCGCCGAACGTCGGCCAGGCGCATTCAGACCGGCCCGTTCAGAATCGAGATGACCGCTGCCGGCATTTGCGTATAGTGCGCGCGCTCAAGCTCACTGACACGCCCCGCTATGCAGAAAAAAGCCGCCAAACCGGCCGCCGATACCATGCCCCAGGCCGCCTCCGGCCTCAGGCCGACGGCCTCGTTCCAGGACCTGATCCTGACACTCGCCGAGTTTTGGGGCGAACAGGGTTGCGCCATCCTGCAGCCCTACGACATGGAGGTTGGCGCCGGCACCTTCCATCCGGCGACGACCTTGCGCGCGCTTGGACCCAAAGCCTGGAATGCGGCCTACGTGCAGCCCTCCCGCCGGCCCAAGGATGGGCGCTATGGCGAGAACCCCAACCGGCTGCAGCACTACTACCAATTCCAAGTCATCATGAAGCCGTCGCCGGCCGACATTCTCGATCTCTACCTGGCGAGCCTGACACGGATCGGCATCGATCCCACCGTGCACGACATCCGCTTCGTCGAGGACGACTGGGAGAGCCCGACGCTCGGTGCCTGGGGGCTCGGCTGGGAGGTGTGGTGCGACGGCATGGAAGTGACGCAGTTTACCTATTTCCAGCAGGTCGGGGGCTTCGATTGCCAGCCGGTGTCGGCCGAGATCACCTACGGGCTTGAACGCTTGGCCATGTACGTGCAGGGCGTCGACCGGGTGTACGATCTCAACTTCAATGGTCGCGCCGATCAACGCAAGCTGACCTACGGCGATATCTTCTTGCAGGCCGAGCAAGAGTATTCCCGGTTCAATTTCGAGCACGCCGACACCGACATTCTGTTCGGCCACTTCCGCGACGCCGAACAGGAGTGCAAGGCGCTGTTGAGCGCCGGCGCCCCACCGCCCGGCAGCAACGATCACCGGCACCGGTTGGCGCTGCCGGCCTACGACCAATGCATTAAGGCCAGTCACATCTTCAATTTGTTGGATGCGCGCGGCGTGATCTCGGTGACCGAGCGGCAAAGCTACATTCTGCGCGTGCGCGAATTGGCGAAGGCGTGCTGCGCCGCCTGGCTGATGACGGCAGGAGGCGGCGCGTGAGGCCCGCGACTGCCCGCAGCCGGGCACCCGCCGGCGCCGACACCACCACACCGGGGGGAGGGGGACCATGCTGCCGGCCAAGCTCGCCGGGGCGCTGATCCTGGGGGTGCCGGCGATGGCGCTGGCGTGGCTGGCGCTGCGCCGCCAGCCGCGCGCGGTCTTGCTGTTTGCGCTGGCCTTGATCCTGGTTGGCCTCGGCTATCTGGCGGCGACCGGCGCCAGCGACGAGATTGCGGTCAAACTCTTGCCGGGCCGCGTTCTGAGACCAGCAAGCTAAACGGCGAGACACCGCCCAGGAGTAGCCTTGCGATGACCCCAGCCAAGACCTTGTTGGAACTATCGGGTGCCAACCTCCAGCCACCGCCGCTAACCGCGGCGACGCTGATCATCATCGACGCGCAAAACGAATACCTCGACGGCAAGCTGGCGCTGCCGGGCGTGACGCCGGCCTTGACCGCCCTGGCGCGACTGCTCGCCAAGGCACGCGCCGCCGGCGCACCGGTGGTGCACGTTAAGCACAAGGGACGCGCCGGTGGCCTGTTCGACCTCGAAGCGCGGGGCGGTGCCATCATCGCGGCGGTCGAGCCGGCCGCCGGCGAGGAGGTGGTGCACAAGCCGCTGCCCAACGCCTTCGCCCAGACCGACCTTGACGCGCGCCTGCAGCGCCTCGGGCGGCGGGAGATTGTCATCGCCGGCTTCATGACGCACATGTGCGTGAGTTCGACGGCGCGCGCTGCCCTCGACCTCGGCTATCGGGCCACGGTGGCGGCAGATGCCGCGGCCACACGCGACCTGCCCGATCCGATGGGTGGCACGATTGCGGCCGAGGCGCTGCACCGCGCGGCGCTGGCCGAACTGGCGGACCGTTTCGCGATCGTGGCCAAGGTCGATCAGATCGCGCAGGACTGATGGTGGCGACCCGCGGCGCGCCATTGGCGCCGGCGCCGCCGTTGCAAACCCGTGCGCTTGACGGCCAGGGGAGAGGTGCATGGCGGACCTGCTGCTCGAACTGATGTCCGAGGAAATCCCGGCGCGGATGCAGACGCGCGCCGCGCAGGATTTGCGGCGGCTGGTGGTCGACGGCCTGAAGCAGCATGGGCTCGAGGCCGGACGCGCCCGCGCCTTTGCCACGCCGCGACGGCTCGCGCTGATGGTCGAGGACATACCCGAGCGCTCGCCGGAGATCGCCGAGGAGCGCAAAGGCCCACGGGTCAATGCGCCGGAGGCGGCGATCCAGGGCTTTCTCAAGTCGGCCGGCCTCGCCTCGATCAAGCACGCCCAAATCGTCAAGGACCCGAAGAAGGGCGATTTCTACCTTGCCAGGAGCACGACGCCGGGACGTGCCAGCGCCGAGATCGTGGCCAGCCTGGTGCCGGCGGTGGCGGCCAAGTTTCCGTGGCCGAAATCGATGCGCTGGGGGTCGGGCAAAACCACTTGGGTGCGGCCGCTCGTGTCCATCGTCTGCCTGCTCGACGGCCAGGTGGTGCCGTTCGAGATCGCCGATATCGAAAGCGGCCGGCAGACGCGGGGGCATCGCTTCCTCGGCAACACCCCCTTCACCGTCTCCGATGCGACCGACTACGTGAGCGCGTTGCGCGCCCACAAGGTGATCCTGGATACCGCCGAGCGCGCGGCGTTGATCGGCGAAGCGGCGCGCGCGCTGGCAAAGGAGCACAAGCTGGCCCTGGTCGAGGACGAGGCGCTGCTGGCGGAGAATGCCGGGCTCACCGAATGGCCGACGGTATTGCTGGGCACATTCGATGAGAGCTTTCTCGGCGTGCCGGCCGAATGCCTGATGCTGTCGATGAAGCAACAGCAAAAATGCTTCGCCCTCAAGCACCCGCGCTCCGGCAAGCTCGCCAACCGCTTTTTGCTGGTGTCGAACCTTGCGGCCAAGGACGGCGGTAAGGAGATCATTGCCGGCAACGAGAAGGTGATCCGGGCGCGGTTGTCCGACGCCAAGTTCTTTTGGGAGCAGGATCAGAGAAAGCCGCTCGACGAGATGGCGTTGGCGCTCGGCGGCGTAACCTTCCACGAGCGGCTGGGCTCGCAGCAGGAACGGGTGGAACGGATCGCCGATCTGGCGTTTCAAATCGCCGGCTCGGTCGATGCGGTGCCGGAAGATGCGCGCCGAGCCGCGCAGCTGGCCAAGGCCGATCTGGTGTCGGGCATGGTGGGCGAGTTTCCGGAGCTGCAGGGGCTGATGGGCCGCTACTATGCCGAGGCCGCCGGCACCAAGCCCGAGATCGCCCGCGCCGCGGAATTGCACTATAAGCCGCGCGGGCCGTCCGACCGCGTGCCCAAGCTGGAAGAGGGTGACGCGGTGTCGGTCGCGGTCGGCCTCGCCGACAAGCTCGATACCTTGGTCGGGTTCTGGGCCATTGGCGAAAAGCCGACCGGTTCGGGCGATCCCTTCCAATTGCGGCGGGCGGCCTTGGGCGTGATCCGGCTGGTGCTGGAGAACGACCTGCGCCTCGGCATGCGGGCGATTATCGCCCGCCACCGGCTAAGGATCCTGCGCACCTTCGCCAGCCTCAAGCCGCAGCCCGGGCTGATCCCCGAATTGGAGGCGTTGGCCGGCGAGCCATCCGCCGACGCGCTGCAGCGGCTGGCGCAACTGGCGGACAAGGAGGAGTTCGCGACGACATTACCGGCCAGCGTCGCCGACCGGCTGTTTGCTGCCGCCGACGACCTGTTCTCGTTCTTCGCCGATCGTCTCAAGGTGCATCTGCGCGAACAGAACGCGCGCCACGATTTGATCGATGCGGTGCTGCTCGGCGGTCAGGACGACCTGGCGCTGATCGTCAAGCGGGTGGAGGCGCTGGCCGAGTTCCTCAACAGCGACGACGGCGCCAACCTGCTGATCGGGGTGCGGCGCGCCATCAATATCCTGCGCGATGAGGAAAAGAAGGACGAGCGCAGCTACGCCGGTGCCTACGACCTCGACCGGTTGAGCGCCAAGGAGGAGTTGGCGCTCGCCGCCGCCATCGAAAGCGTCAAGCAGGATACGCGCGCGGCCATCAACGTGGAGAACTTCGCCGGCGCCATGCGGGCGCTGGCCGAGCTGCGCGCACCGGTCGATGCCTTCTTCGACCGGGTGACGGTGAACGCACCCGACCCGGTCCTGCGCCGCAATCGGCTGGCCTTGCTCTCGGAAATCCGCGCCGCCACCCTGACCGTCGCCGACTTCTCCAAGATCGCGGGCTAGCCGCGCCCGCGGCTTGGCCCCGGAACGCCCGCGCGGCGGCGACGCCGGGACAAGCCTTGCGTCCTTAGGTTAGGCTGGCGGCCGGCACTCGAGCCTCCCAACCCAGGAGCATTCGCCATGGCGGTCGCACTCTTCATGGTCCGGGCCAGCATCAGCAAGGACAAGGAGGCGGCGTTTAACCGCTGGTACAACGAGGAGCACGTGCCCGACGTGCTCAAATTCAACGGTGCCGTCAGTGGCCGCCGCTACAAGAAGATCCTGGGCGAGGACAAGTTCGAATACCTGGCGCTCTATGAGTTTGCGAGCGAAGCGGTGTTTCGACACTTCCTCGAGTCCGACCACCTGAAGACGCTGGTCAAGGAATACGACGCCCACTTCGCCGGCGACTCAGAGCGGGAGCGCGCCGGCTACGTGCAGGTGTTCCCCTAGCGCTTAGCGCGCGCCGCCAAAGGCGGCGCCCCCGCACCAAGGCCAGCGGCGCGCGAGCGGCAGGCCAGCGCGAGCCTGGCGGCGACGCCGACACCTAAGCCCGGAGCTGACGCGCCCGGCTTCAGTCCCCATATCGAAGGCCATGGCCCACGCCTTCCGCAGCTGGATCACCGCCGACGCCGCCGGCCTTTATTGTCCCGCCGGCGGCTTTCACATCGACCCGGTGCGGCCGGTCGCCCGCGCCATCATTACGCACGGTCATGCGGACCACGCCCGCGCCGGCCACGGCGCCGTGCTGGCGACGCCGGCGACCATCGCCATCATCGCCGCCCGGCTCGGGCAAAGCGCCGCCGGCAGCTTGCAGGCACTCGCCTATGGCGAGCCGTTGGGCATCGGCGCCACCACCGTGCGGCTGGTGCCGGCGGGGCACATCCTGGGCAGCGCCCAGGTGGTGATCGAACACAACGGCGCCCGCGCCGTCGTCTCGGGCGACTACAAGCTCGCCCCCGATCCCACCGCCACCGCCTTCGAACTGGTGCGCTGCGATCTCTTCATCACCGAAGCCACCTTCGGCCTGCCGGTGTTTCGCCACGAGCCCGACACGGCCGAGATCGGCAAATTGTTGGCCTCGGTCGCAACCTTTGCCGATCGCACGCACCTGGTCGGCGCTTATGGCCTCGGCAAGACGCAGCGGCTGATCGCGCTGCTGCGGGCGGCCGGCTACCAGCGGCCGATCTGGCTGCACGGCGCCAACCGCGCGCTCAGCGAGCTCTACGTCGCCCTCGGCATCGAGCTTGGCGCGCTGGCACCGGTGAGCGAGGCGCCCAACCGGCTGCCCGGCGAAATCGTGATTTGCCCGCCGTCGGCCCTCAGCGATCGCTGGTCGCGGCGGCTGATGGATCCGGTCACCGCCCTGGCCTCGGGCTTCATGCGTGTGCGGGCGCGGGCCCGGCAGAAGGGCGTCGAGCTGCCGCTGGTGATCTCCGATCACTGCGACTGGCCCGGGCTGATCGCCACCATCGCCGCGAGCGAGGCGGAAGAGATCTGGGTGACGCACGGCCGCGAGGACGCGCTGGTGCATCAGATCGGCCTCATGGGCAAGCGCGGGCGGGCGCTGGCGCTCCTTGGCTACGAGGAAGACGAGGGCGCATGAGCGGCGCGGCAGGTCAACGGGCCGAGCGGCGGCCAGCACGGCGGCAAGCGGACGCGAGGCGGCGGCGGTGAAAGCCTTTGCGGCACTGCTCGACCGCCTGTCGTTTAGCCCGAGCCGCAATGCCAAGCTGCGGCTGCTGGTTGAGTATTTCCGCAGCACACCCGATCCCGATCGCGGTTGGGCGCTGGCCGCGCTCAGCGACGGACTGCCATTTTCGTTCCCGCTGCGGCGCACATTGACGGAGATGATGGGACGGCGCATGGATCCGGAGCTGTTCCGCCTATCGCGCGACTACGTCGGCGATACCGCCGAGACCATCGCGCTGGTGTGGGACGGGGATGCGGCATCGCGCAGCGCCTTGGCCGCGCCGGGTCGCCTGCCGGCCGCGCCGGCGGCGCCCGCCGCACCCGGCCCACGGCTGGGCGAGATCGTGGCCGAGCTGGCGTTGATCGGCCGCAACGACCTTGCGCCGCGCCTCGAAACCTGGCTCGACAGCCTCGATAGCACCGGACGCTGGGCGCTGCTCAAACTCCTGACCGGCGCGCTGCGCGTCGGCGTTTCCGCGCGCCTGGCCAAGTCGGCGGTCGCCGAGCTGGGAAAGGTCGGCATCGACGACATCGATGAGATCTGGCATGGACTGGCGCCACCCTACCTGCCGCTGTTCGCCTGGCTCGAGGGCCGCGCGCAAAAGCCCGACCTCGGTGGGGCGCTGCAGTTCCGGCCGCTGATGCTGTCGCACCCGCTCGAGGCGGCGGACTGGGCAGCGCTCGATCTCGACCAATTCAGCGCCGAGTGGAAATGGGACGGCATCCGGGTCGAGGTGGCGGCCAACGCCGAGGCGGTGCGCCTCTACTCGCGCACCGGCGAGGACATCTCCTCGAGCTTTCCCGACATCATCGGTGGCTGGCGCTTCCAGGCGGTGCTCGACGGCGAGCTGTTGGTGGTGCGCGGCGGCGAGGTGGCCGCTTTCAACGATCTGCAGCAGCGGCTCAACCGCAAGCGGGTCGACAAGCGGCAAATCGAGGCGTTTCCCGCGCACGTGCGCTTTTACGACGCCCTCAACATCGAGGGCGAGGATTTGCGCCAGCTGCCGCTCAGCGAACGGCGCGCCCGGCTCGAGGCCTGGCACTCCCGGCTGGCCCCGGCGCGCAGCGATCTCTCCGAGCTGATCGCCGTCGCCGGCAAGGCCGAGCTCGAGCGCCTGTGGACGGCGACCCGCGCCACCGGCATCGAGGGCATTATGCTGAAGCGCCGCGACAGTCGCTACATCGCCGGGCGGCCAAAGGGACTGTGGTGGAAGTGGAAACGCGCTCCGCTGACGCTCGATTGCGTGCTGATGTATGCGCAGCGCGGTTCCGGCAAGCGTTCCTCCTACTATTCGGACTATACCTTCGGCGCCTGGCGGACCGCGGCCGACGGCGCGGCGGAGCTGGTGCCGGTGGGCAAGGCCTACTTCGGCTTCACCGATGCGGAACTCGTCACCATCGACCGGTGGGTGCGCAGCCACACCATCGAGAGCTACGGACCGGTCCGCGCGGTCGCACCCGAACTGGTATTCGAGGTGGCGTTCGATGCGGTGCAGCGCTCAACACGGCACAAGTCGGGCGTGGCCATGCGCTTCCCACGCATCCGGCGCATCCGCTGGGACAAGCCGGCGCGTGAAGCCGATCGCCTCGAGACGCTGATGGCGATGTTGGCGGCCGATCAGGGTGCGGGCGCGGCGCCGCCGCTCACAACGGCTCCCAGTTGAACACGTCCTGCGAGCGATCGAGCGGGTAGAGCGCGCTCTTGAAGGCGGGCAGCATGGTGTCGGCAATCGCCTGCGGCGTCCAGCCGCCGTCCTTGTGCGCCACCCGCAGCGGCCGCGACTGGCTCATCAGCAGGATTTCGTCCTTGCGCACGGCGAAGATCTGCCCCGACACCTCCGCCGCCAGATCGCTGGCGAGGAACACGCACAGGGGCGCGATCTTGGAGGCCGTCATGGTGGCCTGGATCCGCTCCACGCGCGCCTTCTGCTCGGGCGTCTCGACCGGGATGGTGCCGATCAGCCGCGACCAGGCGAACGGCGACACGCAGTTGGAGCGCACCTTGTAGCGCGCCATGTCGAGCGCGATCGACTTGGACAGTCCGACGATGCCCAGTTTGGCGGCCGCGTAGTTGGCCTGACCGAAGTTGCCGACCAGCCCCGAGGTCGAGGTGAAGTGGACGAAGGAGCCCGATTCCTGCTCCTTGAAGTAGGGCGCCGCCGCTTTCGACATGTAAAAGGCGCCGTAAAGATGCACCTTGATCACCGCATCCCAGTCGACGGCGCTCATGCGGTGGAAGATGCGGTCACGCAGAATACCGGCGTTGTTGACCACGCAGTCGACACGGCCGAAGTTGTCGATTGCCGTTTTGATGATGCGCTCGGCGCCCTGCGGATCGGCAACGCTATCGCCATTGGCGACCGCCACCCCGCCGCGCCGGGTGATGTCGTCGGCGACCTGGCGCGCGACATTGACATCGCTGCCGTCGCCATCGGCCGCCCCGCCGAGGTCGTTGACCACGACCTTGCCTCCCTCCGACGCCGCCAGCATGGCAATCTCGCGGCCGATGCCGCGCCCGGCGCCGGTGACGACGATGACTTTGTCCTGAACGCACCTCGTGGCCACCTGGCTCGCCTCCTCCGTTCTCGTCACCCTTGGCCCGCCGCTAGCCGCGCCCGCTCTAGGGCGTTGGCCGCAGCTGTCGCCGCCGCCCATTGTGCGGTCGGGCCGGCCGCGCGGCTAGGCGCCATACTTGCCGATGATGGAGATGGCGGCGACGTTGCGCTGCGGGAAGCCTCCAAGATTGTGGGTCAACCCGAACACCGGCTCCTGCTGGCGCTGGCGCTCACCGGCGCGGCCTAACATCTGCAGATACATTTCGTAGATCATGCGCAGACCCGAGGCACCGATTGGGTGACCAAAGCACTTGAGACCGCCATCGATCTGGCAGGGAAGCTTGCCATCGGCGTCATAAAAGCCGTCGAGCACATCCTTGATGGCGCCGCCTTCGGGCGAGATGTGCAAGTCCTCCATGGTGACGAGCTCGGTGACCGAGAAACAGTCGTGCACCTCGATCAGGCTCAGCGCGTCACGCGGCTTGTCGATGCCGGCCTCCTGATAGGCGCGCTTGGAGGCCACCCGCGTGGTGGCGAAATAGCTGCCATCCCAGGAGTTGTGTTGCGCCTCCAAGCCATTGGAGACGGCCACCTGCAGCGCCTTGACCGAGATCATGTCGGTCTTGCCGAGGCCTCTTGCCACCTCGGGGGTGGCCACGATGGCGCAGGCGGCGCCATCGCTCACCCCGCAGCAGTCGTAAAGGCCGAGCGGTTCGGCCACGGTCGGCGCGTTGAGCACGGTTTCGATGGTGATCTTGTTGCGCAGATGCGCCTTGGGGTTCCTGGCGCCGTTGTCATGGCTCTTGACCGAGATATGCGCCATCGCCCGCTTTAGGTCCTTGGGCTCAACCTTGTGTTTGGCGCGATAGGCGGCGGCGAGCTGGGCAAAGCTGCCCGGCGCCGAAGCATTGGGATTGACCATGTCGTTGAGCGGCCCGCGGCCGCGCTGGGGCAGGCCGCCGTAGCCCGTATCTTTCAGCTTCTCGACGCCGAGGGCCAGCGCCACGTCGGCGGCACCGGACGCCACGGCATAAACCGCGCCACGGAAGGCCTCGGTGCCGCTGGCGCAATAGTTC
>Ga0126376_10000841_pt1 | contig 15794 bp, 16 predicted proteins | sample PanSoiMetPlot_15_FD_92760 | JGI IMG/M metagenome (GOLD analysis project Ga0126376, IMG submission 92760) | Tropical forest soil microbial communities from Panama - MetaG Plot_15 | ecosystem: Environmental > Terrestrial > Soil > Tropical forest > Bulk soil | place: Panama | collected 2016-02-17
CACATACGAGTCCCGCGTCAGAAGATCAACCATACGATGAGAATCGTAGATGTTCATCTGGCACCCGTAGGATTTAACGTGGAGCTTGCGCAAGCTCTTGGAATTCCTGATAATTTTACAAAACCGCCGCGATCTACCTGTGGCCCAGTAGCTCATATAGGATTTTGCGCTAAAAAGGAATTGGGCAGATCAACGATCAATGGTGCATCTATTTTATATGGACCAAAGAGGGTCCAGCCAGCGTCGAAATCGTCGATTACCGCTAAGCAGGTTCTTCAGCCCGCACCGCCCGCCGACCACGCAATACCGAAACGGTCAGCGTGCGGACCTCGCCTTCGAGTCGCCGCGCCACGGTCTTGCGATCGAAAAATTCGCCATATGCGACCGGATCGCCCCAGCTCACCACCACATCGATCGCGCCGCGTGCTACCAATTGCCGCAGATGAGGTAACAGCGGCGTTCCGCCGTACCAAGCGACGCGGCTGCGGCTTTGGCGCCCGAGCGGAAGTCCGAGCATGGCCGTATAGGCAACCGAAAGCGGCTGAATCCATACCCGCTTGACGTGCTCGGCTTCGACGATTGCATCCCGCGCCGAGCCGATCAGGGCCGTGCGAAATGCGAGCACGCGATTGCCGTCGCTCGATGTCCCCTCTCCGAACAATAAAACCGCGTCGCCCTCGGTCAGCCGCTGGGCGATTTCGCTGTTCGCGTCTTGCGTCTTGTGCCGTCGCGTCCGATCGACAAAAACCGATCGCTGCAGCCTGGCCAAAAGCCCAAAGATCGGCCAGGTCGCAACCTCGCGCTTGGCTACAAACACCACTGGCGCGACCGCCGTGATGACGGAAATGTCGAGCCAGGAGGTGTGGTTCGCGACGATCAGCAGGGGGCGTTCGTCGGTCCGGCGGCCCACCGTTGTGATACGAACGCCCAAAATCCGGCAGACGATGCCGTGATAGAAGGTCGGAATGCGGCGGCGCATTGGCCAGTTCATCCGCACCGCGAGCCACTGAAACGGCAACAACGCCAACGTGACAATAGTGATCGCCCCGATGGAGAGGAAAGCACGCAAGTTCAGCCTCAGATTATCCGCGGGAGCGCATCGTCAGGGACGTCACGATGTCAGCCTTTGGCCTTATCGTCGAGCGGCACGGCATAGAGTTCGAGCCGATGGTCGACCAAGCGATATCCGAGTCGACGTGCCACCTCAGTCTGCAGACGTTCGATCTCCACGGATTCGAATTCGATAACTTCGCCGGTGCGCAGATTGATGAGATGATCGTGGTGGCTCTCGCGCAATTGCTCATAGCGCGCTCGCCCGGCACGAAAATCATGTCGCTCCACGATACCGGCATCCTCGAACAGTTTCACAGTGCGGTAGACCGTCGAGATTGAAATCCGACTATCGATCAGGGCACAACGTCGAAACAATTCCTCGACATCCGGGTGATCCCCAGACCCGGACAGCACCCGTGCAATGACCCGTCGTTGCTCAGTCATCCGCATGCCCTTGGCAACGCATTTTGCCTCAATGTCATTGAGTTGCAGGTCAGTCATCCTGGATTCCGTTGTCTTGAATACCGGCAGCGGGATGGGGCCACCCCAATTTGTAAGAACTATTCTAAAATGATGTGTGAAATTCGTCCACCTCATACAATCATGTCAGATCGCGGCGCAGCACCACGGCGGTGCCCGCCTCCTTGCCAGCGTCCACGTAATAGCTCTCGCGACGGCCCACCTCACGAAATCCTAGCCCGGCATAAAGGCGGCAGGCGGGCACGTTGTGTTCATCCACTTCGAGAAACACTGAATTTATTCCAAAGGCGGCTAATTTGCGCAAATGGACGTCGAGCAATTTGCGTGCGATCCCTCGCCCCCGATGGGGTGCGGCAACCGCAATCGAGAGGATCTCGGCCTGATCGGCCGCCAATCGCGAGATAACGAAACCGGCGAGGCGTGTGCCCGACATGGCGCGATCGGCAACCACATTGTGCTCGATCAGCAGCCGCTCGAATTCCTCTGCGCTCCAACCGCGTCGGAACGCACCGGCGTGCAGCCCCGCAAGCTGTTCCGCGTCTGCCGTGCCGGCGGGCGACACCGCGGACGCTGAAGCGCCGAATAGCCAATCCAGCCAAGCCAACGGTGAAATAACGAAGAACGGAGGAATCATCGCCGCGGCAGAATACCCGCATCCTGCGGATGCGCATCCGCCTCGCGCAAATAAAGTGGCCTCACCGGGGTCATCAAATCATCGGTTGCTGCGCCCAGCCTGGCAACCCACAGGACATCCGGGGATCGCACCGCGCTCACCAGCGGCGGCTGTCGCTCATTGCCGGGCCACGCGCCCTCGATCAATTTTGCGGCGTTTCCGACAATACGGGTTGGACTCGCCATGGCGGTGCGAATCGCTTCGCGCACGGAGGCAAGCCGGGGTGCCATCAGGCTCCGTCCGCCGGGACCGAACAACTGCATGTAGACTTGATCATGTCTCGCATCAACGACGGCCAGGAGCTCCCTGCTGTCATCCGCTTCGAAGAATGGCGCCGCCAGCGCCGCCAGAGTCGTCAAACCGACCGCGGGCTTGCCGGTCGCCAGTGCAATGCCGCGGGCAGCCGCCACGCCCACCCGCAAGCCGGTAAAACTGCCCGGCCCGACCGTTACGGCAATGCGATCGAGCTCGGCGAACTCGGTCTTGGCTGCACTCATCACGGCGGCGATCAGCGGCATGAGGGCCTCGGCGTGGCCGCGCATCATCGGCAGCGATCGGCCGGTCGCACCGCCCGCGCGGTCGGTATCGAGGATCGCGGCGGAACAGGCGTCTAGCGCCGTGTCTATGGCAAGAACACGCAAAGGATCGACCGCAAATCAATTCGCTTGATCGGCAGTACCGGCTATCATACCGGTCGAACTTCGACCACATCCGGAACGAAGTGACGCAACAGGTTCTGAATGCCGTGCTTCAGAGTCGCGGTCGAGGATGGGCAACCGGAACATGAGCCCTTCATGTGGAGAAACACGATGCCGTCCTTGAAGCCCCGGAACGTAATGTCGCCGCCGTCATTGGCCACCGCCGGCCGCACCCGGGTCTCGATTAGTTCCTTGATTATGGCGACCGTCTCGGCATCCTCGCTATCGAAGAATTCGTCCACTGCATCCGATGCTTGCGCCGCCACCTTGGTGATCGGCGCCCCAGACATAAAATGCTCCATGATGGCGCCGAGGATTGCCGGTTTGATGTGCTGCCACTCGGCATCAGATTTCGTTACCGTGATGAAGTCGCTACCGAGAAACACGCCGGCGACGCCCGGAATGCCGAACAGCCGCTCGGCAAGCGGCGATTTCGCCGCATCAGCCGCGCTCGGAATGTCAAGGACGCCGTCGGACAACACCGGGCGGCCAGGCAGGAATTTCAAGGTTGCGGGATTTGGCGTCGCTTCGGTTTGAATGAACATCTTTGAAGTCTCCGCTGCCGCTTTGGGTTCAAGGCCCAAGGACAAGTTACAACAGCATAAATGGGAGTTTCCGGCAGACAGGTCAACCGCGCGCCGACGCTCAACTCATCGCGTCAAGCTCTTCATCGGTCAGGTGCCCCGGCACGATGGCCACCGGAATCGGAAAAGTGCCCACCGTGCTGCCCAGATGGGAGACCAGCGGCCCCGGTCCCTCGCTATCGACCCCTGCGGCGAGCACCAGCACGGCGATGTCCTCGTCTTCCTCGATCAGTTTCAGGATTTCTGCAGCCACTTCGCCTTCGCGGATCACGCATTCTGGAGTAATGCCGGCTATACCGTTGGAGCGCGCCGCGAAAGTTGCCAACATGGCGTTGGCTTCCTCAAGAGCCTCGGCTCGCATGATGTCGGCGACGCCCAACCACTGCTGACCATGATCGCGGGTTTCGACGACACGAAGCATGACTACGCTGACCCCGACCCGGGCGGCGCGACGGCTCGCATAATACACGGCACGGTCGCATTCTGGCGTGTCGTCGATGATCACCAGGAACTTCGCCTTGTGACCGACCTCGTAGCTCCTTCGCTTACGGCTCATCGAACTGGCTCATCGAACCTGTTGGGATTGCCGCCGCCCGGGATCGTGATCGGCGCATCGTGGTGCAATGGTGCCACGACAGGTTGCCGCAGTACAAGAGAAGCCGGCATCGAATCAAGTCCCGCCGACCCGCCTTAACGGTGGATGAATCCGATGATATCCTTGACGAACGTCATGGTTTGCTCTGCGAGCAGCGTCGCGCGGGCGGCGCCGTCGGTGAGCACGGAATCGATGTACGCGGTGTCCGCGACGAGCCGCTTCATCTCGGCGCCGATCGGACCAAGCTTGGCGACAGCAAGTTCAACCAGCGCCGATTTGAAGGTCGAGAATTGGCCGCCGCCAAATTGGCTCAGCACCGTCGCCTTCGAGGCATTGGCAAGCGCCGCATAGATGCCAACCAAATTGTCGGCCTCCGGACGCGACTCCAGCCCTTTTTCCTCCGATGGCAGCGGCTCCGGATCGGTTTTCGCCTTGCGGATTTTTTGCGCGATCGCGTCGGCGTCATCGCTAAGATTGATGCGCGAATAGTCGGACGCATCCGATTTCGACATCTTCTTGGCGCCGTCGCGCAGCGACATCACGCGCGTCGCCGGGCCTTGGATCAGGGGCTCGGGCAATGGAAAGAAGGCATTGCCGGCCCCTAGAGCCGCAATCGATTCGGCAAAATCATTGTTGAATTTCTGCGCAATGTCGCGCGACAATTCCAGGTGCTGCTTCTGGTCTTCGCCGACCGGCACATGGGTGGCGCGATAGACCAGGATATCGGCCGCCATCAGATTGGGATAGGTAAATAGACCGACCGAAGCGTTCTCGCGGTCCTTGCCGGCCTTATCCTTGAACTGCGTCATGCGGCCGAGCCAGCCCATGCGGGCTACGCAATTGAATATCCAAGCGAGCTCGGCATGTTGATGCACGCGGCTTTGGTTGAACACGATATTTCGTTTCGGATCGATTCCGGCCGCCAGATAGGCTGCCGTCACCTCGCGCGTGTTGTGCGCAAGCCATTTCGGACCACCCCAAACCGATATGGGCTGTGTCAGCGCATGTAGATCAACGACGCAATAAATGCAGGAATAGCGCTCTTGCAAAGCGACAAACTTCACGATGGCGCCAAGGTAATTGCCGAGATGCAGATTGCCGGTCGGCTGAACCCCGGAAAAAACAAGTTCCTTGAACGGCATCGCGCGGCTCCCTCGACTGCTCGCGGGTCCCATGCCACGGCACGACGGCGGCATGCAAGAGGCAGAGAGCCTAAAAGCGCTGGCGCATGGCGTGAAGAAGAGTTGGCAGTGACGTTACTCCAAGTGCCTGCAGGGAGGCACAATAAACACCGAGGCCGGCGGCGACCATGAGGCCGAGCGCCGCGATGCGGATGAATGAGGAGCCCGAAACGTCGAGCAACGATGTCAGTAATGTGTCGCCGCCCGCGATGGCGCCCCCCATGATGAACGTCGCCAGTATGATGCGCGGCATCCGCCGCCACGCCTCGCCTTCGATCCGCAGCCAGCCCCGACGCCACAGGATGACGGCCAGCATGGTGGCGCCGATCCACCCGGACAGCGCGATTGCGGTCGCGATGCCGACGTGGCCGTAGCGCGGGAACAGGACAAGCGCGCCGGCCACCGCGGTCGCGAGCCCGCACAGCGCCGTATACATCGGGGTATGGGTGTCCTCATGGGCGAACGATATCGCGCCCATCACTTTCTCCAGGCTGTGCCCCGGCAGCCCCGCCGAAATCGCCGCCAGGGCAGCCGCCACCATGGCTGTGTCGCGGGGCCCAAAAGCGCCGCGCTGAAACAGCCCGCCCGCGATCGCCCCCGACAGCACCGCGAACGCGACCGCGGAAGGTAACGACAGTGCGAGCGCAATCTCCAGCGCGCGCGATTGCACGCCTGCAGTGTGCGCACCATCGCCGCTGCGAACACTTGCCGCGATGACGGGCCCCAGCACCGAGGCGATCGCAATCGAGATGACGCCGAGCGGCAATTCATAGAGACGGTTGGCGTAATAAAGCCACGACACCGCCGCCTGCGACGATGACGCCACCATGGTGCCGGCCATCAGCTTGAGCTGCGGGATGCCGCCCGCGACGACGCCGGGAATCGCTTGGACGAAGAACCGCCGTACCGCTGGCGACAGCGTAAGCGATAAACGGCGCGGGCGCGTTTCAAGACGCAGCCATGCTGCCCCGACGCACAGAAGTTGCGCGATCCCGGCCACCGCCATCGCGGCGGACAGCACTGCCGCCGTACCAAACGTCGCCTGCGCGTTGGAGATGATGAGAGCGAGCACGGCCGCGACCAGTACCCCGTTGAAGGCCACAAGACCGAACGCCGCAGCCGCCACCTTGCCGGCCGCGTTCAGGGCGGACGCCGCCACGGCGACGATTCCCGCCGCCGCTACATAGGGCATCGACAGGCGCACGAACTCGACGGCGAGCGGAAAGCGCTCGCCCTCGCTGCGAAAACCTGGCGCGAGAAGATGCATCAACACAGGAGCGAATATCATGCATACGACTGCAAGGCCGCATAGCGATGCCGCCATGGCGCCGAGCACCTCCTCGCCGAATTGGCGTGTCGCCACGAGGCCATCCTCGTCGCGGATGCGCAACGACATCGGCACGAAGGCGGAATTGAGCGCGCCTTCCGCCAGCAGGCGCCGAAACAGATTCGGGATTTGGAGTGCCGCGAAATAAGCGTCGGACAACGGCCCAGCCCCAAGCACGGCGGCAATTCCGGCATCGCGCAAGAAACCAAGCAGGCGCGACGTCAGGGTGGCGACGCCGACCGTCGTGACATCGCGCGCGAGGGACATTCCTTTGCCTCCGAATCGAATATTAGCTGGGACGCGCGGGCAGAGTCATTCCGTGGCGGCGCGATTCCGAAATCGAGGTTGCAACCGACTGGCCCGCCGCTATAGTGCACCATCTTTTTCAGTAGCTGCCCCGGGGCTCGGCGTTTTCCCCTGCTGTCATCGCCGGATCTTGACCCGCGTATCCATCAAGCGAAAACCACTTCTCGTGAGGGATATGCGGGTCAAACCCGCGCATGACGTTCAACCCAATCGGTACACGCTCTCATGACCTCCGTCTGCTACGACGTCCTCGGCCTCGGCAACGCAATTGTCGACTTGATCACCCGTGCTGACGACGATTTCCTTCTCAGGCACGCGATGCGCAAAGGGTCGATGTCGTTGATCGATGAAACACGTGCCGCCCAGATCTACGATGCCATGGGGCCGGCGGTGGAGATCTCCGGAGGCTCCGCGGCCAATACCATCGTGGGGGTGGCGGGTTTCGGCGCCCGCGCGGCCTTCATTGGTCGCGTCAAGGACGATCCGCTCGGGACCGCGTTCGCTCACGATATCCGCGCTGCCGGCGTGGCGTTCGATACGGCGCCTTCGGCCGAGGGGCCGTCCACGGGGCGCTGCTATGTGCTGGTTACGCCGGACGGCGAGCGCACCATGCATACCTTTCTCGGCGCCGCCCAGGATCTGCACCCGCGCGACATCGACGATCAGGCGGTGGCAAGCGCCGCAATTACGTATCTCGAAGGTTACCTGTGGGATCCGCCCCACGCCAAAGAGGCGTTCCGCAAGGCCGCGGCCCTCGCTCATGAGGCGAAGCGCCTGGTGGCCCTGACTTTGTCGGATGCCTTCTGCGTCGACCGCTGGCGTGACGAGTTCCTGCATCTCCTCCGTTCCGGCACGGTCGATCTTTTGTTCTGTAACGAGGCAGAGCTGCATAGCCTCTACCAGACGGCGGATTTCGATACCGCAGTCGCGGCCTTGCGCGGCGACGCACGACGCGCCGCGGTGACGCGCGGCGCCAAAGGCTGCATCGTGATCGAAGGCCCGCAAACGATCGAGGCGCCGGCTTTCCCGGTGGATCGGGTGGTCGATTCCACCGGAGCGGGCGACCTGTTCGCGGCCGGATTTCTGTTCGGGATGGCACGCGGATTCGGAGATGACAGGGCGGCGCGACTCGGTGCACTGGCGGCCGCGGAGGTTATTTCGCACCTCGGAGCGAGACCGGAGACTTCCCTGCGCGCCCTGGCGGAAGAGAACGGGCTGATCAAATAAAAACGGGGCGATCACCGACTATTTGAGTTAAGCTTCGCGAAGCACACTTCACGGAGCGCTCCATGGCCGCATCAACTTTTTTGACGCGACTGACGATGGTCGCGGCAAGCTTGTTCTGCCTTGCCGGGAATGAGACTTACGCACAATCCGCTGCACCTCAGACGCCGGGTACCAAGCCCGAAATGACGGAAAACTGTCCGGGCCTCGTGGCATCGGAGCGTCCGCAAGTCCTTCCAGCAGCATTCCTGCCCACGGCGCTCGCACCTAACGAGGCACGGATTACCTATGCGGGCCACTCGACCTTTCTGATCGAGAGCCAAAAACTCGTGCGCATCGCCACCGACTACAATGATTACGTGCGGCCGCCGGTACTGCCCGACATCGTGACAATGAACCACGCCCACTCCACTCATTACACCGACCGGCCCGATCCGGACATCAAGTTCGTGCTGCGCGGCTGGCGTCCTGACGGCAAGCCGGCCAACCACGACATGACGTATTCAGATGTCCACGTGCGCAGCATTTCCACCAATATTCGGGACTGGTATGGGGGCACCGAACGAAACGGCAATTCAATCTTCATATTCGAGGTGGGCAGCCTGTGCATCGCCCATCTGGGGCATCTCCACCACACCCTGACGCAGCAGCAACTCAACGATATCGGCCATATCGATGTGCTGCTCGTGCCGGTGGACGGCGGCTTTACGATGGATTTGGAGGGTATGGTCGAAGTGATACAAGCCATGAAGGCGCCGCTGATGGTGCCGATGCACTATTTCAGCACCTTCACGCTCCGCCGGTTCTTAGAGCGCGTGAACCGCCAATACGAGGTCGAATTCGCCGAAACGCCATCCATCGTGGTGTCGAAGGCAACGCTGCCGAGCAAGGGAAAATTTCTTGTGTTGCCGGGGCATTAGGGCGCGATCGGATCATGCGCTGATTGCCATCGAGGATTTTTCGCATGTTGTCTATGCCCATCGTCGACCTGCTCGAACGTGGCCGCCAACTCGCTGCACGGGGCGAGCGGGTGAGCGTGCTGTGGCAAGAACTGGAGTCGCTCGCCTTCGTGGCGCGCGGCCGCGAATACCGCTCGGAGTTCCACATCAATCCGAGCGACGAGGTCATGCTGATGATCAAAGGGGAGATGCGGTTGCATTACCGCACACCCGACGGCAAGGAGGAGGTTGTGGTCGTCCCCGAGGGATCAACCATCTATACGCCGGCCGGCACGCCGCATTCGCCGCGTTTTCCGCCCGATGCTTATCTTCTGGTGATCGAACGGCAACGGCGGCCGGGCGAAATCGACCGGTTCCTATGGTTCTGCCCGCGCTGCGATGGATTGCTGCACGAGGAAACCGCCGAGGTGCACGATTATCGCGCCGATCCGGTGTCGAAGGCATATGCGCGTTTTTTCGGCAATGAGGCGCACCGCACCTGCAAGGCGTGCGGCCACATTATGCCGCAGCCGTAGCTTGTGAGATACCGTGGTGGGGCAACGCGCCCGCAACGCCGCCGCAATTTCGTGGCGCTGCAGCACGGGCGCGTTTCCCACCCGACGGGGCGCCATCACTTCTGCAACTGCACCAGCTCCGCCACCTGCTCCTTCGTCAGCGGCGCTGCAACGAACTTCAGCGTCACGGCTTCCGCCATCAGCGAGTCGAGCCCGTGGATTTCATCCGGGTCCACCAGCGATTTCGGGAAGAAATCATCGCGCACGTGCTTTGCCAACATTTCGGGAACGCCGGCAAACTCGCCATAGTCTTTCGCGACCTGCGGATTGTCGCTGTACATGTGGGCGATGGTCTCCCGGTAGCCTTTCAAGAAGCGGCCGATCGCGTCCTTGCGCTTGGCGAGCGCGTCGGCGTTGGCAACGATGACCCGAATGGTCTGGCCTCGCACCAGCGCGGAGTCAGTCGCGCGCGCCACCACGCGGATCTTGCCTTCCTCGATCTCCTTGAGGCCGAACGGCGGCGAGGCCCAGCCGACATCGACCTGGTCGGTCATGACGGCCGTGAAAGTAGACGGCCCATTGCCTGTTGCCACCGGCTTCACCTTGAGCTTGAACTCGTCGATAAAGGCGCGCACGATGCTGTTGGTGGACGAGCCGTTGGTAGAGTATGCGATGGTGTTCTTGTCGGTGAGATCGGTCAGCTTTTTCAGCGGCGAGGAGGCCTTGGCGAACCAGTAGTCGGCGGCACCGGTCGCTTCTGCCCCGATGATGCGCACCGGCGCGCCGTTGGCGTAAGCCGCAATCGCGCCCAGGGTGCCGACCGCAAGGCCAATGTCGACAGCACCGCCGATGATCGGTTGCAGCGTCTCGCCGCTGCCGGAGGTGTAGATCATATCGAGGTCGATGCCATGCTTCTTGAAGATGCCGGCCTTGGTGCCGAGATGGGTAATAGCGGTATCCCAATTGCCGCGCTGCCCGATGGTGAGCTTGAGGAGGTCGTCGGCGCTGGCGCGCGGTGGGGAGGGCAGCGCAGCCGTTGCGGCGATTCCGAGAATTAAGGCGGCCAACTTCTTCATGCGTGTCCTCCTGATCCGTGTTGTTTCAGGCAATTGCTCGTAAGGTAGGCAAAGGGCCTGCACGGGCTCCGGACAGGTCGCACCGGCCACGCGCGACTTTGCCCACCCTACATATTCAACACCCGCCCATAGGCGTCCAGCACAGCCTCCTTCATCATTTCCGACAAGGTCGGATGCGGGAAGATGGTGTGCATCAGCTCTTCTTCAGTGGTCTCAAGATTCATAGCCACCACATAGCCCTGGATCAACTCAGTGACCTCGGCGCCGACCATGTGGGCGCCGACGAGTTGACCGGTGGCCTTGTCGAAGATCACCTTGACGAGGCCCTGATCTTCGCCGAGCGCAATCGCCTTGCCGTTGCCGAGGAACGGGAAACGGCCGACCCGGATATCGAGCTTTTTCTCCTTCGCGGCGGCTTCGGTGAGGCCGACCGATGCGATTTGCGGCGCGCAATACGTACAGCCGGGAATCTTCAACTTGTCGATCGAATGCGGCTCGAGCCCCTTGATGGCCTCGACGCAGACGACACCTTCATGCTCGGCCTTGTGGGCCAGCATCGGCGGACCGGCAACGTCGCCGATGGCATAGATGCCGCGAATATTGGTGCGCCCATAGCCGTCGATTGAGATAATGCCGCGGTCGATTTTAACGCCAAGTTTTTCGAGACCGAGATTTTCCACATTGCCGGTGACGCCGACCGCCGAAATGACGCGATCGACGGTGAGCGTTTGCGTGCCGCCCTTGCCGCCGTCGATGGTGGCCGTGACGCTGTCCGTTTTCTTGTCGAGCCGTGTCACCGTGGCGCCGGTGAGGATTTTGATGCCCTGCTTCTCGAATGCCTTGCGGGCGAAGCCCGCGATTTCGCTGTCCTCGACGGGGAGGATTTGCGGCAGCACCTCAATGACCGTTACTTCCGCCCCGAACGTTCGATAGAACGAGGCGAACTCGATGCCGATGGCGCCGGAGCCGATCACCAGTAGCGATTTCGGCATGCGCTCCGGGACCATGGCCTCGAAATAGGTCCACACCAGCCTCTGGTCCGGCTCAAGGCCAGGCAGCACTCGCGGCTGGGCCCCGGTGGCGACAATGATGTGCTTTGCCTCATATAGGCCCGGCCCGAGCGCGCCCTTTGGGGCTTCGGCATTGCCGGGCTTGACGGTGACCTTGCCGGGCGCATCGATCATGGCCTCGCCCCAGATCACCGACACCTTGTTCTTCTTCATCAGGAAGCCGACGCCGTCGTTCAGGCGCTTCGATACGCCGCGCGAACGTTTCACCACGGCAGCCGCGTCGTAGGACACCTTCTCGGCCGCGAGTCCGTAGGCCGTGGCGTGCTGCATGTAGTGGAAGATCTCCGCCGAGCGCAGCAGTGCCTTGGTCGGGATGCAGCCCCAATTGAGACAGACGCCGCCGAGGTAGGCGCGCTCCACGATTGCGGTCTTGAAGCCGAGTTGCGCCGCCCGGATCGCCGTTACGTAACCGCCGGGGCCGGAGCCGATGATGATGATGTCGAAGGATTCCGCCACTGTGATCTCCACATCCGCTCACACCAGCATTGCCGTCGGGCTCTCGACATAAGTCTTGAACGCACCAATCAGCTCCGCACCGAGCGCACCGTCGACGGCACGGTGATCGGTCGACAACGTTACCTTCATTTGGGTCGCGACGGCGAGCTTGCCGTCGCGGACCACGGCTCGTTCAACGCCGGCGCCGACCGCCAGAATGGTGGCATGGGGCGGGTTGATGACGGCGGCGAATTCCTCGATGCCATACATGCCGAGATTGGAGATCGCCGACGAGCCGCCCTGGTATTCCTCGGGCTTGAGCTTGCGCGCCCGCGCACGCGCGGCGTAATCCTTCATCTCCGCAGAGATCGCAATCAGCGACTTGGTCTCGGCCTTGCGGATCACGGGCGTGATCAATCCGCCAGGGATCGCAACCGCGACGCCGATGTCGGCGTGCTTGTGCTTAAGCATGCCGGTTTCGGTCCAGGTGACGTTGGCCTCCGGAACTTTGATGAGCGCCAGCGCCAGCGCCTTGATGACGAAGTCGTTGACGGAAAGCTTCCAGGCCGGCTTGCCGTCCGGCCCTTTCGGCGCGGTCACGTTGATGTCCTCGCGCGCGGATAACAGCTTGTCGAGGGTGCAGGATATGGTGAGATAGAAATGCGGGATCGTCTGCTTCGCCAGCACTAGGCGCTGGGCGATGATCTTGCGCATGTTGTCGTGGGGGACGACCTCGTAGGAGCCGGGCTCGAACAGGGCACGGATCTTGTCGTCCGCGGGCGCCTGCACCGGCGTCACGGCGGGCGGCCTCGGTGCAGGCATTTGCGGTGCAGGCGCCCGCAGAACCGTGCCGCCGGATTTTGTTGCTTCCACATCCCGCGCGACGACACGCCCATGTGGCCCGCTGCCAGCAACGCGGACTATGTCGATGCCCGCGGCCTTGGCGAGGCGGCGAGCGAGCGGCGAGGCGAAGATGCGACTATGTCCGTTGGTAGCGGGTGCCGGCGCGATGTGCGGCATCGGCATGCTTTGCGACGGAGGTGGTGACCGCGTTGGCACCGCGGCCGGCTTCGCCGCCGGCGCTGGTGCGGTTGGCGCACTCGGCTTTGCTGCAGGAGCACTCGCCACAGCCGCTTTCACATCCTCGTCCTCCGCAGCAAGCACCGCAATGGGCTCATTGACGGCGACGTCGGCGGTGCCCTCCGGGACCAGGATTTTCGCTATCACGCCCTCTTCAATTGCCTCATATTCCATAGTGGCCTTGTCGGTCTCGATCTCCGCCAGAATGTCGCCGGCCTTGACCTTGTCGCCCTCCTTCTTGAGCCACTTGGCAAGGTTTCCCTTCTCCATGGTCGGAGACAGCGCGGGCATAAGAATGTTGATCGGCATCAGCCCGCCTCACGGTTTGACGCGCGTCGGCTTGCGGCGCGCAATGGCTTTGGTGGAAGATTTGGCCCGCGCCTTGGCGCGCGGTCGTGCCGATTTCGCCGGCTTAGGCCCGTCCCTACCCTTCCCCGGATGCGGAGAAGGGTAGGGAGAAGCGCGCACCGCCCTCTCTCCCGAGCGGAGCGAGCGGCCGAAAGCGTCCGTGATCGCGGTGCCCACTTCGGCCTCGGTGAATTCGCTCTCCGCAGCATAGATCGCTGCCAGCCGGCGCGTGATGTCTGCCAGCACATAACCCCATTGCGTCGGCTCCGCAAAAACGCGGCGCACCGTAATGCACAGCTCTTCATCGACCACCCGGCACGGAGCAATTCCAGGCCGCCCTTGTCCAAAGCATCGCTGGAAATCGGCAACGCGTCATAGATCTCGTAATCGGTACGAAACACCATGGCACGTCTCAGTTCACCGTCACGCCCGCCGCCTTGATGACCGGCACCCACTTGTCGACTTCGCTACGCACCAATTCAGCAGCGCTCACGCGCGTCTGCTCTTTCTCGCTCGGCAGATCGGCGCCCAGCTCGAGGAGACGCTTACGCGCAATGTCGTCCTTGAGGGCGGCTCTGCCGGCGGCGTTGAGCTGATCGACGATCGCGCCAGGTGTGCCCTTAGGTGCGAGCAGCACGTTCCAACCGGTGGTTTGGAATTTCGGCAGGCCCTGCTCTATCGACGTCGGCACATTCGGCAGCACCGGCGAGCGCTCGGACGTTGCAATCACCATGCCTTTAACGAGGCCACCCTGGATCGACGGCACGATGCCGACCGTCTGATCGCAAACATAATCGATCTGTCCGGCGATCAATGCCTGCAGTGCCGGGCCCGAACCGCGGTAGGGCACGTGGGTCGTCTTGGTGCCAAGCAGATAGTCGAGAAACAGGCAGGTGAGATGCGAGGTCGCGCCGACACCGCCGCTGCCGTAATTGAGCTTGCTGTCATTGGCCTTCACAAAGGCAACGAACTCGCGGAAATCCTTGACCGGCAGATCCTTCTTGGCCGCCACAAGCATCGGCGTTGCAGCCGCCATAATGATGAATTCGAAATCAGCGCGGGGATCGTAGGCGAGGTTGGTATAAAGCCCGACGCTCGCAGCCTGCGTTCCAAGATTGCCGAGAAGCAACGTGTAGCCGTCGGGCGCCGCGCGCATGACCCGAGTCGCCCCGACGGTGCCGCCGGCACCGGTGACATTTTCGACCACGAATTGCTGCCCGAGTGCGCGCGACCAATGTTCGCCGATGATGCGCGCAATGATGTCGCTGGGGCCGCCGGCCGCGAACGGCACCACGATGGTGACGGGACGATCCGGATACGCCATGGCCGGCATCGCTCCGGCGAAGAGCCACGCGGTCATGGCAAAAAGTATTGTTGCACGTCGAGACATTCTATTTGTTCCTTCCAGAACCAATTGATTGTCGTTTGCGGGCGAACATGCCCGTTTTGAGCCGAAATGCCCGGTATCACCGGTAACAAACCGCCTTCGCGGCCGCGACGACCTCGGCGACCGAAGGGAGCGCCAGCTTTTCGAGATTCGCCGCATAGGGCATCGGCACTTCCTTGCCCGACACGCGTGTGACCGGAGCGTCGAGATAGTCGAAGGCCTGCTCCATCAGGCGCGCGGCGACCTCGGCCGCGATACCCGATTGCTGCCAGCCTTCTTCCACCACCACGCAGCGGCCGGTCTTTTCGACCGATCGGATGATGGTCTCGATGTCCATAGGCCGCAGCGTGCGCAGGTCGATGATCTCTGCGCTGATGTCTTCCTTTTCGAGTTCCTCGCCGGCCTTGAGCGCATAAGTCATTCCCATCGACCACGCGACGATGGTGACGTGCTCGCCCGGCCGCGCGATCCGCGCTTTGCCGATCGGCACCAGGTAGTCGTCAAGCTTCGGCACCGGAAAGGAGTGGCCGTAGAGAATTTCGTTTTCCAGGAACACCACCGGATTGGGGCAGCGGATGGCGGATTTGAGCAAGCCCTTGGCGTCGGCTGCCGTGAAGGGCGCAATCACCGTAAGGCCCGGCACGTGCGCATACCACGATGAATAGTCCTGGCTATGCTGGGCGCCGACGCGCGATGCCGGTCCGTTGGGACCGCGGAACACGATGGAACACGCCATCTGGCCACCCGACATGTAAAGCGTCTTGGCGGCGGAGTTGATGATCTGGTCGATCGCCTGCATGGCGAAATTGAAGGTCATGAATTCG